>ENA-OSET01001116-OSET01001116.1-sediment-metagenome-genome-assembly--contig:-NODE-1116-length-28513-cov-3.146926_pt1 | contig 28513 bp, 28 predicted proteins | sample MGYA00237882_ERZ534229 | MGnify/ENA primary metagenome ERZ534229 (study PRJEB26408, sample SAMN06266212) | sediment metagenome | isolation source: Hudson Canyon methane seep mesocosm | place... | reverse complement strand
AATGTTAGCGACCCTAGCAGACCAACTGCCGACGACCTGCTTCGTCTGTATTTGGATGCCAAACAAGATTGACTAACAGCGCACGGTTATAAATGCCTGTTATCACTTTGGCGCTAAACCCATATCATCAAGCTGCATCAATATCGCTGTTTTGCGCGTTCTTGAAACTTCTTGCCAATGCAGGCCTTCCCTAGCACCTATAATGGCATAAATTGAATTTAGCCCTGTTCCTTTCACGTTTTCTTTTAGCCTGGAATATAACTCAAATGGATCTATTTTCATAAAATCCTCCACTGAGTTTATATCTACTTGTGCAAGTATTTGTTCACTTTTGGGCCCAAAGCCTTTTAAATCTCTAAGCTTCATTTTCGTGTCAGAACTCGTCATAAGTTAATTCACTTAACACCGCGTTTTACACGCAAATATAGTGAATCCAAGCTATGGTCTGTGTGGGTGATCATTGCTTTTGCATTTCTGGGTCCGAACATAATACTCGTTCATTTCTACTTAATGTGCAGGCATCGATTTTTTTATGGGCGATCATTATGTACTGATTATGTATTTTCGCATCTCATTAATTGCATATTACCGATATTGGTATCAAAACCATGCTGTCTATAAAATTCAAACAATTCAGGCAAACAATAAAGTTCAAAGTGCTTAACGTGCTTTAACTTTGAATGCGTCTTTACCAGATTAATTAGCTTACTACCAAGGCGCTCACTTCTATGATCTTGGTGGACGATGACATCAAAGATGAGCGCTTTAAACGTAAAATCTGTGAGTACTCGGGTAAACCCAATAAGCTTATCCGACGCATCGGTTACACCAATTATTATTTGAGAACCGTCAACACAACGTTTCGTTTGTTCTAGTGTCCTACTTTCGCACCACCATTCGCCGCCATAAAGCGCATGAAGTTGGCTTATTTGAGCTTCGGTTAAACGATCAATTATCTTCATATTAATCATGCCAAACGGGTTAATAAACAGCTTAGGTGCTAACGCATCCTCTAAAGTCCACTATCATCCATTTCTTTTCTTCTTTTTGCATCTGCACCCATAATCATATCCTCTACACCTTTCGCTTTCTCAAGGGCTTTTAGCTGCTGTTTTGAGAGTATGCCTTCTTTTGCTTTATACTTATCTCCGGTGCCGCCATTTTCTCGCTGGTTACCGTTGTCCCCGCAAGCAATTAGCAAAGTGACGATAGCCGTAGCAACAAGATACCTTCTAATATTCATAGAATAGTCCTAATCGATGGTGAATATACATAATAGTATGTTTAACGTCTTACCTGGGGTCGGACCCCAGCGGGGCTCTAGCGAGTACGACGGCCCTTGTTATAAATAACAAGTGCACCGTTCGTTGTTCGCTAGAAATACCTTTCTTACTCTCACAGCGCAGCTAATAATATTTCACGACTTACTTCAGGCGTAATTTTTCCGTGCTCACCTAATTTCACCATACCATGCTGTGTCAGTTTACTGATCAAGCCATCAATTTCAGCCTTACCCAAATCCACATGCACTAAACGAGTGGGTACTTCCATTTGTTCAAAAAACTGTTCCGTTAATTCAATTGCGCGATCAATGCGTGAGTTTTCGTCACCTTCAGTCAGATTCCAAACACGCTCAGCATACTGTAGTAACTTTTCACGTTTTGCGCCAACACACACCTTCATTACCGCCGGTAATACGATCGACAATGTACGTGCATGATCGATTTTGTAGGCACCCGTTAATTCATGACCAATCATATGTGTCGACCAATCTTGCGGCACACCTGCTCCGATCAATCCATTTAAAGCCATGGTCGCCGCCCACATTATATTGCCGCGAACCTCTAAATCATTTTTCGTTTCAACAGACAAGGCTTTAGGCCCTTCTTCGATCAGCGTCAGCAGTAAGCCTTCTGCAAAACGGTCTTGTACTTTGCCATTCACGCTATACGTTAAGTATTGTTCCATCGTATGGACAAATGCATCCACGACACCGTTACTAATTTGGCGGTCAGATAATGACAACGTCACCGCAGGGTCCAGTACAGCAAATAAAGGTCGAACCAAGGGACTACTGAATGGTAGTTTATTGCCATCGCGTGTCACCACCGCACCGGTATTCGATTCAGACCCTGTAGCAGGTAATGTCAGAACACAGCCAATCGGTAATGCCTGTTTAATGGGCTGACCTTTAGTGATAAAATCCCAAGGGTCATCTCCTTCGAATAGTGCAGCGGCGGCAATAAACTTTGTGCCATCCACTACAGACCCACCGCCTACCGCTAATAAAAAATCAACATCGTGCTGACGAATTAAATCCTGAGCCTTCATCAAGGTATCGTAACTGGGGTTTGGTTCAATGCCTGAAAATTCACACCAAGTATGTTCACTTAGAGCCTCAGCAACTTGTTTATAAACGCCATTACGTTTGATCGAACCACCACCGTACGTCACTAAGACTTTAGCGTCTTTTGGTATCGCCTTACTGAGGGCTTTAATTTGTCCTTCACCGAAGTGAATTTGTGTGGTGTTTTGAAAACTAAAATTTTTCATCATGGCTTTCCGAATTTATTAAATATGAACGACTAAGTTATGACACTAGCGTGGTTAATAATTTTTGTGCTGTCAGTTCAGAGCTTGCAGGATTTTGTCCGCTGATGAGCAAACCATCCTGAACAGAAAATGCATTCCAATCCGCTACTTTCTGAAAATCGGCTCCACGATTAAGCAATTCATCTTCCAATAAGAAGGGGACAACTTCGGTCAATTGCACAGCCGCTTCCTCACTGTTTGTGAATCCTGTTACCGCCTTACCTTTGACGACGTATTCGCCCGCAGCATCTTTAATATTTAAAAATACTGCAGTTGCATGACATACCGCTGCTGCAGGTTTACTATCCGATAAAAAGCTTTCAATTAAAGCAATAGAGTCGGTATTGTCAGTTAAATCCCATAGTGGCCCGTGGCCGCCTGGATAAAATACCGCGTCATAGTACTTTGATTCCATCTCAGCCAGTTTTGCTGTGTTTGCGACTAAAGATTGCGCTTCAGAATCTTCGTCAAAGCGTTGAGTCGCTGCTGTTTGAAAGCCTGCCTGCTCACTTTTAGGGTCCACTGGAGGTTGACCACCTGCGGGTGAAGCGAGTGTTACCTGAACACCCGCATCAACAAAAGCATAATACGGTGCGGCAAACTCTTCGACCCAAAACCCTGTCTTTTCCCCAGTATTGCCAAGCTCTGCGTGAGAAGTTATTACCATTAATACTCTTTTCGCGTCTAAATTAGACATTATTTTTGCCTCGTCAGTTTTTTAGCTATCTAAAATTGAAGCAAGTGTATGTATATAACTTAATTCTAACAATATGAATGAAGTTGACTACACTGTTCTATTTATTGATACAATTAGTGATGAATTTATCTTTCGAACAACTCAAAAGTATGGTTGTTTTTGCTCAGGTTGTGGAGCAAGGCAATCTAACGGCCGCCGCTAAACACATTGGTTTATCTCGCGCTGTGGTCAGTTACCACATTAAAAAACTCGAATCACAGCTAAGGGTCAAGCTACTTAATCGAACCACTCGTTCCATCACACTAACGGAAGCCGGCACAGATTATTATCAATACTGCCGCAAAATTGCTGAACAAGCGGCTATGGCAAATCAGCAGATAGAAAATCTTAAAAATGAACCGGAAGGCCTGTTAAAAATCACTTGCCCGGTGAATGTAGGGCTACAGATGGTTGTGCCAGCGTTAAACGATTTTCGCCAGCTTTACCCTAAAATTGATCTAGACGTCATTCTGACGGATGAAGTGGTTAATATCATGCAAGAAGGCATTGACCTCGCGATACGTGGTGCCCCTCTACCTGATTCGGGCTTACAAGCTAGTAAACTATCAACACTGCCTACCTGTTTGTGTGGCTCCCCTCACTATTTTAAAAAAAATGGTCGCCCGAACACCCCTGCTGATTTAGACCAGCATGACTGGGTAATTTATAAGCTGACCTCAGGCGTTATAGAGTTAAACAAAGGCAGCCGTTCATATTCCGTTACGGTGAAAGGCAATATCAGTACCAATAATGCTGCCGCTCGAACTGCCTTTATCGAAGGTGGTCATGGTTTAGGACGAGTACCCGTTTATGATGCGTTTCCAAAAATTCAAGCTGGGTTGTTGGAATCGGTATTAGATGATTACCAACTAAGTAATATCGATATCTATGGAGTTTTCCCACCGGGCAGCGCAAGTTCAAAAAAGCTTCGGCTTTTAATTGATTACCTTAAAGAGTATTTTATTAAGGTCGATCGTCACAATAAGGCCCTAGTTTCCTAGCATTCTTATATTTCTGGGCTTTTATCTCTCTGGGCTTTGTTAGGTATTTAATCGTTAAACGATCGACCCTCTTATCGAATCGCTAAACCTAGCTGCCAGTATTTAATTACGTTGCTTAATAAGTTCTCAAGCTCTAATAATCAAACGTACACTCCCCCCCTTAAAAAGATTTTAATACCTTGTGGTTAAAAAGACTTTGCCTTTCAGAAAAGCACTCGCTATATTCAACAAGTGTCATTACTCAACAATTAATTCAAGGAATAGCTATGAAAAAGCTAATTTTAGGCGCATTTATCATATCCGCGCCCTTCACGGCTATGGCCACTGGCGGGCATGGCCCGGCTGGTTGCGGCCTAGGCACTAAAGTTATGTTTCAAAATGCCGATGAATGGCATGAACATGTACTGGCCGCTACTACTAACGGCATAGGAAGCCAAACTTTTGCGATGATATCCGGCACACTAGGCTGTGAAGATGCAAACGGGCCACTTAAAAATGGAATTGCATTATTCTTAGACCAAAACTTGGATCAACTTGCTGCTGACACCGCTATTGGTGAAGGCGAAACACTAGCTGCGCTTTCTGAGTTAGTCGGTATAAAACCTGAAGATCAAACCGTATTCACTTCAGAACTTAAAGCTAACTTTGACCAAATTTTCGTATCCGACCAAACAACTTCAGGCGATGCATATAATGCACTTGTTGAAGTAATGAGCCAAAATACTAAACTTGCTAAGTACTTAGGTTAATAGCGAGCACTCATACGCTTATGTTAGTAGTAAGGGCCTATTGATGGCCCTTTTTTATGTCTTCTTAAAAATATCTCTCCAATATGCATTTATCTCACGCTAGTTGCTTTTCTTCGATTTTGTTATTTATTTTTAGTGCTTGCTGCTTCTCTGCAACACAACCTACGCCCACCAAACAGTTAAACAAACAAAATATTGAGGCGCTCGCACTGAATCCACAATGGCTTCACTTGCTGCATTATCATCAAGCAGGATTATTCAGTCGCTTTGAAAGCCAAGCAGATGACCCTGATTTTTTCTTTTCTGAAGAAGGAAAAATAAATCCACTCGCAGAATTGAAAGCAAGCATTAAAGCGTTTGAGAACAGCAACTTTGACGATGACTCCGCGATTTGCCAATTCCCAGCACGTTATGCCTGGATTCAAACCAGTATTGAAAATAAAAAGCTGGAAAAAAAAGAACGCCACCTAGCGCAATGTCAGGAATATCAAAAATGGTACGCACAGATTGATCCTCAAAGTCTCACACTGGTATTCCCCGCTGCTTATTTGAACAGTCCTTCATCGATGTTTGGTCATACATTTATTCGAATAGACCGAGCGTCAGGCAACAACCCACTGCTTGATTACACCGTTAATTATGCTGCCAATGCAGATCCCGATGACAATGAACTGATATTTACTTATAAAGGTTTATCGGGGGGATACCCTGGAGTATTCAGCACCCTTCCCTATTACCAAAAGGTTAAGGAGTATAGTCATCTTGAATCACGCGATGTCTGGGAATACAAATTAAGCTTAAGCACAGAAGAAGTTGAGCAGTTTATAAGACACGTTTGGGAAATACAAAATAGTCATTTTGATTATTATTTTTTTACTGAAAACTGCTCATACCACCTCCTCACAATTCTAGATGCGGCCAGTGAACGTTTTAATTTTTCAGATCAATTTTATCTGAGTGTAAAACCTTCGGATACTGTCAGAGTCATTGAACAATCGGGACTGGTAGAAAGCAGTTCATTCCGACCGGCAACACTGAGTATAATGAATCATCAATTGGGTCAACTTGATCAAACTCTTCGATCAAAAGTAAAAGCGTTGGTTGAATCAGAAACCGCCATCCCCAACATTCTAAATAAACTTAGCTCGAAGCAGAAGGCACAAGCGCTTGAGTTCGCTTATCAATACAGCCGCTATTTAGCCGTCAGAAAGAAAAAGAAGCACCCGAACCAAGGAAAAAGAACGATCGAGCTATTATCGGCTCGCAGTAAATTACCCGAAACAAAGGTATTTGATGACATCCCCGCACCTAAGATCCGAGATGATCAAGGTCACAACTCTCATCGATTTGAAAGCAGTTTCGGCCATGACGGCAATCAAGACTTCGCTCAAATAGGTTTACGCATGGCCTATCATGACCTCTTAGATAACGCGCCTGGTTATATTAAGGGCGCAAGACTTGAGATGTTTAACCTTCAGTTACGTCATACCTTTTCAGAGACATCATCTCTGAATAAAAATAGCGCCAAAGCGTCACCTAAAGCCTTATCTAAAACAAGGCTACAATCACTAGAGTTGATTAACATTGCTTCATTCACACCCAGAAATACCTTTATCACCCCCACCTCCTGGCATGTTTCAACGGGCCTTAAACGTTACCCCAGTGAACCTAATGAGCTGAGTGTATTTTTAACGGGTGGTGCTGGCGTAAGTTATCAACTTGAGAACCATCAATTTTACGCCTTAGCTGGTGCCGAATTTAATGCAGACAATGATATTGAGAAAGGATTTCGTGCGGCGCTTGGGCCTAGTATCGGATGGTTTACCCAACGTGAAACATGGAGTACCACGTTTGAATTTTCCAGGCTCTTTGAATTAGCAGGCGCTAAATTCAAAGCACAGCAAGCTGAGCTAGGTGTCGCCAAAAAGCTCAGCAAGCACTGGCAACTGAGATTAAAGACTAGTTATCAACAATTTGATTCAGCACTAACAGGTAAAACAGAATATCAGCACAATGGAAGCATTGGTGCCTTGTACTATTTCTAAATATCCTTTTGTGTCATGCGAAGTCATCAAAAATATAGAATGTCAGCCTTTGTTTTCGCCTAAATTTAGGTACCCACTCTCAACAACAAGAATTTCGCGTCTTGCGTCAAGAATGAGACAAAGGCTGACACTGCGTATTTAGCCGTTAACTTACTTAATGAATAACATTTCAGCATATTTAGGCAAAGGCCACGCTGTGTCTGCCACTTTTCCTTCTAAGGAATCTGCATATTTACGCACATCACCCATCAAGCCACACAGCGTATCAGCACAATATTTCATATGATCCTCAACACTGGCAAAATCATCAACTTCAATGGCGCCAGTAAGTTCGGTGACCGATTTCATCATGGCATCGGCATCAGATGCAATCGAGGCAGCGACACCGTTATCGAGCGAAATACCTGCGTTAGAAGCACTAGCGATCGTTGAAGTCAGCTCTGTTAAATAAGACATAGCAGCTGGATAAATACTCGTGGTAGCCATATCAACAACCAATTTTGCTTCTACGTCGATTGCTAGCACATATTGCTCAGAATAGACTTCGTAGCGGCTCTCTAGCTCAACCCCTGATAACACGCCGGTGCTTTCAAACAAGGCTTTAACCGCCTCATCCTTAAATGCCGGTAAAGCATCTGCAGTGGTCGGAATATTTTTTAAACCCCGCTCTTCAACCGCCTTTTTGTGCCACTCTTGTGAGTAACCATCACCACCAAAGATAACGTTTCCGTGTAACTCCATCAGTTCTTTCAATACAGCAATGACTGCTGATGTTTGATCCTTACCTGAAGCCAGCTCAGACTCAAGCTTGCCAGCGATCCAGTTTAAAGAATCTGCCAGCATGGTATTCATTGCCACCAGAGGACCTGATACCGACTGAGACGAACCAACCGCACGGAATTCAAAGCGATTGCCGGTAAAAGCAAACGGCGAAGTACGGTTTCGGTCACCGGGGTCACGTGTAAAACTGAGAATTTGAGATAAACCTAGATCCATCTCACCACCACTAACACTGGGTTCTAAGTTACCGTTCTGGATATCTTTATAGACTTTCTCAAGCTGATCACCCAAGTAAACCGACAGTATCGCTGGCGGTGCTTCATTAGCACCTAAGCGATGGTCATTTGCCGCCGATGCGATAACCGCACGCAACAATGGACCATGTAAGTGAACACCACGAATCACCGCGCCACAAAATAGTAAAAAGTTAAGGTTCTTTTCCGGTGTATTGCCCGGATCTAACAAGTTGCCTTGAGTTCCATTGCCAACAGACCAGTTAACATGCTTACCAGACCCGTTAAGACCTGCAAACGGCTTTTCATGCAATAGCGCTAAAAAGCCATGCCTTTTAGCGGTAATTTTCAATACGGTCATCAATAATTGCTGATGATCCGCGGCTACGTTTGCGGCCTCAAAATAAGGCGCAAGTTCGAACTGTCCTGGGGCAACTTCATTGTGATGTGTTTTTGCTGGAATCCCTAGTCGATACAACTGATCTTCGAAATCTTGCATAAATACCTGAACACGTTCAGGTATGGCACCAAAATAGTGGTCATCAAACTGCTGGCCTTTTGCGGGTGCGGCACCAAAAAGTGTCCGACCTGCAAGCAATAAATCTGGACGGCTTACGGCAAATTTTTCGTCAATCAAAAAGTATTCTTGCTCTGCACCGCAACTAGAGTTCAAGGTAGCAATGTCAGTTTCACCCATCAAAGACAAGACTTTTTGGGCTGCCGTATTCATGGCCGCATTTGACCTTAACAAGGGAATTTTCTTATCTAATGCTTCACCAGTCCAAGACATAAAGACACTTGGAATCATTAACGTGGCGCCGTTCGCGGTATTCATGATATAGGCAGGACTAGTAGGATCCCATGCCGTATAACCCCTTGCTGCATTGGTCATGCGCAAACTACCATTAGGAAAAGAAGAACCATCTGGCTCGCCTTTAATTAACAAGCTTCCGGTAAATTCAGTAATCGCCTCACCATCAGGTTTGGTGATAATAAAGCCATCATGCTTTTCAGCTGTCGCATTGGTCATTGGATAAAAAATGTGTGAGAAAAATTTCGCGCCCTTCGATACTGCCCAATCTTTCATGGCCGCTGCAACACTATCTGCTGTTGCTGGATCAAGTGCGACACCTGTATGCACAGTTTCCTTCATTGCCTTGAACGCTTTCTTCGAAAGTGATTCTTCCATCGTCGTGAGGTTAAAAACGTCGCAAGCCCATATTTTACTCAAGGGCTCTGGCAATTCAGTACTGATAGGTTCAGCCGTTGTAATGGCATTAATAGCTGCTAACCTAGATGCATTTCCACTCATATTTATCTCCAAAAAATATCCTGAATAAAAAACTATTTCATTTATGTCAATACAAAGTACTGCACAATAATAGAACTAAGGCTGATCACTGCAATTTTCGAACCTGAACTTATACCTGGGAACGAGAGCTGAGCTATATTATTGAATTAAAAAGATAAAAATTATTCATCGCTATTAACTAGATTAAATCCCATATAATTTTGACCCAAAAAGGTGCGTGAGAGCATTATCACCGAAAAAGACGCACCAAAATATAGCCGAGATGAAGCGTCGCAGTCATTAGCTGAAACCAAACTCAAGGTGATACACCTAAGTGAAGCACATAACTTTAATCACCTATTTTGAAAATCGGCGGAATAATAGACGCGCACTTGCCTGCTGCAAAATAAAACACAGAGAACTATCACAAAGATAGAGATTCTAGTAGATACGCTATAAGTGAAAGGTATTGCCTTTATCGGCAGTGCCTTTATAGTTAGTGCTTTTATATTGCCACTTCGAAGTATCTCTTTTTCAAATAAACAAAACTAAAAGATCAAACAAGGATATTAACTATGGAAAACCTAGATCAAACCAACGAACAAGTTCAAGAACTAATACAAACATTCTATACCATGTGCATCGCGCATGGACCAAAAGTGATACTCGCGCTGGTCACCCTTATCGTTGGTTTATGGATTATCAATAAGTTCACCCTAAGCCTTAATAAAAATTTAACATCAAAAGGCGACGCTACACTGGGAGGATTCGTTTCAAGTGTCTTATCTATCATATTTAAAGGCGTTTTATTACTTTCTGTAGCCGGTATGGTGGGGATTGAAACTACGTCATTTATTGCTGTATTAGGTGCTGCAGGTCTTGCTGTTGGTTTAGCGCTTCAAGGTAGTTTATCGAACTTTGCAGGCGGCGTTGTTATTTTGTTATTCAAGCCTTTTAAGATAGGTGACCTGATAGAAGCACAGGGTTATATCGGGTCAGTTTCTGAAATTCAGATCTTTAATACCATTCTAAAAACAGCTGATAATCGTGTTGTCATCATTCCAAACGGTGCACTTTCAAGTAGCAGTATGGTCAATATCAACCAAGAGTCTACTCGTCGTGTCGATTTGTTATTTGGCATTGGCTACAGCGACAACATAGATGCGGCTAAAGAAATTCTTGAATCAATAGCAGCTAAAGATGCACGTATATTAAAGGACCCCGAGTCGGTATTTGTGGTCTCTGAGCTTGCGGATAGCTCTGTTAACTTCACTGTTAGATTATGGGTGAACACCGCTGATTATTGGGGCGTATTTTTCGACATGCATGAAAATGTGAAAAAAGAATTTGATGCAAAAGGTATTTCAATTCCGTTTCCTCAGCAAGATGTTCACATGCACCAAGTTGGATAAAAACTCACACGCCGCTATCTAACTGAATCCCTGCATTATTAGTCTGGTGGATGCAGTCGCGAGTATATCGCTATTATGACCGCTTAGATGAGATTGATATGCAGCTATCAGGTATACAACAACCGACTCCGAATGATAAAGAGCGGAAAAGTTTTGCACAAGATTTGATCTATATAGAAGCCAACCTACATCCGAATCACTGCCTCTGAAGTACCGATATAGTGCTTACATGGCGGTGCAACATATATCGTTAGTACGTAGCCAACTTTGAGATTTTGTAACTAAGCAAAGTCAACTGATGCTGATAAATTTAAGTGAAACTGCTCGCAGAACACAAGGCTCCCATCCCTCCTTCAAAAAACACAGCACACATGTTTTTGAAGGAATAGGCTCCTTTGAATAAACTGATCAACCTGATTATCGAGGCACTTACCCAACCCGCACCAATCGTTAAAAACACCTCTAAGGACTGAGAATACAAAGCATACATTGCAATACCTGCAAAGAAACCACCATACGTTGCACGAACTTCAGAGCTCCCCTCCTTCCCGATGGCCCTGATGCTAACAAAGGTCTGAATATGCTGGGGAAGCAGTATAGCCACTACGCCTAGAATCAGCGTAAAAGTGACACCCGTATTTGATAAAAATAATGCAGTTAACATTTAACTCTCAGTTTTTTAGCTGCTAAATAAGTGACGAGCCCAAAACAAAGCTTTAATTTTACACTTCTCAAGCTTGCTCAATAGCATCCAGAATAAGCTGAAAACTCTTGGTTATTTTCATTTCAATTATTCTATCTATCACTAGGCTACCTAGAATCGGAACCTTCATATGCCCCTCAGAGACCCATGATACATGAGTGTTATCACCTGCTGGTGTTAAGGTAATTTCGCCCTTGTCATGGCGCATAGCAATAGGGCTGGATGCTTTAATATGATAATGCATTCGGGTAGGTCTTTCGAAGAGGGTAATGCGCTCTGTTAACTGAAATAAGCCCGCCGTAATAACCCTTAGCGCGCCCTCACCATTTTGTTCGGTTTTTCCCTCTTCAACTAATATTGATTTATCAATTCCGGGAAAATTTTTGTAATTCACATGGTCAGTAATAGCGTCAAAAACGCGCCCTATATCTTTCTCAACGATGCTCTCTACTTTTATGTTGAACATTTTTTATCCTGTCAAAGGGGCATTTTAGATTGCCCCAGTTTAGAGGATCAAGCGACATTTAGCATTTTAATTAAATTCGGCTGCTCTTTTGCTAACATATCATCACGTTGACGTTTAATGTTTGGCTCGTAACAATCAAGAGGATTAACACCTGGACGTGCAAAACACTCATTACAGTAGTTACATACAGGGCCTTTTACATCCTGTTGCATGTGACGATATAAATACGGATCGGCAACCAAGCCCCTTGCGGCCGACACCATGTCACACTCGTCATTCACTAACGCGTCATGCATTTGTTGCTTCGTATTTAATCCACCAACACAGATGACAGGCACCTTAAGCGCAGCCGTAAATTGCCTTGCATAGGGTAAGTTAAACCCCGGACTAAACTTGGCGCTCTTGGCGAAAAACAAATCAAATAAAGGCGCTAACAACCACATGAAAGCAGACTTAAGCTTGGAAAAATGCACACCCATTCCGTGCTTCAAAACGTTACGGGTATAACCTTTGAAGTTGCCCCTCTCAAAGGTAAAGCCGGATTCATAATGTCCTGCGGTAATTTCTATCGCATCAATCCCCTCTTGCTCCATTCGTTTCGCTATGGCAACTAAAGTGCTTGTATCTAAACCTTTTCGGTAAGGTAAATCATCTGATCCATTTATCTTCATAATGACGGGGTAATCGTCCCCTACCCGTGAACGCACTTCACGATAAATTTCTAACAAGAAACGCATTCTATTTTCGAAATTACCACCATATTCATCTGTACGACGGTTCGTGTGCGGCGTTAAAAATGAACTTAATAAGTAACCATGCGCTGCATGAATTTGCACCCCATCCATACCGGCTCGCTTACAACGTTCAGCAGCATCGCCATACTGTTTGATCGACTCTCTAATCTCGGCCACACTCATTGCTTTTGGCTTGACACCCAATATCGGTTCGGTGACGGATGAAGGTGCTTGCGCATGATTTCGCCCCAGCGGTTCAGTTGCTGCCTGACGTGCGGTATGATAAATCTGCACCATAATTTTTGAGCCGTATTGCTGTACGGTCTCTGCTAATAACTTCAAACCGGGTATTTTATCGTCGTCATCCACCGCTAGTTGAAAGGGTACGCCACGAGAGAAATTATTATAGCTCGCTGCGCCCGTGATCAATAACGGTGTACCACCTTGCGCTAATTCTTCGTAATGCTGAATATATTCTGGTGTAATAAAACCGTCAGCATCACACAAGGTCTCAACGGTAGCTGACTTTACAAAACGTCCCGCTAGTTTTAGTTGACCAATTTGAATCGGGCTGAATACTGCTTCTTGCTTACTCATTTGTTTTCTCCTAGCAATTCGGCTTCTAATTTTGGCCTTAGCTCAGTTGTTATATCTTTCACGAACTTAGCTAAAGTCGGTTTGTATCCGACCATAAACATCAAATCTAAGTAGGTATAAAACGGTAATAGGGTAATATATATTGGATTTTTCGATTCAAAGGTTTCTGCAAAATTATCCATTGCATCATCAATACCCTGCTCTGCAATACCGTGGCCAATAAAAACCTGAATGGCTAAGGATAAAACAGTCAACACAACACCTAATAGCAACATAAGCAGACTTGACTGCCCTACGAGTTCAAAAACCCAGGGACACAAAGGATAAGTTGATGCAAAAAGAAGTGTCGTCACTACTGCACCCCCTACGTCCAAACGTGCGTAAATAAAGAAGGATACAAGTAACGTCACCATGGCCATATCCAGGGGAACACCTGCTATCGCTATTCCAAATACCTCAAATGGATAAGCCATCAGTAAAACGGCCCAAGCATTTAACACTGAAAAAATGGCATGAATAAGGATATTGGTCGGGTTCTGATGGAATGCCAAGTGCACCCCCATACGTCGCTGCCATTGAAATACACCATGTGATTGTTGTGCATGTGCTGTCAATTGGTATCGCGCTACTATCGATTTCATGCCACTCATATATGTTACCCGTTTCAAGATGACTGTATTATTCTTTCACTAATTGCAGTTTTGATTGACGTAGAATACAAAAGAAAAGCACACTAGTTTTTACCCCTCAGTTCAACTTAATGACTTTACAGACCAAAATATGAACGCCAAAGCGCTAAAAACGCCCAGTAGTTGGGCCAAGGCCATCGTCGATACATTGATCGCGCAAAATATTCAGATTGATCCAATCTTGAAGTCATTAAACATTGATAAAGAAAAACTCAACGATCGAGATGGCGTGATAGACCAGGACACAGTCACTGACCTGTGGGATGCTGCAGTCAATGCCACAGGTAATCATAATATTGGCTTTGATGTTGGCAAGGAGATTAATACCGTATTGAGCCCGATAGTCGCGTATTCATTAATGTCATGCTCAAACTTAAAAAGTAGTTGTGATCGATTATTGCGCTATCAAGATATTCTCGCCGAAGGCTTAAAATTTGAGATGAGAGAAACTTCATGTGAATTTGAGCTAGTATTCGATATTTTACCCAGTACCAAAGCCCCTTCTCCACAAGCAATCAAATCTGCTATTGCTGGCTTTTTCAGCTTTGCTCGATGGGTAACACGTTCAAAGGTCCAGCCTATTCAGGCCAGTTTAATCGAGCCCAAACCCGTCACACTGGAGACCTATCAAACCTTATTTACTTGCCCTATCAACTTTAACGCCAAAGAAAATTGCTTGTATTTTTCAAAACAAGATTTACTGGAACCCTTACCTACAGCCGATACGAGCTTGTCTGAAATTCATGAACAACACCTTCAGTCTTACAGAGAAAAATTACACACACCCACCTTTACCGAACAAGTAAACACAATACTAAGAAATCAGCTTCCCAGTGGCGAACCCAACCAAGCTATCATAGCAAGCAGTTTAAATGTTAGCAGCAGCACACTGAAACGCCGCCTCAAAGAGCAAGGCACTACCTATAAGACCCTTCTTGATACCACCCGACATCAACTGGCAATAGAGTATCTGGCACAAAAAAAATTATCCCTTACCGACATCACGTATCTCTTAGGTTTTTCCCAGAGCAGTGCATTTACCCGTGCATTTAAGCGCTGGGAAAATGTCAGCCCTAAAAATTTTAAAGGCGCATAACTTCCGACAACCCGGAGCTTAAGCCTCAGCTTTTAAGAAAACCTAAGATAAGGCGGCCACACTGAAGCCACTGAATTTAAGCTGAAAAATTCAGCTTGTTAATACCCCTATAACGATTAAACTTAAATGCTTCCTACACATTAGTTGACCGCAACATGAACAGAAAAAAGAAAAGAAACACTATCCTCAAAAAAAGACTCAAGAAAGCAAAGGCTAAGCTTGCCCCTAAATCACACTCGGCATACATAGCAAAAGCTGATCGAGAGCCATCAACTCAAGAGCAAGAAAAAGAACAAGAACAAGAACAAGAGAAAGGAACAGAAACACCCCCTGATTAAGAATAATAGTAAGGGCACCACTTACCCGCCCCCTCATTGCATTGATCACCCACTAACCAAGTTGTGCCCAGTCAGCCCTAATTATCACTCCAAAATGCGCCAATGAAGTGCGCATCCATACAAGTCTTTAAATTCTTTTAATATGCGGAACATAATTAATTGAAAATAAAGACCAATTTCATTATCGTATTAGCGCACCAAGATAAAGCTCAGTAAAACACACAACAAAAAAGACACTAAAATAGTGCATTACAACAATAGACCCGCGACACACAGGAAATATAATGAAGCAAATTACCGCCATTATTAAACCCTTCAAACTTGATGATGTACGCAGTGCATTAACAGACATAGGGTTACAAGGCATGAGCATCGAGGAAGTAAAAGGGTTTGGCCGACAAAAAGGTCACACCGAACTATACCGAGGCGCAGAATATGTCATCGATTTTGTTCCTAAAATAAAACTACAGGTTGTTGTTACAGACGAAAAAATGGACGACGCTATCGAAACCATTATTAAAGCTGCAAATACTGGAAAAATAGGCGATGGAAAAATATTTGTCTCCGATATTTCTCAAGCAATTCGGATCAGAACAGGAGAGATAAATGATGAAGCCATTTAATAGCTCACCGACAAAAACAACAATAGGAAAACCCTCAATGTTAAAAAGGTTAATTTCATCAACCGCGTTTTTACTACCATCCATTGCATTTGCTGAAGACAGCATCAATGGAGCTGATACTGCATGGATTCTAACGGCCACGGCATTAGTACTGTTTATGACAATTCCGGGCTTATCACTTTTTTATGCCGGCCTGGCGAGAAGCAAAAACGTACTATCCATTCTAATGCAGTGCTTTTCATTAACGGGCTTGATGTCCATCCTTTGGTTTATTGCAGGTTACTCTCTTGCCTTTGGAGAAGGCAATGGCTTTATTGGCGACCTCAATAACCTCTTTATGGCCAACGTCACAAAAGGCTCCATTTCTGGCACTATTCCCGAGTCATTGTTTGCAGTATTTCAAATGACCTTTGCTGTCATCACACCCGCGTTGATAGTAGGTGCATTCGCAGAACGAATGAAATTCTCAGCAATGTTGTTATTCAGCACCTTTTGGCTTTTTGCAGTTTATGCGCCCGTTTGTCACTGGGTATGGGGGGCGGCTGGTTAAGTGAGCTAGGTGTTTTAGATTTTGCTGGTGGCATAGTGGTTCATATCACAGCTGGTGTCGCAGCACTTGTCTGCGCCCTGGTTATTGGCAATCGAAAAGGCTGGCCTCAAACAGCTATGCCTCCGCATAACATGACAATGACGGTTACCGGTGCTGGCATGTTATGGGTAGGATGGTTTGGTTTTAATGCTGGCAGCGCACTGGCTGCTGATGAGAGCGCCGCAATGGCCCTCATCGTCACTCACCTAGCAGCCGCAACAGGCTCTTTAACCTGGGCAGCTTGTGAGTGGAAAAAATACGGCAAACCTTCGGTTCTTGGCAGTGTCACTGGCATGGTTGCCGGCTTAGGTACAATTACTCCAGCATCAGGTTCAGTGAGCCCTGCAGCGGCAATTGTAATTGGCTTTGCAGCAGGGGTAATCTGCTTTTATGCCACCATCACCATAAAACAGAAACTAAAAATTGACGACTCTTTAGATGTATTTCCTGTGCACGGCGTAGGCGGTATTTTAGGCTCTTTACTGGTGGGAGTGTTTTGCGCATCTGAATTAGGCGCGTTTAGTGGTTATGGGTTTGGCGGAGATAACGCATCAATAGCAAGCCAACTTAAAGCTCAGCTAATTGGTATATCAAGTGTCATTCTCTACACCGCGGTAGTTACTTGGGTTCTATTAAAGCTAGTGAACACAATTACTGGACTACGAGTTGACGAAGAAGAGGAGCATCAAGGCCTTGACCTCGCGCTACATGAAGAAAAGGGATATGACCTATAAGCCTTCCTGAGGCTTTATACTCTTAGAGAGTAAAGGAGAATTGATAACATGCAATGCAAAGTTAACTCTCATTGCATGTTATCTTTATTCTAATGCGACTAAAAAGATCACCTACTAATATTATGCATTAGTAAGAAACCCTTGCCCTACTCGCTCAGACACCGTCTGACAATCTATACACGCTTTAGAAGTAGGGTTCACAACTAGACGATTAATATTGATCTCAATACCACATTGATCACAATAGCCATAATCACCATTTTCAACATTTGATAATGTTCGATTGATCAGCGCTAAGCGCCTCAATAAAGACTCACGATTATTTATCGTCAAAGTCAATTCTTCAAATTGACTAGCCGAATCTGCCTCATCAGAATTTTTCTCCTGACCTCCCTTTAACTGCTCAGTATCAAACTGAATGAATTGCGCGATTTCTTCCTTCTCAGTCAATAGATGTGCTTTAAATATTTCAAGCTGATCATCGCTCATATGATCCTGACCTATCACTGACTTTATCTGTTCAGATAGCTTATTCAATGGTGGAAACTCCGTAGTGCGGTAAACCGAAAGGGCTGATATGGGGACAGTTGAAAAATAAACAAGCTTCAAACAGAAGTTTTACCCAAAATAGCGAATAAAAAGACGACCAGCCAGGATTAATGGATACATATCTAATGACTGATCGCCAAAACTGATAAAACGACAATCAGGCCATATATGGATAGGAGGATACCGCCTGATCGTCGAAAAACAAAAAACCCAATGCCATACGACCCAGCTTAGTATAATTATTTCAAACCAAGTTTTGTCGCCCTCAATCCTTGAGGCTCACTATTTACAGCAGAGACAAACTAATCCGTTAACACATTGGTTATTTTGTTTTAAGTATCATATTATCAGAAAACACCATTGTAAAGTTGTAACCACAACCATTTTAAAAAATACTCTTAGAACACAGCGCCCTCTAAAGCTAATACCATTAATTGATATATTTTACAATGCTAATCTTGGTCACAAGTGTTATGAGCATAAGTCAGCACTAAAACTCCGCAACTTATGTTCTAATAAAATAATTGATTATTACAAATTAATATTTAAGCCAAGCACCTATATCCACCTGATTAAAATAATAAGACAGGACGTCAATGATCATAAAAAAATGATCATGCAGCGCTAATACTGAGCCGAAGTCCGACCGTATTTTCTAATACTTTCGCCGTCACTTCATCAGCAATAATTTTAATGCAGCGAATAGGATAAATAGAGTGATAGAACAATATCTAAGCAATTGCACAAGCCTTTTTAATAAGGGCAATTATCAAGCCGCTATTGCTGGCTATGAGTTTGTACTCAAACTTGCACCTAATTCAATTCAAGCTTATAGAGGTGCTGCAATTTGTTATTCGCACCTACACAACTGGAACAAAGCGTTTACGAACATTCTAAATGCACTTCTCTTGGGCAATCACCAGAAGAAAGAATTAATTGTCTTATTCGATTTCCTTGATCGAAGCCAACTAAACTCCTATTTGGTACAAATTGAAAAAGCACTCATCGCTGCGATGAGCCACCCTGAGTTAGAAAATAAAGCAATCGCACTTCTAAGCAGGCAAATAAAGGCCAAACACCCTTGTTTATTGAATCAGGATATAAATCAATTCAACATTGAAACAGACCTATTAATACAAGATAAAAGCTTCTGTCACTTAATAGAAAGCCAGCTCAACAATAATTTTACGATAGAAAGTTTTTTGCTATTGAGTAGAAAAGAAATTTTAGAGCAATTCGTCAACGGTAAAGATATACAGCGCTTCATACCTTTTCTTTCATCTTTAGCCTGTCAAATTCTACTGAACAACGGCTTATACTCCCATACCGTAGAAGAAGAAACATTACTAACAAAAGTCACTGCAGCCAACACAAAAAACATAGCAGAACTACTTATTTCTATCTGCTACTCAGACATAAGCAACATTATGTCGCTTTGGAAGCAAAATAAGTCAGTATTGGAAGCCAGTAATTTAACGAGTTTAGTCTCAGATTTACAGTTTTACTCAAACGTTAAAGCCAATAATTTCAACAATCATGTAGAAGATAATTTATCTAAGACCGTACAGTCATTTTATATTGAAAACCCCTACCCCACATGGAAAACAACCAAGATAGATAGTGACATAAAGGGTATTGACCCCATTTTCACCTTGAGCGGAAAAAGTAGCCCATCAGACTTAACGGTTTTATCCGCTGGATGCGGCACTGGAATGCAGCTTATCAATCTAGCCCGCGCGATACCAAACGCTTCAATCGTCGCCATAGATATATGCCCAACAAGCTTAACGTATGCCAAATTAATGTGTCAGAAATACGCTATAACCAATATAGAATTTCATCTATTAGATATCTTAGACGCATCTGAACTGGACCTAAAATTTGACTATATAATGTGCACAGGCGTTCTTCATCACATGTCATCACCTCAAGATGGCCTAAATGCCTTATCAAGCGTCTTGAACCCTGAAGGTGTTATGCACCTAGCTTTTTATAGTACCTTAGCGAGAAGAGAGCTCACAGATATAAAGCACGACATATTGCACACCTTAAATACCGACGAGAACTCTATAACACGAGAGTGTGTAAAAAAATGGCGAAGCCAACTCACAGATAGCCAAAAACAAAACAAGTGGTTCCACTTGGCTGACTTTTTTAGTCTAAGCGGGTTATATGACTTATTGTTTCACCCTCAACAAGCGGAGTATCGCCCGCTTGAAGTAAAGGCATTACTTGATAATGCCGAGTTATCTTTTCAATGGATGTCATCAGTACCCAATGCAAAAAGTATTTTATCTCGGTACCCCCTCCCAAAAACAGGGGAGACATTACATTATTGGGAAAAAATAGAACAAGATAATCCTGATACATTTAGAGGGATGATTTCTTTTTATGCCACTAAACAAGCTATACCAACAACAGCTAACAGCTATCCACTTATCGAAGAGAATCATGCATATCAATTAGCCCCCGACTTTGAAGCAATAAATAAAACCCAGAACCTACATCAATGATTCGTTAAAATAGCCTGAGGCAAGACCCCAGCCCCCCCATTTCTATCTATTTAACAAGCTTTAACAAGACGCCTACTTATATAGGGGAGCCTTCCTTTCAAACGACATATTAGACACAACTAAAAAGCGTACCATCTCCGCCTAAGATGGCGAAAACAGGAAACACCTGTTATACCTAATAAAGGCCCTGCCACCCCACTTTGACCAATACTTTTATATAGGTTCATTAATGTCTATGAGAAAACCCTCTATTCTGATCGTTGATGACGCCCCCATTAACATCAAATTATTAGTTGAAGTATTAAAGCCTGAATATGAACTGCGCATTGCCACAAGCGGCAAACAAGCTTTGGAGCAGTTAGAAAACTCTCATAATGAAATAGATTTGATTTTATTAGATGTCAACATGCCCGAAATGTCAGGCATCGAGGTGCTAGAACAAGTCAATGCACATCAAGACTGGACTGATATACCGGTTATTTTTGTCACCGCGCTAGACCAAGAATGCGATGAAGCCGAAGGCTTACGAAAAGGTGCAGTAGACTATATTACAAAACCCATTTCAGCCCCTATCGTCCGGGCCAGAGTTAAAACCCAACTAACTTTATGCAATGCACGTAAAGAGCTATCCCTTCAAAACCACATTCTCGAAGAAAAAGTAAAAGAAAGAACCGAAGAAATCAGCAACACCCAAGCAGTGATCATAAATGCACTAACCTGCCTCGCACTTAAACGGGACAAAGAAACCGGCAACCACATTATCCGCACCGCTGAATACGTAAAGATACTTGGTTCACTACTACGCAATTTACCTGAGTACTGCGACGAGTTAGATGATGAAGCAATTGACAATATGTTCAGAACAGCTCCCTTACACGATGTTGGTAAAGTAGGCATTCCAGACAGCGTTCTACTGAAGCCAGGAAAGCTAACCGATGAAGAGTGGGTTATTATGAGACAACACCCTACGATAGGCGGAGATGCATTACGAGATGCTTGCGATGGCAAAGACTCTGGATTCCTTATCTACGCCCAGCAAATTGCGTATTCACACCATGAAAAATGGGATGGCTCGGGATACCCAGAAAAACTGTCTGGCTCTGAGATCCCACTTTCTGCCCGACTCATGGCGGTAGCTGATGTTTACGATGCATTAATGTCCAAGCGTTGTTACAAAGACGCTATGTCACACGAACAAACCCGGTCAATCATGCTAGAAGGTAAAGGCACGCATTTTGACCCGGTCATGCTACAAGTTTTTTTAGACAACGAACATTTATTTCTAGAAATTGCCGACAAATATAAAGATGAGTAAGAAGCCAATCGCTACTTGAAAGTAGCAAGACTATGCCCAATTTATATAATCGCTATCCGATAAAAATCTCTTTAAAGGTGTCAATAAATTTTCTGTTTTTAAGCGGCATATAATCCGTATTTTGATACACCAGATATACCGGCAATTCTGGTAAATTTTTGATTGGACAGATATCAACTAAACTGCCATCTTGCAGCTCCTTCTCAACCATATGACGAAACAGAAATGAGGCACTTAAGCCCTTTTGTGCAATCGATTTTAAAGCAAATATGTCACTCACTCTATGAGCGTTACCTAGGTTTGTCCATTTGAACTCAGGATAGTGCTCACGCGTTTTTTGTGGCAAATTAATATAACTGGGGATAGATAATGGCAAGTTGAGCAAGGCATCCATCGTTTGAGGCATACCATGAATGCCAACGAAGTCCGGATTCGCACAAAATACCGGGACAATATTAAACAACTGAATAGCCACTAATGAAGAATCATCTAGCGGCCCTTGTCGAAATGCAAAATCTATATTTTCATCGGTTAGATTGACATTATTATTTGTTACTTCAATATCTAAAATTATTTTGGGGTATTGTTTTGTGAATTCAGATAAAACATCTACCACTTTTGAATGTGATAATGAGTTAGACCATGTTAAGCGAATTATTCCTGCAGTCTCACTCGAAAGCGACTTAATCTCATCTTCTGCATCACTTATTTTCTGATTAATGTACTTACAACGCTCATAATATACCTTTCCAGCCTCAGTAATAGATAGCGCCCTAGTATTACGATCAAACAGCCGAACATCCAGCTTTTGCTCTAAAGCAGACATCTGTTTACTGATTGCAGAAGGCGTTCTGTGCAAGAACTTCGCCGCTTTAGAAAAACTGCCCTGCTTTACAACTGAAACAAACACTTCATATGAATTCATATAGTAAGGATATTAGCTCGATTTAAAACGTTAACTGATGCTATATTTTCATATGAATTAAAGATCAACACAAGACACAAAATATTGAGTATCATTCATCTTTTCTTGAAATCTCAACAACGAGCTTTACTTCTATCAAAATAACGCCCTTAGTAATCGTAATAAAAATATTTAAGCAAGTCATTGCAAAAATCTTTAACGCACACCAATAAACCTATCCAGTTGATTTACAAATACTTTTTTAACTAACAACTCCGTAGCATTACACATGATCAAATAACACGTATTATCGAACTTTACAATAAGACTATATTACATCAAATTTTGGCAATATTATTTCCAGAGATGGTCCTTTATTTTCTAGTAATAATTGACTTAATTTACTATCAAGTCATATTTCCAGACATAATCTAACGCAAAACAAGCGTATTAGTTAAATTTAACTCTTCCTGAGAATAAGGATAACAAAATGATGACGGACTCAAGTGAAACCAAAAACATCAATGAGCAAACCCTAGCCCAAACCCATGACCGTAGAGATGTAATTGGTACTTTAAGTAAATTTTCCCCCGACTTTGTTTCAATGATCTCCGAATTCTGCATAGGCCAAGTGCATGCTAGGCCCGCCTTAACCGAGAATACCAAAGAAGTCATTGCAATCGTTTCTTTAATCAGTTTAGGCTCAGCTCGCCTTAAAGGACATTTTGAATCCGCTCTTCAAATAGGCATCACGAAAGAGGAACTAATTGAGATAGTAACGTTATCGAGCATTTATTTAGGTTTTCCCAGGGCAATTGACGCCATGCTGATATTGAATGAAGCTGTTGAGCTTAATATTCAAAGCACAGAAGACACTATTTAATAACTAATCGGTTGTTTTGATTTCGACTTTTACGAATGAGCGAATTACCAGCCCCACTTTCACCAGACTTCAAAGAGCGATCATAAAGCACAATATTAACGGTCGCTGCCAAATTCAAACAACCTACGGTGGGTATATAAACTACGTCATCTGCACGATCAATTAAATCCTGACTAATCGTGCCATCTTCAGAGCCAAAAATATAAAGCGCATGCTGAGGGTGCTCGAACTCCTGTAAGGATATAGCGTCTTCAACCAATTCCACACACACAACACGCATTTCGTTAGGCACGTCCTCCAGTAAGCATTTAACCTCCTCTAGATAGATCTTTTGAGCTGTGTCTTGGGTGTCAGTATAGAAACGAGCCGCACGATCATAACGCTCACCCGTATAAAACACGGCATCTGCCTGAAAACAGCTGACCGCACGCATGACGGCTCCTACGTTCGTGGGACTCTTGGGGTTACACAAACCAATGTTGACAGTGGTTCTAGTTTCTTTGGTCGTCTTTCTAATGTTATTTACGTCTACCATACTCAAACATCTACCCACACAATTAATGCTATTTTCAGCGCCAAGTAAACTTTCTTCGTTTAAGTTTTAATGGCTTAGTTGAACTTTGAGAGGGATTGTAACGCGAGTAGCTTTTTATTCAAAAAAAGCCCGAGACTAGCCATGCAATTGTACTGTTTGATAATTAACTGTGGAAATAACCGCTGAAAGGTATGACTCTAAACAAGCCTGTTTATCCGAACGCTTAAGAAGTAAGTCAAGCTGCTCTCGACAGTGCCATAAGCCCAAGGTTAAACACCCTTTATGGATAGCTTCTATTTGTTCTTTTAAATTCGGAATAGCTAAGGCATCTGAAGTAAACTCGCTCAAGGTAAGCAGCTTCTCTACCTGCACTTTGAAGGCATCAAAATAGCTCAACAGCTTAGGCCCCGAAATAGATAAACGCTTTAGTGTTGATTCGGGCCTTTCTGCTATTTTTTGCCATTGAGTACTCAGAATTTCCTCTATTTTATGAATCGCATCTTCTGGGGTGAAAGGTTTTACAATATAACCACTTACACCTAAAGAAAGTGCAGCACTTACCGTATCCCTATCTTGGCCTGAGGTCACCAAAATAAATTCAAGTGAGTTTATAGAACTGTCCGAACGAACTTTTCTCAACAAATCTATACCTGACATTATCGGCATTCGTACGTCACAACAACACAATACAGGTAAAGGATTAACCCTCAAATGATCCCAGGCCATCTGACCATCTTTAAACTCTAATACCTCTGAAAAACCCATTTTCTGGAATAAACTAGAAAGCGCGAAAAGAGAAACATCATCATCATCAACTACCATTATCTGCATGGTCACCCCCTTTTTGAGCAGTTTGATACGGCGCTAAGCGTGTTAAAAAATCATCAAACAAACCCCTCACTTCTGTGATATTTTGTTGATCGGCCAATATTTCTAATTTTTCCGATAAAGACTGCAAATCAATATCTTCCAAGTAGCCTGCACTACCTCTAATACCATGAAATAGCCTACCTAGCTCTGAGAAATTTTCTGTATTTATCGCCTGTATCAGTTCATTAATCCTCTGAGGAAGAGAGTCCGTAAATACCGAATGAAGCTTTTCCGGCAAGGACTCATTTGGTAAAATCTCAACTTCCTTGACCGTTTCTTTAGGCGACGCTTGCGACACATCAAACATAGTATCTAATTCACTTGCTGTAGCACGCACCAGGGGAACTAATGCTTGACCCTGAGCCAGTAATTCTTCGATAGTTTGTGCAAGTAATTTATGAAGCTCTACTTCATTAACCGGTTTACTTAGGAAATGATCCATTCCCGCTGACAAGAAATTATCTCTATCTTCAGCCGTCACATTGGCCGTTAGTGCGACAATTTTTATATCTGAACGCTCTATTGCTTGCTCTTTCCAGACCCCACTTCGAATCTGCTTGGTCGCATCCAAGCCATCCATTTCAGGCATGCGCCCATCCATTAAGATAATATCAAAGTGTCTATCAACGAGTTTATCCAGCGCGACACAACCATTTTCAGCGATCTCTACATCATGCCCCATTCCTTCTAATAAGGTACGTATAATCGCCTGGTTTGTTTCAAAATCTTCAGCGCATAAAACCTGAAGCTTATGTGAATGAAAATCTCTTGCTTGAATCTTTTCATCACACTCCTCAGCTGAAGCTCTCCCCATCGGTAACTCAAAGTAAAAAATGGAGCCTTCGCCGGGGGTACTTTGCACCTCTATAAAGCCAAACATCGCTTCTATCAGCTGTTTTGAGATCGACAAGCCTAAACCCGTGCCACCATACTTACGTGTAGTCGATGCATCTGCCTGTTCAAACTTTTGAAACAGCTTATTAATACCTTCTTTTGGAATACCTATGCCTGTATCTTTCACTGAAAAACATAAACGCACTGTATAGCGCGATAGCTCCAGCATACTAATTTGAACGTTGACCCCTCCGGATGAAGTAAATTTAATTGCATTGCCAATCAAATTTACCAAAACCTGGCGAATTCGAGTGGGGTCACACTTCACATAAAGCGGTACATCTTCATCAAATGTAACATTAAAATCTAGTCCCTTTGCTTCTGCCATACCGATGAATACAGCCACAGCAGCTTGTATCTCTTTGCGCAAATCAAAATCGATTATCTCGATATTTAACTTACCCGCCTCCATCTTTGAAAAATCAAGAATGTCATTAATAATGGTCAATAAGGCTTTGGCATTACTCTGGGCAATATCGAGTTGCTCTCGTGTTTTATGACTGACTTGAGGGTCGTTTAAGGCAAAACCTAACATACCTAAAACGCCTGACAAGGGTGTTCTAATTTCATGACTCATGGTCGCCAGAAAATCACTTTTCGCTTGGGCCGCCTTTTCAGCATCAGCTTTAGCGTGCTCAAGATGCTTTTGAACTTCCTGCATTTCATCTCGTAACTCGCGCTCAACCTGAAAGGCAGCATTCGTTTCATCTAATAGCTCGTTAAAACCATCAACCAAGATGCCAATTTCATTAAGTTGTAGGTGTGACGGCAACCTCAAACGCTTATCACTATTCGCGCGGATATTTTTCAGGGCTTTTCTAACTTTCACCAAGGGTGTAGATATCCGAATTTTGAATGCTTGCGCAGACACAAAACAGACGAAAAAGATGACAAATATAAGGCCTAAGATAGAGGGAATTGAAGTCGTATGTGTACGCTTGCTCACCCAGCGTTTGTTGGGTGTTACACGTAATTCACCCAAGATATCATTTTGATCAAAAATTGATTCTAGCGGCATGATGATCGTTCTCATCGCAGCACCGCCATCTTTATGAATACCCGTTAGTTTGAGGCCTGGCCCTAGGTCATCACCAAAACCCTCAAGCGTGACAGAATAAACAACTTCAGTCCCCAACAAACCATTAACAGCATCCATACCGACTGCTTCGTTAGATGAGAAGATTGCAGCAGAAGCTGTATTCTTTACAGCAGCCATCAAATCTTTTACCTGGCGCTCACTGTCTTCTACGGCAACCCGCTGATTAACCTGATAAGCAATAACACTGAAAATTGCCGACAAGACTAATGCACTGCTGATCATGATCATTGCGACATAGTGCTGAAGATGACGAAGCTGACGAAGCCGCATTAATTCGCCTCAAGCGTATAAACGACGACAATTCCTTGCTGCGAGAGTGCTTCGGGGCTTTGCCCTGAGACATAGGCCAAGGCACTAACGTTTCGACTGACTTCTGTCAAAATCTCATCGACATTATCTATTTCTTTCGGGGGAGATGCCCTACCTGAGTAACGTAAACGCGCCCAGTAAGCATCTATATCGGAGATTGATTTTCCGGTTAGCATTTCAAAAAACTGTTCTCGTATAGATGAGCCGATTCTATTATCGAGCGCCTTTACAGGCTTGCCATTTGGAAAAGCACGCGACCGGCCTAAGAATAAAGCCATCACATGCTTTTTCTTCATGCTCGAAACCTCGGCCTGAGCATTTACAATCACCTGAATAGATCCAGACTTATCAGCCGCATATAGCGCCGACGACGGTGCATAAGCAATAACTAGCAGGATGAGAAGTACTTTAATATGATTCATATTAAAATACCCAATCAAAGGTGGTTGAGCACCAAGAACGTGAGTCTCGCTGCCAATCTCTTTTACCATACTCAGGGGTATCTTGGGTTGGATAAATCCCCAGAGCCCCATCCTCAAGTGTCGCATAGTCACACTGCAATTTTAGTGCTTTCTGTGAGGCGAAATCCCACCGAACCCCCAAACCAATGGAGCGTTGATCCATTAATCCAGAATATAAGTTATCACTTAGAGCCGTATAAAGATCACTATAGCCATCTCTAATCGCTTGTAACTGAGGCATACCCCCAGGAAGAAATGCCGACAGCCCATCTACTAATTCAGGCGGCGGGTCAAATGGAAATTCTCTATCATCCCAGGAGTAGGCATAGGTCATATAGGGTAAGAATTCGCCAAAGCGACGCCCTACTTGCAAATAAAGGCGCTGGCCATCGTAGTTGCCAAAGTTCTTGCTATTGACATCGCTGAATTCAGACTGAATTAACCAAGGGCCAGGCGTCCATAATACGCCAATAGAACCATACGTTACCTCTTTCCCCTCTATGCCATAGGCGTCTGCGATTTCTTGCGCACCCGGCCAAGCAAAAGGGCCTTCTGTTGGGATGCCACTAACATTATCATTCAAGGCTGCACACAACTTTTTCCAAGTTGATATACGATTAAAAAACCGGAATAAAATTGTGCGAAAAAAAACTTCTTGTGGTGCTTGATCGCCTGAATAAATAACATGGCGAATAAGAAACTGACTTACCCTATCTGAAGCACGGTAAGCATTAGTAAATCTGTAGATTTTTAAAATAGAATCATTGGTTAAA
>ENA-OSET01001114-OSET01001114.1-sediment-metagenome-genome-assembly--contig:-NODE-1114-length-28556-cov-6.214685_pt1 | contig 28556 bp, 26 predicted proteins | sample MGYA00237882_ERZ534229 | MGnify/ENA primary metagenome ERZ534229 (study PRJEB26408, sample SAMN06266212) | sediment metagenome | isolation source: Hudson Canyon methane seep mesocosm | place... | reverse complement strand
ATTTTACTCATGGCAATTATACCTGCTGCCGAACCTATCACTAATATTGAACCACCAACGCCTGTTGCATAGGTTAACGTCAACCATTCTGTTACTTTCATATTAACATCTGCTTTTAGCAAGGCCGCTGTTAATGGAACATTATCAATAATTGAAGACATAAATCCTACTAAATAATTTACTTCAATCGCAGGTAAGTATTGATAAAGCTCAGTAAATCCACTTAGCACGCCTGTTTCTTTTAAAATTCCAACAAGTAATAGTACACCTAGGAAAAACAATAGTGCGTCAAATTCAACTTCTCTGATGTAATTGAGTACTTCATGATTGTTTTTATTGGGTAGCATACTTGCTGCTAAAAACATAACGGACAACCCAAAAAGAAAAGTAAGCACTGGTGGGATTTGGTAAAGAACATTAGCTAATAAGGTGCCCGAAATAGTTAACATGAAAATGACTGCAATCACTATGTCTGTTTTTTCAATTTTAAAGCGTGATTGTGTTATTTGAACGTTTCCGGAAAGATTAAAAGACAACAATGTCGCTAAAGTCATCACACCTAAAAATGAAGGTAAAACTAAAATCAGTAAATGACTAATCGTTACTTTATTCTCTAAGAAAATCATCAGAGTGGTTACGTCGCCTGTTATTAAAGAAACTCCGCCACTATTTACAGAGAAAATAATCAACGTTGCATATTTTAAACGCTTTTTAACGTTTAATTGTAAATTCATAACAACAGCAATTGAAACTAATGTTGCTGTGACATTATCTGCAAATGAAGAAAATACAAAAGCGAATATAGCGATAACGAACATGAGTCCGCGTTCAGAAATACTTTTAGGCAAAATTCGCTGAACCAGAGCAGATATAAATCCTTTACTATTCAAATAGGCAACAAAAGTCATCGCGGACATAAGAAATAACCACAATGTGGCAATTTCTAATAAATTTTCATTGAGCTGAGCCGTTGTGTCAGAAGCACTGTTACTATGAATAGGGAATATGTAAGCAAGTATCCAACATAACGTTCCAAAAAATAGTGTCGTTTTTGCTTTATTGATGTGAATTAAATCTTCAGTAATGATCATTAAAAAACTAATGATAACCAAAGTAAGAATTATAGTGTTGATCATTGGGTTTGCCTTTTCTCGATATAACAAAATGTGCAGTACTGAGAAATCAACACTGCAGGGAATATATAATGTAGAACTTAAAATGAATCGAATTACATTTTTTTGGGAGGGTCGCTATTACTTAGACATATTGAGGTAAAACAAACGATGGGGAAAATTAGAACATCACTTTTATTACTTTCTTGGAATAAAAGCTGTAAGGAAAAACTACTTAGAATAGCCTCAGATGATGAATCTTCAAATAGTGGGCAAACATAACAAACATGATCATCTTCAGCGATATGTTCATGTGCATGACTCTCTGATGAAATTAAAGCGAACGAACAAAAAACAAATAAAACAATCCAGGCCCAAAGATTAGTCTTCGCTTTTGAAATAAATTTATGATTTATATGATTCATGGGTGAATGATGAATTTACTGATGTAATATTATAAATAGGTTTTCAAATAAATGGCAGTGAATTTATTTAATAAGCACATCTAAGGAGTAGACTTAGCCTATTCTTCTTTAACTTGTTACATGGGCGGGCTAAGTGATTAATTATACCGACTTTTCATACGCCACAGATAACCATTGAATTATTTCATTATCAATGTCTGTTATATTTTTTAGTTGTATTCTATGTGTACACATAGCTCCAAAAGGGCCAGAACCTTCTAAACGCCCCTGTATCTCTATACCTTTAAGTTTTAAACCTAGATCTATTCTTGTTTTGGTTGCAGGTTTTATTAAGGCGAATTGTTTTTTTCTTATTAAACTAACACTGCCCTTCTTAGGGCTAACAACAATGTCAGCGCCAAAATCTTCGATGATTGAAATAAGCTTGTCATAAACAGGTTTAAGTGACTCTTTACCCATATATTGATTGAAGACTAAATCTTCGGAGGGTGAATTTTTTTCGGTGGCTAAGGTTACAATCGTGTTTGCAAATCCATAAGTTAAACCATGGTTTGTTTTTAAAAAATCAACCGCTATTGAATGTTTTTCAAACTTTTCTTTTTCTAAAATTTCAATCCATTCTTCAAGTTTTTTACCTGTTTTTTCAGGCATATTATTAATCATGGTCTGAAGGGCTTGATTCATTTTTTTCACCTTTTGATTGTAAATATAATCCGATAATAAACGTAAGTTTTAACGAGTTAAAAATTGATCATGATGGAATAGTATAAGAATAAAAATAAATAACAGCATCTCATACATTATAGTTACTATAGAGCGACTTCCATTTTAAAAAAAGGCACATCAATTTTATAAAAACGTGCACTACAGGTTTGCATATCAAATCGTTTATAAAAATCTATCGCTGATTCTCTTGCATCACACCATAAATGGGTTACATGACGACTTTTCAACGATTTAATAATATGTGATAACATCTTAGAACCAATACCTTGATGCTGATAGCACCTATGCGTCGCAAATTTTCGTAAACGTGCTTTGTTTAAGGTTAAATAAACAGAAGCAACGCATACAAGTTCTTCTTGTATAAATGCACCGAAATGTAATCCATCCATATCACCATCAACATGACAATGTTCATGCGATTTATTAGGCCACAATACACTTTGACGAAGTGGAATTGTTTCTTCCCACGTGATGAATCTAATTTCCATGTTTTGCTATAAGCCTATCTATCATTATCATTTAAGAATCAACCTAAAATTTTCTCTCTAATTATTCTTTGAAAAGTTATTTGATAATTGCAACACCTTCAACTTGCAGAACTGATTTGGCATCTGCACGTTCTATAATCTTCAATAATGTTGTTTGTATCGTTTCGTCTTTTCTCGCATCACATTTACTTGTAAACTTTTGCTCTTGAACGGTATCACCTTCTTCAGCCACAAAGCCTACAACAACTTCAGTTGCGCAATCAGCTAATTCACCAAAATAAGCCAATGATATTTGAGGGTAACCTTGAAATCCTTTTTTTACTCTTTTTGCTATACGTTTTGTCGATTTATCTAAATTCATAATAGTTTTCCAAAAAATAATGATTGGCCATTCAGCTAGATTCTTATAACTTATAGAATACAGCGACCTATGGTAAAGAGTAAAGGTTCATGTGTTTTACAGTGTTTATTAAAATCTACAGGTCTTTACCTAAATATCAAAAAAAGTGGCTTATTTGTTCGTTTAATGAGATTAGAATATTGGTGATAATAGAACTGAAATAGGTTTATATGCGTATAGAGTTAAATAACACACTAAAGAGTATTTGATATGTTTTCATTATTTAAAAAAGATCCGATTAAAAAATTGAATAAAACTTATGAAGCGAAACTAGAGCAAGCTATGCACGCACAAAGAAATGGTGACATAAAGTCATATTCTATGCTGACAGAGGAAGCTGAAAAGATTAATCAGGAAATATTAGCAATAGAGAAGGCCAAGTAGGAATTAATCTCTATTAAAGCCAACGATTTAGTTGGCTAATATATCAAGATACGTGAAAACCATACTATTACCTATTAGATTAAAAATGTTTAGATTATTAACATTTAAAATTCAAAATGTTTTAAAAACACATCATAGATAACTTTTTCAACTTCAGTGCCATAACATCGTGTATGTTTAAACTCACCATTTTCCTCATAAACGCTAGAGTTGTAGATGATATATCTAATCCCTAATTTCCCCTGTACCCTCGCAGGGTAGTTTTTTAATTTTTCAAAACGCGTCAACCGATTCATCATGTCAGCTAAACAGTTTGAGTCGATCTGAAACTCTGAAACATGATGGCCTACATATTCACTATTTTCGTAACCTAATACTTCAAGTTCACATTCATTGGCATAAATAATAATACCTTCAGGCGACACAGCGTGAACGCCAATTGATGAGTTATATATAAAATCTTCTGGATTTTCAGTAAACATATAAAACCTAATATTCAACTCAAATGTTTATTATTGTTTAAGTTAATACGCTATATAACTACGTAAACCTATTTGTATAAATAGAGTTTAGACAAAAAAACTATTAGTCGCTACTTTTGCAATTCATGGTCATTAAATATCATCTATCATTGCTAATTTAACAGCTTGAGCAGCATGAATTTCAGTGGTGTCATATAAAGGCACATTTGTATCTTTTTGGTTAATAAGTAAAGCTATTTCAGTACAGCCTAATATTACAGCTTCGGCACCTTGTGTATATAAATCAGAAACGATACGCAAATATTGTTCTCGTGAGTCATTGTTTATGACTCCTTTGCATAATTCATTATAAATAATATCGTGAATAATCGTTTGGTCTTCTCTAATAGGCACAAGAACATCAATACTAAAATTGTCAACTAAACGGTTTTTATAAAAGTCTTGTTCCATCGTAAAACGAGTGCCAAGTAATCCTACTTTGGTTATGCCATCAGTAACTAATTTAGTAGCAGTAGCGTCTGCGATGTGAAGAATAGGTATTGATATTTCCGCTTGAATTTCTGGAGCTACTTTATGCATTGTATTCGTACAAATGATAAGAAAGTCAGCACCACCCGCTTCAACGGACTTTGCTGCATTTGATAAGATCTTTGCGGTTTCGCTCCATTTCCCCTGATGTTGTAACTTTTCAATTTCATCAAAGTTCACGTTATATAGGCATATTTTTGCAGAATTTAAGCCACCAAGTTCATTATTAACACCTTCATTAATTGCTTTATAATAACTCGCTGTAGATTCCCAGCTCATACCCCCCAACATTCCTATTGTTTTCAATTTTCCCCCTCCAGAATTTTAAATTAATATGCGTATTTTTGTTTACTAAACACTGCATTTATCTCACTAGATAGACTATATAAATAGTATTGTTTTATCTACTTGAAAGTAATATGAGCTTATTTTCAATTGATAATAGTAATTAAAATTTTAATGTACTACCTTTTAAGTAACTAACAAAGGTGATTTTTATGTTTCTAGTTCGACTCATTTATACAAGTAAAACAAGTAGCCACTTTGGACCTGAAGATATTGAAAATATTTTGGAAAAAGCAAGGTCAAATAACCTCAAAAATAATGTTACTGGCTTACTCTGTTTCAACAACAAGTATTTTTTACAATGCCTTGAAGGCTCTAGAGAGAAAGTAAATAATACTTATCATCAAATTCTCAATGATAAGCGACATTCAAATATTATAATGCTCAGCTACACTGAGATTATAGAAAGAGAGTTTGAAAAATGGTCTATGGGGTATATGCCTCAGTCAAGCTTAACAGATCCTCTAAATTTAAAATATTCAGGCACTCCAAGTTTTGATCCTTATGAAATGTCTGGTGAAAGTACACATAAATTAATGTTAGCGCTAAAAGAAAATATTAGATCTACCTAAGCTCTGTTTAACCGAAAGTTTATAATTATGAACGCAAGGAAGAGTCTACTGACATATATCTACAAACTTTCCGTTGGTGAGTTTTGCTAAATCAGCAGGACTCAATTCAATTTCTAATCCTCTACGACCTGCGCTAACGTAAATTGTAGAGTAATTATTAGCTGAGGAATCGATAATTGTTTTAAGTCGTTTCTTTTGACCAAGAGGACTGACTCCGCCTAAAACATATCCTGTAGAACGTTCAACATCAAGCTTATCAGCCATAGTTGCCTTTTTTGCACCCACGGCTTTTGCTATAAGCTTCATACTCAACATAGACGAAACAGGAATGATTCCGACAACGAGATTCTTATTATCTAATGTCACCACTAACGTTTTAAAGACTCTTTCTTGAGTAATACCCATTTTATCGGCAGCTTCGAGCCCATAAGACTCACTCGATTCATCATGAGTGTATTCATGTATTATATGGGAAACTTTGTTTTGTTTTACTTGATTTATTCCTGGTGTCATTTGAATCTCGAATTTATAACATCATGTTAAAATTTAGGAAAAAATACTATAAAGTATAAAGTGCTTACATATTAGAAATCTGCATTCATCTTAAATCAACTAATTGAAAAGAAGTTATACTGCTGCCATTTTACCTGCTTCTTTTCCATACGCGCGACTTCAGCTTCTGGCGGTCCATGTGTCAGCCATTCCAACATTTTGTCGACCTCTTTTTCCTCACCGCACATTAAAACTTCTAAATCCCCATCATCTAAATTTTTTGCATAACCACTTAAACCATGATCTATAGCGATTTGTTGACTAGACGCGCGAAAATAAACCCCTTGTACTTTTCCGCTAACATGGGCGATATAACTTACATTCATACTTATAACTCCTGGCTTTAAACTAAAATAACTCTATTTGAAGATTGCACACGAGCCTTGCATTGACTACACTCTGCGCAATTTCATTTACCTTTTCATTAAGTATAGTCACATGTCAGCAAGAATTTATTTAAAAGTAAGCAGAGAGAAGTCTTTATTACGAAAACATCCTTGGATTTTTTCTCAAGCCATCAATAAAATCAAGGGAAATCCGATGTTAGGTGATACCGTTGATGTTTATGATCACAAGGAAAAATGGCTTGCTCGGGGCGCTTACTCTCCAGAATCGCAAATACGAGTGAGGGTTTGGAGCTTCAATGAAAATGAAGAAATTGACAGTGAATTTTTTCGTAATAAATTGTTAAGCGCTCAATCAAGACGTGAATGGTTTATTGAACAAGGTGGATTAACAGGTTACCGCTTAATTGCCGGTGAGTCTGATGGCTTACCCGGAATTACTATTGATAAATACGACAATTTAATTGTTTGCCAACTATTAAGTGCGGGTGCTGACTTTCAACGTTATACCTTGGTAGAAGTTCTTAAAGAGCTATACCCTGATTGCAGTATTTATGAACGTTCAGATGTTGATGTACGTAAGAAGGAAGGCTTAGAACCGATTACAGGATGGCTAACAGAGCCATTAGAATCAACGGCATGTATTATTAAAGAACATGGCTTATCAATTAATGTTGATATTGCTAAAGGCCATAAAACAGGCTTCTATTTAGACCAACGTGATTCACGTGTTACTGCTGGTCGTTATGCTAAAAATAAATCAGTATTGAATTGTTTTTCTTACACGGGGACATTCGCATTACATTGTGCTGCAAATGACGCGAAAGAGGTTATCAATGTTGATGTATCTCAATCTGCGCTAGATTTAGCCAAAGAAAATATTGCGCTTAATAACTTACAAGACAAAAACGTTTCTTTTGTTAAAGCTGATGTATTTAAGTTACTCAGACAATACCGAGAAGAAAAACGTCAATTTGATATGATCATTCTTGATCCGCCAAAGTTTGTTGAATCAAAAGCGCAATTAACCGGTGCCTGTCGTGGTTATAAAGACATCAATATGCTTGCAATGCAATTGCTTAAGCCAAACGGCATATTACTGACCTTTTCTTGTTCTGGTTTGATGGAAGCGAGTCTTTTTCAGAAAGTTGTTGCTGATGCCGCTTTAGATGCTCGTCGCGAAGTGCATTTTGTTGAGCGTTTACAACAAGCCGGTGATCACCCTATTTCAAGTAATTATCCAGAAGGTTACTACTTGAAAGGATTAGTTTGTCAGGTGAGCTAATTAAATTTGTAGATATAATTACATTTTATAGAGATAAAAAACGAGCTTTTAAGCTCGTTTTTTTTGTTTATTAGTAGGAGTTTTAGTTAATCTATTTCAGCAATATTAATTCCGACTAAATAACACTCATTAGCTTCTTCTGTTACTCGTACTATTTTTCCTGAAACATCAAGCGGCTGAACATTACTACTCGCAGATCGTAAACTCACTTTAACATTGGTATTAAGTTCTATGGGATGTGTCATTTCAATAGCCATTCCAGTAGCACTTAAATCTCGACAAGTTGCTAATATTTGACTGTTCGCTTCATCATCGATAATGGTTACCGTTACATCACTATTCAACATCATCCGATAGAAATCTCGTTTATCATCAAAGTTAACCATTACTACTCCATATTGTTATTTAAGTTTTATAATGACTCTTTTATACCCATTGAATAGTTTACTGTCAAATTTTAGAATCTCAAATGTTGATAAAATCAGCCTAATTCGCTGAAATTGCTTTCAAATGGTTCAAAATTCGTTTTGCTGAAACTGGATAAGCGGTTTTTAAGTTTTGTGCAAATACCGACACACGAAACTCTTCCATCATCCAACGTACCGCTAAGATTTCTTCAGCAATGGGCTTTCCTTGGCTTTGTTTAGCCAGTAACGCTAGGTAAACATTATTCACTTTGCCTATATCTAACATTTTCAATCTATCTTGGTTAGGGTCAACCGGAAGCTTTTCCATACGTCTTAGCATTGCTTGTAAATATCTTGCTATATCTTCTAAACGTTGATGTCCTGATGCTGTAACAAAGCCTTTAAAAACAAGTAATCCAAGTTGTTCTTTAATGTCAGCTTGCGCTTGAATTACATCTAATGACATTCGACCTTTTAATTTTTTACCTATTTCATGCGTTAACGTTAATACTTTCTCTACTTTTAAAGCTGAAGCTAACACACAATCAGCGAGTTCAGCGCGCACATGGTCTTTTGCTTTTTCGAAATCATGTTGAGTGCGAGGTATTTCACCATGTTCTTTCACCAAGTGCTGGCATGCCGCGACAATGCAATCATCTAATAAGTCAGGTATAGAACCAAAAGGATTGAAATATAAACTTAACTTGGCTTTGTTAGGTAGTTTTTGTTGTAGATATTTTACCGGTGAAGGGATGTTTAACAATATTAAACGGCTGACACCATTGACCATCGCTTGCTCTGCAAGGCTTTCTTGTTCGAACAATTCAATAGCAACAGTTTTGTTTTTATCAACCAAAGCAGGAAAAGCTTTGATCGTAATATTGGCAATGTTTTTCTCATAACCTTTTGGAATATCATTGAAGTCCCATTCGGTAATTTTTTCTCTCTCTATGCCTTTGTCAGCGACTTTTTTAATTGATGCTTTAACCTTACCTTGTAAGGAAGCTTTCAAACTATCAAGATTACGCCCCTGATTGATCAGTTTTCCCTTTTCATCAATCACTTTAAAGTTCATATTCAGATGAATAGGCAGTTCAATATCTTGCCAAATATCTTCGGGTAAACGCACGCCCGTCATTCTTAATAAATGCTTTTCAATCGCATCAACTATTTTACCGTCAAACTCATTAATGGCAGATAAACAGGCTTCTGCATAATTAGGTGCGGGAACAAAATTTCGACGTAATGATTTAGGTAAACCTTTAATCAAAGCAATAATAAGCTCTAAACGAAGCGCTGGAATTAACCAATCAAAATTATTGTTTTCCACCTGATTAAGAATACCTACAGGAATATGTAAACTAATACCGTCGTCAATATCACCTGGAGTGAAATGATAACTCAGTGGCAAAGTTAAGTTACCCTGCTGCCAAAGATCTGGATAGTCTTTAGCAGATAAAGCCTTAGACGTTTCATTTAATAAAAATGCTTCAGTGAAATTAAGTAATTGTGCATTTTTCTGTTTCGATTTTTTCCACCATGAGAGGAAACTACGCTGACAGACTATAGTTTCTGGTAGTTTTTCATCATAGAACTCAACTAAACGTTCTTCATCAACTAAGAAATCTTTACGACGTGCTTTTTGTTCTAACTTTTCAATGCTCGCAACCAATTTATGATTCTGTTGATAAAAATTTTCGTTTATAGAACTGTCACCATTGACTAATGCTTCACGAATAAAAATCTCTCGACAAGTGAGGGGTTCAATACGATTAAAGTTAACTTTTCGTTTTGACACGATTGTTAAACCGTATAAAATAACGGTCTCAAACGCCATTACTGCGCCCTGTTTTTTCTCCCAGTGCGGCTCACTATAATTACGTTTAATGAGATGTTCAGCTAGAGGTTCTATCCACTGAGGGTCTATCTTGGCAACCATTCGGGCAAATAAACGACTCGTTTCTACCAACTCTGTAGCCATTATCCACTTAGGTGACTTCTTAGCGACACCAGAACCAGGGAAGATAAAGAAACGACTATTACGCGCACCTTTGTATTCTCTATTTTCGTCAAGTTGACCTAAGTGACTCAGTAAGCCAGATAATATGGCTTGGTGAATAATATCGTTTTTATTATTATCTGTAGACTCTTTGTCTTTATTCGCGTCATTATTGGTGATTTCAAATGATTGCGGCGTGAACTCAACACGGCTCATCGGGATATTTAAATCACGCAATGAATGTTTAAGCTGACTAAAAATGTCTTGCCATTCTCGAATGCGCATATAAGCCAAAAATTCTTTCTTACACATATTTCGAAATTGATTATTGGTCAGTGCTTTTTGTTGCTCTTCAATGTAATGCCATAAATTGAGTAAACTTATAAAGTCAGACTCTTTATCTTTAAAACGATTATGCTTTTCATCTGCTGCTTGTTGTTTTTCATGCGGACGTTCACGCGGATCTTGAATACTTACTGCACTAACAATAATAAATATTTGCTCAATGCAGCCCAGTTCAATAGCAGACAAAATCATTTTTGATAAGCGTGGGTCTGTCGGGAATTTTGCTAGCATTCTTCCCGCTTTAGTTAAGACCACTTTACTTTGATTTTTTTCTATTGCAGCTAACTCTTCAAGCAGAGAAATACCGTCATTTATGTTACGACTATCAGGTGGCTGAACAAACGGAAAGTCGCTTATTTCACCTAAATCAAGCGCGAGCATTTGTAAAATAACGGTAGCTAAATTGGTACGTAATATTTCTGGGTCAGTAAACTCAGGACGACCAAGAAAATCATCTTCACTGTATAAACGTAAACAAACACCTGCTGAAACACGTCCACAACGACCCGCTCTTTGATTTGCACTGGCTTGAGATATAGCTTCAATAGGTAGTCGCTGTACTTTAGTTCGATAACTGTATCGAGAAATACGAGCGGTTCCAGGATCAATAACGTATTTTATACCGGGTACCGTTAAACTTGTTTCCGCAACGTTAGTCGCTAAAACAATATTTCGACCGCTGTGTGGTTTAAATATTCTATTCTGCTCTTGAACCGTTAATCTTGAATATAAAGGGAGAACTTGCGTATGTCGTAAATTTGCTTTTTCTAAAGCTGACGCCGCATCTCTTATTTCACGTTCACCATTAAGGAAGATAAGAATATCGCCTTGGCTAATATGACCAAGCTCGTCAACAGCATGTAAAATACCGCTAATGATATCGTTGCTGCTTACCTCTTCTGTCTCATCGTTACTATCAGCATTAAGAGGACGATAAAGTATTTCAACAGGGAATGTACGACCCGAGACTTCAATAATGGGTGCTGATACGCCTGTAACTGAAGCAAAGTGTCTTGAAAACCGTTCAGGATCGATAGTTGCTGACGTGATAATCACTTTTAAATCTGGACGTTTAGGCAGTATTTCTCGTAAATATCCCAATAGAAAATCAATATTTAAACTACGTTCGTGAGCTTCATCAATAATTAGGGTATCGTATTTTCTTAATAAACGGTCATGTTGCATTTCAGCTAATAAAATACCGTCAGTCATTAGTTTGATATAACTTTGATCACTAACTAGGTCATTAAACCGGACCTTATAACCAACGGCGTCACCTAACTTTGTAGATAATTCGTCCGCGATACGTGTTGCCACAGTTCGTGCTGCAATACGCCGTGGTTGAGTGTGTCCGATCATTCCGTCAATACCACGGCCTAAAGCAAGACATATTTTTGGAATTTGAGTGGTTTTACCGGAGCCTGTTTCGCCTGCAATAATAAGTACTTGGTTTTCTGAAATAGCTTTAGCAATAACATCAGCATTTTGCGAGACAGGTAATGCTTCTGGGTATGTTATTTTTGGGACACTTTGTATTTTAAGCTGTTTTTTTCTAATTGATTCATCAATATGTTCAGATATTTGACTGAGTGCTTTTTTCTTTTTTTCGTCAACAGTAATTTTTTTGCTAGAAGCTAAACGTTTTTTCAAACGAAATTGATCAGATTTTAGCGTAAATTTAAGGCGACTATAAAGCTTATCTATATTGATAACGTCGATAGATTTAGGTTCAGGTGAAATTACGATTGATTTTTCAGAAGACAAGGTGAACTCAAACAAAATAGCAAAAATAAATTTTACCAGTTTTATTAAAGCTGTACCACTTGAATCAAGTGGTACAAACGAACAGATTAGTCATAAATTATAAAATTATGGTTTAAAGGTGCTTCTAGTATATTGATCAATACCGTGTAGAACATCATTACGACAGATTGTACCTAGTAAAACACCATCTTCGTCCACCACAGGGTAAACCTTAGGCTTATTCTGCAACATGTTTTGTGCAAGTTCTATGACACTGTCAGAGGGTTTAACTGATAACACATCTTTACGCATTAAAGCCGCAACATCACTCACATGTTCATTATGATAAATCGTTTGTAACATTGTTGCTAGAACATCACTTTCTGATAAAAAACCAATAACATGATTTTTACTGTCAATGACTGGCCCACCAATTTGTTTAGTTTTAAGAAAGCGCAACGCTGCCTCTTCTACAACCATTTCAGAGGTAAACGTAACGGGATAATGGTTCATGTAATCTTTTACTTCTATGCTCTCCATACTACTTCCCTCAATAAATAATTTAAAATACCATGTTTATAAAAACAACTGTAGACGCTTTTATTCAATAAATCATGAATTTAGTGAAAATAAATTTATTTATTATGAAAAAAAATATATTGATCAAAGTAAGGATAATAAAACAGGATCAGCAGAGCTTTTCATTGAGTTTGATAGCGCATTATAAGATAGTGAAAACTGTTTACGTAAATGCGATTTTAGATGAGATTTTACCGTCTTAGGTTTTATAGACTTTAATAAGCAAAATAGTGCTAAAGCATGTATGGTTTCATTTTCAGGTAATGCCGACTGACGGTTAGCATTAGGATTATTACACGACCCACAACCACCTTTAAATTGATAAGCTGTATTGCTAAATATAATGCCAAACCCCATAAAACAGGCTATAACATCAACGGCTTGGGGTATAAACTCTTTCCCGCCGGGTGGGAAGCTACTTTGCTGTACTATCAATATATTTGCAAGATTTTGTACAATTGAAGAAATAAGATCTTGCGGTTGATTAACTTGATTTTCACGATAAGATAGCATGATTGGCTGCTGTTGCAGCTTAGCCGAATCTTCTTCATTCAGCGTTGCAAAAGGTGTTTTTTCGCCTCGACAATTATCAGTCATATTAAATTGAGGAATGGTTATCTTTTGACTGCCAGCAAAAAAACGTTCTGGAGTGATCAATATAATCGGCCAAGTCTGCATGCCCGCATAAGCAGTTGTTTGCTTAAAAATACTGAGTGCCATTTCATGCACACTACTTACGCTCCCCTGATAAAATTGATTATTAGGTAGCACCAGTTGGCTGTTATTTTTGAACTCTAAAACATCAAAGTGTGTAATTGCCCAAGAAAATGTATCAAGGATCCATTGATGACTATCTTCATCAATCACATCGCTAACGTCTACTTGATTGTAAGGGTTAATACTATTCAACAACTTAGCTAACATAATAACTATTACTCAGTTAGTTCTTGTTCGTCAGTAGTTTGATTCGCCACTTCTTTTTCTTCCAAAAGCGCACGTTCAGCTTTTGAAATATACCGAGGTTTATTACTGTTATGTAATTTGGCATTAGCTCTTTTTTGTGCACTTTTTAGTGCAGCGTTTATTTTTTTCTTACGATTCATTTTATTTTTCTATCTTTAAATTTATTATTTAAGTAACGTGTGGTCTTCAGGTAACTGCTTTGATATCCACATCGCTAATCGGTGTTTCATACTTTGCAGATCTTCACCATCTGCAGGTAATGCTTGAATAAGCTTATCGTTAACCAACAAACGATACAAACTTTCAACTTTATCTTTTGACGCATTAGTGGCTGAAAAACCATTATAACCACGGTTCATCGCATATTTTTCGCCAACTTCAATCGCTTTTTTTAATAAAGCGGTTTCATTTTTAATTTTTTTAGGTTTCTTCATCATTAACTTCTTATTTTTTATTACTGATTACATATCAAAGTAGAAAGCATTTAATTTGTTGCCATCAAGGTCGCGAAAATATCCGGCGTAAAACCCATCAGTACCACGAGGTCCAGGCTTACCTTCACAAGTTGCCCCAAGCGCAATGGCCTTGTTATAGAAAGCATCAACTTTGTCAGTTGTATCTAAAACTATTGCGACCATAACACCATTGCCAACAGTTGCAGGCTTTTCGTCGAAAGGTTTAGTAACGGCAAGTCCTGCTTGGTCAGGCGCTGTTGCCCAAGCAACAAATTGGTCAGTTTCTAAAAAACGTCCTGCGCCAATTGTAGCGAATAATTCATCGTAAAATGCTACAGATTTCTCTAAGTCATTAGTACCTATTGTCACATAACCAATCATAATAATTCCCTCTGTTAAGTTTGTCTGTTAACCATTCTATTATTTATAGCTTGAAAGTAGTGTCTGAGTAAATTGATCAATGTGAATTTCTTTACCTGATTTAGTAATTAATTGATCAAGTTTTGAAATATCAGACGCTAATGTCGACATGGTAATTGTGTTGTCATCTAATATATACAGCTGTTTAAGGCTCGCGTAATAAAATTTTAATACAATTAATGCATTTTCATCTTCTTCAAGACTGGCTTTCTTAATTCTTTTCAAGCGACGATATATCGTATTCTGTATTTGTTTTAATTGCCAAATATAGTAAATTTCATCAAAAAAAGGCTTACTTTTTAGTTGCTGTAATATCGCGCCACAAGCTAATAAAGCTAGAATGACACCTAAAAAGTTATACTTAAAGTTACTACTTTCTCCACCCGATTCAATCGTGGCATTGACACTATCTATAGTGACATTACCTAGGGTTAATGGGTCAGTAAAGAGTGCAATTAATATTGCTCCAAAAGCTATTGCTAATATTGCTAAGCTGATAATAAATCCAACAATTACTTGATTCAATCTACTACGATAAGTTTGTTTATCTATGTCTTTTAGCTTCATACTACTACTTATTAATGTGCTCACAAAAATTAATGCGCCATTCTAACGTAATTTCTATAAGGAAACCCCTTTGAATCACTTTATTTTTTATATAAATTGATACCTGAATATCGAGTAGATTTAGTCGTTACGCCATGTCGCCACACATTCGCTAAAGAAGACACACTCAATTTTTGTTTAGCGCGTGTAATGCCTGTATACATCAATTCTCTAGAAAGTAACTTATTGTCCGATTGTTCAGGAAATACAATAGCCACATGTTCAAATTCACTACCTTGTGTCTTATGAATTGTCATCGCATAAACAGTTTCATGTTGCGGTAAACGAGCAGGATTAACCCACTTGTGCTGATTATCAGATTGTTCAAAAACAGCCATTAAATGCCCTGCTTCATTTTTCCACAGTAAACCTATATCACCATTGTATAAACCTAACGAATAATTATTAACATTTATCATTATAGGTTGACCACTATAGCGCGTTTCAAATGTATTAATATCGCCACGTTTTATTAATATTTCTTGAACCTGTTCATTTAAGGATTCGACACCTTGCTCCCCTACTCGCGTTGCACATAAGATACGAAACTTCTGTAATTGCTGAAAGGCTTCTGACACTGTTTTTTTAGTGAAAATAGGGACGTAATAAGTCGTAACTAATTCCGTTAACCACTCACTTGGTTTACCTTCGAGCAATCTTAACGTTCTGTCGACTTCAGGGGGATTTACTTGGGCACTATCATTTAATAATGCCCAACTTTCGCTGAAGCGGCCATTTATAATATGACTCGCTACTTTACCTATTCCACCTTCTCCATCAAACCGTCTACTTTTTTCTAGAAAAACAACATGATCAGCGGCTATTACTGAATCAGATGATTTGGCTGTCTTTTTCCATTTAGGTAAGTTTGAGCATTCTGTTATGTCTGTTAAATATTGCTGATTTTCTAGGCTATAACCTTGATGTGGTTTAGGGGCTAAGTCATTCAAAACACTACCCGCAGCAACAGAAGGAAGCTGATCCGCATCCCCTAACATTATTACTTGGCAATGACTGGGTAGAGCTCGAAAAACACGTACCATTAAGGGTAAATCTACCATTGAAACTTCATCAATAATCAGAATATCTACATTGAGTAAATTGTCTTGATGATGACGAAAGTTCACACTGTTAGGAATAACACCTAATAGACGATGAAGCGTTTGTGCATTCTCAGGTATTTTAGATAAAATTTCATCACTGATTTGCCCTTTAAAACCTTGTAAAGCGTTGGTTATAGATTCTGACAAACGCTGAGCAGCTTTACCTGTTGGTGCTACTAATGCTATTTTTTTATCTTCATTGTCGTTTTCTTTTGAGCCTGAGTTTAATCTTGAGTTTAACATCACCAAAGCAGCTAATAATTTTGTAACCGTATAGGTTTTTCCTGTCCCGGGTCCACCAGCAATAATACTGAAATTTTTATTCATGGCATTGGCTACCGCCACTTTTTGCCAATCTATTTCATTATTGTCATGCTCAAGTTGCTGAGAAGGAAATAACGCGTCTAAGCAGCTTTTTATTTCAATCGCATTAAAGGCTTGAATACTGGGATCGTTCTCGGGTGTATTTTTAGTTGAAATGAAATTCAGTAGTTCTTGTTCAAAATTAAAGTAACGACGTAAATACACTTTTTTATCATGAAAAACGATTGCCTGATTATCTAGCTTTCCAACAGATAACTGCTTGCATAACTCAACTAACATGGGTAACTCGGTAAAAGTAAAACCATGATGAGTAATAATACCTTGTTTATCACAGCTGTAACCGAAGCGTGTATTCGCGATAATTGAAAGCGGTAAACAGCTATGTCCAGCCCTTAGGCTTTCACTCAGTGCGATGAGTAAATGAAAGACTTGTTGAGTATCGTGGCTACTGATGTACTTTTCGCTATCAACTAAGCTTTGTTGTATCTCTTTTGCAAAAAAATAGTCAATCGCTTCAATATTATTAAGTTGTTGCTGAGCATGATTAAATTGCTTATATAACGCGGCCATTCTATTGTGCTCCTAAAAACAATTGGTCGAGTTCTTCGAGTTCTTCGACATGAATCTCTCGATAATAAACCCCACAACCTTTATGTTGTTCTTCATCAGTCATTCCGCGTAAATACAGATAATAAGCGCCACCAAAGTGTGTGTTAACATCATAATTATCTAAGCTGTAACTTAAGTAACGATGTAAAGCTAAAGAATATATAAGATATTGTAAATCATAGTGATTTTTCTCGACATTGTCTTTCATTGCTTGATGATTATAATCACTAAAATCATTACCTAAATGGCTAGATTTATAATCACAAATATAATATTTATTATCATGTTCAAAAATCAAATCAATAAAACCGTGCATCATGCCTTTTAGTTGATTATATGCCGGCAAGCGCACGTTTGATTGCTGAGTTGATTTACTATGCATGTTTCGATGTTTCGATAATAGGTTGGTTAATTTATCCGTACTTGCAGAGCACATAGGATAATAAAATTCACTTTCTCGTAACGTTTTTACTTTATGTAAATCAGCTAAGCTAAAGGACTGTTCATTACCAGCGAGTAAAATACTATGTGTTAGTGGCGAATTCAGCGCTTGCGCTAACCAAAGCTGAAGATCCTCAGAACCGTAACCTGTCGTTAATGCTCCATACTTTTGCAACGGCCGATGCATAGCTTGTAGCCAATCGGGTTCAATAAAATCAGTATGCTCTAAAATATCATGTAATAAATTTCCGGTATGAGCGCCTTTTGCTAAATTAAAACGTAATAAGCTACTGGCTTGCATCGTATTTGACTGATGCTCAGTACCACTCAGTTTTTCGAAAGAGTTGTCACGGTCAGGTGAAGAAACACCGCCATGTCGTAAATTTCTACTTAAAGCAGTAAAAGAGCTCAACCACCAATCACGTTCTATCTTGCCGTTAAAATTCGCAACTTCACCTGATAGTTGACTAACTTCGCTTAACTTTGCTTGTTCAGCAATAAGTTCGCTAGGGTTTGCTTGCGTAGAAATAGTCACTAAACTGATACTATTAGGTTCATCATTTACTAGTTGAAGTAGGCTTTCTTCGATGTTTTGCTGACTTTGCCATTTTAACGCTCTGCCAAGAGGAGAATGTTCGGCTTTATCAAAATCGGTAGTAAATATATAACAACGTCTTTCAGCTCTTGTGACTGCTACGTATAAGAGACGAACCGCCTCAGCATAAGCTTCATTCGCCATAGACTCTTTTGCATGTTCAGAACCATCTAAACTTAATTTTAATTGTTGGTTTTCATCATGGTATTCAATAAAGGTTACCGAACTTGCACCAAACTTAAGCGGGTCTTTATGACGCGTAGCAAAAGGAACAAAAACCACCGGATACTCCAATCCTTTTGAACCATGTTGGGTAATAATTCGTATTAAATTATCGTCACTTTCTAAACGTAACTCTGCTTCAATTTCAGGGTCGTCTACACGGCTTTGTTGCTCGAACCAATAAAGTAACTCTTGTGGTTGGCGATGACGTTGACTTGCCGTTTGAAGTATTTCAAATAAGTGTAACAAGTTCGTTAAAACACGATCTTGGTTTTCATCTGCTATACAAAAATGATCGTGCATTAATTTTAAGGCCATCGAAATAAAGCCTTTATACAACCACTCATTACGCAGTTGTTCAAAATCAAATTTCAAGGCTTGCCATGCAAATTCATTTTCTTGTAACTTATGATATTTTTCAGGATGATAATCAAGTAAATCACAGGCAATTGCTGCGCTGAAATATCGTTCATTCTCAACGAACAAGATACCTTTAAGCAATTGTATTAATTGCTCAGTTTGCTCACTTTTCATTAAGTTAGCGCGATTACTCATAAATACCGACGCTAGATTTGCATTATCTAATGCTTGTTTTATATCTCTAGCTTCAGCGCCATCACGTACGAGAATAGCAATGTCTCTTGATGTTAATTTATCGTTATTCTCTGTGGCTGGTGTGGCAAGTAACGTAATAATCTCATTGGCACACCAAGTTGCCATCGTTAGTCGAAAACTTTGCGCAACCGATTTTTTGGCTTCTTCATCAATGAAATGAACAAATTGTAAGGCGTTATCTTTACCCGCCTTATTTTTACTAAGTGCTGGTGGAGAGGCTTTTACCGGAATATAAGGGATTTCGTAGCCGAAAACATGGCTATTACCTTGAGTAACATCAGTTTTATCATTTATTGCTTCACCGTAAAATAAGCGATTGTATCCGGTGATCATCGAAGGAGTTGAACGCCAATTCGTATCCATTAACCATTGTTGGTCGCAATCTTTTCGAGCAGACAAATAAGCAAAAACATCACCACCACGAAAACCATAAATTGCTTGTTTAGGATCGCCAATCATATACAAGGCAGCTTTACTTTGATGATAGTAAATAGATTCTAATATCGAAAACTGTAATGGATCGGTATCTTGAAATTCATCAACTAAGGCAACTGGATATTGTTCGAACAGCGTTTCTGCTAATGTTTTCGCGTTTATATTATTTGCTTTTAAACAATTCGCTAGTGTTGAAATAAGATCATCAAAACTTAATATATTCGCATTGTTCTTTTGTTCGTTAATACTTTCGCGTATCTGATAAATACCTTGGCGCACAATAACCAACGCTTTGGCTTTTTCAATTTTTTTAGCCAGCGCCTTTAATTCTGCTTTAACCTCTTTTACTGGCTCGAATACCGCTAACAGTTCAACTTTACCAGCGGAGCGACCGTAACGTTTCCCGTCAATAAAAGCGTCGGGCATCTTTTCATTACCCACACTGATGTCTTCAACGAGTCGATGTAACCATATGATTAAGGCATCAAGTTCTTGCTGGCGTTGTTCTCTTTCAACACCCTTTTTAACATCTATTAAATACTGCGTAAGAAGCGGAATGTTGTTTTCAATATTATAAACGGCTTGTTTGGCTAATTTGGTAAATTGTTCTTCTATCTCATCAACGTTAACGACATCAAGCTCATTGTGTTTATTGATAGCTTTTGAGAATTGACTGAGAAAATTTAGCGGGTTTTGCCAAAACTGTACCACTTGCTTAAACTGTTCAGGTGTATCTTTTGCTAATACTCGATACCAATCTTGGCAGGCTTGCAGCAGTAAATCTTGGCAATTGGTTTCCATTTGCGCGTTAAAAGCAACACCACTGGCAAAAGCATGCTGACTTAACACGCGCTTACAAAAGCCATGAATTGTTAATATAGCGGCTTCATCTAGGTATAACAGCGCTTGTCTTAAACGTATTTTTGCCGATTTTGCATCAATGTGCTGGCTGATCGCTGTAAAAAAATCATCTTTAACAATCAAGGTATCCCAGTCGATTAACGCTTCTCGAATAAAACTGTCTATACGACCACGTAGTTCTTCTGTGGCATCTTTGGTGAACGTCATCACCAGAATTTGTTCAACAGGTAATTGCTTTTCGAGTAATAATCGTAAATATAAACGAGTGATATTAAAGGTTTTACCCGTCCCTGCACTCGCTTCAATTAAGTGTTTACCTTCAAGAGGAATTTCATGAGCAATAAGATTATTCATCTTCATTTTATTTGCTCCTGTGCTTGCCACATCGGTTGATAAACATCAGTTAATGTTGGTTGATGTTCTGCAAAATCAGGACATTGTTGCCAAAAGTAGTGCATGTAAGGGTCTTGTCCTAACGGTTTTACAACACTGAGCATACTGCCACTGTCTGACCATAGCTTTTCAAAATGACTTTGTTCAAACTTTTTCGCTTTTAAGAATTTCTCTGCCAATTCGGTGTTCAGCAACAAAGCTTGTTGCTGTCCTTTTAAGTACGTTTCAAGTATAAAACGTAAATGTTCCTCTGCATTTTGTATTTTGCTAAACCGGTATTGTGTAGGCTTTTGATTTTTTGTATCAAAGTAAAAACCTTTGGTACTATTCACTTGTGAAAGCATGTTGTTTTCAAGTGTTGAATGCGTCGTATTTATACTTAAAGCTCTTTCTTGCCAACACTGTAGTATCACTTGATGTAGATAAAGCCCAAACAAGTCTTTACCTTTTGCAGAAGAGCTTCTATAAAACATCAAATTCGATGCTTGAACAGGAAAGTTTATGCTAAGTGTGAAGTGACTGTTATTTGAAAGCACAACGTCAAGCTCTGCATTAATGAAGGTTAAAGGTAAATTGCCTTCGGTTAATTGACTTTCTGTTTGAATGAATTCACTAAAACTTTCGCTGTCATCACGCCATCGTTCTAAACTGTCACTTGTACTAGGTAAGTCAGGAAAAACGCCACTAACACGCGCTGCACAAACTGCGGTGCTTATTTCTTGTTCTGAGCTACTATCAAGATAAAGTGCTAAAAGCTGTTGGCGTAATAAATAACTCTGTAAGAAATTTTCACTGAAAGGTTCGGTATCATCAAGTTTCGTTTCTCTGTTCTCAAAATAAAGCTGTAAATGCTTTTGAGCAAAGGCTTTTGCTGGATGCTGAAAAAATCGGATGAGTTCATTTATATCAACAGTTTTTGTTTCTTCATCAGAAGTTTTATCAATCGGTAATATTAATGGTTCTGTTTGCTCTGATTTTTTAGCTGCCTTAAGTTTCAACCAATTAGGATCAAAACTTTTCTGTTTACCCAAATAGTTTTGCTCGCTAAATGCTTGCATCGGTAATTGTTTAATATCTGAAGATCGATCACCACTATCGTTCTCTTCCTCGCTAACATCACTGTTATGCAACTGCCAGCCATAACCCGCTTCAAGATATTCCATCAACTCTTTCAGTACGATGGAAGGTTGCTTCTCATTATTATTACGAATATTACGGCCTTGATAACTTAAATATAACGATTTTCGTGCTGATATTATCGCTTCTAAAAATAAGTATCTGTCGTCACCACGTCGTGATCTATCACCTAATTCGCTTTTGCTGCTGGCCATAAGGTCAAAACCAAGTGGTTGACGTTGTCTAGGAAATTCACCGTCGTTCAAGCCTAAAATTGCAATGATTTTAAAGGGAATACTGCGCATTGGTAACATTGAGCAAAAAGTAATTTGCCCTACCATAAATTGTCGACCAGGATCGGGTTGGCTAAAGTGGTTAGTCAGGAAATCTCGTACAACACTTAAACTGATATTTTGCTGATAATCGGCATGTTGACAATATTCAGCTAATGAACCAATCGCATGGTCAATTACAATGAAGGCGGTTTCATCGGTCACTTCAAACAAGCCATTTAGCATGTTTAATAAAAATTGTTGCCACTGAACTGCTGACTTTTCTGTTCCTAAGTTCTGCGAAAAATGCTGCAATTGTTCAATAATCAACATTAATTTACCTAATAGGATGGCATCGTTGCCTTCTACGTTAGGTAAATAAAGTTGTTCATCCACATACATTGGGTTATCAGAAAAAGCAAAACCGCGCATTAATCGCGATAAACCCTGTTGCCAGGTGAACGCATTATTAACTTCTGTACTTTGTAAAACTTGCTGTTTATGTTGTTGGTTAATACCCCAATGAACGCAAGCTTGTTCAAGCCAAGCTGATATTTTATCGAGCTCTTCAATACTAATTGAAAACTTATTTTGCATGGCAGGCAAGCGTAACATGCCAATAATTTGTGAAACTTGAAACCGACTATCGGGTAAACTAAGTAATTGTGTAAAAGCAGCAACAATCGGTTCAGAATCTTTACTAACTCTGTCGGCAATTGAACAAGGTAACGGTGGTATTTTGTCTGCTAAGTCTTGCCAACCTCGCGCAAATACTGCACTTACGTACGGTGCGTATTGTTCAACTTGCGGACACATCACTAAAACATCTTTAGGTGTTAAGGTTTTGTCATCATTAAATTGATGAAGCAGCCAATCGTGCAAACCTTGAACTTCGCGTAATGCACTATGAGCGCTAGTAAATACAATAGAGTTGTCTTGTTGATTTTTTCGGGTATCTCTTTGGTCAGTTAAGGTAAGAATGTCTTGTTGAACTTGATGTAAAACCGATAAACTTGTCGATTCATCACTTTGTTGAACTTCATCAAAAACTTCTATATTTACGGTTGAATAGTCATTCAGCAAGGCCATGAATTCACGCCCCTGCTGACCTAAATTAGCAAGCAGTGGATTGCCAATATTCACGGTAATATCGTCATGACCTTCAACCCATTTATCTAATAAATGACTGACTTGCAAACTACTTGCTTTCTTTTCTGATTGAATATCGCCCCAATAATCAAAACAAGGATTTAGGTGAAAAAAATGTACATCAACATGATCACTTATCGCTTCAATAAACGACAACCACATTGGCGCCATCGCATTAATACCAAAAAAGGATAAACGTGGCGGTAATAAATGTTTTTTACTACCAATATTTTCTATGGCTTTATTGATTAATTCTATTGGGTTATAGCTTTGATCTTGGGTTAATAACTGCCATAATTTTGCTTGCCACTTCTCGACTTCTACCGCTTGTTTTTTATCAGAAAAACTCTTGCTCGCCTTTCCTTGGTGCCAGTCATTGATCCATTGCGGTCTAAATATTAAATATTGCTCATATAAATCGGCTAATTGACACGCCAGTTGATAACGCTTTAATGTTTGTTTTTCATTGAATACTGTTGAATGAGTTTGCTTATTGGCAGCCGTTGCCTCATCGATAACATCTTCGTTTTCATCTACAGACGACCCTAACCAGTATTGTGTCGCACTAGAAAATTCTTCGTCTGAAATAACGGTTTCACTACCCAGCAGGTCATCTATTTTCCATGAGAGAACTTCTCGAGAAAATGGAGATTGTTCAGGTACATTGTCTTCGCTCGCCATACTACGAACAAGTTTCCACAAAAACTGAGACGGCAATGCATAACTTATGTTCATGCTAATACCGCGTTGTTGTGCTAGCGACATGTTAAGCCAATGCTGCATGCCGGCATTTTGAACAACAATCATTTCTTGACTAAATATGGGAAGTGGTGAAACTTGTTGGATTTTATCGAGAAGTGCTAATAAATTTTCCATTTTGTTAGCTGGATAAAGATAGAACAATACGAATACCTTAAATGCAATATTTTCTGCCTAAATTTAAGCATAACAGTGCCGATAAAGCTATCGAAATGATTTAAGTTATTTTACGAGGAAAACCTTATTTTTATTGAATAATATCGAAATGCACTTTATAACTTCTACTGATAAATAGAGCCTAATATATTTCCACTTTCTATAATCAAAATATTGCGATTAGCCTAATAATAAAATAACTTTAAGTAATAAAATTGATAATGATAATAAAATTGGACTAAAAACAAGTTTGTTATTAATAAATATTCATCATTATTGACCCTAATCAACAAAGACTTACCTCATGTTGTGACATGCTTATTAAATCATACGATTTTCAACAGACTTTTTACTCAAAAAGTAAGATAGCTGTTAATTACTGAAACTTTAATAAAAAACATATCGAGCATACTAATGGACATAGAGTTTGATGAAATCACATATTTGAAAAACCCAAATTCAATTGTATTAAAAGCTGATTACATTCAGTTTTTAATGACACTCACTGGGCCAACTGTGATTGATATTACAGGTTATGATGAAAGTAAATGTAGAGTATTTACGACATTATTGCATGGTGATGAACCTTCAGGCTTGATTGCAATGCATCGTTGGTTAACTGCAAATGACGAATTACCCGTTCCGACCACTAATGTAAGATTTATTATTTGTTCCGTAGAAGTCGCTAATATTTCGCCACTTTTTAGTCGTCGTTATCTTGATGGTGGTAAAGACATTAATCATTGTTTTTCCAGTAATAATACTGATAACTGTGGTTTTTGTACCCGTGCTTTACTTATAGAAAAAGCAATTGATGAGGTTAACCCAGAAATCTTAGTTGATTTGCAGAATTGCGCGGGGTCTGGTCCTGCATTTGCTGAAACAACTATGATTACGCCAGAAGTATTATCAATTACCTCCTCTTTTTGTCAAATAATTATTTTGTCAGGCTTACGATTAGGTACCTTGATGGAACGAAAATTTGATTGTCCGATGATAACCGTTAAATGTGGTGGCAGCAATGATGAACAATCCCATCACATTGCTTATCAAGGTTTAAAAAAGTTAACAATAAATTATCAGCCGAAAAATTTTCAACAAGATAGAGCTGTTGATATTATATATAACCCCTTACGTTTAGCGTTAGTTCCTCAAACAAGTTTATCTTATGGGAACCATGATGAAGGCTTTATTGGTGTTTGTATAAAATCTAATATTGAACAGCTTAACTACGGTATTTCTCGAAAAGATCAAATGATTGGCTGGGTGGATGATAAAGGACTCAATAATTTTGAGCTTATTAACGAACATGGTGAAAATGTAATTAGTGATTATTTTCGTTGTAGAAAAAACATTTTAACCTGCGCAGTTGATATACGTATTTTTATGGCTACTGAGAATAAAAGTATAGCTCTAAACGATTGTTTGTTTTATGTAGTAAAAGTTAGAGGTTAACCTAGCAATCAGATGAAAATGGAGGTAATTGATAGATATAATAATTAAATATGAACGCTCAATAAAATCCTCTTGAGCGCTCTTATTTAATCGACATATTAAAAAGTTACGTTTACTTTTGATAATGCAGCTAAATCAGTGATAGTTACATTTCCTATGCTATTTTGTAATTTTTCAGCCGTTTTATAAGCCCCATTACTTTCTGCGAAACTAATCAAATCTTCACCATTACACATTACTTTCAGCGCAACGGTTTTTGTTTTCAAGTGATAAGATTTATTGGTTTGAATTAGTTTTAAAGTACTATTACTTTTAGCTGCTTTACAAACATCTATTAATGCATTTTCCATATAGGGTGTCATAGTTGCTTGGCTTGGTAAACTTATTGCTAAAACAGGTAAAGAAACAGAAAGAACAAGTAAAGCTTTTTTAAAATTAGTCATGGTAACTCTCCAGAGTATTAATTAATGTCATTAGTTGTCGATTCGACCTCGTTATGCAAGGTACACAATAATAGTGGACTATTTTTAAGTAAAAGTTGTTACCATTCATCTTCTTGATGTAACTAAAAATCAGATGCTATAATGCATATATTTCCTAAGTGATTGATTAGTTGTTTATTGAACTTAAAACTTAATTTATTACTGAAATTAACATTTACATTCTGTTGTCTTTTGACATACAAAACTTTCAATTTATGTATAAAAAATTGTAAAAATAGAGTTTATGTTTAAGAAAATCTATCAAAACACATGCTTTATTTTTTTATTGAAGGATAAATGATAAAATTACGTTAGAATCGGATGACTTCAGCTACAAATAAATTATCGAGTTTTTCATTTGTTAGATTTTACTTTACTTGCACTTTTTATCCCTACTATTTTTCTTATCTCCATATCTCCCGGAATGTGTATGACATTAGCAATGACATTAGGCATTTCTGTGGGTTATAAAAAAACGCTTTGGATGATGTGGGGGGAATTATTAGGTGTAGCTATTGTTGCCGTTGCCGCAGTGCTTGGTGTCGCGAGATTAATGCTAAGCTACCCTGATATTTTTACATTTCTGAAGGTGTTTGGAGCTTGTTACTTAACTTATATCGCTATTAATATGTGGAAAGCGAAAGGTAATTTGTTGATTGATACAGATGAAAAAATAAAACGCATTACTAAAAAAGGATTATTACAGCAAGGCTTTGTCACTGCAATATCAAACCCTAAAGGTTGGGCGTTCATGGTGTCTTTATTACCTCCTTTTATTAATAGTAAACATGCTTTAGCACCACAACTTATTATATTGGTAATAATTATTTTACTTTCAGAATTCGTTTGTATGACTTTATACGCTATGGGTGGAAAATCACTTGCTAATTACTTAACAAAAAATAATAAAATATCGCTACTTAATAAAATATCTGGTGGCTTGATGTTTATGGTCGCCATATGGCTTTTATTAGGCTAATAACTTTACCTAAAACGTGTTGAATCAACATCAATAAAAAAAGTTGTTTGATCTTTATAATTAACATCAATCATTTCAAGCGTAATCCATATCCGCCATGTCATTCTATCTTCTGAGCAACTCCCTAACATTGTCTCAGCTATAAAGGAGTAATCTTCGTCTCCCTCTAGTTGACGATTAAAGAACAAAGGTATTTTCCCCATAAACATAGTTTTTCCTTCCATATAACCAACAACACTATTTATAATTTTAGGATGAGGAATATCGCTGAGTAAATGATCTTTTTTAAATTCCAATTGAATTTGAAAGGGAAGCTCAGCCAATACTTTTTCTACATTGAATTTTACGAGAACCGCGCCAAATTTAGTGATGATTTCGCACTGACTTTGATCGCTAATACATTGGAAAGGAATAATCTGTTCATGTTCATTTTTATCTTGGCTACAACCCAAACATGCGCTGAGTAAAAAGATGACAGTGGCTGATTTTTTAATAAAATTTATGATAACGTTGTCTCTTTTTTAAAATTTTGTGCGCTTATCGTACAAACAAGTAAAATATTATTGATCTACAACAATATTCCCCACTTTATGTAATGACTTTATACGACAAAATTATTATCATACTCAAGATATTTTTTATCACTATGTGAATTATGAATTTTCAACTATAACTATCATTGGTACTTAGTTTTCATAAAGTAGTAAAAAATCGATTTACGTTAATAATTATAACTGCGGAAACCATAACATGTCTCAAAGTAATGCGTCACCAGTAGACTACAATTTTGATGTTGTACGTCAATTTACTGTAATGACTGTAATATGGGGAATCGTCGGTACACTTGTTGGTGTTTTAATTGCGGCTCAGTTAATCTGGCCTGCGTTGAATTTCGAAACACCTTGGTTAACCTATTCCCGTCTTCGTCCACTACATACTAATGCTGTTATTTTTGCATTCGGTACAAGTGCTTTATTTGCTACTTCATACTACGTTGTTCAACGAACCTGTAAGACAACATTATTTGGTGGCAAACTTGCTTCATTTACTTTCTGGGGTTGGCAAGCAGTTATTGTGCTCGCAGCAATTACCCTTCCTATGGGCTACACCTCAAGTAAAGAATATGCCGAATTAGAATGGCCAATTGATATTTTGATTGCTGTTGTTTGGATTAGCTATGCCATTGTTTTCTTTGGTACACTTATCAAACGTAAGACTTCCCATATATATGTAGCTAACTGGTTTTTTGGTGGTTTTATTCTTACAGTCGCCGTATTACACATCGGTAATTCGATGGTAATCCCTGTTTCTCTGATGAAGTCGTACTCACTATACCCAGGCGCTATTGATGCAATGATGCAGTGGTGGTATGGACATAATGCCGTTGGTTTCTTATTAACTGCTGGTTTCTTAGGTATGATGTATTATTT
>ENA-OSET01001113-OSET01001113.1-sediment-metagenome-genome-assembly--contig:-NODE-1113-length-28558-cov-4.355921_pt1 | contig 28558 bp, 31 predicted proteins | sample MGYA00237882_ERZ534229 | MGnify/ENA primary metagenome ERZ534229 (study PRJEB26408, sample SAMN06266212) | sediment metagenome | isolation source: Hudson Canyon methane seep mesocosm | place... | reverse complement strand
GCAACGCTTAAAGTGCTCATTATGACCGGTTTAAGTCCATTTCTAGCTTGAATGCGAGTTTTCACACGGCCTGACTCAAAAGCCAGCATTCACGTCAAACTGAAGTTGGCTGTTTTATCCTTACCTAAGCAAGCTTGTCGAACGTCTCGTTTGCGGACTAATGAGCCTTAGTGGGATTGTCAGCTTAAGTCACGACTCATATTTAAAACTGTAAGATCGGGTTTGAGCCTATACACCTGAATTTTTACAATTCAGATACTCTAAAGCCCAGTAGTTTGATGGCGCACCACTTCGCCCTCTACCATAAAAATCACATCTTCAGCGATATTGGTCGTGAGGTCAGCAATTCTTTCCAGATAACGTGAGCAGGATAATAAACCGACCGCTCGCTCTACTGTTGATGAGTCTCTGACCATTAATGCTTTCAGTTCCTTATACATCAGTCGATTGACTTTATCGACTACATCATCCATCTGAATCACATCGCGTGCAATTTCGACATCAAATTTTACCAGCGCAGTGAGGCTATCCTGTACCATCGTCCGGATCGTTTGAGGCATAACATCACTAAACTCGGCAGGGCATGGAATTGGGTCTTGCTTACACAGCTCTTTTGCACGCTTGGCGACATTTACTGCAAAATCACCCATTCGTTCTAGATCATTATTTACTTTCAAAACGACCACAATAAAGCGAAGATCTACAGCAACAGGTTGGTGTAAAGCGAGAACTTTCAGGCAGCTTTCTTCAATAGACACTTCTTGAAGGTCTATTTGTATTTCATCCTGCAAAACTTCTTCAATTAACTCTGGCCGGCGTTCCGATAGTGCTACGAGCGCTTTATTAATGGATGATTCAACCATGCCGCCGAGTTGTAGGACTTCTTTTTTCAGCAAGTCAAGGTCGCGTTGTAGGTGTAATGACATATTTTTGCATTCCTGGTGTTCAAGTAAATAATTTAAGCTAACTGATTCAACGCAGTGGTTAACCAAACCTGCCGGTGATATAGGCTTCAGTTAATTCATGGTCTGGGTTGGTAAAAAGGTGTTGGGTATCATTTACTTCAACCAACTTACCTAAGTGGAAATATGCAGTACGGTTTGAAACCCGCGCTGCTTGCTGCATAGAGTGGGTGACGATGGCTATCGTGTAATTTTCGCTCAACTCAGTAATTAAATCTTCAATTTTCGACGTTGCGATTGGGTCAAGCGCTGAACAAGGCTCATCCATTAAAATTACTTCTGGACTGATAGCAATTGTTCTGGCGATACAAAGCCGTTGTTGCTGCCCGCCTGATAAGCCCGTTCCTTGTTGGTCAAGTCGATCTTTAACCTCATCCCATAAACCAGCTTTTTGAAGACTGCTTTCTACAATTTCGTCCAAGTCTGTTTTGTTTTCAGACAAGCCATGTATTTTAGGCCCATAAGCGACATTATCATAGATTGTTTTCGGGAAAGGATTTGGTTTTTGAAAAACCATTCCGACACGTGCCCGTAAGGGAACAACATCCATTTTCGGGTGATAAATATCCCTACCTTCCAGATCAAATGACCCTGACACTTTACAGCCTTCAATCGTGTCATTCATTCGGTTCAGGCAGCGTAGAAAAGTCGACTTTCCACACCCTGAAGGCCCTATCATCGATAGCACTTCATTTTTACCTATGTCTAGACTGACATCATAAATAGCTTGTTTCTCACCATAAAATACATCGACATTGCGCATCGACATTTTCGGGTTATCAAGCAATGACTGGCCTATCGTCGGGCCTATTTTTTCGATTGATTGTTCCACAACTAAAACCTCTTCAAAAATTTAATTCTACCAACGACGCTCTAGACGTTTCCGCAAGAATACAGCGACCGTATTCATAGAAATCAAAAATGCTAATAGCACCATTATGGCTGCGGATGTTCGTTCTACGAAAGCTCTTTCAGGGCTGTCTGCCCAAAGGAAAATTTGTACGGGCAAAGCTGTTGATGGGTCTGTTAATGCACCTGGAACATCTACCACAAATGCCACCATTCCGATCATCAGGAGAGGGGCTGTTTCCCCTAAAGCCTGAGCTAAGCCAATAATGGTTCCCGTCAACATGCCAGGCATCGCCAGAGGCAATACATGATGCAAGATCACCTGCATCTTAGAAGCGCCCATACCTAACGCAGCTTGTCGAATCGAAGGCGGTACTGCTTTGATCGCAGCACGGCTCGAAATAATAATGGTCGGCAAAGTCATCAATGACAGCACGACACCACCGAGTAAAGGAACTGACCGGGGCATGCCAAACAAACCAATAAAAATAGCCAAACCTAACAAGCCAAAAATAATCGAAGGCACCGCGGCCAAATTATTGATATTCACCTCAATAAAGTCAGTAAAGCGATTCTTCGGCGCATACTCCTCTAGATAAATAGCAGAGGCAATGCCGACTGTGAATGATAGAATAAAGGTTACAAACAGGGTGAATAGTGAGCCCATGATTGCACCACGAATACCGGCAAGTTCAGGCTCACGAGAGTCACCATTAGTAAAAAAGACCACATTGAATTTTTGCGTCAGTTTGTCAGAGGCAAGTAAGTGTTCTAACCAGGCTAACTGTTTTTCTGATAAACGGCCCGTGAAGGCTTCTTGCCCATCATCACTGCGGCTTTTAAGCCAGGTATCCACATCGTCATCAGCTAACACGGGCAGAGTGATCACCTTTCCAAGTAATCCTGGGTCTGCTTTGACTTCGTCTGCCAGCTGGTAACTGGCGCCACTACTGATCAAAGCGTTCAGCTTGCGCTTATCCCTTCGGGCTTTTACCTCAGGGAATAATGAGCGCAGTGACTTTCTTAGTACGGCCTGATAGTCAGCGTTAGCAATTTGCTTCGTGTTTGTTATGTCGTCAATGCCGAGTACGCTGCTGTCTAAGTTTACGTCCAAGGTAATATAAGATTGAAAAAAAGCACTGTGTCCTTTTCCGACAATGTCGGTAAACAAGACTGCCAGGCAAATCAGTGCGAAGGTAATAGACACAATGCCATAGAGGCGAAAGCGCGTCTCGGCCCGGTGTCGCTTTGCCAGGTTCTTATTCACTAACTCAATGGTATTGGACTTTTTTGTTTCAGTGTTTGTCATCGTTGAAGTATCTACCATGCCTGTATTATCAATACGCTCTGTACTGTCATTGGTTACGTTCATTGGTTGGTTACTCATACTGCTCTCGATATTTTTTAACAACACGCAAGGCGTATACATTCAAAGCCAGCGTCACCACAAATAACATCAAACCTAGGGCAAAGGCAGATAAGGTTTTTGCGCTATCGAACTCCTGATCGCCCACTAATAAGGTCACAATTTGCACCGTCACGGTAGTCACAGACTCAAGCGGGTTGGCCGTCAGGTTTGCCGCTAAACCAGCAGCCATCACCACAATCATGGTTTCACCAATGGCTCTGGATGCGGCCAATAAGATACCGCCAACAATACCCGGCAACGCCGCAGGTATAACCACTTGTTTCACTGTTTCAGAATGCGTTGAACCTAAACCCAAAGCGCCATCTCGCAAAGACTGTGGTACAGCGTTGATGACGTCATCAGATAAAGAGGAAATAAACGGAATAATCATCACGCCCATAACCAGGCCGGCTGCCAATGCGCTTTCTGAAGAAACGTGTAAGGTGAGTCCTAACAGCTCAAGCACCCAAGTGTCACCCACCCAGCCACCCACATCACGAATAAATGGCGCAACCGTCAATGCCGCGAAAAAACCATATACAACAGTGGGAATACCCGCCAGAATCTCAAGCAGAGGTTTAATAATGCTTCTGACTCGCTTGCTCGCATATTCAGATAAATAAATTGCAGACATTAAACCTGTAGGTACGGCAACAATCATCGCGATGGTTGAAATTAATAACGTACCAACAAATAATGGCACCGCACCAAATGCTCCTGAACCACCAACTTGGTCTGGTCGGATTGCCACTTGTGGGCTCCAATGCAAACCAAATAAAAACTCAGAAACCGGCACTTTTTTGAAGAACAGAATAGACTCAAACACAACGGATAGAACAATACCGACGGTCGTCAAAATCGCGATACATGAGCAGATCAACAATAAGATTTTAAAAATGCTTTCAACATGATTACGGGCATGCAATTCTGGAGCGGTTTTCACCCAAGCGATACAGATCCCGCAGCCTGCTAAACTCAATGCAATGACCGTCATCGCCATTTGGCTACTATCACGTAAGCTTTTTAAATAGTGAGCCGCTTCAACCAGATAGGGCTCTTTCCCTAGCGCAGGGCTTGCGCCTGATGCAATATTGCTCACGACATTAATCAGTAGGGCTAGCTCACCTTCGCCCTGTACTTGAACTTGCTGAGGAAAATTTGAAACAAGCAGGTTTTCGATGATTGTTTCATCGAACATTGCCCAGCCTGCCACAAAAACCAGACAAGGGATCACACACCAGAAAACCGCCAACATGCCATAATAAAAAGGTAAAGAATTCAACTGACGAATACCGCCAATTTTGTTGGCTTTTGAAACAGCTAAACCACGACCGCTCATGAAAGCGAATGCAACGAGTAAAGCAATAACGACGAGTAATAATGATGTTGTCATTTAAAGTCCGGATATATACTAAACACTATTAAAATTTTACAGGATTCAAATCCCTGTTATTCCGGTAGTTTCTTGAGCCGGAATCCATTTTTTATTACTGTTGCATTAAAAAATGGACTTCGGCCTAAGGTCACACCAGAATGAAGGTGTGCTCTTAGGCCTTTTCTTATACAAAGATTTCAGATGAAGATTAAAGCTCTAAATCGCGCATCTTTTTAACGTCACTTGCTATCTCAGCACGTTTATCGACACCTAATGGAATCATGCCTTTTTCAGTCAAGTAACCTTCATCACCCCAGGTTCTTTCTCGGGTGAATTCACTTAAGTATTCTGCTAAACCTGGTACAACACCCACATGCGCTTTCTTAACATAGAAGTACAGTGGGCGAGACACAGGGTATGAACCGTCGGCAATTGTCTCAAAAGTAGGTTCTTTTCCATCAACAATCGAGGCTTGTACCTGATCGATATTTTGATCAAGGAAGCTAAAGCCAAATACGCCCAAGGCATTCTTGTTTGCATTGAGTTTTTGTACGATCAGGTTATCGTTTTCACCTGTTTCAATATAAGCACCATCTTCGCGAACAGTATGACAAAGTGCTCTATATGATTTTTTGTCTTTGCTTTTCATCGCTTTGATCCAAGTGAATTTCTTACAGCCACCTTCAAGAGCTAGCTCTGCAAACGCATCACGTGTACCTGATGTTGGGGGAGGGCCAAGCACTTCAATTGGTGTGTTAGGCAACGCTGAATTAACATCTTTCCACGTACGATTAGGGTTGCTGACTAATGTCTCAGAACCGTCAGGGTTAGGCACCTGCGCCGCTAAAGCCAAGAAAAGATCCTTGCGTGTAATCGTCATGCGCTCTGACTTTCTGGAGTTTGCAATCACGATGCCGTCATAACCAATCAAGACTTCAACGATGCCTTTTACACCATTGCTTTTACATTGTTCGAATTCTGACTTTTTAATACGACGTGATGCATTGGTAATATCCGGGTGCCGAATACCTACACCTTGGCAAAATAACTTCATGCCACCGCCAGAGCCTGTTGATTCAACCTTAGGCGTTTTGAAGTCTGTTGAGCGACCAAAGCGCTCCGCCACCACGGTAGAAAACGGATAAACGGTAGACGAACCAACAATATTAATATGGCTGCGCGCAGCAAATGAGAATTGAGCCGTCATCATCGACACGGCTAGAGTGATAAATAAAACTGATTTTTTCATAATAATTTCCTCTTTGGCATTCGGCCAACTTCTATATGTGGCCAAATTTACCTAATGTTTGTAAAGATTGTGTTAAGAAAATATAAAAATTCACTTATAAAGCGCGCTGTTCAAGATCTATCCTTATCAATAGACTGTCTTCCTGGTTTATGGAGCAGCAGGCTGGTGTGAATACTAGAGGCGTCCCTGCCGTTATACTCCTAATCGCTTGAACCCGATAAGGTTAAAATTTAACCTCATAACCCAAACCAATTGTTTTATCGTCGGCGGCAGACGCCCCGCTTTCTTTTCGAATGGCAGAGTAATAGGAGAATAGTTTCGATTGTTTACCTAGTTTTTTATCTACTCCAAAGGCCACTAATGTGTCTTCAATTTTGTCGCTGTATTTAGTAGCTCCGTACTGTGCTTTAAAGACATAAGTATTCCACTTATGCTGAGCACTTAGCAGCCATGAATCTTCGTCAATTGATGAATCATCGCTGTCTTCAGCTGTTTGCCATAACAGGCCGATATCCGACTTTCCCAGGTTAAAATCTACGACAATACGTGTCGTATCCTGGCCATCAATATCGCCATTGTGTGCGATAGCCGCTGCAAGCAAATCGTGCATATAGTTGATGGAAAAAGAGGTGCCATCTGCAATGCCATCCTCTTCAGCAGAGTTTTCGCCCGGAATAATCGCCAGCTCGGTAGACAAACCTTGGTACTTGGGTGAGGTAAACATCACAATATTTTTAGCGCGGTCTTCGCCTTCCATGATGTTTTTGATATCTCCTAGAGACAGGTCGCCAAAACGATCGACCTTGCCCTGCGCTTTTTTCAGGGGCGTGTCATGCATACCTGCAATCAAAGTACCGTATTGGCCCTTCAGCCCGGCATAAATATTCCGTTGACCAAATGGGTGGCCGTCCTTCTTATCACCGTCATCGGCTGCTACTTCAAATTCCATTTTGTAGATTGCTTTCAACTTGTCTTCGATTTCGTGACTTCCTTTCACTCCAAGACGAGAGGCATTACTATTCAACTGCCACTCATCAACTTCGAGTGTTTGTGATTCCTGTTCTATTTTATTAAGAGATAAATTTACTTTACCGTACACCGAGACGTCTGATGCAAGCGCAGCCTGAAGCGGCGAGAGTGATGCAATACTCGTAAATGCGATACTAACAACTAGCGGTAAACTTCTTTTTTTCATTCTATTTCCCTTTCTCATTTTGATTCATGATTTTTAAATGTTGTAACTCTAAGACGAGAAGGATTTTGAACAATAATCTTAAAGATCAAGTGAAGAAGGCATTAATTTATGAAGAGAAATATCAAGATACGGTTAAAAAAGCATACAAAAACCAAACTCGAACTAGCATCCGAAACAAATCGACCTGTATTTGATAGCAGGTAGGGCTCGGTTAAGAGGGGGTGTTATCTGACTGTTGTTAAATAGACTGAGTGTGAAAGGTGCTGTATCACAGACTTAGAGGAAGAATGACTATAAAGGTTGAGCCTTCACCTAATCGACTATGCACAGTAACTGAGCCGCCATGTTGTTCAGCTATATTTTTAACAATGGATAAACCTAAGCCTGTACCTCCCAGGTCTCGTGAGCGCGCTTTATCGACACGATAAAAACGTTCAAATATACGCGCTTGATATTGCGCACTAATACCAATCCCTGTATCTGCCACCTTAAGCTCAACGACGGTCTTTCCTTTTAAATCAACCACGCCCAGCGATAATCTTAGCTCACCTTGTGCTGGTGTATATTTAACGGCATTATCCAATAGGTTATCAACTAATTGACTCAGTGCTTGTTCGTCTGCTTCTACTTGAATGTTGTTGCTACAAATATCACTCTTTAACTGAAGAATTTTTTCCTGGCAAGAGAGCGCCACGGTTTTTAACGCGCGTTTAACGAGGGCTTTAAAATCTATCAATTGATAAGATTGTTCACTCTCGTTTGACTCCAAACGAGAAAGCGTCATTAAGTCGCTAACCAATAAAGAAAGCCTAAGGCTTTGTGTGCCAATTTTTTCAGTAAAACGCCGACATATTTCAGCAGGCATATCGTGGTCATCAAGAATTGTTTCTGTTAATGCTCGAATCGCAGTGATCGGAGTTTTTAATTCATGAGATGCATTGGAGACAAAGTCTCGGCGAATGCGTTCTAAATGCGCCAATTCGGATACATCGTGCAGTACCACAACAGCACCAATTGATTTTTCTTTATCATCCTGCATAGCAGCGGCATAAATATGTATTTCCGTACCATTTGTCTTTGATCTACTGTCGTCTTCAATTTTGCTTAATTTGCTTTTTACCACCTGGCCACTACTTAGTGCGGTTTCAACAGCGCTTGTTAGTTCCTGAATTCGAACTAGCTCCCAAATTTTTTGGTCTAAACAACTTGGCATCGTTAAAGAAAGCATGTCTGCAGCTGCTTGATTAATGTGTTGAATACGTTGATCTTGGTCCACGTATATGACGCCTTCTACCATACCGGTGAAGATTTTTGCCAAGCGATTTCTATCTTGTGTAATTTCTTCCATACGCTGCGAAGAGCTTAACGCCATTCGGTTCACCGCTTTCGCTAATAAACCCATTTCGTCATTTTGGTTGATTCTGACACGTTGGTTGTAATCCCCTTTTGAAATTGAGTCTGCTACTTCCGTCATTTTTACAAGGGGTGATAAAAACCGATTCGCAAAGAAAAAACCTAATAAAAGAGCGGCAGCGGCAGCGAGGCAAATTCCCCAAAATACATTTATTTTTAATTGAAGAAGTTTCTCGTCGATATTCGTTAAAGGTAATGAAACTCGAACAAAACCTAGCAAACGCTTTCCGTCTTGAACGGTTAGGGCTCGATAAACCATTCTTTGTTGTAAGGTTTTACTATAGCGGGTCTCGATTGCAGAACCATTTTGACGAGCGCTTATGAACTCTGGGCGAGTATTGTGGTTGTCCATCTTACGTGGGTCTTCTTGAGAGTCTGCAATGACCTTTCCTAATAGGTCAATCGCCGTTAAGCGAGTTTGAGTATTCTTGCCTAAATGAATTATTCGTTCTTGAAGAGAGTCTTGATATGGCGACTCACTGGAGGTTTGAGATACATGTTGCAAGGTTGGTTTGGCAACTTCAGCTAACAATTCAGAGCTCATCGCTAAAGAGTGATGAATTTCACTTATGCTACTATCTTCTACCTGCTTACTGATCAGCATGCCGACAATAAGCGTTGATATAAGAATAACAACGACATAACCCGCATAGAGTCGCCAGAACAGTGGAGATCTAAACATTAAGTACGACCCTATTAATACAGATGCGCTAATTCAAATATTATCATGCATCCAGAAAGCGATAACCAATACTACGAATAGTCTCAATAAAGTTCTTTTCAATACCCAGCTTTTTTCGAATAGAACGAATATGAACGTCTATATTTCGATCAATCACTATTACATTATCACCAGACGTATGGTTTAGAAGCTGCTCTCGAGAAAAAACCTGGCCCGGATGACTCGCCAAACAAAAGAGTAAGCGAAATTCAGATGCCGTCATTTTTATATGGTTATCGTCCAATGACACAATATGTTTTGAATTATCGATTATCAAGTAGCCCAATTCAGGGTAATTTATTTCGATTACATCTTTGATTGACGTATGTTCTACCTTCTCCCCGCGCCTGATAACAGCTTTTACACGAGCAATAAGTTCTTTAGGGCTGAAGGGTTTTGGAATATAGTCATCAGCTCCAATACCAAGGCCTAATACAACATCGCTTTCTTCCCCTTTGGCCGTAACCATAATCACGGGGATATGCAGAGTACGCTGATTCATTTTTAATTGACGACAAATTTCTAGGCCATCCATACTCGGCAGCATTAAATCCAATAACACCAAGTCTGGCATTTTTTGCTCAATCAGTAACAAACCCTCAGCACCATCTAAAGACGCAAAAACCTCATAGCCTTCTCGTTCTAGATTGTAACAAAGTACTTCTAAAATATCGGGTTCATCTTCTATCACAACTATTTGTTTATTTTGCATAGCACCTAGATTACCGTAGCATCACATAGAATCGAGAGAATAACAGGTATTTATTAAGATCTGATAAAGGTTTAGTTTAGCCTCTTTAGAGGTATCAGCTAGCATGTAAGTGGCCCTAAATGACTCTCATAATTCTTCCAGTGCCCGATAGCGCTAGCGAATAGCTTTTGCCTTACTTGTTCTGAACTTGCTGTACGTACGACCCTTTTTGTATCGTGGAAATTTAGGCAGTCTTTTTGGTGGCCTAACTCACAATGGTTTAGCAGCGCACCTACTTGTGTTTGTAGGTATAAAAAATAACGAGTCGAGTGACCCCCCCCTTAATTTTGAACAAGTTCAATGACATCATGTTTTCGTCAAAATTCAAAATTCAAAATTCAAAATTCAAAATTCAAAATTCAAAATTCAAAATTCAAAATTCAAAATTCAAAATTCAGCAAATCGATACAGAGAGCGACGATTGCTTTCACTTATTTCTATTTAGGGCCATACTGATAATGCTGTGCATTTAGAATCGTAAGCGCGGACCTTCGCTTGTCTCAAACTGGCTTGAGGTTAATGAACTAGTGAATAGAGGTAAATATAATGAGTAAAGGGCAAGACAGTAAAAAAAATGTTAAAAAGAAACCGCTTTTAACGGCAAAAGAAAAAAAAGCTGCGAAAAAATCAAAGAAAGCTGGTAGTTGAAGTTAAGGGTAGTGGGTGTTCATAACTCTGTTTCCGGTTAATTTTCTATATATCGAGTACCGAGTTTAAATACCCATCAAAATAAATCGCTATCTATGACAATGCCAGATTCTAGTGTTGAATTGGCATTGTCCATTTTTTCGAAGTATTCAAAAATAATTTTATTACTCTCTATTGATAGCCCTATGGTTGTGCCTATTGCCTTACTGGTGTGAAGTGAATCGAGTCTAGCGATACCAAGAGATAATGACTTTACCATGGTCGCTGCTGCCATTTTTTGACTTATGGTGGGTTTGAAATTAAAGATGTGACGAAGATACTATCTTGTTGAAAAAACGGTTGATTATCATTCCTGGTTCTAATAGATTCCCAGAGTTAATAAAAATTAACTTTGGGTTGATAGAAATAATCTGTGTTTTGTATTTTTCATGCCCTCGTTAGTCTTTTATACGTCTAGCGCTAACTCTTGAATTCTATGGGACGTGGTATAACAATATGAAGAAGCTTAACTTTTTATCAGCTCTGGTATTAATTTTCCTTGTTGGCTGTGGCAGCAGCAGCGAAACTGAGGATGCAGGCGGAGGTTCCGAGAAGAGTGCGGGCGGAGGTTCCGAAGACAATACAAATGGTAATACATCGGGGCTTACAACTGGTGAAATTACTCTATCAGGAGATGATACGGTCGTCGTCGGTACTATTCTAGATACCGGTTATATTGGCTCTTCGTTAGCTGCAGAATCACAACCTGATTATATCGTGATCGTCGACAAAGCGAGTACGGTCACGTTTACTTCGCCAAATATCCTTATACCTTTTACATCAAACCCAACTAATGGTTTTGTCTTGGTAGTCACAGATGATAGCGAAGGTTCGGGCGTTAAAGGTATATCTATGACCATTGTTGTGGATGGAGTACATCTTAATTATGTTTGTACTACGCCATTTGGCAATATTTTTACTGACTGTGGCGCAACATCTATTTCACTTGATATAGCGAATAAAACCATTTCGTTTGTTGATACAACTGTCATCAATATCGATACAGATTCTATATTAACCATCAATGGCTCGCTGGTTTGGGTGGATGATGGTGGTGCTGGTACTGGAGTCGGAGGTAATGGAAACATCGGTAACACCGGAGCAGTAACTGAATTAGAAGGGACCTGGGGGGCCACCTGCTTATACAACGATCTGTGGGAAACTTATGATACAGATAGCGTCACCTTTGCGGGGAATACCTTCAGTTTCTTCGGTATAGAGTATACCGACTCAGCATGTACCTTAGTTGAGGATACTTATTCTTCTACGGGGACGTTTGTGATTGGAGATACCTTAACAGCTAGTTCTGGGGGTGAGGTAATACAAATTGATAGTATGTTTGCTACTGTGAACGGGAATAATTTTACCTATACATTCTATGATATTTTCAGGGTAGACGGTGACCGGCTATATACCGGTGACACCGGTGGTTTCGGTGAAGATGAACATGATGGCTCTACTCTTGAAGCAAGACCTATCGATTTAGACTTTAGTTTTTATTTGACTAAAGACTAAATTTTTGAAGGTGGGACTGCTTTTATCAGCTCGCATGATCATTTCTCCTCCACGATAACTGAAGCCACAGCATTGGTGAGCATAAATAATTAAGGGGCCGAATGGCCCCTTAATTTTGAACAGCATCCTTGATGCCGTCTACATTTTGATTCATACAGGCATAAACTAAGACATTGCTAGCGCCTCTATATTTTGCTCAGCCCCAATGACATCATGTTTTCGCCAAAATTCAAACGCGGCGTTTAACACTTTCTCTGGCTGTTCTTCATACGCCATTAATGCAGTTTTTTCTATCTCGACTAAGCCGTCACATTGAGGCGATAAACCAACAAGTGTACGGGCATTTTTCAGTGGGAAGAACGGATCTTCTGTACCCCAAATTAATGTTAACGGCGCTTTGATTTTGTGATGAATCGTATCCAACTGATCAACTAAGCTCCAATCAATCGCAGTTAAATAACTTAGTGCACCGAGACGCTTTGCTTTGTTGTCAATCAAGGGTTGAATATATAGATGATAAAACTCATCGTTAACGAGATTGTTGTCGTAAAAACAGCCCGCAAAGCCAAGTGAAGATTTAACGTAAGCTTTTGATTTTAGCAGCTGCTTAAATACCCACCCTGCGCCAGGTAACCGAAATAGTATCTGATACAAAGGTAGAGGAGATGGGCGGTGGTTCATTATCTCTGTATTTAACACCACTAGGCTCTGTACGCTTTTTACATTTTCTGACGCTAAAATGCGGGCAATTGTCGCACCTGTATCGTGAGCCAATAAGTGATACTTTGGGATATTTAGTTGGCTCATGAACTTCTTAAACGTATTCGCCTGAGCTTGGAATTTAAGATCATCAACATTTTGCCATTTTGTCTCTCCTAGTCCAGGTGAATCTGGCACGATGCAAGTGAAATGTTGTTGAAGCGTTGGGATCAAAAAACGATAGGTCGCGCCAGATAACGGCCAGCCATGAATCATCAATAATACCGGACCCTTTCCGAATTTACGGTATGCGATCGTATTGTTGCCAACCTGTTCATGGTGAACTTTTGCACTTAGGAAGTGTTCTAGGTGTGAGTCTGTCATTGTGTTTCCCTCTACAGTAATTATTGATGCTCTCTTCATTACCGAGAATATTGGAAATCAGGTAGGGGATTCAATTACCTGTGGGGTAATCAACATAGAAAATCGGTCATGGTATTTCTGGGGGCTATTCCTAAATATCGAATTCACTTTCCCATATAGAGCTCAGGTTTAGCAGGAAATACAAGTGTGCCTATCTATTTGGAAATGATAATGTAGAAGCTGGCAGTGTTATGTGCACTGTGCGGAAAGCCCGACGGGCTGTAACGAAACAAAAAGAATAGTCATTTTAGGTGAACTGCCAAAGTCGATAGGGGTCAAGGTATTACTCCATAACCTTAGACAAGGCGACTAACTAGCCATCGAGAATACGACGATTTGATGGGCCAGCTTTGATGCCATCATGGTGACTAAACCACTATTTAGGGGGAAGATATGAGCACTGTAGTTGAAGATAAGGCCGTTAAGAACAAGTCGGTTCAAAGCAAGAAAATTGAGAAAGCCCAAACTAAGAACAGCGTTGCTGGTGCTGATAGGGTGGATTCGCGAGCGCGGATAACAGATGTTTTTAATCAACAGACTGACTACGCTCTAGATTTACGTATAAGTACGATTCAACAACGCAAAGCAGTTTTAAAGCGCTTTCTGAAAACCATCGAAAAATTTACACCCGCGATCGTAGAAGCCGGAATGCAAGATTTCAATAAGCCTGAAGTCGAAGTGATGTTGGCTGAAATATTCCCTGTAGTACACGAAATAAAGCATACGCTGAAGCATCTTTCAAAATGGATGAAACCAAAAAAGGCATCGCCGACAAAAGCGACATTTGGGTCGAGTTCAAGAGTCATTTATGAACCGAAGGGTGTGAGCTTAATTATTTCTCCCTGGAATTACCCGGTTAATTTGACCTTTGGGCCATTGGTTTCTGCCTTAGCGGCGGGCAATACCGCGATGATCAAACCTTCGGAATTTACGCCAAACTTGTCAAAAGTGATTTCTGATATTGTCAGTGAATGTTTTGATGAAAAAGAAGTTGCGGTGTTCGAGGGCGAAGTGGATGTATCTATTGCATTGCTAGAGAAACCGTTTGATCATATCTTTTTCACCGGAAGTCCGCAGGTAGGAAAATCTGTGATGGCAGCGGCGGCTAAAAACCTAACGTCGGTTACCTTAGAGTTGGGAGGCAAGAGCCCGGTCGTTATTGATAGTAGCGCTAACCTAAAGAAAGCGGCACAAAAAATAGCTTGGGGTAAATGCAGTAATAACGGCCAAACGTGCATCGCGCCAGATTACATTCTTGTTCCAGAACAAAATTTAGATACCTTTGTTGAAGAGATGAAGCTTGCTATTACTGGTGCATATGGAGAGCAAATCAAAGACAACCCAGACTATGCCCGTGTTGTGAATGTTGCTCATACGAATCGAATAAAAGGCTTGTTGGATGATGCGTTGACGAACGATGGTGAGGTAGTTTTCGGAGGTGAAATTGATACTAACGAACGCTATATCGCACCAACATTGGTAGTCGGAAAAAAAGGTAGTGATAAATTCAACAATAGCCGCATAATGCAGGAAGAAATTTTCGGTCCTCTGTTGCCTATTATTACTTACCAAGATACGCATGAAGCGATTACACATATTAACGCTCACCCTAAGCCGCTAGCATTGTATGTTTTTAGCGAGAATAAGAAAATGACCGATACGGTGATTCAAAAAACTTCATCGGGCGGCGTATGCATTAACGAAAATATCGTGCACTTCTTGCAAGGAAATTTACCGTTTGGTGGCGTCAATAATAGTGGTATTGGTAATAGCCATGGCGAGTATGGTTTCAAAGCATTCTCGCATGAGCGGGCAGTTCTCCAAGACAAGTTTATGTCTAACAGCATGCTATATCCGCCTTATACAAAAAAGGTAACTACATTGGCCAAGCTGATGAGTAAGTACTTCTCCTAATAGTAGGACTAGATAAAAACAGAGAGCGGGGTCGGTGATGAGGGATAATCTTTTGTCACCGCCCCCCTTTTTTTGATCAGAGTAACGAATTAAAGAAAGCCAAGAGAAAGGATAACTAAGCGTTATGGACGACATACTAATATATTCCGACAGTCTGACATGGGGAATAATTCCTAATACTCGAAATCGATTACCGTTCGATAGACGTTGGCCTGGCCTATTTGAAGCTAGTTTACGAGAGCTTGGGTTAGATGTTCGTATAATAGAAAACTGCCTGAATGGTCGAAGAACCGTTTGGTCAGATCCATTCAAACCAGGGCGTGATGGCTCACAAGATTTAGCTCAAGTGATAGAAATGCACTCGCCATTAAAGTTGGTCATTCTAATGCTCGGCTCGAATGACTTTCAATGTACTAACGACAACAATGCATGGCTGTCGGCGCAAGGTACGTCTAAGTTGATCAGCATTATTCGAAATGCCCCGGTTGAACCAAACATGCCCACTCCGGAAATTATGATCGTCGCGCCGCCAAAAATCATCATGCCTAAAGGGGTGATCGCTCATAAATTTGAAGGCGCAGAGCATAGGTGCGTTGGTTTGGCATCCGAGCTAGAGAAAATAGCGGTCGAACAGTCTGTTCACTATTTTGATGCCAATACTGTGACTGCTGCGAGCGAAGTGGATGGTATTCATTTGGACGAGGCTCAACATGAGATTTTGGGTAGAGCCGTGGCTGAAGAGGTTTCGAAGTTGTACAAAGTTGAGTCAGTTAGAATCAAACAGATCTAGGGCTAGCAGGCAGCCCTTTGTGTCACGAGCCGTTACCTTGGTCACACATCTCAACACTACATTTACCTACACCGTCGATATTTAGCGTAAATGCGGGAACGTTAAAGGTGGCTGAGGCGGACAAAAGTGTACGCGAAATTCCATCAAGAATTTGTTCAGGTTCGAGTGCAAGGTCTTCACAAACTTGTGCAATGGCATTCGATAGTTGATCAGCTTTTTCGTTCGTTAGGCGTGGTATGGGCTGGTTAGTATCATTTGAAGAGTCGGGCATTTGTTTGTTACTCGTATATTGTGATTTAGTGCGTATCGCGGTGTGACAATAGCATTCTTGCAATTAAATTAGTAATAATTTCAATGATTAAGCACTAGTAAGTATCAAATGAATAGCAAATAAAGTGCGGGCGAGAACGTTCACCCGCCCAGAGGCCAGAACTCAATTTAAGTCCGGTCTAACCAGTTATTTAACGCAGGCCTTGCGGTAAGTTCTTTTGCCATATGACTGGTGCGCTTTATTTCATGTAAGTGTGAGGCGACAGCAATGTCGGCGATGGTTTTGCTTTCGCCAACTAACCACTTGTTTGTTGCAAGGGTGGTACTCAACTGCTCCATAAGGTTGATAAAGTCGGCTTCGACTTTGGGTTTCGGGTAGCGACCCAATCCTTGGCCATTAAGCTGCTTCATATACTGCTTTCTTCCGACTAATTTCACGATTGCTTTTTCATAAGTTGGTCGGCCTTCAGCGAAAAGCGCAGCCGTTTTTGTCCACGCGTCATCGTACTTGAGGCGAAAGTAAAAGTTATACCAGTATAGCGAAGCATCGGCCCAGTCTTGATAGATGGTCATTTGGGCTTTGAGTACGGGGTCTCTGGGGATAAGTTGAACGGTGTCTGGGAACTCTTTATCTAAATACACTGCTATCTTATCGCTACCGATCACGCGTTCATTATTAATATCAAGAACGGGCAATTTACCGACCCTCGAAAGCTTCGCTGCTAGTGGCACTAGCGCGCCATTATAATTCTTACGTTTATAGGGAATGCCTTTCTCATCCAGCATGCGACGGACCTTTCCACAAAAAGGAGAAACTTCCCATTGATGTAAAATTGTTGAATTTTTTTTCATTGAATTTCCTCCTTACCACTTTTCTAAAAAAGGGCGAATATCTACCTGAAAACTCCAGGCTGATTTCTTCTGATTAGCTAGATGAAATGCCGTGTCGGCAATCGCGTCGGGAGACAAAAAGAAATCGTCGTCTTTATTTTTTATAAAACTTCGTGTCATTGGGGTATCTATAACGCCGTCAATAATGAGGTAAGCAACGTGAATACCTTCAGGCCCTAAAGATCTAGCCATCGATTCAGCCATATTACGTTGTCCTCCTTTGGCGGCAGCAAAGGATAAAAAGTTTGCAGAGCCTTTTACTGATGCGGTTGCGCCGATGACGATAATCGAGGGGTTCGAATCAAGTTTTTTCATCTCGGGAATCACTTCTTGAGAGCATGACAATAATCCTTGAATATTGGTTTTCCAGGCTTGCTCCAATGTATTCACATTCGCATTGTTGATGGTATCAAATACGGCATTTCCCGCATTGTAAATCAGGCTGGAGATAGGGCCTTGTTGCTTCATGACTTTATGGAATGTCTGCGCGACCTCTTGAGAGTCAGTCACGTCACAGCGATAAGAAAATGCATTATTGAGCTCCTTGTCTTCTTCAATGCGCTTATCGAGAGCAATTTTATTTCGGGCCAAAAGCGCCACCGAGTAACCTTGTTTAGAAAATTTTCTAGCTAATGCCATGCCGTTTCCTGCTCCTGCTCCCACTATGACGCAGACTGGTATTGTTGAGTGCTTAGTCATATTCTTTTCCTTCTTGTTTGCTTAGTGTGGTGAAAATAATATTAATTCTCAGCTCTGCTTACAAACGTTGAATTCTATAGTATGGATTAATAAAACTAATCTGTATTAGGGTTTTTTACTTGTTATGATAGAGTTTTAAAAGAAACTGGTTAGTAAAAATTATGCATGGTAAGGCACCCCCGATACAGTTATTGGCCGCATTTGAAGCATCGGCTCGCTTGGGTAGTTTTAAGAATGCTGCTAACGAGTTATTCGTAACAGCCTCTGCGGTGAGTCAACAAATCAAACAACTAGAGACATATTTAGATATACAGCTATTTAGGCGTTTAACGCGTCGTATTGAGCTCACCGAAGCGGGTGCATCATTTCAAAGTCTCTCTGAGTCGACGTTGTCGAATTACCATTCGAACTACCGCGCTTTTCAACAGCAATTTGCGATACCTACGATTCGCTTGAGTGTGATTCCTTATGTGGCATATGAAATTATTATTCCTAAACTTCACGAATTTCGTCAGCTTCACCCTGATATTGATTTACGTATAGAAACCAGTATGTCATTGGTGGATTTTGAAAAAGAACCAATAGATGCAGCAATTCGGTTTGGTGATGAAGATAGTTGTCGTGGTTTGGAATTTGAACTTATGTCTGACTGCGAAACAGCTCTGGTTAGTTCTCGTTCTTTGTTGGAAAATCGACCTATTAATGGAGTCGATGACTTTAAACAACATACGCTTATATACACTCGAAATAACGAAAACGACTGGCTTCGCGTCGCAAAACAGATGGGCGTCGATCGTATTCAAGCCAACAACACTTTGGTAATGGATAGCTACCTCGCGTCGATGACCGCGGTTGAACAAGGTTTGGGTATTGGTATTGGCATCTTTCCGCTGAGCAATAAATGGCTAAGAATGGGGCGCTTGGTAGCTGTGACTGATAAGGTGGAGTTGCCAGAAAAGATGTATTTTGTTTATCGGCGCAATGAAAAAAAGAAGGCGCAAATCGAATGTTGTTTCCAGTGGGTCAAAGCGCTGTATGATCATTTACATGTTTGACCTAATGCCGAGCAGGTGTAAAAACTGTAAAAACGGGACAGATCTATTTTAGGCTGCTACCGTACCCTTTAAAAATTCTAAACCGTAAATCAAAATTATCAATGGAGTCATTCAGTGGGATTATTAGATAAAGCCAGAGAGTTAACAGAGAAGGTTAGTGACTCAGTGTCGTCTTTCGACAGCGATGAAGTGATCGCAGATACGATTATCAAGGCAGTAGAAAAACAAGAGAGAGTTAACGCTATTCTTCAGTCGAAAGGCGCAAACTATCGCGTAAGTGATATCGATTTAGGAATGGGTATTCCTCCATCGGTTACCTTTGGTGTGCGTAGAATTAGTGAGAGCGAGAAAGGCATAGGAGATGGAACACTTGTTAAGTCTAGTGATATAAGTGCCAGTTAATGTTTATCATGGAAATATGCCTGATTTACCACACGACTAAGTCATGTGCTCTAGAAGCTGCGAATCACAAACTGGCGGAGACCCTGTACCATTATTTTAAGGTGGTAACCAATGTACATCGGTGAAACATCAAAGCTAACAGGCTTATCTATTAAGGCGATTCGATTCTACGAAGAAAAAGGGTTGATCACTCGTCCCGAAAGGATAGGTCGCTATCGGGTATACCAAGAATCGGATATTGAACTCCTTATATTAATTAAAGAAGCGAAGGAGATGGGAGTTACCTTATCTCAGCTAAAAGGTGTTATTTCTTTCAACGATGGCAAGGTTGATTGGGCAAATATAAAAATATTCTTAGGTGAAATAAGAGCACAGTTAATTAATCAAATTGATGATATTAACAAGAAAATTGATAATCTCGATAAATGCTATAACCAGATAAACCCCTAAATACATACTTGACTCTCCCCTAATGGGGAGACGTTAGACTGCATCTCAAATAGTTTATTTTGGAGATTGAGATGAGCAAACGAGTATTAGTATTAGCGGCAAACCCAAAGAAAGATAGTTTTGTAAATTATTTGGCTGAGGTGTACGCACGTTCTGCCGGAGAAAACCATGAGGTCCAATTACTAAAAATATCAGATATGGAATTTAACTTGGACCTTTCTGACGGTTACGAAAACGCGCGTTTTATGGAAGCTCCGCTAACATCATTTCAATCTGCTCTGTCGTGGTGCGAGCACCTGGTGATTTTTACCCCCATTTGGTGGGGCTCTGTGCCTGCAAAATTAAAGGGTTTAATAGATCGAACACTCTTACCTGGTTTCGCTTTTCAGTATAAAAAAGGCAACTTGATTCCTCAAAAATTGTTGAAAGGAAAAACGGCGAGAATCGTCATGACGATGGATACGCCTCCATGGTATTACTTTCTGATACAAGGGGCGCCAGCTATCAAAGAATTAAAGACAGCAACCCTCAAATTTGTTGGTTTTAATTCTGTTAAGAGCAAAATGTTTGGCCCTGTTATTAGTTCGACGAAAGAATCTAGGTCGAAATGGGTCAATGGTGTATCAAAATTAGGGTATGCTGCTAGCTAAAATCATGACGGACTTAGGTAATCAACATGAATTTAGAAAAATCTAAAAAGAGAATTTCGAAAAAAGTAAAAATGGGGTTTCAAGGGTATCCTGAAATCTCTATTTCGTATTTTGGTAGCTCTACAGACATTGCAGAGCAAGTAGCTGTAACATTTGTTTCTGAGGAGGGGGCCGCTCCAATGGAAGAACGCTTTCAAAGTAAGTCCGATGCTAGAGAGGACCAGGTGATTCAGTCGGCCATTGTTAAAATGATTGAGCGTTCAGAGGCAAAAACAGTTAAGCAAACTGAGGGTGTTGAGCTTGTGAAATAGTAGTTATAAGTATAATCAATTCCAATGCTAAGGCGTTTGTGTTTTTGTAGCGATTGACTCTACCCATCGGTTGGCAAAATCATTAAGCGGGTAAAAAAGTTCGATTAACTCATTTCCATATTCACTCAATTTATAGCCTGACTCGGGTGACTTATAAACGAGCTGGGCTGCGCAGAGATCTTTAATTCGCGTATTGATTATGGTGGGCGATATATCACCGCACCTTCTTTGTAACTCCCTGAATGTACAGGGGGTTTCTTTTAATTCCCATAAAATTCTAAGTACCCATTTTGTCCCCAATATATCAATTAGTCGGACAATAGGCCTTTGGCTTGAGGTGTTCTTCATGGCTGCTTCCGTTATTTAAATTTTCAAATATAACTTGCGCTACAAATATTGTAGCGGTATTGTGAGTTTGTTGCTACATAAACTGTAGCGAAGTTTAACTGAAATAATTCACAGATAAAAGTTAGTTTTATTGGAGGATTTATGAGCACACGAATATCCCCGTTAGAGGCACCATTTACAGAAAGTGTAGAAGCTGATTTTAATGCCATCATGCCGCCGGGAATGCCCCCATTGTCGATTTTTAAAACGGTCGCTCATAACCCAAGAGTATTGCATCGAATGGTTATGGGCGGTTTGCTAGATAAGGGTAGTATTTCTTTAGCGGATCGAGAGCTTGTGATATTGAGGACCTGTGGTTTATGTAAGGCTGAATATGAGTGGGGCGTTCACGTGGCCGGTTTCGCTTCACAGGCTGGTTTTGATGAATCGCAAATTAACGATACTGCGAGTGAATGTTCCGACCTCAGCTTATGGGGTACCGAACAACAACTATTGATTCAGTTGGTAGACCAGCTACATGAAAGTAATCATGTGGATGACGCGTTGTGGGCTTGCCTGTCAGACGCTTACCTATCTGAGCAACTGATTGAGCTGATAATGCTAGCGGGCCTATACCATGCGGTAAGTTATGTGGTGAATGCGTGTCGGGTAGAGCGAGAGCCGTTTGCGCCAGTATTTCCGGAGATTACTTAGGCGCATCACTTTTAATGAAATTACTCAGATTTATCGCATCTTCATTTATTACGTTAAGCTCAAAATCTCTAACAGTTAATGAGTTTATTGCTTGTAATCTAAGCAGGTCTGTATGCGCAAATTCGGGTAATAAAGCACTAAAGAAAAAACCAAGTTCTCTGAGGCTTTCAATTACTGCATCAATATCTGGGTTATCCACCGGAAGGTCAATATGGGTGATTTCTGGTTGGTATTTTTCTATCAGCGCGGATACTTGTGATGAAATATGACTACCTTCACTTTCTACAAATATGTGCAATAGGCCATGTGGTGGGCTGTAGTGATGTTTTATCTGAGCTTTGTCAGATACTAAAGGCTGACCTCGTGAGTGCAACGGTGTAGTTACTCTTCTATCTAGATTCAAGTTTTCGTAGATGCTAGATATCACCGCCTGATACCGTTCAGGTAAGATAACCTCTCTACTTGATAGAGGAGAGAGTGGTTGATAAGCGACAGTAGCAGCCAGACGACCAACTTGTTGCTTGTCTAACTTATAATCTGTGGCTTCAGGCACATAGGCGAGCATCACACCGGTTTCTTTTCCTCCATAAGCGACAGAGGCTTTTTGCATGATCTCATGTGCGGTAGTCGGGTAGTGAATATAAGCCACATAACCTTTTCGTTGAACCAAATCATGTAATGCGGCCCCCAGCCGTAATAATAGGCCTTCACCACGAACATTCGGGTCGACAACTGTGTTGCCTGTTTCACAAACTTCAGACTCTAGGTGATGTACTGTGATCCCTATATGCCCTACAATTTGTTGGTCTTTTATTGCGATTGTCGAGATTAGAGTTTGTTTGCTTATTAACTCACCGAGTGCGACTACGTCATAGAATATAGGGGAGCCGTAACTTTCGCCATAACACCGACGAAAAAGCGCTGAAAGTTCAATAGCATCCTCTGGTTCTATGTCCCTGATAATAATGTCTGAATTCATATTTAGCCTTGATGACGTATATTATTTGAGTGATTTTATATCAGAGTTTGATGCTTTCAAACGTTTCTCATTGTCTCTTATTCAATACGTATTATTTAACATCGTTCACTTGCAAAGCCTTTAGACATTAACACCGGGTGAATATAAGAAATTAGTGCTGTATTCTTGATAAAATAATAGGCCAATTTACGCTCTTTTTGCTAGCCTTTTAATCTTTAACTTGAATCAACAGGCTCTCGATGAAGTCGATACTGGGTAGGGTCAAGACAGCACTCCATCATTGGTATTTGCCGGTATCGCAAATCATTTTTCAACAGCTTTTTTAGCGTTTCTTTTAATTCATAGTTCATGGTCGCACCGAACGTGACAGACTTAATAATGCCCGTCGGCATTCGGTGTAGATGTACAGGGTGATCGTGAACCATCATTTTTTTTTCAGCCACCGCTGCCGGTCGTAAAACCCGCCATTCTCTATCATGAGCATAGGTCTCACTACGGTGAAATAACGATATAAACGGGTGGCTGTCTTTCAATTCGAGAGGGCGTTCTTGACTGTATTCTACCGGTCGAAACATTTGTGGCGCGTCTTTATAATGTGGTGCAGTAAAGAACTTATGACTCTGATCAAGCTCGATCGCTATGCCTTGATGATTGTCTCCATAATACTGCCATAACGCTGGGTTATCTGCGCGTTCATATAAACTCAGCAATGTAAGATTATCCTGCTGCTTAAATGGTATTGAGCTGGCTTTAGGTAATGAACGCAGTCTTATCTGCGTTTCAATACTTTCTCGCTTTGTCTGCGACTGTTGTTCAAAATACTCGAAGGTCAACAGACTCGACAAAGAGTGGGGAAGGGCCTTGTATTGTATCTTTAGCTCAGCTTGAAATTCTTCATCTGTGACTGGAGTATCATTTTCAGGTTGCTTCACTGATGCATTGCTCACGAAGGGGTCCATCAATGACGTCGCCTCATAGAATGGCAGAGATCCTTGCCGTAACCACGTTAACCCTTTCTCATCACAATATAAAAACAGACTCACCAATCACCTTTACTTAACTGAGTTGCAACAAAGTTTCATTATAGGGGGCCTTGCTTTTGCAAACTACTTACAAATTTAAACCAAGTGTTTTTGATTAGTGACTTGTTATACTTGAACACAGTAATAGCTAGATAAAGTGTGGTAAGAACTGCTTTTTATGGGACGAAAAAACGTCGTACTTTTTGCCGCTAGATTTAGTATTAAATACTTGGGAAAAAAATGGCCAACGAAACAGAACTCACAATCAGAGATAGCAGAGAAATATTTAGCGGTAATGATACAAAAACGTCGGTAGAAGAAAAGCTTGGTACGCCCGATGAAGTTGGCGGATTCTACGGTGAAGAGAACATTCCGCACATTTATAGGTATGACGGTATTGAATTTCACTTCTCATCAGAAGCCGATCTAGTGCTCCTGTATAAAGAAAATGAAGCAGGTGGCGTGTTACTAAATGAGAAATTTGTATGAACTTCAGCGGCAGAAAAATTCTATCGCTGTGGTACAATTTTTTACTCAATTTTAACCATTTCTTTAGGATCTAGAGCGACATGGAGAAACTGTTATTGGCGTCGGGCTCCAGTCGTCGAAAAGAACTGTTAGATCAAATTGGTGTTCTGTATCAAAGTGCGTCAATGGATATCGATGAAACTGTTCATGTTAACGAAACGGCAAGCGATTACGTATTGCGCTTGGCCGAAGAAAAAGCTCAGGCAGGCATCGGTGTTAAAACCGACATGGTGGTGTTGGCGGCTGATACCTCTGTTGTGGTCGCGGGGAATATATTGGGTAAACCGGATAATGCGCAGGCCGCTCATGACATGTTACGGCAGTTGTCGGGTAAGACGCATCAAGTCTTGACCGGAATCGCTATGGCAAAGCAAACTCAGGGAAAGGTGAGTATTGAATCTCAAGTGGTGGTGACCGAAGTCACTTTCTCAGACATAACTGATCAGCAGATCGAGCAATATATTAAAACCGGAGAGCCTATGGATAAGGCGGGCGCTTATGGAATACAAGGCAAAGCCGCTTTATTTGTTGAACGGATACAGGGCAGTTACAGTAATGTAGTGGGCCTACCATTGGCAGAAACCGGTAAAATGTTACAGCGTTTCGGTGTGCCTGTTTAATTCTTACGTTTTGATTGCTCGGCTTGAGCCTCGTATTTATAGACTATTTAATATATTGCTTGAACAGCTTATTGACTCTTCCTGTTTGTCGCATGGTATCGAGTGTTTTTGCCAGTTTGTGCGCGACAGATTCAGTGCTTAGTCTCGTGGGGAAATTCTCCGCAGACAGCGCTTGGTTAGGGTCGTAGCTCGGATTTGTCTCCTCTTCGATAATGTTTGACGCGCGTGAAATACCTACATACAGTGACTGTGACTTTGGTTCGCAACAGTTCCAATGGGTTTTTATATTTAAATGGCTGAGGTCGTTTTTCATGATTTTACTAAGATATCGTTCGTAGTCGCGCTCAATTATTCTGTAGAACACCCTACGACCAATACTCAGCATTTCAATCGCTCTACCGTCCGTCAGATTTGAAATTTCCTCATAACGCACATTAAAGTCTAGGGCTTTTTTGACCGTTGTATTGCCATCTTCAAAAATCCAGGTTAACGCAGCGTCATTGATTCCAGGTATTGAGCCTAGGTCGCTTACATCAGATGGAGTTAACCCAAAATAAGGTTCATATCGATGTAATCCATTCGGGATATAAAATAAATAAGCGGACCTTTTCTCATCAAAGCCTGTACTCGGGTATAAGTCTATATCTCCAGACTGGAGCAAAAGGTGGGTTCTTTTTTTTGGGTAACGATGGATGCTCAATTCACATCCCATTTCTTCCGCAGCTTCAGTATAAATTGCCTGATATAGCCCTAGATTACTTGGGGCTGGCTCCATATAACCATGCTTGCCAATTTCTTTGTATGTTAAAGAAAGAGCGCATGGCTCAGCGGCCAAACAAGAAGATATAGCTACTTTCATTAGCAACAAAGTAACGCAAATACAGCTGAGATTTTTTCGTATTTTTACATTCACCTTATACCTTCATTTGATTGTATGTCGGGTCTGCAATAGTTTTCTCTATTATAGTATAGTTGGGGGTTTCTGGATCGATAATATAGGGAGGTTAGTGTATCTATTTTTAGCGATCAGTTTGCAGAATAATAGGAATAAGAGCCGTGTGTCTAGTTCTATATCGATATGTCTTTTCCAAAAATATTTGACTATTAAATCGACTGGTCGTTCCAACTGGTAGCAATGGCGCAGATATTCAAAATATTTTTCATAAAAAAGTCCATTGATTCGCAATCAAAACCCATTAAGCTAGAGTACTCTTATTCATAAAATAATAATGCGGGCCCTGAATGTCTGATATCCAGCTAAATTACAGTTCTAAACCTAAAAATGGCCCTGCCATGTTTCGTGCACTTGTATTGCCTCGTAAGGGATTCAATGCGGATGCAGGCTTGCCTGATATCAAGGCAACTTGGAAAGGAGCTCAAGCTGACCTAAACGCTCTAAGCGACTACTTGCGCACGCTCAATTTAGGAGAAAGCTCTAATTTACCAATTCTGTACCCACATGTAATGGCGGGTAGCATGCATATGAATATGCTGAGCCATAAAACGTTTCCCATTCGTTTGCTGGGTTCGGTGCATTTGAAAAATCGTATTACTCAGTACAAAGCGATTCCTGTTGATGCGGTGATGGATTTGCATTCAGAAATTGCTTCCTATCGATTGGTTGAAAAAGGATTGGAATTTGATTTCACCACAGTGGCGACAATAAACGGTGAAAAGGTGTGGGATGAAGTCAGTATCTATTTTCAAGCAGGACGCTTTGGCGGTAAAACAAATCCAAGTAAAGAAAAAAGCTTTGAGTTAGATAGTTTAAATGAACCGGAGAAAACAGGTGCTTGGAATGTACCGAATAATCGTGGAAAAAAATACGCGAAAATTACCGGTGATTACAATCCAATACATATGTCACCTATAGCCGCCAAACTGTTTGGTCTTAAGCGAGATATCGCCCATGGTTTTGGCGTGCTAGCAGAAGCGGTTGAATATTCGAATGCGATTCAACAAGCTGGTGGAGTTGAAAATACACTACGGGTCGATGTCGTATTTAAAGGCCCTGTTTATTTAGATAGCGACGTGTGTTTGCGTCAAAATGTCGAACAGAACGCAAATCGCTTTGATGTATTTTGTGGCGAAAACCCTAAGCCAAGTATCTGTGGCGAAGTGGTTGCAGTTTAGTTTGAAAGTATACGGATGCTTGCTCTGGTTTCTTAATAATTTAAACAGGCGAGCATTAAACGCGCCTGCTATAATCCAAAAGCATATCAGTATGTATTAAGTGGTATAACTAATGTTGCTCCCTCACCGAAACTTTTCAATGCAATTTGTTTTCCTGGTCGCGTTGTTGGCAAGCGCATCTTTTGTCATGGCTACTACACCGGCAAATACGCCTCTCAAAGAAATCGTTATTGCGGCTGATGAGTGGTGCCCCTATAACTGCACGCCTGATACCGAACTACCTGGCTACATGGTCGAAATTGCCCGAGAAGCTCTAGAGCTCTCGGCACCTAAACAATACAAACTTACCTATATCCAACTTCCCTGGAAGCGGGCGATGTTAATGGCTCAACTTGGGAAAGAGGTTCATGGAATTATCGGTGCGATTGCTTCTGAAGCTGAAGGGCTATACATCCCCCAAGAAGAACAGGGCTTGATGTATGCCAAATTCTTTGTCAGAAACGACAATCCGTGGACGTATTTCAATACTCAACAATTATTGAAGGAAAATATACGATTAGGTGCAATATTTGGTTACGACTATGAAGCAGGTATTGCCAAATTTATCTCAGAAAACCCTGAGCAAGTGTATCTCTCCAAGGGTGATACTGCGCTTCCAAAGCTTGTCCAATTACTGAACTTGAGTCGCATTGATACGCTGATAGAAGATCAGGCCGTTTTTTGGTACAACATCAAAACGCTTGGTTTCAATGCGGGAGATTATCGTGTCGCTGGAGAGATAGATGCACCAGAAAAACTCTACCTTGCCTTTCATAGCAAACAGATTGCAGACTTAGTTAGCGAAGGCACCGTAAAACTGCGAGAAAGCGGTGTGCTAGAGCGAATTATAGAAAAGTACAACCTTAACGATTGGAAGTAGTTAGCTCGCTGGAGCTCATCTACTCGCTAACAGCTGAATATGTTTCAAGATATGACTAGTAAGTTAGGCGTTTTTTTATGAGCCGCTTTCTTGTTTTACTATGTAAAATATTCTTCTTACAAAAAGAAAATATCGGAAGATCATATATGAAATATTTGCATGCAATGATTCGAGTAAATGACATAGAGAAATCGCTGCATTTCTATCAAGAACTACTCGGGTTAAAGTTGGTACGTAAAAAAGATTATGAGAGTGGACAATTCTCCTTATATTATCTTGCAACTGAGGAGGGCGAGCCGGAGATCGAGTTAACTCATAACTGGGGTGGTGTTGAATTTACGTCAGGGGACGCGTTTGGTCATCTGGCTTTTTCAGTAGAAAATATTTACGATATTTGTCAAAAGGTGGAAGATGCGGGGGTGACTATCCTTCGTCCACCAAGAGATGGCCACATGGCATTTATCAAAGATCCTAGCGGCGTCTCTATTGAGTTATTGCAAAGTGGTGAAAACCTGCCTTCGCATGAAAAATGGTCTGCCATGGAAAACATAGGGTCTTGGTAGAATGGTACTTACTTAAGATAAAAAACATTCTCCACCACAGAGGGCACAGAGGCGCTTCGCGCTTCACCGAGAAG
>ENA-OSET01001111-OSET01001111.1-sediment-metagenome-genome-assembly--contig:-NODE-1111-length-28570-cov-12.534728_pt1 | contig 28570 bp, 13 predicted proteins | sample MGYA00237882_ERZ534229 | MGnify/ENA primary metagenome ERZ534229 (study PRJEB26408, sample SAMN06266212) | sediment metagenome | isolation source: Hudson Canyon methane seep mesocosm | place... | reverse complement strand
AACGGAATTAATTATTTTATGTATATACATGTTTTAGGCTCAGGTGCTGGTGGTGGTTTTCCTCAGTGGAATTGTAACTGTGTGAATTGTAAGGGCGTGCGAGATGGCTCTGTAAAAGCGACACCACGTACACAATCTTCAATTGCTGTTAGTGCGAATGGTGAAGATTGGATCTTATTTAATACCTCTCCTGATATTAAGAAACAAATGGATGATTTCCCTGCTATGCAGCCGGGAAGAAAAGTGCGAGATACGGCTATTGCCGCGATTGTGATTGTTGATGCTCAAATTGATCACTCAACGGGTATTTTAATGCTACGTGAGCATATTGAACCTTGGGATGTATATTGTACTGAAGCAGTTCATGAAGATCTTACTAACGGTTTCCCAGTATTTAATATTCTGGAGCATTTCCGTGGTGTGAATTGGCACGAAGTGCAAACTGATGAGTCAACATTTACCATTCCAAAAGCAGAAGGTTTAGTTTTCACTGCGGTTCCACTTAAGAGTGAAGCACCTCCATATTCTCCTCACCGTCACAATACGGTTCCAGGTGATAATGTAGGTATTAAAGTTGAAGATACTAGAACAGGAAAAGTATTCTTTTATGCACCAGGCCTTGGTGTTGTAGAAGAGCATGTCATTGACTATATGACAAACTCAGATCTTGTCTTTGTAGATGGAACAGTTTGGACTGATGATGAAATGTCACATGAGGGTATTAGTGATAAACGTGCCCAAGAAATGGGTCATTTAGATCAGTCTAGCAAGGGTGGCATCATGGATATTCTGAGTGGAATGGAACGTCCTAGAAAAGTATTGATTCATATTAACAATACGAACCCAATTTTGAATGAAGAATCTCCACAACGTTTGGCACTGAATGAAGCGGGTATTGAAGTGTCGTACGATGGAATGGATATTAAGCTATAAATTAGTTGCACGTCATTCCGGTAGCTTTTAGCCGGAATCCAATGAATCATAAATAATTATATGATGGATCCCCGCTAGAAACATGCGGGGATGACAAGCATGTTCAAACATATATGAATAATTATTAGTAAACTCAAAGGAAATATTATGTCAGAAGAATTAGCTCCTTGGTCACATGAAGAATTTGAAGCACAGTTACGTTCTAAATCAAACCTTTACCATTTTAACCATCCGTTTCATGTGTTGATGCACAGCGGAAAAATGGATAGAAAACAAGTACAAGGCTGGGTTGCAAACCGTTTTTATTATCAAACGGCCATTCCAATTAAAGATGCAGCGATCATGTCAAACTGTACAGATCGTGAAGTGCGTAAACACTGGGTGCAACGTATCTTAGATCACGATGGTCATGAAGGTCATGGTGATGAACCTGCAGATGTTGGAGGTATTGAAGCATGGTTACAATTGGGTGAAGCTGTAGGCTTAACACGTGAAGAACTTTTGTCTGAAGAGCATGTTCTACCTGCCGTACGTTTTGCTATTGATGCTTATATTAACTTCGCAAAACAAAGACCTTGGCAAGAAGCAGCTAGCTCATCATTAACCGAGTTATTTGCACCAACGATTCATAAACATCGTATTGATCACTGGCCAGAACATTACCCATGGATTGAGCCACAAGGTTATAACTATTTCAAAAAACGTTTACATGAAGCGCCTCGTGACGTATTGAATGGTTTGCAAATCACAATGGATTATTACAAAACACGTTCAGAACAAGAACGTATGTTAGGCATTTTACAGTTCAAACTAGATGTACTTTGGACAATGTGTGATGCAATGTGGATGGCGTATGTAGAAAACCGTCCTCCATACCATATGGATGTATAATTAACATTTGAGAAATCAAATTGACAGGTATTTTGGCTAAACCCAAAATGCCTGTTTTTGATTTTAAAGATAATTAAGAATACTTAGAGTATTAGTTATTATGAGTGAAGCAAACTTTAAAGCCGACAGTGTGCCCGTTTTGGCACAAGGCTATCGCTTTCAGTGGGAACCAGCACAAGATTGTTTTGTGTTGTTATACCCTGAAGGTATGGTGAAATTGAATCCAACTGCAGGCGAGATTCTGCAGCGGATTAACGATAAAAAACAAACCGTAGCAGAAATTATCGCCGAATTAAAAGAAGCCTTTAATGGCGCTGATTTGGATGATGATGTTTACCGGTTCTTGGAGGAAGCACATGGAAACAGCTGGATCAAAGCAGAGTAAAGCACCTGGTAGCACCGGTGGTGCTCAAGGTATGAATGTACGCGATCAAATCAAACAACCATTATGGTTGCTGGCGGAATTAACTTATTCTTGCCCATTACAATGTCCATATTGCTCAAACCCGATGGACTTTGCCAAGGTTAAGAAAGAGTTAACAACAGAAGAATGGATTAGCGTTTTTAAACAAGCTCGTAAGATGGGAGCAACGCAACTTGGTTTCTCAGGTGGCGAACCGATGACTAGACCTGATTTGGTTGAGTTGATTTCTGCAGCACGAGAATTAGGTTTTTATACTAATCTAATTACATCAGGTGTTGGCCTTGATTCTGCGAAAGTAGCCGAATTTAAAGAAGCGGGTTTAGACCATATTCAAGTAAGCTTCCAAGCAAGCTCAGAAGATTTGAATAATCTGATTGCAGGTACTGACGCGTTTAAACATAAGATCGAGATGGCTAAAGCAGTTAAAGCAAATGGTTATCCGATGGTATTGTGTTTTGTGACTCATAGACAGAATATTGACCAGATCGATGAGATCTTAGACTTATGTGTTGAGTTAGAAGCAGATTATGTTGAATTAGCAACAACACAATATTACGGTTGGGCTATGCATAACCGTGATCAGTTGATGCCCATGAAAGAACAGTTGGTGCGTGCTGAGAAAATTGCTCAGCGTTACCAAAAAGAACAAGAAGGTAAGATGAAAGTCTACTATGTTGTTCCTGATTATTATGAAGAGCGCCCTAAAGCATGTATGAATGGTTGGGGTAATATCTTCTTAACAGTAACTCCAGATGGTACGGCATTGCCTTGTCATGCAGCACGTGACTTACCTGGAATGACATTACCTAATGTTAAAGATATGAGTATTGATGAAATCTGGAATGGTTCTGAAGATTTCAATAAATACCGTGGTTTTGATTGGATGACAGAGCCTTGTCGTTCTTGTGATGAAAAAGAGAAAGACTTTGGTGGTTGCCGTTGTCAGGCCTTTATGTTGACTGGGGATGCGACAAATGCCGATCCTGTTTGCAGTAAATCTCCACATCATCATTTGATTGAAGAAGCCGTTGCAGCAGGTATTGCTGAAGCAGCTAAACCTGTGACAGAGCAAAAACCTTTAGTTTTCCGTAATCCTAAAAACTCTAAAAAGATCAGCGGATTATAACAGCGGGTGGCAAGTGATTTAGCAATTAAAACAGAGGGTCTGACTAAGCAATTTGGTCAGACTCTTGCTGTTAATAAGCTCGACTTAGAGATTGAAGCAGGTCAGTTTTATGGACTGCTTGGTCCTAATGGTGCCGGCAAAAGTACCACGATCCATATGTTGACGACGATGACTGCTGCAACAAGCGGTGAAGCTTGGATAGCAGGTCAGCAAGTATCAGCTGATCCCGTAGCTATTCGTCGTACAGTGGGGTTAGTCTTTCAAGACTCAGCACTTGATCGCACGATGTCGATTGATGAAAACCTACAATTTGCAGCAGCAATGTATAACCTTGCTCCAGACGTAGCCAATAAACGTATCGATGAATTATTGTCGGTATTTGGTTTACAAGATAAGCGCAAACGTAAACTCGTTTCATTATCAGGTGGTCAACGCCGTGCAGTCGATATTGCACGAGGTGTACTACATAAACCCAAAGTATTATTTCTTGATGAGCCAACAATAGGCTTAGATTTACCCAATCGACGTTCTATATGGCGCTTTGTAGAACAATTACGTCGTGATGAAGGTATGACTGTATTCTTAACAACGCATTACCTTGAAGAGGCGGCTGCTTGTGACCATGTTGATTTTTTTCAACAAGGACAATTGCAACATGGTGGAAAACCTCAAGAGCTAACGCAACAATTAGCTGCCTATATCTTAGAAGTGAATACGCCTAATCCAGAAAATGTTATTGATCAATTAACCCCCATCTTTGGTGCTCCTATTCGAGAAGATGAAGATTTAAGTTTCAAGATTTCTGCTGATGATGTCGACTTTCACCAACTACAACAAACCTTGGGTGATTCGATTGCATCAATGCAATGGCGTAAGCCAAATTTAAATGATATTTACCTCTGGACTTTTTGTAGTCCTGAACAAGGACAACTAGCATGAGTTGGCGCCCCGTTAAGGCCGTTGTTGGCCGTGAAATGAGCAAGTTATTTCGTCAACGTGCTCGTTTAATCAGCTCAATGGTGCGACCTATGATCTGGTTATTAGTTATCGGTTCTGGTGTCGGTAGCATGTTGCAAGCGCCACAACAAGAGGGTTACTTAACCTTTCTTGTGCCAGGTATCTTAGCCATGACTTTGTTATTTGCAGCCTTATTATCAGCTTTAACCTTGGTTTATGATAAAGAGTTTGGTGTGATGAGAATGATGATGATCGCTCCAATTGCCCATTATTGGATTGTACTTGCCAAATTAATAGCCGCAACGCTTACAGCTATGGTTCAAGCTTTATTACTACTAATACTTTTATTAGTCATGGGCTTAATCAGTGTGAAAATTGCCTTCGCTTTATTGCTACCAGCAGTGTTAACAGCCATTTGCTGTGCTGCAATTGGTGGATTAATTGCCGTCTGGTCAAAAAGCATTGATAACTTTGCCGTTATTATGAATTTCTTTATTTTCCCAGTATTCTTCCTCAGCGGGGCTTTATATCCCGTTAATCAATTACCTGAATATCTACACTACATAGTCGTTATCAACCCGTTCAGCTATGGGGTGGACCTGTTGAAACATGCTGTACCAAATGTTGCGACTGACTTTTCTATCATGACGGACATTGCTGTATTACTGGGCTTTTCTATTGCTGCTATTGTTATTGCTTGCTGGCAGTTCTCACGTGAGTCAGTGCATGCACCACTGTTTCATCGATTGGGTAACAAACCTTAAGTTAAAGTCAGGCTGATAACTTTCTTTGTTCTAACATGCTGGCAATATTGTCAGCGTCGACAGGTTTGCTGAGCAAGAAGCCTTGCATTTCATCACATGACATCTCTTTCAATAACTCTAGCTGTTCTTGTGTCTCTACCCCTTCAGCAATAACTTTCAACTCCATACCATGAGCCATTGAAATGACAGAGTTAACAATATTTTTATCGTAGTTATCAGTCAATAAATCTTTAATAAAAATACGATCAATTTTGAGTGCTGAGATAGGTAATTGTTTCAAATAACTTAATGATGAGTAACCCGTACCAAAATCATCGATAGAAATAGAAATTCCTCGGCTATGCAGTCTACTCAAAACCTTGGAAGCAATGTCTACATTGTTCATTAATATAGTTTCTGTTACTTCTAACTCGAGTTGTCTTGGGTAGATTTCTGTTTCTTTAACAATATCCAAGACAAGATCAGCAAAGCCATCTTGTTGAATCTGAATTGCAGATAAATTAACAGCAATACTGAGATCGATACCGATATCTGACCATCGTTTAGCCTGTTGACATGCTGTACGGAGTACCCATTCACCGATTTCAATAATTAGACCTCGTTCTTCTGCTAACTGAATGAATTCAATAGGGCCAATAATTCCTCTTTCAGGATGATTCCAACGAATAAGTGCTTCAACGCTATGGATGACACCAGTGCTAAGGTTCATTTTGGGCTGATAATAAAGGTGCCATTGCTCATGATCGATGGCGGTCCTAATTTCTGATGCTAACCTTAATTGATTTAAAGATTCTTCCTGTATTTTAGGAGTATAGAACTGGAAGTTATCTAAAGATTGTTCTTTTCTTGCAAAGGACCTAGCCATACCTGCATGGCTGATTAGTTCTTCAGGAGAGTCTGCATCTTCCGGATAAATACTAATACCAATTTTACAGGACACATCCACTTGTTTATTGTCAACTACAATAGGACTCGACATGGCATCAAGGATACGCTTAGCAGCTAAAGACAGTATCATTCTGCCATTCAGATTCGTCAGTAAAATACCAAGTTCATCATTATTAAATCTTGCAATAGTAATATCATTAGAATCCATGATAAAGCTGCTATTTTCTTTATTAAAGAGCTCAATTACTCGCTTAGTTAATAAAACAAACATTTCATCTGCGATATCACGACCAAAACTATTATTTACTTGTGAAAATAAGTCGACATCTATAATCAGTATTGCTGTTGATAGACCTTGCCTTGCACTTTTATTTACGGCTTGAATTATTTGATCATAGAAAAGAGACTGATTAGGCAGCCCTGTTAGTTTGTCGAAATTTTGTTCTTGCTGTAGTTGATCAGAAAAATTGGCTGCGGCATTTTCTAGTTGCTCAACTTGGTTTTGTAAGCGAGAAATTTCGGTAGTATATTGTGAGTGGTCAGAGATAGATATCCGGTTATCTGCATGATTTTCCAGCTCTACTAGATCGTCTGCAGTATTTGTTTCGAGGTAAGGCTCTTCTGACCAGCGAACTACTCGGTTTCGTCCTGCATCTTTCGCAACGTATAAAGCTTGATCAGCTTGGTCAGTTAATGAGGCTGGGTCAGTGGCATTATCATTAATTGTCGAAACACCAATACTCGCAGTGACTCGAGGGCCTTCAGTTTGATAGGTTTTTGTCGACTCATCTTTAATTTTTAATCGAATACGTTCTGCGACAGAAAGAGCTGCTTCAACATTAAGTCCAGGTAAAACAATACAGAACTCCTCACCACCATAACGGCCAACGATATCTTGATCGCGGGTAATAGCGTGTAAAATAGCGGCTAGCATTTTAATGACTGCATCACCGGTAGCGTGGCCATAGTTATCATTAACTTGTTTGAAGTGATCAAGATCAACCATCAGACAAGATAATTGCTCATTATTCTGTTGGGCATAAAGAAATTCTTCAGCGAATAAATCATTAAATGAACGACGGTTAAAGCAGTTTGTTAGAGGATCTCGGGTTGCTAGGAAATGTAACTCATTATTCTTGCGTTGGACTTCTTTTTTAGATGACTCAAGATCAGACACCATAGTTTGTAATTGTTGCCGGTGAACTTCTAGTTCTGTCACATCATCAAATGTTAATAAAATTCCTTGCTGTTCATTTTTATCATCAAAAATGGGAGCTGAATTAATAACTAAGGTTTTAGCAGTATTTGAGTCAATCTCTAATCCCAATATATCGCCAACACCACTTTCTCCTGACGCCATGGCAATTAGCCATGGATATAAAATTTCTCCCACATCGCCAGGAGCAAGCTGCCAGCTAAATTCTGAAAGTTTAAAGCCAAGTAACTTATTCTGATCGCGCTTGACCATTTCAGAGAATGCACTATTGGCTAATACAATTTGTTCTTTATCATCAAGAATAACCACGCCTTCTGAAAGGGTATCAAAGGCAGAGTTCACCCTACCAGGAACGACTGATGCGGGATCAATTTGACGAATTGTACGTAGCATGAAGAACAAAAATGCAAAAAATCCAGAGACAGTGACAAATAAGACTAGTTTATAAATGGCACTATTGAATATATTAAAACCTTGTTCACTGTTAAGAGGTGAGAAATTTAGTTCAACGGTTCCCAAATTTTTCTTGCCTTTAACAATGGGAACTTGAACATGTGTTGAAGTTGATTTTTCTTCTTTATAGTTATTCCAGTATTGTTCATGATTGCCAACGGAAAATAATAATTGCCCCGATTCATAACGAAAGCCAGCTGACAAAATATCATCTCGTTTTAATACAATTCTGGATAGCACAGGGCGAATATTCTTTAGTTCTTGTTCATTAGCCATGGTTGAAAAAACAACGGCTAAGGATTCACTAAACTGCTTTCTGTTTTCTAGGTCATATTGATTTGGGTTAGGAAATATCCCTAATAGGTCCGCAATTAGAATCATACTGATCGTGATTAAGACTAAAGCAAAACTTATTCGAATTGATGGCCAAAACATAGCCAATGATTTAGAGATATGCCCCATTATGAATTACCCGGTTTTTTGCCAAACATAGCTTCAATAGCACTCTCTTTTTCATTCAATGGCATTCTCGAATTATTGTTATGTTGGACAACTGCTAGGGGATCAAATTTGTTAAAAACAGAGACAGAGGTTAATAAGGAGGAGAGAAGTGCACCACCTCGAAGAACCCAACTCACGAAACCTGCGGCAACCCCCACCGTTGTAGCACCCGCTACAAATTCAATTTCGATACTTTCATATTGTAAGTATTTTGCATCTGCATCCATTTGAAGCCTCATAAGATTAACGTTTTCCCATAAGATTTCTGTAGAGCGAGTATTATTTAATTCAGAAAAAGATGTGTTGGTAGATATAGAGTTAATATCACCCTGTGCTGATTGTTGTTGAGATTGTTGCCATAAATCGCTATCAGAGAGTTTAAATTGACTGACAATATCTGAAAATTTACTAGGCGTATTTATTAAGGGCTCTTGACCTCTTGGATTGAATTTTGTTTCGACTAATGACGGAATATCAAGCACAGACAGCTCTGCAACGAGGTTACTATCATCTAAAATAGTATTGGGACCTTGTTCTAGAGTAAATCTGGGGGTAAATATATCTTTGCCGGTATTAGACTCATCAAACTTTGGTGTTCCATCGTCTTTTGTCGGTATTGTATTATCACTTGGGATAGGAACTAAAGGACCATTATCAACGACATCGGCAATAGGGTTTACGGTTATATAAATCAATGCGTATGACGTTCCTCCATTACCATCACTAATAGAATAAATAATATAATCGAAACCAAAATAATCAGGTGCAGGGGTGTAGTTTAAAGTATTGTCACTATTAATTGTTACTTCGCTAAATCTAGATATGACTTGGCTTATAAATAGACTGTCTCCATCTACATCATGAGCATATTGCAATACATTAATATTATGAATAGAAATATCTTCATCAGTAATAAGCCAATTACGAATACTGTTTAAAATAGGTCTGTCATTAACAGCATTAATAGTGATGCTTGCAGTACGAATTGCACTTTCACCACTATCTACATCTTCTACTTTATAGGTAAAGCTATCTGTACCATTGAAATTATGCAGAGGAGTGAAGGTAAAGGTACCATCCGGATAAAACTCTAATGTCCCATCACTCGGTTCAGTCACAACACTGAAAGTGAGTAGACCACCTGATGTCGTACTATCATTTCCTGATACGCTGGCATTTAATGGAACATCTTCATTTGTTGTGAAACTATTGTCCTGAGCGCTTAGATCTAGCACTGGTAACACAGACAAGGTGACTGTTTTAACTTCAGTTATACCGCCTGATGTTACTTCATAGGTAAATTCATCTTGACCTACATAATTCCTGTCCGGAGTGTAGGTCAAAGTATTATCAGCATTAATTTCCACGGTACCATTACTAGTAGCTGAGGTGGCTGTAATAACGGGTGAGCCTTCAAAACTATCATTGGCAAGAACATCAATTAGAGTGAGGATATCCTCATTAACAATGACATTTAGGTCATCGACTGAATCATTAACCGCGGATACATTAAAGGTAATAGCTTGTTCTGACGTTAAACCACCTGAATCAGTTGCAATGAATGTGAGGCTCTCACTACCATTCCAATCTGCAGTATTGCTGATAGTGGCAATACCATTTGTAATACTGACATTAATATTACTATTACCCGTAACGTTGTAGATTAAACTTGTATCTGGGGTTTCAATATCAGAGAAAGCAGAGTTCAAATCAATGGTATAGCTTGCAAAGTCTTCAATTAAGTTTTGAGTGCCGACAGTATTTTGAATGGTGGGTTGATCATTCACGGCATTAACCGAAATGGTTAATGTGCCGGTATCGGTTAAATCACCATCACTGATGGTATAACTAATCGTATCCGTCCCATTAAAGTTGATATTGGGAGAGTAATTTAGAGAGCCATCCACATTGATACTGACAGTCCCATTTACGGCACTGGCCAGTATTACGCTTAAGGTGTCACCTTCTAGATCAGAATCATTACCGAGGACATTAATATTATTTAAATTGATGTCTTCATTGGTAGCTGCAATGTCATTAATGGCAATAGGTGCATCATTAACTGCCAATATGTTTACGGTCGTACTTCCTAGCGCCGAATGAGCGCCACCACTGCCTTGTGCACCGGTATTACCATCAGTAAAACTCCAGTCGATTTGAACTGAAGCTTCGGGATTATCACTGTTATTGCTATAAGCAATTGACTGAAGTGTTTCATTGACCAATGTTTGAGTTGCATTGCTGTTGAAACTCAAGCTGAGCGTACCAGCACTATTGTTGCTTACCGTACCTATTATTGTGCTAGATACGGTTAAACTAGCACCTTCTGTTAAGGGGGATAAATTGCCAGTAGCCGAAAAAACATCAACTGGGTTGGCCAGAGCATGCCGCGCTAAAGTCAGTGTTGCACCATCGAAGTTATCGGCAAGATCGAGTTCAATATCGAAGACCTGAACATCAATATCAAGAATAACGGCAGTTCCGCCTTCAATGAAAGTCGGGTTGCCGTTTAGGAGTGAACCTTCAAAGCTAGTATCTAGTGTGCCATCTGCATTGTAACGAATTAGAGCAATATCATTATTGGCGTTAATGGTGGCTTGACCGACTAAGACAATCTTACCGTCATCTTGTAATGCTAGGCTATTAGTACTGTTTGAGCTACCAGCAATGTCTGTCGTGACGATGCCATCACGACCAAAGCTTGTATCAAGGCTGCCATCAATATTATAGCGAACTAAGGTAGAGTCGGAACCATTTAGCCCGCCATTACTAGATCCGACCAATAAAATTTTACCATCAGCCTGAACCTGAACATCGTAAGCATATTCACTACTTCCTGTGATATTTGTAGTAACGATGCCGTCACCATCAAAGCTAGTATCTAAGCTGCCATCTGGATTATAGCGTACTATGGAAAATTCCCAGTTATAAGTATGTGATATCGTCGTTCCTGAGACTAAAATTTTACCATTATCTTGAACAGTCATACCATAAGAGAAGTTCAGACCAAGACCAAGATCGGTAGCGACACTACCCTCTGTACCAAAACTGGTATCTATACTGCCATCTGAATTATAGCGAACGGTTAAAAATTTAAAGACATTACCAGCGCCGGTAAAGCTGTGTTCAGTCCCTGACACTAAAATCTTACCATCATCTAATAATGAGATAGCATTGGCAGTATTTCGATGGAGATTAACATCAGGAGTTGCGATGCCATTAGTGCCAAAGCTAGTATCGAGGCTACCATCGGTATTGTAACGAACCAGTGCAAACTCATTATCACTGACACCCGTAATAATGATTTTACCATCGGTCTGGATAACGGCATCAGAAGCAAAGTCACGCCCACCGGATATATCAGTGATGACAATACCATCACCTCCACCAAAGCTGGTGTCTAAACTACCATCTGAAAGATAGCGAACTAGAAGAAAGTTAGTATTACTACCGTCACGGCTTGAACCGGCAACGACTATTTTGCCATCATTTTGTAATAGGACGCTGGCTACAGTCTCAGTACCCGTTGTTATATCTGAGACAATAATACCTGCATCACCAAAAGTGATATCGAGAGAACCATCATTAGTGTAGCGAGCCAAAGTGAAATTATTATCACTCACGCCTGCAATGAGTAACTTACCATCATCTTGGATAACAATATCTTTTGCGTAGTCATTTTGAGAATCAATATCGGTGGTTACAATACCATCATGTCTACCAAAGCTAGGGGCATCATTAACCGCATTAACAGTGATTACAACGCTGGCACTTGCTGTGCTGCCGTAAGCATCGGTGATTGAGTAATAAATGGTGTCACTACCATTGAATTGGCTATTGGGGGTATAGTTTAAGCTACTATCAGGGTTAATACTGACCGTTCCATTAGATGTAAATGCTGATGTGACGGTGAGTGAGTCACCATCGCCATCACTATCATTGGCGAGTACATTAATATTATTTAAAGTGATATCTTCATCGGTAATAGCGGTGTCATTATTGGCTATTACAATATCATTCGTGGTGAAAGAGCTACTTCCTATCGTATCGAGTGCTCCCCCTGTTCCTTGAGATACTGTATTACCATCATTAAATAGCCAGTCAATTTGAACTGTTGCATGAGCACCTGCATTATTACTATAAGCAAGTGATTGCATGGCTTCATTTACATGTGGTTGAGTTGCATTATTGTTAAAGGTGAGCACTAAGGTGCCCGCACTATTTGTTGTGACTGAGCCAATAACCACACCTGATAAGACGAGATCATTACCTTCTATAATGGAGGCTAGATTAGCTGCTGCTGAGAAAATATCATCGACATTAGCACCCGTATTACGGACTAAGGTGAGGCTAGCACCTGCAAAGTTATCAGCAGCACTTAGTTCAGCATCAAAAATTTGGACATCTGAATCTAAAATAACGCTTGTGCCAGCAGGGCGAAGAGGGGAAGCAAGTGTATTGACTAAGTTAAACTGGTTATCTAGGCTGCCATCAGTGTTATAACGAGCAATCGCAACATCATAAATCCCACCGTTATTACTATAGCCTGCCACGACTAATTTTCCATCAGGCTGTATTTCTAGGCCACGAGCATAATCATGACCGCCAGAAACATCAGTGCTGACAATGCCGTCGCTATCAAAGCTAGTATCTAGGCTGCCATCCGTATTATAACGGAGCAAAACAAAATCTGAATCACCATCAATATAGCTATTACCAGCAACAACTAATTTACCATCTATCTGCTGGGCGACGTCATAGGCATGATCGATAGAGCCAGAAATATCGGTAATCGCAATACCATTATTAGCAAAACTAGTATCTAAACTACCATCAGCGTTATAGCGGGCTATGGCGAAATCATTAGTGCCGGAACCAGCAACAACTAATTTACCATCTGCTTGAATGATGAGATCTCGAGCATAATCTGAACCGGTGGCAATATCAGTAATAACAATGCCATTGTTACCAAAGCTGGCGTCTAAACTGCCATCTGAATTATAACGAACTAAGGTATAGTCATAATAGTTATCACTATTGCGACTATAGCCTGCAAGAATAATCTTACCATCTGCTTGGCTTGTCACTGCTGCAGAGTAATCAGTATTATTAGCAATATCTGTGGTAATGATGCCATCACCGCCACCAAAGCTGGTATCAAGACTACCGTCAGAGTTATAACGCAGCAGAGCAAAATCATATCCACTAGAATCAAGAGAGAGAGTCCTACCTGATAATAAAATCTTACCATCGGCTTGAATGCTCATATCAGAAGCAGAGTCATTAGAGTTGCTTAAGTCAGTAAGGATAACCCCAGCAGTCCCGAAGCTGGTATCCAAACTACCATCAGCGTTATAACGAATTAATGCAAAGTCACTGCTGCTACTGCCGCCAACTAAGATTTTACCATCGGCTAGAACTTCTACCTTAACAGCCTTATCATCTCCACCGGCAATGTCTGTGATGACGATGCCGTCTCCACCACCAAAACTAGTATCAATACTACCATCAGCGTTATAACGGACTAATAGTATATTTGGAATAAAATAAAGGGGGGCATACTGATAGCCAGTGACCAGTATTTTTCCATCATCAACGAAGGTGACATCGTGCACCCAGTCATGAGAGCCAGCATTAGTTAAAATGGTGCCATCGCTGACATAAAAATTAGGCGCATCATTAATGGCATTAACGGTAATCGTGACCCTACCAGTATCCGTTAAGGTGCCATCACTGAGCGTGTAAGTAATAATGTCTGACCCATTGAAATTGGTATTTGGACTGTAGTTTAAGCTGCCATCATTATTAATGAGCACGATTCCATGCTCTGCAGTAGCCAAGGTCACACTTAAACTATCGCCATCAATATCCGAATCATTAGCCAACACATTGATATCGTTTAAGTCGATATCTTCATTGGTACTGACTGTGTCATTACTGGCAATAGGAGCATCGTTGACTGCTGTAATATTAACCGTTGTGCTTCCAATAGCTTGAAGTGTTCCCCCTGAACCTTGTTCACCAGTATTTCCATCGGTAAATATCCAGTCTATTTGGACCGAGGCAACAGGATCTTGACTACTATTGCTATAGGCAAGGGATTGTAATGTTTGGTTGACGAGGGCTTGAGTCGCATTGCTGTTGAAACTCAAGCTGAGCGTACCAGCACTATTGTTGCTTACCGTACCTATTATTGTGCCAGATACGGTTAAACTAGCACCTTCTGTTAAGGGGGATAAATTGCCAGTAGCCGAAAAAACATCAACTGGGTTGACCAGAGCATGCCGCGCTAAAGTCAGTGTTGCACCATCGAAGTTATCGGCAAGAACGAGCTCAATATCGAAGACCTGAACATCAATATCAAGAATAACGGCAGCCCCGCCTTCAGTGAAAGTCGGATTGCCATTTAAAATGGCACCGTCAAAACTTGTATCTAAGGTGCCATCCGCATTATATCGAGCGAGAGCAATATCGGTGCTAGCATTAATTCTAGTTTGTCCAGCGAGGATGATTTTTCCATCACCTTGTAATGCAAGACTAAAAGCTTGATCGCCATCCCCGGAGATATCAGTAGTGATGATGCCATTATTAGCAAACTGTGTGTCGAGGCTGCCATCAATATTATATCGAGCTAACGCAAAGTCGAAACCGTTAGTGCCAGTGTAGCTATAACCTGCGAGTAAAATTTTACCATCAGACTGTATTACTAGGTCAAAAGCAGCGTTGTTCGAGCCAGCAATATCCGTTATTACAAGCCCATCACCTGCACCAAAACTCGTATCTACACTACCATCTGTATTGTAGCGCACCAGTACAAAATCGTAGCCGTTACCACCTATATAAGATTGACCGACCACTAGGATTTTGCCATCTTCCTGTACCGTCAAACTGTTAGCAAAGCTAAAGTCGTTGCTATTCAGACCGGTAGTCACACTACCATTAATACCAAAACTACTATCTAAACTACCATCTGAATTATAACGAACGGTTAAAAACTTAAAGACATTACCATTAGTAAAACTATGTTCAGTTCCTGAAACTAAAATCTTGCCATCATCTTGCAAGGAGATGCTAGTGGGCGTGTTTCTACTTGCATTGACATCTGGTGTGGCTATGCCAGCGTTGCCAAAGCTTGTATCTAGGCTGCCATCAGTGTTGTAACGAACAAGTGTGAAGCTATTATTGCTTGAGCCTGTAATGAGGATTTTTCCATCCGCTTGAATGATGATATCACTAGCAGCATCGTACAAAGGAGTAATATCAGTGACTACAATTCCGTCACCACCAAAGCTGGAATCTAAACTACCATCTGAATGATAGCGAACCAGAGTAAAGTCAGTATTGCTGCCAGTACGGCTACTACCTACAACGATGAATTTGCCATCATCCTGTAATGTGATATTGGATGCAAAGTCATTACCGCCTGCTATATCGGTGATAACAACCCCATCTCCACCGCCAAAGCTGGTATCTAGACTACCATTCGTATGGTAACGAGTTACGGTAAAGTCTTGATTACTTGTGCCGGCAACGAGGATTTTGCCATCAGTCTGAATAACGATATCTTTTGCAGAATCAGTTCGAGCATCAATATCCGTTGTCACAATACCGTCGTTCCTGCCAAAAGTAGGTGCGTCATTAACGGCATTTACTGTGATTGCAACGCTAGCAGTGGCTGTACTGCCATAACCATCACTGATAGAATAAATAATTGTATCACTACCATTAAATTGACTATTCGGCGTGTAATTTAAACTACCATCTAGGTTAATACTAACCGTACCATTAATGGCACTTGCAGTAGTGACTGTGAGTGTATCACCATCTGCATCGCTATCATTCGCTAAGACATTAATGTTTGTTAAAGTAATGTCTTCATCGACAATAGCTGTATCATTATTGGCAACTAGGCTGCCATTGGTGGTGATTGAGCTATTGCCTGAAGCCTCTAGCGCACCACCTATTCCTTGTGAACCTGTATTACCATCATTAAATAACCAATCAATTTGCACTGAGATATGAGCGGTGCCAGCACTATTGTTATAAGCGATGGATTGCATCGCCTCATTAACGCGTGCTTGAGTTGCATTATTGTTAAATGTGAGCACTAAAGTACCCGAACTATTGATGGTGATAGAACCAATAACGGTGCCTGATATAGCTAGATCACCGCCTTCAGTCAGTGCTGCCATATTTCCTGTTGCTGAGAAAATATCATCAACATTAGCGCCAGTATTACGGCTTAAAGTGAGGCTTGCACCAGAAAAATTATCGGCTGAACTGAGTTCTGTATCAAAAATCTGCACATCAGAATCTAAAATAACCGTTGGGCCATAAATGGGGCTTGGCGCCAATGTATTCACTAAGTTAAAGCGAGTATCTACGCTGCCATCTGCATGATAACGAGTAAGGGCGAAGTCATTATTGCTGCCACCTACTACGATTAACTTACCATCAGCTTGTATTGCTATCTTAAATGCAGAATCAGTACCACCAGTATTATCAGTGGTCACTATGCCATCACCACCGCCAAAGCTGGTATCTAGGCTGCCATCAGTATTGTAGCGTGAGAGAGAAAAGTCATTATTGGTACCAGTATTGCTATAACCTGCAAGAATGATTTTACCATCGGATTGAATGGTGACATCAAAAGCTACATCTGTGGAAGCAGCAATATCGGTTGTTACAAGCCCATCACCATCAAAACTAGAATCCAAACTACCATCAGGATGATAACGCGCTAGGATGAAATCATATCTAGTACCGGAGTTAGAGCCAACACCTGCCAGTAAGATCTTACCATCGGATTGCATGGTCATAGTCAAGGCATAGTCCTCAGGACCAGTGACATTCGTCGTGACAACCCCATCACCATCGCCGAAGCTAGAATCCAAACTTCCATCTGCATTGTAACGGACTAAAGCAAAGTCATAGCCCGCCCCCGCACCTGTTCCACTCCAAAAATAGCCTCCGAGTAATATTTTGCCGTCCGATAATACTTCCATATTAGCGGCAAAATCGTCACTAGCAGAAATATCAGTAGTAACAATGCCATCACTGCCAAAGCTGGTATCTAAACTACCATCAGCGTGATAACGCACCATACTGAAATCAGAATGATTACTATTATAACCATTGCCTGCAACAAGTAACTTGCCATCAGCTAATACTGTTATATCTCGAGCTAGATCAATAGAGCCAGCTATATCGGTTGTGACAAAGCCTTCACTGATAAAAAAGCTGGGCGCATCATTGACAGCATTAACAGTAATAGTCACGGTACCTGTATCAGTTAAATCACCATCACTTAATATATAAGTAATCGTGTCTGTACCGTTGAAATTGGCATAGGGAGTGTAGTTTAAGCTGCCATCAGCATTAATGAGTACAGAACCATATTCTGCACTGGCAAGTATTACGCTTAAGGCATCACCTTCTAGATCATAATCATTACCAAGGACATTGATATTATTTAAATTGATATCTTCATTGGTGACTGCAGTATCATCAATAACAATTGGAGCATTATTAACGGCAGTAATGTTGACTATGGTATTACCTGTTGTTGAAAGAGCACCACCCGCGCCTTGTGCTCCGGTATTACCATCATTAAAAGTCCAATTTATTTGAACTGAATTATCAGGGTTATCACTACTATTGCTGTAGGCTATTGATTGTAGTGTTTCATTGACTAATGCTTGTGTTGCATTGGCATTAAAGCTTAATAGTAATGTGCCTGCACTGTTTATTGTTACCGTACCAATAACTGTACCGGATAGATTTAAGTCATTGCCTTCGGTTAACGCGGCCAAATTTCCTGAGGCTGAAAAAACATCATTCGAGTTTGCTGTGATATTCCGTTCTAAAGTTAGGTTTGAACCGTTATAGTTGTCAGCAGCACTCAATTCAGCATCGAATACCTGTACATCGCTATCGAGAATTATGGCTGGACCACCTTCGGTGAAGGTCGGGTTGGCATTTAAAAGATTACTATCAAAGTTAGTATCTAAACTTCCATCTGGGTTGTATCTGACGACCATGAAATCATTATCAGCAATAACACTGATAACTATTTTCCCATCAGGTTGAATGGCAATGTCACTTCCCCATTCCCATTGAGAAACATCACTAACGACGACACCTGAACCTCCAAAACTAGTATCTAATGAACCATCAGCATTGAATCTTACAACGACTACATTATAATCAATAGTATCCCAAGTCCACCCAGTCAATATAATCTTACCGTCGTCCTGTAAAACAGCAGAATTTACTTGTTCATCTCCATTTATTGATACAGAGCTATAACCATTACCACCACCAAAACTAGTATCAATACTGCCATCTAAATTAAATCGTGCAACTGTAAAATGAGAATAAAAGTTGGTTCCTGTGATGATGATTTTCCCATCTGGCTGCAATAGCAGTTGAGAGGCTGAAGTAATAACGTTCGTTGTTAAAATTCCATCGCCACCACCAAAGCTAGTATCGAGGGTGCCGTCAATATTGTAGCGTACAATAGCTGTATTGTTCCCTGCTGAATATCCACCGAGCAAGATCTTTCCGTCTGATTGTATTGCAACAGTTCTGCCATAATCAGCAGCTGTTCCAACGGCTGTGACGACAATACCATCACCACCAAAGCTTGTATCTAAGGAGCCATCAGTATTGTAACGAGCGACCATATAATCCAAACCTGAGCCTAAGCCAAGATCGGTAAAACCTGCAACAACTAACTTACCATCCGCCTGAATAGTTACCTCGCTAGCGTAATCAATCCCCGAAGTGATGGTAGTAATAACAATACCATCTTCACTAAAACTATTGTCTAACTGGCCTGTAGCAGTGAGTCTAACCAGTGCTATATCGATATCACCAGATGCATTTGTACTTTTGCCAAAGAGTACAATTTTTCCATCTGCCTGCAAAGTAAGGCTGTAGCCCAAATCATTTTGTGGACCTACCGAAACAGTTGCAATTCCATCAATTCCAAACTGGGTATCAAGAGAACCGTTGGTGTTATAGCGAACGAAGGCATAATCATAGTCAACGCCGTTATAACTATAGCCTCCAGAAATAATTTTCCCATCAGGCTGAACAACTATACTATTAGAACCAGATGTACTTCCAATATGTGTCGTAACAATGCCATCGCCACTACCAAAAGTAGGTGCATCATTCAATGGGGTGACTGAAATATCACGAGTTAGAATATTGCTGGTTTGATCGATGTCATCACGAAGGGACAAAGTGACAGTTCGTGTAGCTGGCGTGGGTGTGTCAGACAAGTTTTGATATAGTACATTACGTAATGCTGTTTCGTAGTTTGCTACTGTATCGCTTCCGCCTAATACCAATGTACCAGTAGCAGGGCTCCAAGTGGCGATAATTGTACTGGTGTTGTTGAACGATAAAATATCTTCACCATTAACATAATTACCTGTAATTTGAACCGTTGCTGAATTAAGAGTCAGACTATCTACATCACTAATGGTTATCGTTGAGGTGATGGCCGTTGCGGGATCATTTTCAGTGTACACAAGCTCAGTTGGCTCAATGTCTGCCGTTACGGGTGAAACTAGTGTTGAATTCCATTCTTGTTGAGTTTCTGAAGATATCGCGACTGAGGACTCAATCGTTCCTGTCTGGTATTCAAGGCTCCAGTCACCGCCTAATTCTGCATGACCTGTTATATCATCTGAAGCAGCTACATCAGTATGAGTTAGCGTGCTTAACGCCAGAACTAGGCTTTGGCCTATATCGCTTGCTGCTAGATTACAGCCATAGATCAGGAAATCTCCCTGTTCTGTAAAAGCATCTCCCCACGAACTGATCTGAACTAAATTTTGATTTAAAGTCTCAACATCAAGTATTGAATTACCAAGATCTATTTGTCCATCACTACCATGAGAGATCAGATGAACAGCATCTAGATTCTGGTGAGTTGTTAGTGCTTCTGATATTTGCTCAATACCATCACGATCATTATCGAGTAGAATTACCTCAATATTTCTTTCTGATTCAATGTCTTGAGCGATAATATCATTGAGAAGTTGTTGATAGTTTTCAACATCGGTATCGATAAATACTAATTCTTGATGTGTAGCAATAGTTAAATTAGTTTGGGGCTCGAGTTCTTGATGAGTCGCTGCATCAGATGCAGCTAATATACCTTCCACACCACCAGAAAAAAGCTGGCGAGCACTCAGCTCTTCCAGAATAGATTCTGAATGAAATATGACATGAACATTTTCTTTCATAATTGCCCCATTTCGTCCCTGTTATCAAAATTCATGTATAGAAACTTTGATAATAATGGTAGGTTAAAAGTTATTCTTTAGAAGATAGTAATTCCCGAATATCTTCGGATAGCCCTTCATTTTCAGCGCTATTATTTGATGAAATAGTTGATGTGAGGGTGATAGGAAAGCGTGCCAAACATTTGGTGCCGCCGATTAAAGTGTTATCAGGATTAGGTAATACCAAACGTATTGAGAAGCTACCACTAGCTGCGTCGATAATACGGTCAACAACATTGACGGTCGCTTGGTATTGGCTATCAGCAGGTAAGTCTGGCCATATATCAACGGTCATACCTTGCTTAATCATGCCGAATAATTCGTAGGGAGCAACAACTTCAATTAAAAGGGGATCAATTTTTGCCAGCTGTAAAATGGATTGATTACTTGTAGATTCACCGGGCATTAAATAACGCTCAACAACAATGCCATTGACGGGACTAGTTACTGTTTTTAATTTTAGTTCAGCATTGGCTAATGCTAAATTTAATTCATTGCGATGGAGATCTAATTTGGTTTGTAATAATTCTGTTTTAGCTAATGATGCTTCAGTGCTAGCATCATCATATTCTTGCTCAGATAGAGCATGGTCTTTCAACCCTGCAACACGTAATTCTTTTCGGAGTGCATATTCAAGTCGAATAGTTTGAGCCTGAATTTGATTGTCCATCATGGTTTCGTGCTGAGCGATGTTAAACTTGGCTTGTTCGACCGAGTTTTCTAGTTGGGCGAGAACTTGGCCCTGTTTAACATTGTCACCTTGCTTTACTAATATCGATTTGAGTACACCCTCTAAAGGACTACTAATATCAATATACATTTCGGGCTTTATCAGACAGTCAAGCTCTGTGTAGTCATTGGCATGAGTTACGGGGATAATAGTAATTATAACGAGGCTGGTTATAATATTTATAAGTTGCGATCTTTTACTGACGTCCATGTGTGAAATTTAATATCCCTATAAATCACTATATTATCGAATACTTAATATGCCTGATAAATTATTGTTTGTACACTACAATTATTCCATTTTTCCTGTAAAAGACATTACTTTTTCTTGCTCTCGATCTTTTTTTATTAATAAATGACGTAATTGAGCGTGCCTTGCCTCGGTTCTTTTTTGTGGTAATGTTAAAACTATTTGGCTTAGCCAAGTTATTAAAGGGCGATTCTCTTTTGTAATAACCATGAGTAAAAGCCTGATAATAGAGGGATAATAATTTACAAGATCACTATCATCTAAAGACATGAAACCTTCAGCACTTCCTGGGTCACCTTGTCTTGCACAGCGACCATATAGCTGACGGTCTATCCGTTTGGCATCATTCCTTCCTGTGTTGATAACATGTAATCCACCTAAGGATTTAACGTCATCATTTAATGATATATCTGTTCCTCTTCCAGCCATATTAGTAGCGACAGTGATGCTATTTAATTGACCGGCGAGCAGAATTATTTTAGCTTCTTGACTGTCCTGTCGGGCATTTAACACTTGATGGGCCAAGTCGTGTTCAAATAATAATGTACTCACTTTTTCAGAATCGGTCACACTGTGTGTGCCGATCAAAATAGGTCGTCCTTGCTGATGATATTTGGCGACTGCAGCGATAAAAGCATCCCATTTCTGTGAGGAATTCTTATAAACGCGTTCTGAATGAATGATTCGCTGAGATGGCTGATGTGTTGCGATCTTATGGACGTGTAAACCGTAAGTACTATGTAGTTCTTTAGCTACTTCAGAGACGGTGCCTGACATACCTGACAACCGTAAATAGCGTTTGAAAAATTTCTGATAAGCAATTCTTGCTAAAGGATCTTTTTCACCACTAATTTCGCAACCTTCTTTTACTTCAATAAGTTGGTGGAGTCCGTGCTCCCATGATCTATCAGGCATTGTTCGGCCAGTTAATAAGTCAATAATTTGAATTTGATTATCACGCACTAAATAATGTTTATTACGATGAAATAGATTTCTAGCCTTCAAGGCTAATGTTGCCATAACATCACGTTGTCTTTTTCGCTGCCAATATTTCCCTAAAGCTTCTGCTAATTCACTTAGTTTCGCCTCACCTGCCGGCGTCAGTTTGACTTCTTGATATTGCTCGTCAATTGTATAGTCAGTGATATTCCTTAGTGACGCTGCTAAATACAGTGCGTCATAGTACACTTGATTTTGTTCAGCACTTTGGCGAGTTTTGGAGATGATTAATGGTGTTTTAGCTTCATCAATCAATAAACTATCAGCTTCATCAAGAATGCCGAAACATAAACCGCGTAAAAGGAATGGCGAAGGACGTTGTTGATGCTGGTGCTGGATATGCTTAAATTGAATTTGCATTTTTCCTATGTCATCACCCATTTCCATACGGTCGCGTAAATAATCAAATGCAATTTGCTGACTAGTAGAGTGAACAATGGCACATTGATAAGCTTTAGTACGGACTTCAGTTTCCATTCCATCGATGACGGATGCCGAGCTAATTCCGAGCCATTGATATAAAGGCTGTAGATTTTGTTCGTCTCTTGCCGATAAATAGTCGTTAGCAGTCATGATATGTACGGGAATTCCAGCCATTGCTACTGTACAAGCTGGTAATGTTGCCGTTAGAGTTTTACCTTGCCCCGTTTCCATCTCAGCAATCATGCCATTGATCATTACCCAGCCACCGAGCAATTGAACGTCAAAGTGTTTTAATCCCAGCACTCTGGATGATGCCTCACGAATGAGAGCAAAAGATTGATAAATTAGCTCGTCTTGCAAACCCTGTTGTAATAGTTGTATTTTTAATTCACGAACACGCTCTTTTAATATTGAATCTGATAAAGAAGATAGCCCTTGTTCGTATAGATTTATCTGTTTCACAATATGAGATAAGCTGTATTTTTGTTTACTGAATAGGTGATCTATTTTGGAAGTAAACTGCCGAACCTTTGACTCTAAATAGCCAGGCCAGCGCTCCATTTTTTGTGGATATCTTTGCGATATAGGATATTTAAACATTAAATTGTCTTAAGAAAACTTGTCTAAAATGTCGATACCACTGCTGAGCTAATGGCTCTGAACCATGATCAAATCGAATATACACTCGTTGTCCAATTTGAGGGCTTTCTGTTAATGGGCTGAACTCTAGGTCAACATAAAACACTTTTTCTTTAGTGGATAAAGCCTCATCTTGATCAGTGTTAACTTTAATTATTCCGCCATTGATAGTCGCTAAAGCGGCACTAGGTAATGTATTAGTCGCTTCTGGAGTACGGCGCTTTATAGTTGCATCCAATATTTGCTCAGGTTTATTTACTAAGCGAATGTTGACCTGTTTTATGTGTTTCTGAACCTGACCAATATTAGCTTGGTTTACAACAGCTCGTACCGTTGGTCTGGAATCATCAATGACATAGCCAATAATATCGCCTTGGCGAATAAATTGGCCTGGTAAGTCATCACTATTGGGAATTAGAAGCTTACCTGCTTTGGGGCTTAAGATCGTCATTGCTTGCTGGTTTTCCTTGGCATCTCTCAGCTCTGCAGCAGTTGCAATCATCTCTTCTTTTATTTTTGCTGCATTGACATAACCATTATCGAGCTCTGCCCGAAACTTGATATTAAGCTCTTCTAATTTAGCTTTAAGAATAAACACTTCCGCATCTAGTGCCGGATTAACTATTTTTATAACTTTAGTATTTTCACCAACATTGTCCGATAAGTTTAATAATAATTGACTCGCGAAACCATCTGTTTCTGCTCTTAGTTGAGCATCTTCTGGCATCCAAACAACGCCTTCTGATAGCGTATAAGCAGGCATTGGTAGGGATAGAATAATGGCACAGAGTGTCGATATAATGGATAAGCTTAATATTGCTCGAACCCGCTGTCGGTGTATTGCAGGGCTATTAAAAATAAAGATCACCCCTTTACTTAGCGGTAAAACTAATTGCTGACCTATGAGCCAAATAGTGAGTAGTATTCCAACGACGAAAAAGGAGTCAATGATATAAATAATAATTAGCCATAACAGGCTAATTCTATAGAGAAAGGAGCTAATACTGTAGACAACAAACCAAGATGACTCACCTGGAGCTGTTGCTGGTGAAGTTCTGTCAGTCATTCCAAATAGATATTTTTGACAGAGATAAATAAGGTATTTAGTAGATCGTTGGAAAAGGTTGGGTATTTCTAATAGATCAGCCAGTATGTAATAACCATCATATTTTAAGAGAGGGTTACCATTAAATAATAATGAGGATATACCACCAATAATCATTATATTAAAGGCAATATCTTGGATTAGTCCAGGCTCGGTACTTAACCAAAGGAACAGGCCTATCGATGCTAAGAATAATTCAACTATAATCCCCGCCGCACTGACCAAAATTCGTTGATGTTTATTCCGCAACAAATTAATAGCAGATACATCAACGTAAGGGATAGGCATAAATACTAGAAAGGTAATGCCCATTTCATGCACTTCACCGCCATGATGTTTTGCACTGAAGGCATGGCCAAGCTCGTGTAAAAACTTGATGATAGGATAGATTAGAATCAGTATTACTAGGTTATATGGCGATAAACTATTATCAACAAAATTAGTACTTATTTCATGCCAGTTAACGATACTTAATAATGCTGCTAAAGAGACGATTATCAGCCAAGTAATGCCTGCAGACCAATGAAATAAGAAATTGATTTTTGAGATGTGACGCTGTAAGAATTCATCAGGGTCCCAGAGTGGAACTCTAATAGTAAGTGGATTAGAAAAACGTTGTTTTAATTGGTTACTTTTATGCTGTTTACTACGAATAAGGATATCTTCAGTATCTGGAGGTAAATCTGATTGAAGTAGATCTGCAGCGTGTAACTGTCCTAATAGTTGAATAATGTGCTCTTGAGTGGGAGCAGAATCTCCCATTCGGTCACTTACTAAGTCCCATATTTCATTGACGGTTAATTGGCCGTCTAATAGGCCTATGATCTGATAGGCTGTTGCATTAAAACGATGGCTACGCCCACTCGCCTTATTTTCTAATATGTACCAAATTAAACCTCGATAATCATGTCTATGAGTCTCAACATGTATGCGTAGCTGGGGCCTAAGATTAGTTACTCGGTACCAAAGAGGGCTAAATAATGAATCACTCATTGTTTAGCTTCAAGATATTAATTTTATGGCCACCATGACCATACCCATAATTTGAGCCAATCAGAAAGTTCGTGCGTCCAAATCCAAAGACGCTTTTTTCGGTCGATTTCAATTTTTCCTACTCCTTCCATCCCTGGGCGCAACAATTTTGGTGTGTTAGATAATGTTGCTTCAACTCTGAATATATTACTACCATCTTCTGCATTAGCAATAGCCGTTACTTTTTGGATCACCAAAGGAAATTTTTTATTGGGCAGGCTTGATAAGGCCAAATTACCTTGTTGTCCATGATGAATATACGAAATAGAGCGTTCATTGACTTTCAAGATGACTCTATAACCATCTAAAGGAGCAATTTTAAATAAACTGTCACCACGCTCAACTGGCGCGCCCAATGATTGGCTCAGGTCTCCCTCAATGACGACACCATCAAAAGGTACTTTGATTTGAGTTCTTTGCAGTTGTTCTTTAGTTAATTCAATTTGAGCAACAATTTGGGACATCTGGGAATTTAGCACTCGAACTTGAACTAGTTCTCTGTCAGCTAATGCTTCTCTATGCTCTCTTTGTAGTTGTTGCAGTTGACTGATTAATTTTACTTTCTCGAGTTTGAGATCTGAATCTTCCATTGTCGCTAATATCTGATCACTGGTGACGAGATCACCTGCTCTGACATTAGCTGAATTAATAAAACCTGTCATCGGAGCTGATATGGTTCTTTGTATTTTACCTTCTAATACGGCATCAGCATTGATACGGAAGTTATCTTCAGTGATAGCTGCAAAACTGATGATGGCAATAATAATTATGGATGTGAGTTTTAAGCCTAAATATTGAAAACCAAATAAGCTAGAGAGTTTCTGCTTTATTGAGCTTCCTAGTTTCTGAATCCACCATCGCTCATCATTTTTCTTTAACATAAGATAAGGAGAAATAAGGGCTAGAGTCTGCTCACAGATGTTAATGGTATCTTGATTAAAAGGTTGGTCTTCACTTCTTTCCATCGTTAGCATTGCAAAAATTTTGTCATTGTGGACAAAAGGAATGGTACAAATTGAGCCACAACCATATTTGCTGGCCAATTCTGCATGAGCACCAGAGATAAATAAATTATCTCGATCAACGGGCGGATAGATTGTTAATTGCTCTTGGGATAAAGATTCATCCATTGCCGCGGAGATCGTTCGAATTAAATTAGACTTATCATCAAAACTGGCACTGTTCGATAGAGCGATTACTTGGCTGTGATGAGCTTTAATTTCTCCAATACTTACTCTTTGACAGGCAAACTCACGGCTTAACTCAGTTATTAAAGCAGTGAATGCTTTATTGACAGTATCCTGCTGTAAGCAATTGACTGCGAGTTGTACCATGGTCATATAAAATGATTCTTGAGAGTCTCCATTCGATTTGGGTAGTGCTAGCCACTTTGAACCTACAGTTAATGCATGAAGTATTTGTTGTTGTTGCTGTTCACTATGATGTGCTGTTTTGACGGCAATGATGCCCAGTAATTGTTGGTCAACATAAATGGGTAATGCGAGGTAATCAAATGCTAGGCTATTATCATCACCATTATTCACATTTGAATTGACGATATTATGCTTGTTATTTAAGGCTAGTTTTGCAATTGCAACTAATTCAAGAGAACTCTGATTATCAACAGGCCACTGTGCTGCAGGATTTAAACCTTGATGTTGGGCATCAGATAATAAAAATAATGCACTACGGAGCTCTGGTATTGATTGACACTGTATATCCAGCCAGTTTTGTGCAAAATTATTCAATGTTCAGATCCCGAGTATAATTAATACCATTGTGTGAAATCCCTCATACAAATGGCTAGAAGTAATCCGTTACATTCTTAATATATATCGAGCAATATTCTGTATGTCATTAACATCCTGTTTCAATAACTTACTCAAACACAGTAGTTTGATTTTAAATATGATTCAAGTGATTGTTTTATATTTTGTTCTTTGCAGACCATTAGAAATCAAGGTAAATTGATAATTTGAAGTTTAACTTTATTGTTTTAAATTGTTCGTGCCTTTATATGGTGTCTCGTGATATGAGGTTATTGTTGAGTCAAATGCCACAGTTGTAATAATTTCCAATTAGAAGATTGAAAATAAAATCTTAATGATTCGGTTTGTGGATAAATAGCGGGATATTGTTCCCATAGAGGTTCAAAAAAAGTTAGGCATAGATTGGGTAAGACAAAATTTAACATTTGAAAATTAGGTTTTAATTATTAAAAAACTCATTTTCTTATTGATAGTTAATAATTCTTCTATGCTCAGAGTGTTCGGAGAATGATCGCGACTTTAAAAACAGTCTTAATTATCAATAAGTTTATGGTGTTGGTACTGACTAATGTAGCTAATGGCAGCTACCTAAGCCTTTCTTCTCAAGGTAGCATTGATGATATTCTTCAGCCGGGTAGAATTGTTTAGCTATTGTAATTGCTGTCACAATTGGGTCAGAAAATTGCTTGCTATCAGTCAATTTCCCCTTTGATTCTGTCGCAGTTATTAGCTGCTGTTCATCATGGTAAAAAATAGCACTACGATACTGAGTGCCAACATCAGGACCTTGGCGGTTTAATGTTGTTGGGTTGTGCATTTTCCAAAAGTGATTAAGTAATGATTCATAGCTGATGATATTTTCATCAAAGGTAACTTCAATTGCTTCAGCATGGCCAGTAGTCCCTGTACAGACTGTTTTATACGTTGGGTTTTCGCTTGTGCCAGCGGTATATCCAACACGGGTTGAGACGACACCTGTAATTTTTCTAAACTGAGCCTCAATGCCCCAAAAACATCCTGCAGCTAATGTTGCAATAGCCATGATTTAATCTCGCTTATAGATTGATGTGTCCATGATACAATATTGACCGATATTTACCCTGCGTATAAATAGATTTAGAGATAAAAATGAGCGAAGTAGAAGCAAGTACAATAAAACCAAGTAACTTTAT
>ENA-OSET01001110-OSET01001110.1-sediment-metagenome-genome-assembly--contig:-NODE-1110-length-28581-cov-11.033609_pt1 | contig 28581 bp, 24 predicted proteins | sample MGYA00237882_ERZ534229 | MGnify/ENA primary metagenome ERZ534229 (study PRJEB26408, sample SAMN06266212) | sediment metagenome | isolation source: Hudson Canyon methane seep mesocosm | place... | reverse complement strand
TCCCAGGTATAACGGGAATAGGTTAGCCCCCAGGCTTTGTTCGGGTTATGGGGGATGGTCAAAAAGTCACAGCCGTCTTCTATAGCGCAAGTCGCTTCAAGTCCCTTCCACAGCTCAATGGCATTGGGCACATCAAAGCTGGAAATGGCCCGTTCAGGCACAATATTGGAGCGGTAAATAACATTGCGATGATGCTTACCCTGATCCGGCAAGCCTGGAGAAAACTCGTAGGCGATCAGTGTGGTTAACTCGCCGGGGTCGTAATAGTCGTCGGCAAGCCGGACATAACGCGCCCAATCCCTGTAGGTATTATCATAACACCGCTGAGCCGCATCCTTGCCCCCTTTACAGGTAGGCATTTGGCTCAAATCGAGAGGCTGACGGAGCTCGGCCTGATAAACACCCGCTGGCAGCGAAGGATCGCCAGGTTCGGCTGTACCACGAGCCCCATCAACAAAAATAGAGAATAGGGCCGGGTTATCCAGCCCCATCAGCCAACAGGTCGCGCGCTCGCGAAGCGACAGGTTTAGATCATCGCAATGCGTGCGGCTACCGAAGCCTTCGGCGTGATCGGTAATTGCGACAAAATCCAGTGGGCGACTCAACTGCATCATCTCACCTCCGGGGCCTAACAGAGGGTCACCTTTGGCGAAACGGTAGGCATCCTCAATGCTGATTTTATTGCCCATCATACTGGCATCAAAACTCTCCGCAGTATGCAGATGCAGCTCACCCCAATAGAGGTTCGTCTCACTGGTAGCTATAGCACCGGTAGCCGATACCTCTCCGGCAGGCTCCGCGTACGCGTTGAGATAGGGGGCCACCACCTTGCTGTCATCCTGCTGAGCAAGGTCGCGAGGTGCAGTGCCGGGCCCAACCTTATCGAGAACGGCATACATAGGAATCACAAATTTGACGGCAACGACGCCCCCACCCAACAGCAGAACAGCTAGCACGCTCAAACTCAGTTTTTTCAGCATGGATATAACCTCCAACACCATGGCCATGACCGGGGAATTTTATTTTTCTTTGATCATTCGATTATAGCTTCCCACCCAACCGTCTATGTATCATGTTCGGACATTCAATAAAGAACTTCAGCCCTCTATAAACTCATCGCTGCGCTTAACCCAACGCCCTGCGGCCGAAAATGATATACCCGATTATTTAAACGGCACCTATACTTCCAGACCTTTAATCATAGTCGCAAGAGAAATACCCATGAAGAAAGAAGAGAACGAATTAGTCGACGTTCTTATCGTCGGTGCAGGTCTGGCAGGTATCGGCAGCGCCTGCCAATTGCGCCGCAGGTCACCCGAACTGAGCTTTACCATACTGGAGGCTCGCACTGTAAGCGGAGGTACATGGGACTTATTCCGCTACCCGGGGATTCGTTCTGACAGCGACATGTACACCTACAGTTATGGCTTTAAGCCTTGGGTAAATAAATCTGCCATCGCTGATGGTGATACCATTCTCGAGTACATTCGTGAAGCGGCAGACGAGCATGACCTCAATCAACATATCCGCTACAACCACAAGGTCGTGTCAGCTCAGTGGTCTTCAACGGACAATCTTTGGACAGTTACCGTTACTCGTTCCGACACTCAATCCGATAATGAAGAGCCGCTGATCATTCGCTGCCGATTTATTCTCAGTTGCAGCGGATATTATGACTATGATCAGGGGTATACCCCTGAGTTTGCAGGTATAGACGACTTTCAAGGTGAGATTGTTCACCCGCAACACTGGCCAGAGCAACTGGACTATAAAAACAAACGTGTTGTTGTGATCGGCAGTGGTGCTACAGCAGTAACCCTAGTACCAACCATGTCTGAAGACACCGCCAGCCTGGTGATGCTGCAGCGCTCACCAACCTATATCGCTAATGTACCCGGTGAAGATCCCTGGCTAAAACCCTTAATAAAGTTTTTGCCTGCTAGTTGGGTATTTCGTTTGATTCGCTGGAAAAAAGTATTGCTACAGCAATATATCTATCGCTTATCCAGAAAGAACCCCAAGGGCTTACGCCGTTTCTTACTCAACAAGATCCGCGAAGAATTGGGGCCCGATTACGACGTGGATACCCACTTCACACCCGACTATAACCCCTGGGATCAGCGCCTGTGCGCTGTACCCGATGGCGATATATTTGCCGCCATTCGAGAGGGGCGAGCTGAAGTGGTCACCGACCATATCGATAGTTTTAACAGCAAGGGGATCGCTTTAAAATCCGGTAAACAGCTGGATGCGGATATTGTGGTTGTGGCAACGGGCCTGAAATTGAAATTCGGCGGCGATATCGCCTACAGCATTGACGGCAAGGAAGTCAATCTAACGGAAAGATTTGTCTACCGAGGCATGATGCTATCGGATATTCCCAACATGGCAATGAGCGTTGGTTACACGAATTCCTCATGGACACTAAAGACCGATCTCACCGCCAAGTACCTCTGCGGATTGCTTAAGAAAATGAATCGCAATGGCTATACCAGCGTAACGCCAACCATCACAGATAAAATGGGCGAAGTACCGCTGCTAGATTTTGACGCCGGCTATGTGCTTCGAGCACGAGATATCATGCCCAAAAACGGTGACAGGGATCCCTGGAAAAATAACGATAAATTCACAAAAGACTTTGTCAACTTAGAATTAAAACGTAACAAACACAGCGAACTAACATTTCGTTGATAACAGAGGTCAAACCATGAAAACCAAACTATTCAAATTTGGTGCAGCGGTCGTTACCGTTATCGCAATTTTTGTCATTGCCTTACCCACTATCATGCACGGTCTGGGTCTTCACCCTAAATACACGGGGGAAACCCATCAGCTGCCTGCCGGCATGCGCGCACTCATTGTGACCACCAGTCACGGAGTGCTTAATGCCCCTGGAGAAACAACGGGTAAAGCGACCGGTATCGCCATTTCAGAACTAACACACCCCTATTACAGCTATCTGGATGCCGGCATGCAGGTTGATGTCGCCAGTATTAAGGGCGGCCAAATTCCTATCGATCCCAGTGGTTTCGGTCGCGCCATGATCAGCCCTGAAGACGAGCGCTATCTCAATGACCCCACCCTGCTGGCAAAGGTGGAAAACTCCCTGCGCATAGATGACGTGGATTTCACCGCGTACGATGCTATTTTTATTGTCGGCGGTTGGGGTGCAGCTTATGATTTGGGTTATTCAGAAGTGTTAGCAAATAAAATAGGTGAAGCCTATTACGGCGCTAAAGAGCCACTCATGGGTTCTGTCTGCCACGGTGCCCTGGGCTTTATCAACGTTAAAGACCTTAATGGTAACAAGCTGATAGCCGGTCGAGCCATGACAGGCGTCACCGACAAGCAGGTCAAAGAGCTGAACATTGAACTGACTCCGCTGCATCCAGAAACGGAGCTGCGTAAAGCCGGTGCGGTATTTGAAAGCCAAACGGCGTTTCGCGATGTTTTTGCAACCCACGTGGCTATCGATGCCGAGCAGCGCTTTATCACCGGGCAGAATCAAAACTCAGGTTTGGAAACTGCACAAAAGATGATTGCTATTATGGCTCGTCGATAGCCACTAGTTGCCTCAATAAACGACAAAGCTCATAAGGGCGAGATGGAGAATTCAATAATGTACCGAGTGACTTACCAGATTGGAGCCTTAGCTGCTATTGCGCTAATCAGCGCCTGTTCAGGCGACCAGGCGCAGGAGCAAAGGCGCAACGAAGCACATCAGTACTACCGCACGACGAACACGGTTATTCCGGCGGACAATGAGATTCTCTCGTTTCCATCTTCGCCTTCTTCATCTGAGCTCGGTGACAATCGATCAGAATCCAACCCGGACCGTAACGCCTACTTCGGCGATCTGCATGTGCATACAACACTGTCTTTTGATGCCGCGGCCTTTGGGACCACCGCCACACCAACAGACGCTTACCGTTATGCTCAGGGTGAGGCGATCATGCACCCCGGGGGCTTTGAAGTACAACTGGCACAAGCATTGGATTTTTACGCGGTAACCGATCACGCGATCATGCTGGGGCTCGTCAGCGAGGCGGCCGACACCAGTACCGAATTCTCGAAATATGAACTGTCAGAGTCCTACCACAACATCAATGAGTCGGTTGATGGCGGGATACTCGATATGAATAATAGAAATCTTATCTTCAACAACTTTTTCAGTGACGTGGTCGCCAACCTGCTCGACGGAACATTCGACAACGCCACCGTTAACAAGGTCAGTAAATCGGCGTGGATCGAGACAGTAGAAGCCGCCAACGCCGCTTATCAGCCTGGCCAGTTCACTACATTTGCGGCTTACGAATACACCACCTCTTCCGGGGATAAGGAGAATCTGCACCGTAACGTTATTTTCCGCGGCGCAGACCGTTTGCCCGCCGTGCCCTTCTCCCGCCTGAACAGTATCAACCCCGAGGGCCTTTGGGACTGGATGGATACCCTGCGCGACCAAGACATAGAAAGCCTGGCGATTCCGCACAACAGTAACGGCTCCAACGGCGCCATGTTCGCCTTTACCGACTGGGCAGGCAACAATATCGATCAGGAGTACGCGGACCAGCGCATGCGCAACGAACCCCTAGTCGAAATTACCCAGATTAAAGGCACATCTGACACTCATCCACTGCTGTCAAAAAATGACGAGTGGGCAGATTTTGAAATCTCTCCCTTGCGAGTCGCCTCTCCCTTACCCAGTGAAATTCAGGGCAGTTATGTCCGTAACGCCTGGCAGCGCGGTTTGTCCATGGCCGAGACCAATAGCGCCAACCCCTACAAATTTGGCGTCATTGGCGCCAGCGACACCCACACTGGCGCAGCGCCACTGGAAGAGGATAACTACCCCGGAAAAATTGGCATGATGGACGCTACCCCGGAGAAACGCGGCTCCGTTCCTGCAAGCTTTCTCTATGGATCCCTGATCAAATTGGCCGCCCCCGAAATGATTGATGAGGTAGACGGCAAGAAATACCTGGATTTTCAGGGCTACAAGTACTGGAGCGCTTCCGGCATTGCCGGGGTATGGGCAGAAGAGAATACCCGCGAAGCCATTTATGATGCTCTGCGCCGCAAGGAAACCTTTGCGACCAGCGGAACTCGGATGAAGGTGAGATTTTTCGCTGGCTACGATCTGGCCGATGTGCCACTGGACAGCCCTGATCTGATCAGCCGTGCCTACCAAAACAGTACAACGATGGGCGGCACCCTCCATCCTGGCGTTAATGATGCCGGCGAAGATCGCGCCCCCACTTTCCTGACTTGGGCCATCGCCGACCCCAATACCGCCAAGTTACAACGGGTGCAAATTATCAAAGGCTGGCTTGAAAACGGTGAACACCAGGAGCAGGTGTATGATGTGGCCTGCTCCGATGGTCTGAGCGTTGATCCACAGACTCATCGCTGCCCTAACAACGGCGCACGAGTCAACCTGGATGATTGCTCGATCACGGCGGGTGTTGGCGCCGCCGAACTGAAAACCCTGTGGCAGGATCCCAGCTTCACCCCCGGACAAGAGGCATTCTATTACGTTCGCGTACTGGAGAACCCTGTCTGCCGATGGTCCACCTGGGATGCCGTACGCACGGGTGTTGCACCGCGATCAGACATACCAACCACGATCCAGGAGCGTGCCTGGTCGTCCCCCATCTGGTACAGCGCATCGGGGCAAGACAACAATTTTTTAGATTGAGTTAATTATCGGGATAGCGATACCTAGTACATCGGTCGACGTAATGATAATCAGCGCCGGCCGGAGGCGAAGGAGACAAGAAGAAAGGGAGTAAAGTGAGTCATCGTTTGTGTTACCTTTATATTCGAGAGCACGCAAGAACGATCAGCGCTGAGAGCACAATACAATGCAAAAACTAACACTGCGAGATTTCGCCACCAGGGGTTTTAGAGCCACATTGGAAAACCTCGGCATCAACCCTATAGAGCTAATTGAAAGCGTTATTTTGCAACGTGAGCCCGCTGCCAATGTCACTCAAGCTGATCCTACTCCCCCAACTATTCACGAATTGATTGAAACAGCGGTGACAATGTCTGGAGACCAAGAGTTAGCTTTTCGAATTGCTCAAGGTTTGGATATGACCAAGTATGGCACTTACGGATTTGCCATCATGAGCAGCATAAATTTGAGGGGGTCCCTCGAGCTCTTTCTTCGCTATGGGCAAACATTCGTTGATGGCGCTCATTGGGATCGCACACAATACGAAGACGGCCTCATCGTGCGCCTGCATCAGGATACAGGTACCGATTACCAAAAAAGGCTTGTGACTGAATTGGTTTTCTCAAATATGCATGCCTTCTGTCGATCACTGGTCGCTCAACCACTCGAAGGCCTCCGTGTACATTTCAATTATCCCAGACCTGCATGCGCTGCTGCTTATAAAAATCAATGGCCAATACCGATGGAGTTCGATCAGGAGTACAGCCAGATTTTTCTACCAAAGCGCTGGCTAGATCAACGCACCAGGACCGGAAACCAAACGACTAACGTTCTGTTTACGCAGCAGTGCGAAGAAATTATTGAAGGCATGTCAAATGTTAAGGAGGTCTCCGCAAACGTTCGCCGCTTACTTATCCTTTCGGCGGGGCAATTTCTAAATATTAAAGAAGTTTCTGAGCAGCTGCATATCACTGAACGCACACTCAGGCGCCGCTTATCCGCTGAAGGAACCGACTTCCGCACCCTCTTCGATAGCATTAGAAATACCCTTGCACAAAATTACCTGAGTAACACCTCACTCAGTGTTGTTGAAATAGCCTATCTCCTGGGCTACGGCGAGTCCACAAACTTTCACAGAGCCTTTCAACGCTGGAACGAAATGACCCCTAGTGAATATAGGGATCATACCGCTTTATCGAGCAATTGAATAAAGAGTATAGGCAGCCGCGCGGGCAGCCTCTACCTAAGTGAACATCCTGAACAGTTTTAGTTTGATATTTTGGTGCTCGTTAATAGGCACGCCACCTAGCGATAGGCAGTATTCAGATTCTTATTTATTTTAATAGGACTATCAACCGAAAATAGCTAAAAGCGAAGCACGTCGACGAATCTCTGCCGCCACCAACCACAAACGATCCTGCCCCCAAACTTCTAAATCAGGTTCCCCCTCAGGCCCACACAGTCGATAAGAAGGTACACCCCAGAGGCCCATGCCTTGCACCATTTCGTCCTGGTGCTTTTCTATAAAGGGTTTCCACTCTTCACCGCCCAGATGCTTTTGCGCTTCATGCCAATCCAGACCGACCGCTTCTACCGCCCGCCGGATATTTTTTTTGCGGTGCAGTCCCCTGCCTTCAGCAAAGGCATAGCGCATTAAAGTGCTTAAGAGTTCTGTATCTTTACCGAGCGACTTGGCCCAGGGCAATGGCTCACGACGACCACATCGGCCAACTGCTCAGCCACTTTATCAATACTGCTCAAATCAAATACGCGAACTGGAAGATCAAACTTTTTACCAAGCGCCTCTATCTCCGCTTGATTACGACCCGCCAGAATGGGGGCTTTACCCTGCTCGACGGCTTTTTCTATCGCCTATTGAGCACTGTAGCCATTAGCGCCATAGATCATCCATTGTGACTTCATGATTCAATCCTAATCGTCTTCAGTTGTAACGAACCAAATAACATCGTTAACAGGTAATCTCCTGGTTCGCGCATTCGTTTTTTAAACACAACTATCTCAATGCTGTGAGAAACCACTAGAAAGATACCGGCCCACTGAAACACATTAGAAAATAACACCTGCGAAGGCTCTATTAATGAGGCCACAATGAACAACCAAACAAACGATACAATGACCTTTCCAATCTTTAAGCGTTGACTTAACGGCATCTTCATTACTCTCGCCTATATTTATGTATCCAATTTGTCAGGCAGCTCAGTCTGATGACAGCATGGCCTCAACGCCCGTACCCTCAAGTAGCGAATCAACAGCGGCGCGGTCCGCGTCATTAAGCGTGTTATAAAATTCGTTAGTCCATCGCAAACACTTTGCCTGATAAGGAAAGCTCTGCTGGCTCCAGGGGGCGCCATCGATCTCGGCCTCCCAGGTCTTTTCACCGGCCATAACCGCTTTAACATTGGCCAACTGAGCCGGGGCATACATACGACCGATTTCGCTCAACAGACCGCGTAAGCTCTCGGGTTGATTCGCCAGAGTCACCCAATCTTGCTCAATCGGCTCAAGCCCACTCTGGTCGCGCATCAAATCGACCCAGGCGACTGTGCGCGGTGAGATTTCATGGGCAATGGCCCTGGGCGTGGGATCGAACCCCACCAGTTGGCTCAATTGACCGTAGAGACCAAAGTCCCCTGCCCCTGGACGATTGCCCAGCATAAACTTCTGATTGGCCAGATGATTTTCCATGGCTGCTAAAAAACGTCGATAGCTGGCATCAATCACCGGTGCCGTGATGGCATTGGAGCCCACCACATGCAGGCGACTGACCTGACGGTCTTCCACCCAATCTTTAAACTTTTTGTGATCGCCTTTCGGCATGCTCACCTTAATGCTCAGCGGCAACAAGGTAGCCGCATTGCCCGCATCCACCGCTTGATGCCAGCGATAGTGAAACATGTACTTGGTGCACCACTCGTCAGCGAAGTCTTCAATCAGGTAGTCGATAAAGGCCAGCGCCGGATCAACGGGCAGCACCGAGCGACCCGTGTAGCTTTCCTCCAGACGGCGGATAATCGGTGTGGAATCGCAGACGGCCTGCGTCTCTCCAGCGCCTTTAAAAAAGAACGTAGGCTCGAAGATGGGCTTGGGTTTCTCCACGCCCATCGCATCACAAACCTCTGATGGAATGCCCCACTTCACCGCATAGGGCAATTGTCGGTAGCGCATGAGCGCCACCATCTTTTGTGTGTAAGGTGACCCCGGTCCACCGGCCAGTTGAATAGGTTTATCGTGCGCCATGCGCTACCTCCTTTTTGCTGTACTCAAAATCCATCACCGTCTCCTAATTCCGATAAAGCCATCGGGGTTTAATATGTCAGTTACGTTCGATTATAGTGAGCATGCCAAAAAGACCGTAATCATATTCGGACACTTTTCCGCCTAGGGCACCTCTGAATAATGGAGCTGCAGCTCAGGTTTTCAGAGGTGACCGAGATGCTCACTCACTGCTTATGTAGCTGACGATGACATTCACCAACCTGGAAAAACACCGGCCTAAAATTCTCCCCCCAAATTCAGAACCTCAATGTATTGCTTTAATCCTGAGACAACCAATATAAAGAGAATAACCACGCAAGAGCATCTGCAATTTTACATTGATGGTGAATGGGTCGACCCAGCAACACCAGCCTCGCTCGATGTCATAAATCCGACCACAGAGAAACCCTTTACGACCATCAGCATGGACAGTGCCGATGATGTCAACAAAGCGGTCAGCGCTGCCAAGACAGCCTTTTAAAGTTTTTCGAAAACGACCGCGCAGAACGTGTGTCGTTATTTGAAAGAATTCTTGAAGAGTAAGCCAAGCGTATTGATGAGATAGTTAAAACAATTTCAACAGAAATGGTCGCACCCATCTGGCTGTCAAAACGGGGCCGGTAGCACTTGTACAGGAACCCCGTTTCGCTATTCACCACTAGTAAGGTAAGGTTATCCTACCTTTCCTCATAGTTTTTAACGCAGATCAGAATAATTACCGTTGAAAAAATAATGCCTGTTGACCGGGGTAAAGGAACTACAGCGAGGCTCGACGACGAATCTCTGCCGCCACTAACCACAAACGGTCCTGCCCCCACACCTCCAAATCAGGTTCACCCTCAGGACCACACAATCGGTAGGAAGGCACCCCCCAAAGGCCCATGCCTTGTACCATTTCAACCTGGTGTTGTTCAACCCAAGGTTTCCACGCCTCACCGCCCAGGTGCTCTTGCGCCTCTTTCCAATCCAAACCCACTTCTTCTACCGCACGCCGGATATTCTTCTTTATGTGCAGTCCCTTGCCTTCAGCAAAGGCATAGCGCATTAAGGTGCTTAAGAGTTCTGTATCTTTACCGAGAGATTTCGCCCAGGGTAATAGTGAGTAGCACTGCCGGACAGGCTCGCCAATTGTTATTACCGTGTTTCCAAAAGGCACACCCAGAAATTCACTCTCACGCTTTACATCAAAGAAAATATAGGCAGCCTTGGCCGGGGTGGCAGGGACACCTCGCATTACCATCGGCAGCACAGGTTTGTGGTGTAGGTTTATCTTGCAAGCCCGACTGAGCTCGATGGTCTTATCATAAATGATTGCGGAATAGGGGCTGTTCAGAGAGGGGAAAAAATGCAAATGCAGCTCGCTGGCATCAATACCCGCAACATCCAGTTCCGGCCGCGGTGCAATATAGGGCTGAGCTGGATCTTTACACACACCCAACTCACGCAGGCGCTCTTCCAAGTAAAACAAGCGATCAACGCCCCAGTACCACTCACCCGCATAGTAGAGCATCGCGCCCGAGTAATGATCTAACTCAGCCAGGCGTCTAGACCCTTCCTCGAGTGCCGCATCCGCTTCCTCCACAGTCACATCACCAGCATCGATAGATCCACTTGACCATAAGCTGGCGCTTATGCCTTTAACCCGAGTTACAAAATCTTTTGCATCAAGCTTCGTCAGCGCTCGATTAGCCGCCTGCTGCAATTCAGGATCAGGCTCTACGCCAGCATCTTCTGGAAAGCTCAGGCCATAATGCGGCGCAATCAAGCCACAGTCACGGCGTGCCCAAACGGCGAGCTTTTCTTCCTCGGGCTGACTGCGGCCGCCGGTTGCACGAATAAGATGCGGCACAATCTCAATGTCATAACGCTCGGCAAACCGCGGCAAAACCTGCGCCATCAAGTGTGAATAGGGATCACCCACCTGGTGGAAATACTCCACTACGTGAGGCCGTCCCTCTGCAGCGCGACTCTTCTCGGCAGCTGCACGCTTTTTCGCTTTCCATTGGGCGTTTGCAAATCGGCTAAATCTTTTTGACAGGAAAAAACGTAGCAGGCGCGGCGGATTAAGGAAGTAAGAAGGAGTGGTATTGTTCTCTGCCTCAAGCATAATATTGTTTCTTATCGTTATATTTTAGTGATAGAACAAGGCTTCTTTTTTCATAGAGGGCTCGTTTTTCAGCAATCGTTTTAGATGGTCAAACCACCATCAACGACTATGCACTCCCCGGTGGTATAACTGCTGGCATCTGACACAAGGTACAACACCGTCCCCGCCATTTCGTCTGGCTCGGCGTGGCGCTGCATAGGAATATTGGCCACTGCCTGCTGGTAAATCCCATCACCGGCAAACAAGGCACCGGCAAACTTAGTCTTGGTAAAGCCTGGTAACAGGGCATTACAACGAATACCGGAAGGCGCACACTCTTTGGCAAAGGTCTTCGTCATATTCACAACGGCCGCTTTGGTAATAGAGTAAATACCCTGTCTATCACCCGGCTGTAGGGCATTAACCGATGCCGTATTGACGATGGCACCGCCGCCGTTTTCACGCATCAGTTTGCCGCCCTCAATGGACATAAAGAAATAGCCGCGCACATTAACGTCTACGGTTTTTTCATAGGCTGCGAGATCGGTATCCAGCACATGACCAAAATAGGGATTGGCCGCAGCGTTATTAACGAGGATGTCGAGCCTGCCATGTTGACTGCGAATATAGTCGAAGGTTTTGGTGATATCTTCCATGGACCCCACATGGCAACCCAAAGCCTCTGCACTGCCACCGACTGCATTAATTGCATCCGCCACAGACTGGCAGCCATCCACTTTACGACTGGAAACCATGACATGGGCGCCCTGCTCGGCCAAAAGTTTGGCAATCGCTTCACCAATGCCACGGCTAGCACCCGTGACCAGTGCAATTTTTCCGCTTAAATCAAAAAGTTTTGTCGACATACTTACCTCAACGATTAATTACCCTGTAATGCTTCTAGCCCAAGCTCTGCCAACGGTCTTACCAGCCCACCCGCAGCCGCGGCTTTTTCATTGGAGGCGTTGCCCATGGCGGCACGCTTGGCCACGCCCTGCACAATGGCCGCCAGCCGGAAAAAGCTAAAAGCCACGTAAAAGCCTAAATGCTCAATTTTTTCAATACCCATGTGCTCACAATAACGTGCGACATATTGCTGCTCATCGGGAATACCTAAGGCATTGAGGTCGTGACCTTTTAGCCCTAACATCGTGTCGGTTAAACTCGGCATACGCATTTGCATACATAGATAGCCCACATCCGCATAGGGGTGACCAAGGGTTGAAAGCTCCCAATCCAATACCGCGATAATGCGACTGTTATCGGGCGCAAACATCACGTTATCGATCCGGTAATCACCATGTACCAGTGACACCCGCCCATCGTCTTCAGGCAGAGCCTGCTCCAGTTTTGCCATCAAGGCTTCCATGGCTTCTATGTTGTCAATTTCAGAAGCACGGTACTGGCCACTCCAGCGCTTATACTGGCGCTGAAAGTAATTGCCCGGTTTTCCGTAATCGCCTAAACCGGCCTGGTTTATATCGACTTTATGCATTGCGGCCAGTACGCGAACCATCTCTCCATACATAGCACCACGCTCAGGCTTTTCGACTTCCGGCAATGCCGGATCCCAGTAAATATTGCCTTCGCAACACTCCATCAAATAAAACATGGAACCGATGACTTCCCGGTCTTCGCACAGGTGATAAACCTTGGCCACTGGCACTTCCGTTTTTGCCAGCGCGTCTAGAATACGGTATTCGCGATCAACGGCGTGAGCAGATTTCAACAGCTCGCCCGGCGGTTGCCGGCGCAGCACATAGACACCGGAAGATGCAGTAATTTTGAACGTCGGGTTGGACTGACCGCCGGGAAATTTCTCCACTGTCAGCGGGCCCTTAAAGCCTTCAATATTCGCTTCAAGATAAGCGGCCAGCTTTAGCTCATCCAAAGTATTAACCTGAGACATTATCTTTACTCACTACTCTATTTATTCGAAACTCTTAGCCAAATTACGCCCCAGCTGCATCATATGCACTTGGTCCGGGCCATCGGCAAGACGCAGTATGCGTTGAGTTGCAAACATATGCGCCAGGCAGGTGTCCTGGCTAACGCCGGCGGCACCGTAGATTTGGATGGTCCGATCAATCACATCCAGGGCCATATTGGGGGCTACGATCTTGATCATGGCGATAATATCTTTCGCGGCCTTGTTGCCCTCTGCATCCATTGTTTGTGCAGCCTTTAAGGTCAGCAAACGAGCCTGTTCAATCTGGCAGGCAGAAAGGGCAATATCTTCACGTACGGATTGGTTTTTAATGAGAGGCTGTCCGAAAACAACACGGCTGTTAGCACGCTCGCACATCATCTCTAAGGCACGTTGCGCAGCCCCCACAGAGCGCATACAGTGGTGAATTCGACCTGGGCCCAACCTGCCCTGGGCAATTTCAAAACCGCGACCTTCGCCCAGAAGCATATTTGAGGCTGGCACCCGCACATTATCAAAGATGATTTCCGCATGGCCTTCCGGTGCATCGTCGTAACCAAACACTTGCATGGGTCTTACTATTTCAACGCCGGGTGTTTTGGTTGGCACCAGCACCTGTGACTGCTGAACATAACGGTTGTCGTTATCTGGATCCGTCTTGCCCATCACGATCAGAATTTCACAATCCTTGCGGCAGGCGCCGCTGATGTAAAATTTATGCCCGTTAATCACATAATCATCACCATCACGCACAATGGAAGTTTCTATATTAGTGGCATCACTGGAAGCCACTTGCGGTTCCGTCATCGCAAAAGCTGAGCGAATTTTGCCTTCCAGTAATGGCTCCAGCCATTGTTTTTTCTGTGCTTCGCTGCCGTACTTGGTCAGCACTTCCATATTGCCGGTATCCGGGGCAGAACAGTTAAACACTTCCGACGCCCAGTGGACCCGTCCCATTTCCTCCGCCAGTGGCGCGTACTCCAGGTTGCTCAGGCCGCCGCTGTATTCACCGTAACTGAGCGGTAAAAAGAAATTCCACAGTTCCTGCGCCTTCGCCTTCGCCTTTAATTGCTGAAGAATCTCCGGCGTACCCCAGCGATCAGCGGCAAGTTGTTCATGGTAGATTGCCTCATTGGGCATAATCTCTGTATCAATAAACTGTCGAACCCGCTGAAGTAAATCCTGCACTTTTTCGCTGTACTCAAAATCCATCATTTTCTCCTAATTCCGATAAAAACATCGGTTTTTTATATATCTGTTACGTTCGATTATAGTGAGCAGGCCCAAAAGTCAGTAATCATATTCGGACATATATCGAACTCGTCACCTTCGATCTAGAAAATAAAAATTGCTTCTTTGAGAAATTAAAATGCAAGAGCAGCGTGTTCGAGCCAGTGTGTATAAGCAGCTAATAGTTGAACTAAAAAAGGCAGGGATAAACGAGCAGCAGCTAGTGGATACTTGTGCACCGCCTGCCTCTGAGACGTCACCTGTTGACTAGGAAGTGCCTGACCGTGTCTAGTGCATTGATGATTAAAAAAGCACTAACCACTATTTTTCGCCAAGCATTAAGCCACGGTGAAGTCGGAAGAAAAACATCGAGGCCATGGCACTCACCACAAGCGTCAGCGCTATATTGGCTTGCACGCCAAAGGGTAGCAATGTTGCGGCCGACGCGATTAATGCGCCGACACCATGATGCCACTCCCGCAATCGTTCGGCATAGTTAGGCCTAATGACTTGGCCTGCTTTTTTAGTGTCGTACCTTTGCTGCAGCGCTATTGCTCTCGGCTAATAAAGCCACGGTGATGGCAGCAGTCACACACCGCCCAAAAACTGCAGATACAGCCCCCAGCGAAGCATGTGGGGCGCACCCTTAGTAAAGCCAGGCGACATAACTGATGATATCTAGGGGAAAACGGTGGCGTTTGTATGCCTTCATGCTTGAGCTCTACCAGCTATGGTCAGTTAGCCTGGCAATACCTGCTACCTTAGTAATACTCCATTCTACATAAAAAGCGAAAACTAGCTCGACGTAATAAGCGAATTATAGTAAAACACAATAAGCGAAAAATAAAACAACTTAAAAAGCGAGCGTTTCCCCACATTTGCAAGAAAGGTAAGAACTATGGCTACGCCATCAGAAAAACTGGCAGAATCACTTGAAGCCCTCAAAAAGCTACAAGACAGCGGAACGATGGCTATCAGATCACGAGATATTAGCCGAACACATCGCGAACGATTAGTCCGGAATGGTTTTTTACAAGAAGTCATCAAGGGCTGGTACGTACCCGCTCGACCAGACTCGCCTACAGGAGAGAGTACCGCCTGGTACACCTCGTATTGGGCATTTTGTGCTTCCTATTTACAAAGCCGTTTTGGTGACGACTGGTGTCTATCACCGGAGCAATCTTTAACCCTCCATACAGGAAACTGGACAGTACCAAGGCAACTAGTTGTTCGCGCTAAACGACCAAGAAACAATATCACTAAGCTTCCTTTTGACACCTCTTTGCTTGATCTCAGGGCTGAGTTACCAAAAAGCAGTGATACCGTGAGTATCAGTGGCCTACGCTCCTATTCGCTACCGACAGCCTTAATAGCTTGCTCGCCAACTGCTTACCGACAAAACCCTACAGAGTTACGGGCAGCCCTTTCCATGATGCCTGACTCATCCGATATTTTAGCCCAGCTTCTTGGTGGCGGGCACACCACTATTGCCGGCAGGCTGGCCGGAGCATTCCGAAATATCGGGCGTGGAACCATCGCCGATGACATACTCAAGACCATGAAAGCGGCTGGGTATGACGCGAGGGAAATCGACCCCTTCGACGCACCAAGCCCAATGACATTCAGTAAACGGGAGGCTTCTCCTTATGTCAGCCGTATGCAGCTCATGTGGCACGAAATGCGGGAACCGGTTCTAGATCTATTTCCAAAGCCTTCGGGGCTGGCTTCCGATACCGCCTCTTACCTCAAACAGGTTGAAAACAAATACCCGTCTGATGCATATCACTCCCTTTCTATTGAAGGTTATCAAGTCAGCTATGAGTTGATAGAAAAAGTAAAATCGGGTTCATGGAACCCTGACAATAGCGTGGAAGACAGAAACCATCGCAATGCTCTTGCGGCCAGAGGCTATTGGCAAGCCTTTCAAGCTGTTGAGGACAGCATAGAAAAGGTCTTGGGAGGGGGGAATACGGGAGAGGTCGCTCAAAAGGACCATGGCGCCTGGTATCGAGAGCTTTTTGGCCCAAGTGTCATAGCAGGTATTCTGAAACCTTCCGACCTAGCCGGTTACAGAAACGGCCCTGTTTATATCCGCCAGTCGATGCACGTCCCGCCCAACCGAGAGGCTGTGCGAGATTTGATGCCTGCCTTATTTGATCTCCTTCAAGAAGAACAGGATGCACAAGTTCGTGTCGTTCTCGGCCATTTTATGTTTGTGTATATCCATCCTTACATCGATGGCAATGGCAGAATTGGCCGGTTTCTTATGAATACAATGATGGCCTCGGGTGGTTATCCGTGGACAATTATCCCTGTAGAAAAAAGGAATGAATATATGGCAGCCCTTGAATCAGCCAGCGTTGATCAGGACATAAAACCATTTACAAAGTTTCTCGCTGACTGCGTGGATTCATGCACGCCATAGGTAATACTGTTGCGGTATGCCAAGTTAATTTAACAAGACAGGGGAACGAGCAACAGCTAGTTGACGCTTGTGCACTGCACGCCTCTGGCGTCGTCGGATACGGACTAGAAAGCGCCTGATACTATTTAGGGTACCTTTGAATAATGGAGCTGCACGCTGAGCACTGCCACCATTTTTCAGGTGCCCTAGTGTCATTTGTGATTTAAAAAGCACTAACCACTATTTTTCGCGGCGCATAAAGCCACGGTGCAAACGGAAGAAAAACATCGAAGCAAACGCACTGCCCACAATCGTCAGCGCCATATTGGCTTGCACAGAAAATGGCAGCAGTGTGGAGACAGATGCAATTAATGCGCCTGCACCAAAGCGGAAACTTCCCGCAACCGACGAGGCGGTGCCTGTCATAACCCCGTGACGTTGCAGCAGCATGGCGTTTAGATTCGACGCCACCATACTGGTTGCGCCAATAATAATCATACAAGGCAAAGCCACCAATCCGATCATGCCCTTTATGAACACCGCTGGTAGCAGCAAGACACCTCCCACAAACTGCACGGTCAGTCCCCAGCGAAGCATAAGCGGCGCCCCCTTAAGCCTTACATAGCGCCCATTTAAAAATGGTTAAAAAGATCAGCGACACAACGTTGAGCGCAAACAAATAACCCACTTTATCCACTTCAATGCCGTAAACTTCGATATACACAAAAGAGCCTGATATCAAAAACGCAAACAGGCAGGCATAACTAAAGGCGCTGGTGCACATAAGTACCAAGCTAACGGGATCGGTGAACATTTTGCAGTAGTTACGAATAGTGCGGCCGACGGCCAGTGGTTGCCGATTTTCCTTCGCCAGTGTCTCGGGTATAAATAACGCGATGAGTACGCAAGCTAGAACACCTAGGGCTGCCAGCGTCCAGAAAATACTGCGCCAACCAAACCACAGCGCGAGATAACCGCCCAACAGAGGTGACAGCAGTGGCGCAATCGTCATCACCAGAACAATAAAACTTATGATTCTTGAGAAATCATCCTGCTCGAACATATCTTTGACGATGGCCGTGGTCATCACCGCCGATGCAGCACCCGCTACCCCCTGCAGAGATCGCCAAAAGTTGAGTTCACTGATCGACTCAGCATGGGCGCATAACAGCGTTGTCACGGCGAAGAGCACCGTGCCCGCCAACATAACGCGGCGACGCCCAACACTGTCTGAAACGGGACCGACAAAGAGTTGGCCCAGGGCAAAACCCACGATAAACAGCGTTAAGGTGTTTTGTACTTGCGCCGCTTAGTTAGAAAAAATCGGTGAGGCGAGAGCCGCTGGGATTAACAGTGTTTGTTTAAGCGCTGATTTTTGAAGAGCGGGTCTCTCTGAATTTTCTGGAATTTCAGCTCGAGCTCTTTGATCAGCTCCGTGTGTTGTTTGTTGATATGCAGGTACAGGCTGACACCTTGCTTGATGACTTTTGTGTGCAGCTCGGTACGACCGGTTTCGAGATATAGTTTGCTGATTAATGGTTGGTAGAGACCGAGTAAAAAAAAGCCATCTACGCGGCCCGCAGCCAGCAGATTGATCATTTGACGAATAGACTGGGCCCGAACTGAGCTGGGGGCGAAATAGCCGCTTGCCAGCTTATCTCCAGCCCAGCGATATGAGGGCAGAAAAGTAATTGGACGGCCCTTATATCCCCCTCGTTTCATGATCTCACGATTAGAGTAAAATAAAATTTCCTCCTTAATCCGCGAAGTTTCAATCATCACCATGTTCGGTATTCGCTGTTTCCTGATGTCCTTGGGTGCGTAGTAGATACCGTGGACCTCGCCCGTCGACCCAGCCATGAGGGCGCGCCGACCTGGGTAATATCGTAGTTGTATACGCCCGTCTAGGTAACGGTTTAGGGTGTTTAACAGTGTTGCTTCACAATCAAAACCATCCAGCAGTTCTTTGTATTCCACATTGGTGGCCAGGATAATTGGCCCATTGGGCTCTACTACAAGCGACACAGCACAGGGAGCCAGAAAGATTTGTAGGGTCACGAACAAGAGCCGAACCAGAAATCCGAAGCGGCGAACTAGCGGCATTTTAAATCCCCATCGGCGAGTTAGTAACATAGTAAAACAGTCTTGACTCAGTGGCTGTTAAACCCAAAAGGCAATGAGTCGGATGACCAATTACCTGGCCGCTGCTGACCAACTCCTTTTTGCGGTACTCAAAATCCTTCACCGCCTCATAAATCCGATAAAGCCATCGGGGTTTCATGTGTCAGTTACGTTCGATTATAGTAACCGCACCCAAAAAATCCCGTAATCATATTCGGACATATATCGAACTCGTCACCTTCGATCTAGAAAATAAAAAATCTTCTTTGAAAAATTAAAAATCAGGAGCAAGGTGTTCGAACCAGTGTGTATATACATCTAATAGTTGAACTGAATAAGACAGGGATCAGCGGGCATAAACTCGTTGACGTTTGTGCATCTCCCTGTCTCTGGGCCGTCGACTGTTGATCAGCAAGAGTCCGACACTATCGAGCCGCTGATAAGACTGGATATAAGTAAACAAGCGGCTTATGCAGTTTGAGCTTGCTGTTTCGCCAAGGCTCGACCACACAACCAGAGATGCAGAGCCCCCCAAAGGCCAACGAGGGTAAAACAGGCCAATGCGATACTCAATGCATCTTCGCCATAACGAGGCGTCAGCAGGTCACTAAGAACACCGACCAACAAAGGCCCCAAGCCCATGCCGATAAGATTAATAAACAGCATCAAAATAGCCGATGAGACAGAACGCATATTGACTGGCGATAAGGTTTGCACCATGGCGAAGGCTGGGCCCATGGCGTAGTTAGCCGCAAAGCCTGGAATAATAAACAGCACGATGGCAGTGGTTAGTTCGTCGGCCAGCAAGCCCATAATAAAAAATGGCATAGTGAAAAACGGAACTATGGCAAGCATCCACATGCCGTGTTGAAAACCACGAACCGCCACACGGTCAAATACCTTGCCGGCCACCAAAGCACCGATCGCCCCTGATATGCCAAACAGACCTGCGATCAACATGCCCGTTTGAGATTGACTGAGATCATGTGCTCGCATAAAAAAAGTCGGTAGCCACTGAGTTAAACCATACGACATCAAGCCAGCAGCTATCGCACCAAACATCAAATGGCGCATGGCGGGGTTTTGCCACATAGCAGTGGCGGTAGTCAGTATGGGTGGTGGTGGCTCGGAGGCTTGTGTCTCAAACGTGCTCTTGGCAGGCTCTTTTAGCAGCTTGCCCATAATCAAGGCCAGTAACAGACCGGGTACACCCACGGCCACCATCGCGGTACGCCAACCATAATGCTCGGCGATAACACCACCACCAACAAAACCCAGGATCATGCCAACGCTACCACCCAACATTAAAATGGACATGGCCAGCGCCCGACGCTGCGGAGGAAAATAGTCTGCAATGATGGAATGGCTGGCAGGATTTACACCCGCTTCACCAATACCCACTCCGACTCTCATCAACAACAGACTGATAAAACCAACAGCAAGACCGCAGAAAGCGGTCATTAAAGAAAAAATGACAAGACTGACAATAATAATGCGCTTGCGGCTGTACTGATCAGACAGACGTGCAATTGGCAGCCCCATGGTGGCGTAAAACAGGGCGAATGAAATACCGCCCAATAAGCCCAGCTGGGTATCACTTAAAGCAAACTCCGCTTTTATATCCGGAAATAAAACGGACAAAATCATCCGATCGCACATCGACAGGGCATAGGCTAACATCAGCAGGGTCAGGGTTGTCCGGTGCCCCTCCAAAGGTTGACGGTCTATTGATGCTATAGAATCCGACGCTCCTGTATTATCGCCTAAATTACCTGCCTGACTATTAACTTGAATATTCATACTTGCTCTTATTGATAGATACACATTTGGGTATGTGAAGATCGCCGAATGACAGTAGAGCTCGAGTATAGAGAGGATCAACCAAAAGCACGCTATCATAATCGGACAGGCAACGAATCTGTCATCTACGATTCAACTAGCCAAGATACGCCCTGGAGGAAGAGCGATACAGGAACTGATTAACAACAGCAATGCTGGAAAAAATGGAGGTAGGAATTTATTTAAGGTGTCGGCAATGTATCTTCTCGTAACCATTCTGCAGTACGACTAAAAAAACCGACCTTTCCTGTTATTAACATTCGCTCGCTATCGGGCAAGGAAATTTCCACGCGTTTATACTCGCCCAGCTTTTCAATGTATAACATGCCGTACCATAGGTTTTGATGCTCACTACTGGATTTTATCTCCTTGAGAATTTTCCTACCCACACGTTCGGGAGATTTGTCACTGCGAACGACGGTAGCATGCCCCTCCTCCAAATTAATTTCGATCCAGACGGGATTTTTAGCGTGCTTCCAGGTGCCTGCGACGCCATCGCTAATCGCCAATGGCGCGAAGAGAAAGACAAACGTAAAGAAAACCGAGCGAATTATCATTTTATTAACTCCATCATGTTATCGACCAAAAAACGTGAGGAATAAAAATCCTCCGGTAGTGTAAACCGCCCCCCATCAGCAAAGCAGTTGCTAGTGTCTGATTACACACTCTTAATGGGAGTGAATGAGATAATCCGGGTGCAGCCCGACTAGATGCAAAATTGTCGGTAAAGCCAGCACAAGAATCACAATCAATACCAGTGTGGCGAAACAGACAATCATCAGTTTCTTCATCAATCAAATCTCGCTGAGTATCGCACAGGTGTTGGCATAACAGACTTTCAGAAGGGTATGATAATTTGGGGTAGCACTATGGAGAGAATCATTTACGGACAATCGGTCTTTATTCCTTCTCTGTTAAGGTCACAAATGGTTACTTAACGCCTGCTCCAATGCCTCTTTTGATACCGGTTTGGTCATATAGTTATCCATGCCTGCATCAAGAGCTTTTTGCTTGTGCTCCGTCATTGCATGGGCGCTCAAACCAATTATTTTGACCTTTATATTAGTACCGCTATGGTTAATCAGCTTCCGTATCTGTCTGGTTGACTCATAACCGTCAAGCTGCGGCATCTCACAATCCATAAAAATCAATTGAGAAGGCTCATGCGGTGAAACAAGACTCGCCTTAAACGTATTAACAGCGGCCGACCCTCTACCTGTAAGAACGGCAAACCGCACGGAACATATAGTCTTTCAACAACAATGCGAGGAGTTTTTGCACGGGATGAACAGTGTCGAGAAAACTACCACCGCCGTGCGGCGGTTGCCAATCCAATCCGCTGGCGACTTCCTCGATATCGCTCAGGTAGCCAAGCGTCTCCATGTTAGCGAGCGTACCCTTAGGCGCCAAAAGCAGACGTATCACTTCTAATTAGGTGTCCATGGTAACTATGCCGGTGCAGCCAGGGGTGGATACAAAAACGGCCCCAATAATAGGAGTCGTCTTTTCTTCCTAATCTAGCTACGGCCTGATAACAGATTATGCTTTGGCGCTCTTGCGGCGACTAAAACCTAGGCCTGCTAAGCCCAATTATGGATTGGAGCGACTGAAAATATAATAGTTAACAATCAAATATTTTGTAGGGATGACATTTCTCTGGGGATTGTTTGGGGACATTAGGGAAAGGAATTACACGAGTTTTTGATCACATTGCGAGTCTAAAATACGGCATCCAGAGCTGAGAAAGTGCAGTCTACTCCCAAAACAAAAATGGCTACCAGGTATTAACATGCCAACCCTCAGTATATAGTGCCTCAGAGGGGTTCGAACCGAGGCGTCGAGCCGCTTCGACCGCTCGGATTGCAGAGTTAAAATTCAACTTTAACCTATTGATTTGTAATAAGTTTATCAGCGACTCCCATTGCAAAAAGTCACTGTAGAGCAGCGTAAAGCACGGTAGGGTCACTCATATCTCACTCTGACTAAATGTAGTAAGTTCTGTACGTATTCAATGTGGTTTTTTAGATATAACCGTTATCGCCGTGCAAATTACCGACAAATAGGCTAAATCGGGAGTTTTTACTTGCCACAACGCACTCAAATGCTGTATTAATATGTAATACAAGTAAATCCTTTTGGAGCAAGCACGATGTCTAGAAATACTAGTGTTACTCTCGGCAATCATTTCTCAGAATTTGTAGAAAACAAGATTGATTCGGGACGATTTGAATCCACCAGCGAGGCGGTACGCGCAGGCCTTCGACTGCTAGAACTGCAGGAAACTCAAATTGATTTACTCCGGCAAAGACTCGCGACTGGCGAAGCGCAGCTTGATCGAGGCGAAGGCGTCGATGGCGAGCAGTTTATGAACGAATTGACAGCCTGACATGGCGAGGTACATCCTTTCACCGCAAGCCCAAGCAAGCTTGAAAGAAATCCGAGCCTACACCTTAAAACAATTTGGTAAGCAACAAACAGTGGTGTATCTTAAAAAACTACGAAATCAAATGAAAGACTTAGCGATCACACCCGCCATGGGCACAGAAAGACCCGAGATTAAAGTGGGTTATTACTGTTCCTTTGTCGGCTCACATACCATTTATTACCGCCTATCTGATACTCATATTGACATCATTGATGTATTGCATCAAAGCATGGAACCAATGCGGCATTTAACGTAGCTTTTTTTGGCACTAATGTAGTGTTCGACTGGACAACACAATCAGCGCCAAGTCCAGCCCTCTCTATTTCCGCCAAATTAACCAAGATGTTATGCTGGTTACTTTGGAACCACACGAATTGGATCAATGCCCTCAACTGCTATCACAAACAGCCTGAGTTCAGATACTCAGAAAAACGCCTCGCACCCCGCCCTCGACCGCAAGTTCACCATTGCGCCAATGATGGACTGGAGCGATAAACACTGCCGCTACCTCTGGCGCCTGATTTCCCGCAATGCCCTGCTCTACACCGAAATGGTCACCACCGGCGCCCTCATTCACGGCGACAAAGAACGTTTCCTGGATTACAACGACGCAGAAAACCCCGTGGCCTTGCAGTTGGGCGGCAGCAACCCGGTTGAACTGGCGCTGTGTGCCAAAATGGCTCAGGCCTGGGGATACGATGAGGTGAATCTCAATTGCGGCTGCCCAAGTGACCGGGTACAGCAGGGTATGATTGGCGCTTGCCTGATGGGTCATCCCCAGCTGGTTGCGGATTGCATCAAGGCCATGCAGGATGCCGTGGACATTCCAGTTACTATTAAACATCGGATTGGCATCGATGATATGGAAGATTACGAGGGGCTAGTGAACTTTGTTTCCACGGTGGCGGAGACTGGCTGCACCACCTTTATCGTGCACGCTCGCAAGGCCTGGCTATCAGGTCTGAGCCCGAAGGAAAATCGTGAAATTCCACCGCTGAAATACGATATGGTCTACCAGCTAAAAAAAGAGTTTCCGCACTTGGAAATCCTTATCAATGGCGCCATTACTACCTTAGACCAGTGCCACACGCACCTGCAGTCTGTTGACGGAGTTATGATCGGCCGGGAGGCTTACCACAACCCTTATTTGCTCGCCGCCGTGGACACTGAAATCTATGGTGATCAACAGCCAATACCCAACCGGGAACAGGTGCTGTCTGACTACGCTGACTACTGCGCTCAGGAGATTGCCAGAGGCACCCGGCTGAACCACATGTCCCGGCACGTGCTGGGCCTGTTTCAAGGGCAGCGTGGCGCCCGGATATTCAGGCGTTATATCAGCGAGGAAGCTCACAAACACCCCGCAGATGCCGATGTGCTTAGAAGGGCTTTTTCCGCAATGAACAACATTGCTCACTCTTAAAAGGAATATGCTGTGTTCGACAAATTATTGGATTTACTAAAACTGGATGAACCCGCCGGATCGACAGAGGAAAGGGAAACCCAGAGCTGGTCTCTGGCAGCCTCAGCGCTAATGATTGAGGTAGCCACTGCCGATCAAGATTTTGATAATGATGAGCTCAACACTTTACTGAAAGTATTGTCACGGGAGTTTAGTTTAACGCCTGAACAACTGGACACACTGGTATTGAATGCCAAATCACAAAGCAGCCAAGCCACCTCACTCTATCAGTTCACTCGCCAGGTGAACGACGACTGCACCCACGAAGAAAAATACCGGTTGATGCTTGGGTTATGGCAGGTGGCCTATGCCGACGGTTCCATCGACAAATATGAAGAGCACATTATCCGACGCATTGCAGACTTGATTCACTTGCCCCACACGCAGTTTATCAGAGCAAAACACGAAGCCAGAAAACCAGAATAAACACTACTCAAACGACTTGGTATCTTTATAGGGCAGTTTCATAAAACCAGAAACGCCCACGCCCTGCACCAAATGAAGCCTCTCCATAATGCCGCTCAGGCAACCCGCGAACTCATCTACCTTTGTGGCATCCAGCAATTTCAGGTAGTTGTGAATTTTCAGTTCCTGGTCAACACTTTCAAAAATGATGCAGCCCGTGTGGTGTATTTGGTTCATGGTGGAGAGAAGTTCCATGATCTCGCCAGGGAGCTCAAGCATTTCATCTGGGTCATCGCCGTCCTCAAAATAGGAGTGTAAACGACTTTCATCTTCCAGCTCCTGGGTGTCGCTGAGTTCAAAAGGAATTTTCATTCCCGGACTGGCAACAAAGGCATCTGCGGGATCATCACGCTCAATGTGCAGTGTTTTACGCGCATCAAAAATACAACTTTTAAACACTCCCTTTTTTTGAATCGCTTTGGCCAGGTACACCATATTGTTGACGGCACTGACAAATGCGGGTCGCAACGTTTCGTCCGCCAAATTCAAACTGGAATCGATAAACACACCGTCATCCTGCCACCGAATCGCCAGCCCCCCTACCACGGGGTAGCGCCCCAGATGCGACACTGCGGTGATGAATGCTTTTTCGGTATCACCCATGCCGGATAGGTAATTTTTGTAGTATTTATCGAGCTCCGTGGCATCGAGACTGGCAAACGCCTTGGCCGACATTTCCTGTCTCAGGAAACTTTTTCGCGAACTGTAAACCACAGTCTCCAGCGATTTATCTCCGTCCAGCACCCAGATGGGAATCAATGGTGTGAGGTGCGCTTCGAGCTGAGTGTTCGGTTTTTTATCCTGCACAATGCGCTTCATGTATCGCATGTTATTAAACAGATAGTCGCCAGCTTTACACCGCAACTCGGCATCATCACTCAACAGGTTTTCCAGCGTTCGGGCAAATTCAGTGGGTAAACCCAGTGAATCCGGGCGAATGACCTGCCGCCCAAATCGACTGCCCTGCCCTGATGCCAGCGCATATAAAGTGCCCGCCAAGCCCTGCTCATCGAAGCGCGGGGATGAAAGCTTCCCCTGCAACTGATCTTCACCAATGAAATAAATATCACCCAGCTTGGCATTGCTTTGCTGTAAGTCGACACTGAGGGCGCTAAGCCCGCCGGAGTTGGTATGCTGCCCACGATGGTCCAGTTGAGCAAATACCGCCGCCCCCCAATCGATCAGGGAGATTGTTTCCGTTTCGGGATCGAACACTATATTTGAAGGTTTGATATCGCCATGCACAAGCGGTGCGCGCAACTGCCGTTCAGCCTGGGTTCTCAAGGCGGTAAGAATTTCCACCATCTGGGCGGCGATTTTTAGCAACAGGCGAGGTTCGAGGCGACCGCGCAAGCGACCGAGTTCGTCCAGGTCAATGCCCTTGGCCCGGGACATCATTAAAATCGATTGGCCACGCACTCGCTGATAATCAATGTAGGAAGGCGCGTTATCATGCTGCACTTGTGACAACATATAACCCTCTTCTTCCAGGCGCTCCTGCACTCGCTGGGGCAAAGTGATACGTGAAAACTTAAACACATATTCCCGCCCATTATCGGCCTGACCTGCAAACACAAAACCGTAGGCGCCCTTACCAATCAATTCAATGTCGGTATAACCCAAACGCAAGAGCTGGGTTTTACACAGAGCCAGCCAATCTTTCAGTTTTTGCGCGTCGCGATGACTCAGCAGATAAACTGATTGCTCTTCGTTTATATAAAAATGCTGTAAGTTGTCGCTTTCAACCAGGCCCATGGTTTCTCGCTATTGACACCAACTGATCCGCTACACCATGTCAACCAACATGGAACTGGGGTCTTCCAGATACTGTTTCCACAAGTTGCTGAACCGGGCCATGGTGGCACCGTCAATCACTCTGTGGTCTCCAGACCAGGATATATTCATTATTTTACGGGCAACCACATTACCCTGATCATCAAAACGCGGCAAGGTCTGCACCTTGCCCAGTGCCACAATAGCCACTTCAGGTTTGGTGATAATGGGCGTGGCTGAGGTACCGCCAATGGCGCCAACGTTTGATAGCGTGATGGTGCCACCTGCCAGTTCCTGAGGGCTGATTTTGCCGCTGCGCGCCGCTTCAGTCAGTCGAGATACCTCTTCGGCAATGCCTAGAATGGAACGCTGCTGAACCTGCTTAATGTTAGGCACCAACAATCCGGTTCGGCCATCCACAGCCATACCAATGTTGTGATCGGCCAGATAGGTCAGTTCGGTAAATTCGTCGTTCGCCCGACTATTGATGATCGGGAACTGCTTTAACGCCAGTGACAGCGCTTTAATAAACAGCGGCATCATTGTAATTTTAATGCCCTGATCGGCATAACGTGTTTTAAGTTGTCCACGCAACTCAGACAACGCGGTAATGTCAATTTCATCCATGTAAGTAAAGTGAGGAATGCTGGCCACGGATTCAGACATACGTTCCGCCATGATTTTACGCACGCCTTTTATAGCCTCAACACGGTCTTGCGCCGAGTTTGCAACGACTTGCTGCCCACTTGTTTGTGCGGGTTCACGCGCAGCGGTGGAATCACCTGAACCGGAGAGGTAGGCCAGTAAATCCTCTTTCAATACCCGGCCCTGTTTACCCGTACCTTTCACCACGCTGAGATCAACTACATTCTCTCGTGCCATACGTCTGACCGCTGGCGTCGACAGCACTTTGCCAGAAGCGATATTACCCGCACTGAGGTTTTCAGCGGCGTCAGAAACTGGGGCAGAGGCTGTGGTATCCGCTACTGGAGAAGCAGCCGTTGTTTGTTTAGCGTCTTCGGCATCGTTACTGGCCGACGGAGCACTCTCACCTTCTATCTCTACCGCAAATAGCGGCGAGTGTACCTGGGCAATATCACCTTCATTGCAATAGAGCTTGGTAATTTTCCCGTGAAACATTGAGGGAATTTCGACAATGGCCTTGTCTGTGCTGACATCAACCACTACCTGGTCTTCAGTGATCACATCGCCTTCTTTGACTTTCCACTCCACCACCTCACACTCAATGATGCCTTCGCCAATGTCAGGTAAAATAAAATCTTTAATCATGAATTTCTCCAACGAACCGCCTGCGGTTCATTTAATAATTAACACTGGCTTTAATGGCCTCGTAGACCTTGAGATGGTCGGGCATATATTCTTTTTCCAGGGCGAGAGGGAATGGTGTATCCAACCCTGTCACACGGGTGATGGGAGATTCGAGCGAAAGAAAACAGCGCTCTTGAATCTCTGCGGCGATTTCACCACCAAAACCACCTGTGCGAGTCGCTTCGTGTCCCACAAGCAAGCGGCCCGTTTTTTTCACCGAGTGACATACCGTCTCCACATCCCAGGGAAGCAAACAGCGCAAGTCGATGACTTCACAAGAAATACCATCGGCACCCGCCAATTCGGCCGCCTTGTTCATGGCCAGCATTTGAGCGCCCCAGGCTAACAGGGTGATATCGGTGCCTTGAGTGACAACTTCCGCCTTGCCCAGCGGCAGTTCATAGTCCTCGTCTGGCACTTCGCCAATGGCTGCACGATACAAAGCCTTGGGTTCAAAAAACAACACAGGGTTAGGGTCGCGAATAGCCGCCAACAACAAACCTTTAGCTTGATAAGGGGTGCTGGGCACGACAATTTTTAAGCCTGGGGTATGACAAAAATAGGCTTCAG
>ENA-OSET01001107-OSET01001107.1-sediment-metagenome-genome-assembly--contig:-NODE-1107-length-28603-cov-6.579752_pt1 | contig 28603 bp, 24 predicted proteins | sample MGYA00237882_ERZ534229 | MGnify/ENA primary metagenome ERZ534229 (study PRJEB26408, sample SAMN06266212) | sediment metagenome | isolation source: Hudson Canyon methane seep mesocosm | place... | reverse complement strand
GTATCTATGTTGCAGCTAAGGCTGCAAATGATGATATCGCCAATCAGGGTGATGTTGATACAGCAAGCGTTATATTAAATATGAAGGGGGGTTCAATAGTAACTATTATCAATGGACGCCAGGCTTCTTTTGGCTATGATCAAAGAATTGAGGCTTTTGGTGAGAAGGGGATGCTACAAGTGCAAAATCCACTTGAAGATAGTGTGGTAATAAGCAATGCAAATGGAATTAACCAAGCTAAAGCGAAATATTTTTTCTTAGAAAGATATGAAAAGGCATATCACAACGAATTGGTACATTTTATTAAATCAGTTCAAACAGGGGTTAAACCTAGTGTGGATATTTCTGATGGTGTATTAGCTTTAAGAATTGCTGAAGCAGCACAAAAGTCACTTAAAACTGGAAATCCAGTTGATTTATAACAATTGAAAGAAAAGAGAATGCTTCCAAATAATATTAATAAATTAAACAATTTACTTCAAGAGAGTTACCCAACTTTAAGTAAAAAAATGAAGTTGATAGCATTCTACATTATCGATCAACCTCAAAAACTCGCACTAAACACTCTTGCTGTGATCGCTGAAGATATTGGGGTTTATCCGTCAACTCTGGTGCGCTTTGCTAAACATTTTGGTTTTAGTGGTTTTGCAGAACTTCAAGAGCTATTCAAGGTCAAAATTTCTCAATCTGCTATCAACTATCATCAGCGTATCACAGATGTACAAAAAGTCACTGTAGGTGATGGAAAAACGAATAGTTCGGATATATTTCATGATGTTACTAGTCGTAATATTGCTGCTACAAAACTACTATCTGAACAAGTAAATGAAGAGATATTAGAGGAATCCGTGCAGGCGTTGTGTGCGGCCAATGAGGTAATTGTATGCGGTTCGAATAGAGCTCAACCTATAGCAAACTATTTTTATTATATGTTAAATAATCTAGGCATTCGATGCCGTATTACCAATATCGCAGATGAAGAAGAGAACCTATCACATTGGCTTGATGAGAAAACTGTATTAATTGCAACCACTTATAACCCTTATTCTAATTGGACAATTGAAGCCGTCAAGAAGGCAAAAAAATCGAATGCAACGGTTATTCTGCTGACCGATACAAAGCTAAATCCTATTGCCCATCTTGCGGATTATTTATTTTGCATACATGAAGCAGAAATCCACACTTTTAGGTCTTTAGGGGCAACAATGAGCCTTGTTCAGGCTATATGTATATCCATTGGATACCATCAACAAGGAAATTAAATATGTCTCTTTTATCTCGTCCCAAATTAAGTTCAGATGGTTGTTATCAAAACATTACACCAAAATCAGCCAATTGGAAATATGTCGGATTTCAAGCACATGAACTGGCACCTCAACAAACTTTGAATTGGATTGATCCAGATAAAGAATCATGCTTGGTAATCTTATCTGGCAAGGCTGATATTAGAGTAGATAAGCAGACTTTTCATGGTCTTGGCGATAGAATGAGTGTATTTGAAGATAAAAAACCGCATGCAGTATATGCACCCAATAACAGTCAAGTATCTATCAAAGCGATAACCAAACTCGAGCTGGCAATAGCAACTGCCCCTGGCTTTGGAAATTATTCTGCCAGGCACATTAAGCCTGAAGAAATGACCAATGAGGTTCGAGGAGAAGGCAGCAACACAAGATCTATTTGCAACATATTGCCGGAACAAGACAAAGCTGATAGTTTGCTGGTTGTCGAAGTTAAAACTCCGGCTGGAAACTGGTCAAGTTATCCACCACACAAGCATGATTCAGATAACATTCCGGTTGAGACATATTTAGAAGAAACATATTATCATCGAATTAATCCACCTCAAGGGTTTGCTTTCCAGAGGGTTTATACCGATGACCTTTCAATTGACGAAACAATGGCGGTAGAAGACAAATGTGTTGTTCTTGTTCCAAAAGGATATCATCCAGTTGGTGTTCCTCATGGATATGATTCATACTATTTGAATGTAATGGCAGGCCCTAAAAGACAATGGATTTTTAAAAACCACCCAGACCATGAGTGGATGTTAGATAAATAATGAAATCAATTGATATTATTTGTTTAGGAAGAGCGGCTGTAGATTTTTATGGCCAACAGATTGGATCTACGTTAGAAAATATGGGGAGTTTTGCCAAGTATCTAGGCGGCTCTTCTGCAAATATTGCATATGGCTGCTCTAAGCTTGGCCTAAGTTCAGCAATGCTTACTAGGGTTGGAAACGAGCATATGGGTCGTTTTGTTCGTAATGAACTTGAAAGTGTTGGTGTAGATACGTCTCATGTAATTACTGATAGTGAACGATTAACTGGCCTAGTTGTTCTAGGGATTCAAGATAAAGAAACCTTTCCGCTTATTTTTTATCGTAAAGACTGCGCTGATATGGCAATCAGTGAAAAGGACTTTACAAAAGAGTTTATCGCGAGCAGTAAAGCATTACTCATTACAGGAACACATTTTTCCTCCGATAATACTTATCAGACAAGTATGAAAGCAATAGAGTATGCAAAGTCCTCTGATACTCAGGTCATTGTTGACATTGATTATCGGCCAGTGCTTTGGGGCTTAACAGAGTTAGGTGATGGAGAATCTCGATTTGTTGCAAGCGATGATGTTAGCCAGCACTTGCAAACAATACTTCCACATTGTGATGTTATTGTTGGCACTGAAGAAGAAATCCATATTGCAGGAGGTAGTGAGGATACTATAACAGCCTTGAGTAAGATACGACAGATAAGCAATTCAATTATTGTTTTAAAGTTAGGCCCTTTAGGGTGCACAGTCATTACGAGTGACATTCCTAATAGCACAGATGATTTCAATGTAATCAAGGGTAATCAAGTCGATATCCTTAATGTTTTGGGTGCTGGCGATGCTTTTATGTCCGGTTTTTTACGTGGTTATCTTAAAGGTGAGAGTCTTGAAAAAAGTGCTAATTATGCGAACGCATCTGGCGCATTAGTTGTTTCTCGCCATGGCTGTGCTCCAGCAATCCCTGGTGAGCATGAATTGCTATATTACATAGAAAATGCAGCTGACATCGTAAATCCAAGTACAGATTTAACTTTAAACCATCTTCATAGAGTTAGTTTTAGAAGCAAGGAAGAGCCGGAGATTTTTGGGTTTGCTTTTGATCATCGTAAACAGCTTGTTGAACTTGCAGAGAATTATGGTGAAGATTTAAACCAAATCATTAAGCTGAAAAAGCTATTTATTAAGTCCATTACAAAAACTATCGAAAAATTAAATATTCCTGAAAAAAATATCGGTGTTTTAATTGATGATACTTATGGGGAAGACGCTCTCAATTCGATTGCTGAAAAGTCATGGTGGATAGGAAGACCTGTAGAGCTGCCAAGTTCAAGACCCCTTAAGTTTGAGGGTGATCAATCTATTGGATCAAAGTTGCAGTCTTGGCCTCTATCACACGTTGTTAAGTGCTTGATTTTTTACCACCCGGATGATTCAGATGAACTCAAGCTTAAACAGGAGCAAAAAGTAAAAGAGCTTTATTTCGCCTGTATTCAAAGTGGTCACCAATTGTTACTGGAGGTTATTCCTCCTTCAGAATATGAAAATGAAGAAGCAATAATTCCAACGATTTTAAAAAGATTCTATGACTTAAAAATTAAGCCTGACTGGTGGAAATTGCCAGCCCTCCAAGATGAATCTTGGGTGCAAGTAAGCGATGTCATAAATACACATGACCCTCATTGTCAAGGTGTATTATTACTAGGTCTCTCTGCTCCCATTGATAGTGTTAGAGAGTCGTTTGGTGTGGCAGCAAAATATAATATCTGTAAGGGTTTTACAGTGGGTCGAACTATTTTTTATGAGCCAGCTAAACTGTGGATGCAACATAAAATAAACGATCACGAGCTAGTTGATTCTGTGTCTATTAATTACATCGAATTGATTCAAGCTTGGAAAAAATATAGAGAGGAAATTTAAAAATGAAAACTATTAGACTAACAATGACTCAGGCTATAGTTAAATACTTATCGTCCCAATATATCGAAACAGATGATGGTGTACAACCAATATTCGCCGGTGTTTTTGCTATTTTTGGCCATGGAAATGTTGCAGGTATAGGGCAAGCCTTGACTGAATATCAAGACAAGTTGCCAACTTATCGAGGACATAGTGAGCAAGGCATGGTACATTCTGCAATTGCATATGCAAAAGCTAATAACCGTCAAAGAATGATGGCATGTTCAAGTTCAATAGGACCTGGAGCAACTAACATGGTAACAGCGGCAGCACTAGCCCATGTAAATCGATTACCCGTTTTGCTATTACCAGGAGATTACTTCGCAAGCAGAACGCCAGATCCTGTTCTTCAACAATTGGAGGATTTTTCTGATCCAACAGTAAGTGTGAACGACTGCTTCAGGCCTGTGAGTAGATATTTTGACCGAATCATGAGGCCTGAGCAAATTATTAACAGTTTGCCTGTTGCAATTCAAACGTTATTAGATCCTGAAAATTGTGGTCCAGTTACGCTTTCCTTGCCTCAAGATGTTCAGGCAGAGGCGTTTGATTATCCTGAAGCTTTTTTCAAAAAGCGAACACACACTATTCGTAAGATAAAGGTTGATGATGACGAGTTAACTCGTGCAGTTGAAATTTTGAAAAATTCAAAAAAACCTTTAATCATTGCTGGTGGTGGGGTTCATTATGCTAAAGCTTGCAGCGCACTACAAAAATTTTCGAAAAAATATCGAATTCCAGTTGCTGAAACATCTGCTGGCAAAGGTGCAGTGACATGGAACCACCCGGGTTATGTCGGCGCTATTGGAGTGACAGGGTCGAATGCAGCCAACAATCTGGCAAGAGAGGCGGACACAGTTTTGGCTATTGGTACAAGACTAAATGATTTCATATCAGGCTCAAGAGCGTTATTTTCTGACAAAACACTTATACAGCTAAATGTAGCTCGTTTTGATGCAATTAAGCACAATGCATTTTCTTTGTGGGGCGACGCAAATTTAGGAATAAATAATTTAGATGAATGTCTTTCTGACTGGAAAGCGTCTGAAAAGTGGTTTGAAGTTGCAGAAAAAGAAGCCTCAAATTGGAATAACTACTACGATGAAATTACATCCATTAATAGCTCTTCAGGTGCTGAGGACAATTTACCTACAGATGCTCAAGTGCTTGGCGAGGTAAAGCGGAATGGTGATGCAAGTGACATTGTAGTTTGTGCAGCTGGAAGCTTACCGGGAGAGCTTCACAAGCTTTGGAGGACTGAGCAAACTGGCGGATACCACTCTGAATATGGATTTTCCTGTATGGGCTATGAGATAGCTGGTGGACTTGGTGTAAAAATGGCACAGCCAGATCGAGAAGTCATCGTGCTTGTTGGCGATGGATCATACTTAATGCTCAATTCAGAGCTAGCAACTAGCGTTATGCTGGGTCAAAAAATTATTGCTATCGTCCTTGATAATCGAGGTTTTTCATGTATTAATCGACTTCAAAATGCCACTGGTAATGACTCATTCAATAATTTATTAAAAGACTGTAAAAGTATAGATGATGGGCATCCAGAAATTAATTTTGCAATGCATGCAAAATCTTTAGGAGCAAACTCAGAGCATATTGGAGATATAAATGAATTAGCATCAGCCCTTAAACGTGCAAGATCATCAACAAAATCTTATGTGATAAGTTTAGTGACTGACTCTCATAAAATAAGTCCTGAAGGGGGTTGTTGGTGGGAAGTTGCTGTTCCCGAGGTGTCTTCAAATGAAAAAAGTGAAGAAATTCTCAGCTCATATAAGAAATCTAAAACAAAACAACCCTACTAGCCATGAAAGAAGGAGCAGTTAAATCAAATCATCAAGTTTACTTCAGTGAATCTGATATAGATTATGACGATTTAACTAAAATCTGCTCTCAAAAAACGCTTCAAGAAGATTATCCGCTTTCAGATTCAGTTTCAAATAATGTTGTTATTTATGACGCAAAACACTTTAAGTCATTTGTCGGCAACGTTGAAAAAGAAAGAAGGTTAAAAACAGAGTTGCATCAAGTTTTAGAGGGTGGTCCAGGTGTGTTTGTTATTCGAAATCTTTATCAGCATGATGCAATAGATCAGAGTAATGCTATTTTTGAAAAAATTGTGGAAAAAGAAAGTGGGACAAGTAATGATCATTTTGCTTCAGGAACTAATACTAGAATCTGGAATTGTTTTCAAAAAGTTGCTTTGGAAAGTGCTGATGCATTTATCAATTACTATTCAAATGATTTAGTAAAGCTAATAGCTGAGTCATGGTGCGGACCCAATTCTCAGATGACTGCCCAGGTTAACATTGTTAGACCGGGTGGAGAAATGCAGAAACCTCATCGAGACTATCATCTGGGTTTTCAAGAAAATGAAGTCGTTGAGAAATTTCCAGTTACAGTGCACCGTCTTTCAAATTACTTAACTTTGCAAGGTGGTGTTGCTCATACTGACATGCCTGTTGAGAGTGGGCCGACAGTCGTGCTACCATTTTCACATCAATACGATTTGGGATATTTGACATGGAGAGATTCTGAATTTAGTGACTTTTTTAATCAACATTCAGTGCAGAATTCAATGAATAAAGGTGATGGTATTTTTTTTAATCCAGCTTTATTTCATGCGGCAGGTGCCAATAAAACAAGTGATTTTCATAGAATAGGTAATCTACTTCAAATTTCATCAGCCTTTGGCAAAACCATGGAGCATATAGACTATATAAAAATTATTACTCATATATATCCAGCTCTACTGAAACATATAAAAAATAAAACTCTCTCAGAAAGGCTAATTGAAAATGTTCTTACATGTGCAACTGATGGTTATGCTTTTCCCACAAACTTAGATTACGATAAAAATTCTGATTCTAAGCTTCAGGGAATAAGTATGTTTGAACTTACAAAAAAATCGCTTTTAGACTCACTGAGTCTAGAGAAATTTAATTTAAAGCTCCTGGAGCACCAGCATATTAGGCTTGCTGGTTAAAATATTATTAATAATTTGGAGAAAATAAATGAGTGTGAAAATTGGTGTTAGTCCCATATCATGGACTAATGATGATATGCCTGATTTGGGTCGTGACACGACTGTAGAGCATTGTTTGCAAGAAGGCAGTCAGGCGGGATATCGAGGGTTTGAGTTGGGAGGAAAATGGCCTAGAGAAGTATCTGTATTAGAGCCTTTATTTAACAAATATGATATGGATGTTGTGTCCAGCTGGTTTTGTGGCGGATTGCTTAAAGATAGTATTGAGGGGGAAATTAAGAGAATAACACCACATATGCAACTTTTGAAAGACTTAGGAACTGACGTTATTGTTTATTGTGAAATGGATGCTTGTGTTCATGGCGATATTACCTCGCCACTTTCAAAACGACCTATGCTTGATGATGATCAATGGGAAGAGTGGGCTGAGAAGCTTAATGAGTTAGCTAAATATACTTTGTCTCATGGAATGAAGCTTGCTTATCATCATCATATGGGAACAGTCGTTCAAATTGAGGAAGAGATAGATAAGCTAATGTCTATGACCACAAGTGATCTTGGTTTAGTTTTTGATACTGGGCATTTGATTTATGCTGGAGCAGACCCTCTAAGGGTATACAAAAAGCATAGTGACAGAGTCATGCATATTCACTGTAAAGACGTAAGGGATGAAATATTAAATGATTCACTAGAGGCTGACTCAAGTTTTTTAAATGCTGTTTTGAATGGAGTTTATACAGTTCCTGGAGATGGAGTTTTCGACTTTCCAGGTTTATTTAAAATGGTAAGTGAAAATGATTTTAAGGGTTGGATTGTTGTTGAGGCTGAACAGGATCCTGCAAAAGCGCATCCTTTAACGTACGTCACAATGGGCTATAAAAACATTGAAAGCTATTGTGAAAAATTTGGAATTGAAATCGAGGCGAGGCAATGAAAACAATAGGTATAGGTGTAATTGGAACAGCATTTATGGGCAAGGCACATTCTATAGCCTATGCTGCTGCAGGGAGTGTTTTTGGAGATGGCTTGAGACCAAAACTTGAGATGATTTGTGATTACAATTCTGATAGGGCTGAGGTAATGAGGAAAGAGATGGGTTTTTCGCGTTGCACGAGTTCTTGGATGGAGTTGGTAAACGATCCAAAAGTTGAACTTATTTCTGTTTGTGTTCCTAATTCATTACATAAAGAGATTTCAGTGGCCGCATTAAAACTTGGAAAGCATGTCTGGTGTGAAAAACCGATGTCTACCAATTTAGCTGACTCTGAAGCTATGTTTTCGGCAGCTTCAGAAGCTTCTAGTTCCCAAACAATTTTAGGTTATAACTATACTCAAAATCCTGCAGTTCAAAGCGCAAAAAAACTTATTGATGAGGGCGTAATTGGACGTGTAATTGGATTTTATGGAAGCTATGATGTAGATAATGAAGCCGATCCAGATAGACCTCATTCTTGGCGAATGAGCCGGGAAGCTTCTGGAACTGGATCGAACGCTGATGTCATGTGCCATTTGGTAAGTATGGCCCACTACATGACTGGTAGCGAAATTACTCGATTAGTGGGCGACTATGACACCGTTCACAAAGAGCGTCAGGATCCAAAAAATCCGGGTCAAACACTTGTTGTTGATAATGACGATGTTTGTACAGCGATGGCACATTTTAAAAGTGGAATTAAGGGAACTCTAAGAGTGAGTCGAGTTGCTTGGGGAAGAAAATGCGGGTTGCGTTGGGAGATTCATGGGTCACAAGGGATGATATGTCATGATCAGGAGCGTTTAAATGAGATTAAACTTTATACCCGAAGTGATGACCCTAGACAGGAGGGCTTTAAAACTATTTTGAGTGGCCCCGCTCAGCCGCCTTACGATGCTTTTTTGCCAAATGCAGGACATAGTCTTGGTTATATCGATGTTAAGGTATGTGAACTCAAACAACTTCTAGATGCAATCGAAACAGGCAAGGCAGTATGGCCAAATTTTTCAGATGGATTAAAAATCGAGAGAGTAATGGATGCAATCGACCGGTCCGCACTCTCTGGTCAGTGGCTGGATGTCTAGTAATCAAATTCAAAATCTAGTATATAAAGATACACGAGGCTGGAGTTCTCTTGTGGTAGGAAGGGCAGGCCTTGATCTGTACCCTCAGCCGTCAGGAACGAAAACGATGACTGCTGAAACGTTTGCGAGTGATTTAGGAGGATCAGGTGCTAATATAGCGATAGCTATGAAAAGATCTGGGGGAAGTGTCGCCCTTATTTCTGCGCTCTCTGAAGATCCCGTTGGCTCTTTTGTAAAGAATCGACTTATACGTGAAGGAATAGACATAGATTTGATGCAGACTACAAATGGAGATGAAAGAACGAGTCTTGCGATTGCTGAAGAGCGACCTGTGGACTGTGAGGTTGTGATTTATCGGAATAACCCAGCAGATCTTCAAGTTAATTGTAATGATAATATCAAATTGGCAATTTCTAATAGTAGCAATATAGTTGTCACAGGAACCAGTTTGATTGAAGATCATTCTAGAAATCAAGTATTAGCAATGATGTCACATGCCAATAATCATGACTGTAAAGTTTGGTTAGATTTGGACTATAGACCTTGGAATTGGCCTGATGAATCAAGCACACGATTAGCTTATCAAAAAGCTTCAGAGTTAGCGCATGTTATCGTTGGCAATGAAGAGGAATTTAAGATTCTTCATGATGATATAGCATCTCAAGTCGAGCATTGTTCATCAAATAATCAAATAATGATCCTAAAACGAGGAGAAAATGGTTGCTCTTTGTTTTCTAGGGAATACCGTTTAGATGCCGGTATTTATAAACTAAAGGTTATGAAGCCTTTTGGTTCTGGAGATGCTTTTCTTGGTAATTTAATAATGGACTATATGTCTTTTGGAGACTGGAAAAAGGCAATTGAAGCTGGAAGTGCGGCCGCTGCTATAGTGGTTTCAAAACAAGGATGTGCAAGTGCAATGCCAACTCAAAAAGAAATTAAGTTATTACAAGACAGTATGTCGATTCAACCAAAAACAGAATGGAGTTAAAAATGCATATCCCCCAACATGACAATAATAATCAGCCAATCGTAGATTGCAATAATGAGATAGTACCTCTATGCTATTTCAACATAATAAAACTCTCCGCTGGTGAGGAGTTTAGTTATCAACTAGAGGAGTATGAAACATGTATTGTTCCAGCAACTGGAACCATTGATGTTGAGGTTCAGGGTCAAACTTTTGAGAAAGTTGGTAAGCGCAACCATATTTGGGAGAGTGACCCCGAAGGAGCTTATATCCCAGTCAACTCAGAAGCTAGATTAATTTGTCAAAGTGGAGAGGCTGAGATTTTCATATCTGGTGCAAAACACAATGAAACGTACGAGGCATTTGTCATTCGGCAAAAAGATATAGATAAAGTACAGTATGGGTCTGATGAAACTAAGACTCATAGAAAAATTAAACATATCCTAGGCAAAGATCCCGCTGGAAAAGTTGGAAAGTTATTGGTAAGCGAATTGTTTACTGTTGGAGAAGGCGGATGGTCGGGCTTCCCACCTCACAAGCATGAGACTGATATGCTTCCAGAGGAGAGTCGACACAATGAAGTTTATAATTTTAGATTCAATCCTTCAAATGGTTTTGGGGCTCAATTTTTAACGCCAGATGGAGAGGATTTTGGCCCCATCTATCATGTTAGAGATGGCTCCACATTTATCTTTGATAAAGGCTATCACCCTTGCGTTGTGGCTCCAGGTTTTGAAATGTATTACTTTACTATTTTGGCTGGTGAGACACAAAGACCGTTGCACATGAACTATCAAAAAGAATATGCGTATCAACTAGAAACTATTCCAGGCATGCAAGATATGCTTAATAAATTTAAATAATGATTTCAAATCTTAAAGATATTCTATTGCCAGCTAGAGAACAAGGATATGCGGTAGCATGTTTTAATGTTTTTGGCTTTGAAGATTCAAGGGCAGTTATAGATGCTGCTGAGTCAAGAAATGCTTCCGTAATTCTCTCAATTAATCTTGATATGCGAGAGTTTATGACCATGGATCAAATAATTGGAATGCTAAAGCCTATGGCAGAAAGTTCTAAGGTACCAGTATGCCTCCATCTTGACCATACGTACGAAGTTGATGTGGTCAAGCAGGCAATAGATACTGGATTTACCTCGGTAATGTTTGATGGCTCTCAATTGCCAATTTCTGAAAATATTTCTTGTGTGCGTGATGTTGTCATGTATGCAAAATCCAAAGGAGTTTCAGTTGAAGCTGAAGTTGGTTCAGTTCCCTATGCAACAGGGAGAGATCATATTAAATCTGCACTAACTGAGGTATCTGAAGCTGTGGCTATGGAGAATGAAGGTAAGCCTGATGCACTTGCAATTTCGATTGGCAATGTCCACCGTTTAGAGACTGGGTCTGTAGAAATAAATATAGAGCGTTTCAATGAACTTGAAAAAGCATTAAGTATTCCATTAGTAATCCACGGTACAAGCGGCATAGTGGATAAAGATATCCGTTTGTTGTCAGAGCGTGATGTTGCGAAATTTAATGTTGGCACTGTATTAAGAAAAAGATTTGGCAGCTCATTAAGATCAACGCTTGAGTCAAATCCAGAGTTATTTGACAGACTATCAATTATGCAAAAAGTGATTCCTGATTTAAAGGAAACTGCAACAAAGGTTATAAAGCTGCTTGGTCAGTAAAACTAAGAATATTATTAAATTAATTTTGCTTTTTCAAGAGTTTTGATTACTTTTTCGGTTTCTTCCCAGTCAATACATCCATCGGTGACAGATACTCCGTATTTCATGTCATCTTTATTGTCTAGTATTTTTTGTTTACCAGAGAATAAATTGCTTTCAAGCATTACACCAAAAACTGACTTATTTCCCGAGGCTATTTGACTTGAAATATCATCAATGACTTTGCCTTGGTTTCTGTAATCTTGATTAGAGTTATCATGAGAGCAGTCAATCATAATTCTTTCAGCTAAATCATTTTCTTTGAGCAGTTTTTCGCAATTATTAACAGCAGCTTTATCATAGTTAGGCTGGGTCCCACCCCTAAGGACTATGTGAGAAAATTTATTTCCTTTGGCCTTGAACGTAGAGATTTGGCCCTTGTCATTAATACCTAAAAAACTTTGCTTCGAAGAGCAGGCTTTGATAGCATTAATAGCCATAGTTAAATTTCCATCTGTTCCATTTTTAAAACCAACTGGCATCGATAGTCCGCTAGACATTTCTCGATGCGTTTGTGATTCAGTCGTTCTAGCACCAATCGCGCACCAAGAAATTAGATCAGCCAAATACTGAGGTGTGATAGGATTAAGCGCCTCAGTTGCAGTAGGTATTCCTATTTCTGCAAGCCATACTAAGAGCTCACGCCCTTGACGAAGGCCCTTTTCTACATCCAGTGAATTGTCCATATCCGGATCACTAATTAAGCCCTTCCAGCCCACAGTCGTTCTTGGTTTTTCAAAATAAACCCGCATAATGATATAGATTGATTTTTCGACTTCCTTTTGAAGTGATTGTAACTTTAAAGCGTACTCTTTAGCCGCTTTGATATCATGAATTGAGCATGGTCCAAGAATTACTATTAATCTTTCATCATTTCCTAAAAAAATGTCTTCAACTGTTTTTCGACTCGATAAAATGTTCTCTTTACCTTGCTCGCTGACTGAGATCATTTTTCTCAAATCAATAGGCGAGGTAATAACGGTTTCGCTTTCAATATTTTTATTGTGAATTTGATTAGCCATGTAAATTTATTTTATTATTGTGAGCGACGATTTAAACATAAATCTTAACTTTGTTTTATTAAGTTTGTATCTTGTATGAAGTCATTGATTAAAAAAACGTTGTTATTTTCACTGGTGTTCCTTGTTGGTTGTAGCTCTACGACCTTTGTATACAACCGAATTGATTTTTTATTGCCGTGGTATCTTGGGAGTTATGTTGACCTTGATCGTGAACAAAAACAGGATTTAAAGGAGTTATTAATTCCATTTTTTAAATGGCATAGGGAGGAAGAGTTACCTAATTATTTGGCAATTATTGAAGATTTAGAATTGGCTCTTGATAAGACAATTGAGTATGAGAGTATTGCTGAAATAACCTACGATGTTGAAGAATCCTGGTTTAGGCTTGAAGATAGAATGCTTTTATGGGCTATACCTATGACTAGAAATCTCTCTGAAAAACAGATTAAAGGTTTTATTCAATCTATGCAAACTAAAACAGAGCAGAGTGAAAATGAATACCTAAGTCGCAATTTGCAAACCTATCAAAATGACAACTATAAGCGCCTTAGAAAGAACTTGCGCCGCTTTATAGGAGGAATGAATAAAGATCAGCTAGATCTCATTAATAATGCTAGTAAAGAAATGATTAGGGTCGATGGTCAGTGGATTGATAATCGAAAAGCTCTCATTGAAAAACTTAAGGTCATTCTTAAGAGAGAGGATGGCTGGGAGTTGGCACTTGAAAATATTACTCATAGAGATGATTTTGTAGCTAAGAATTATCGTAAAACTTATGCGCACAACATTTCAATAAACCAAAACCTTCTTGTTGAAATATTAAATTCGCGAACTGATAAGCAAGATATGAAACTACGTTCACAGTTATTAAAGTATCGAAAAGATATTGAAATATTAATCCAGAATAATTGAATTAATAAGATATTAGCTTGGGTTAAATTCCACCTATTCCATTAAATTTAGGCATAGAGTCAAGAAGTGATTTGGTGTAGTCATGTTGAGGTGATTCAAAAATATCATCGTTACTTCCTTTTTCTAAGGCTTCCCCATCCTTCATAACTATCACCTTATCACACATTTGACGAATTACTGCTAAATCATGACTTACAAAAAGTAAAGTCAAAGAAAATTGCTCTTGCAGGTCCTTCAACAAGTTGAGTAAGTTAGCCTGCACTGAAACGTCAAGTGCTGAAGTTGGCTCATCACAGAAAATAAAATCTGGTCTGTAGCCAAGCGCTCTTGCAATTCCAATTCTCTGGCGCTCTCCACCTGAGAATGCATGAGGTAATTTATTGGCGTACTCCTTTTTTAGTCCAACTATTTCCATGAGATCTTCAGCAAGAGATTTTGCTTTATTTGCATCAATTAACTTATGAATTTTTAATCCATAAGTTATGTTTTCTCCAGCCGTCATTCTTGGATTAAGTGAAGAGAATGGGTCTTGAAAAATGCATTGCATTGACAGTTGATGCTTCAAACGCTCTTCATTATTTCTAATATTACTGAGATCTTGGTCTTGGTAGATTATGCTTCCTGTGGTTAAATCTTCTAGTCCTAAAATCATTCTACCAATAGTTGATTTTCCTGAGCCTGACTCCCCTACAATGCCAACAGTTTCTCCTCGTTTAACTGAAAAGCTTACATTTTTAACGGCCTCAAATGCCACACTTGGCTTAAATATGCTGGCCGGTGTGTAAAACGTTTTAGAAATATTCTTAATTCTTAGAATGATTTGATGCGAAGAAAATTCAATATTTCTTTCCTCTTTTAAGTAATCAAGATTAAGAGAGTTAACCTCTGAATTAGTATTTGGCAATGAAAATCTGTGCAGTCTCTTCTCAATAAGTGGAACAGAGGCCATTAATGATTTAGTGTATTGTTGTTTTGGGTTTTCTAAGACTTCAGCTGTCTCTCCCTGTTCGATATGTTTACCATTCCTTAGAACATAAACATAGTCACATGTCTCTGAAACTACGCCAATGTCATGAGTAATCAGAATAATGGCAATCTCCTCTTCTTTGCTAAGCTTAATGAGCGTTTGAAGTACTGAGTTTTGAACTGTGACATCAAGTGCAGTAGTTGGTTCATCAGCAATAATCAGTTTTGGTTTTGCAGAAATAGCAATTGCAAAGACAATCCGCTGACATAAACCTCCAGATAATTGATGAGGATATTTTTGAAGTCGATCTTTGGCAAAACTTACGTCTGCTCTCTCTAGGAGGTGAATTGCAAAATTATAAGCATCTTTTCCACTCATATTTGTATTAGCTTCTATCGCCTCAATAATTTGCTCACCAATAGTTAACACAGGATTCAAAGCTGTCATAGGATTTTGATAAATATATCCAATTTGATTTCCTCGTAAAGACTCGTATTGAGTTTCGTTTAAATCAATCATAGATTCTCCTAATAGCTTTATTTCGCCGGCTAACATTTTGGCAGGAGGGTCAAGTAGCCCTAAGACGGCTTTGCCTATTGTTGATTTTCCAGCGCCACTTTCTCCTACTATTCCAATAATTTCAGTTGCATTTAAGTTAATGGAGATATCGTCAAGTGCCTTTAATTCTGTATTTTTTTCTGAATCTAAAGGGTACGAAACTGTTAAATTTTTTATTTGTAGTACTTGAGATTTTTTCATTATTTATCCTGATGTTTTAGATAAGGATTATTGAATTCACGAATTCTATCTGCTACAACATTTATGCACAATACAAGCAAAACTAATATGATTCCAGGAAAAATACTAATCCACCATTTTCCAGAAAGCAAGTAGTCGTTGCCATTGGCAATTAACAGCCCTAAAGACGGCTCAGTAATTGGAACTCCTACACCTAGAAACGAAAGTGTTGCTTCTGCGCCAATTGCACCAGAAAGCGCCATTGGAACCATTACCAATACTGGCGCAATGCTGTTAGGTAGCAAAAATCTCGTCATTATTCTCCAACTTGGAATGCCAGATATTCTTGCAGCGTCAATATATTCCTTTTGCATTTCTTGAAGAGCTGAAGATCTTGTTAGTCTAGCTTTGCTAGCCCAAACCCCTATAATAAGTGCATAAATAATCTTATCGACTCCAGTGCCGAATATAGCTAACATCATTAGAGCTAGTAAGATTCCTGGAAAACTTACCTTTAAATCAACTGCACGCATAATTACAGATTCAACCCAGCCGCCTTTCGTTGCTGCTAAGAGTCCAAGAATTACTCCAATTGTGGTTCCAATAGATACTGCAACAAATGCCACAAATAGACTCAATCGAAGTCCATACATTACAGCTGATAATATATCTCGACCTAAGGCATCAGTTCCGAGCCAAGCAGTATCTCCATTTCCAAGCTTTGATAAAGGGGGTAATAAGCCATCCATAATATCTAAAACCATCAAGTCATATGGGTTTTGTGGCGCAATCCACGGAGCTAAAAGTGCGGTTAAAACAAATATAACAAAGCCAATCAAACCTGCAATTGCTATCGGGTGACCCGAGAAAATGGATTTTATTTGCAAGTTTAAAGCAGCTAATATGTTTTTGTAATAAATCATAGGAAGTTATTTCTGGTGCCGAATACGTGGATCTAGAAATGCATACATAACATCCACAACAAAATTAATAAAGACAAACATCAGGGTAATTAGGATGAGATAGGCAACAACAACTGGCCTATCAATCATATGGATGGAATCTAGTAATAATTTACCGATACCTGGCCAAGAAAAGATTGTTTCGGTGACTGTAGAGAATGCAATCAGTCCTCCCACTTCTAGTCCTGTAATGGTAACAATCGGTATCAAAATATTGCGAAGAAGGTGACGTCTAATAATGCGATTTCTTGTTATTCCTTTGGCTCGAGCAAAGGTCATATATTCTTGGTATAAGATTTCTTGGGTTCCAGACTTAGCAAGCCTTTGCTGCATACAAATTTTGTAAATCGCGAGATTAATTGCCGGGAGAGCCATGTGCTGTAAGCCATTAAGGGATAACCAGGCCCACTCGATACCAAACATTGAGTTGGTAAGTCCTCTACCTGAGGCCGGAAGCCATTGCAAAAAAACCGCAAACACCATAATCAAAATTATGGCTTGCCAAAAATTGGGCGTTGAGTAACCTACGGTTGTGAAAAAGCTTATTATTTTCGAAGCTCTGGAATTGTTTTTTATACCGGAAAATATTCCGAGAGGGATGCCAATACCAAGGCCAATAATCATCGCTAAGAGGGAGATTTCTAATGTGGCTGGAAGGCGCTCCATGATGAGATCAAGTACTGGTCTATTGTAGACAAACGAGGTACCAAAGTCCCCTTGAAGCATACCCCCTGTATAGGTAAAGTATTGCTCATAAAGTGGCTTATCAAGTCCAAGTTCAATGGCTAATTCGATTTTGTCCTGCTCGGTAAACTCGTCATCCGATAACATTTCAACTGGGTCACCAACCACGTACAGGCCAAAAAAAACGATTAACGACATGACGATTGCTAGTATGCCGCTGTGCCAAAGACGTTTTAAAATGTACTTAATCATGAATTGTGTGCCTCTAATTGTGGGGTTTTTATAATAATTAGGCTCCAAAAACGCTCTGGCTGAGTGGAGGAGTCCATTATGCGTAAATCTTATAAAAGGATAATTGTAATTTTTATATTAAACTTTAGATACAAAAAGTTCATAAAAAAACCCCTCACACAAGTGTAGCAGATTACTTGCATGAGGGGCTATTTAGTGTGCTTCTAAAGGTCTCTAATTTTTAGTCGCCATGTCAGCAAAGGTACGCTCATCTGGTCGACCACTAACGCTTATGTCGCTTGTGTGAGCCCAGATGCTATGCTGGTAGTATAGAGGTATTCCTGGTAAATCCCTAACAGCTATACGCATGGCCGCTTGATTATATTCAAAGGCCTTTGCTTCGTCAGTTTCAACTGCCCATGCTGCCATTGCGGCATCGTAGTCTGGATCAGTATAGTTAGAGTAGTTACTGCCTCCTAGGTTGAGAGCCTTATTCCTAGTTCCAAACGCATATGAAATCATCTGCGCAGGACCTTGAGGGTGACCCCATCCGTACATAAACACACCCAACTCACGAGCTGAACGACCCTTTCTAAATACAGACCAAGGCTCAGCTACTAGAGTTACGTTAATACCGATACGAGACCAGTATTGAGCAATAGCTTGACCAACTCGAGTACCATTTTGATACTTAGCAGTTGGCATTCTGAGATCGATAGAAATACTATCAGAGTAACCCGCTTCAGCGAGTAATTGCCTTGCCTTATCAACATCGTAAGCCATATCTGGCATTGACGAATCCGCACCATCTTGATAGCTTGGTGCAAACTGGCTAGCAACGGTTGCATTACCACCCATTAATTTATCTACAATTGCATCTCTATCAATCGATAATGAAAGCGCCTGTCTCACTCTTATATCTTTTAGTGGGTTGCTTCCATCGCCAGCAGTCACTCCTGGTGCGACATCACTACCTACATCCAATATCAAGAAAATGGTGCGCCAAGAAGGCATAGTTGAGTAACTATAGGCAGAGTTACCTTCCAAAGCCAGTAAATCTTCACCAGTAGGGTTCTCAATCAAATCATAATCTCCAGCAAGTAGTCCAGCCATTCGTGCACCAGAATTCGCTACCGAAGTCATTTCTACGCGATCCCAGTTGCCTGGTTCACCCCAATAATTATCGTTACGTACCAAGACGGCATCGCCGGTATTTTCGAAAGACTCGTATTTGTACTTGCCCGTACCGTTTGCATACTTACCGCTCTCAAACTCAGCTTTAGTGGGGTAACGTGTTATGCCACAGTCACCAGTATTATCAAACTTTAGAGTCGGCCCTAGATCAGCATCTCCGCTGTCCAAGATAGATAAAGATTTAAGCTTTTGAATGAGTATTGGGTACAGGCCTACAGTTTTGAAGGCCACGGTGTAGTCATCAATCGCTACCACGTCAGTCACAGGTCCCATTGCACTTGTGAGCATGTTTTTCTTACCTCCAACTCTATACATCATACGACATGAGCTATAAATAACATCTTCAGCAGTGAAGTCAGCACCATTATGGAATTTGACACCTTTCCTAAGATTGACTACAAGTGTAGTATCATCCGTCCAGCCATAAGATGTAGCCAACAGTTTTTCATTGGTACGCGAAACAAGCGCTTCATAAAGATGTTCATTTAATGAAGCGGTTGCTGAAGCACTGCTTTTATATGGGTCTATCGTTTTCGGCGCAACCGAATAGGCCATACGCAATGTATCTGCATAAACAGAACCCATCATGCTGGCTAAGAGCCCAACAAGACAGGCGATTTTAAAGTTAATGTGTTTCATAGTTCTTTTCTCCTTTTTTCCTAAAAAATAAAAAATTAATTGCTTAATTTTGGAATACAAAACAATAATAGTAGTATCCAAATAAATTAACAATCTTATTAATTCAAACTTTATCACTATAAGTTATAGTTATAGTTTATTTAGTTTGATTTCGTATTAATATACTCTTTAATTTGTGTAAGAGCATTTCCACAATCATTTTGCATCTTCATAAAATGCTCATTCTTTTCCCTACTGTCTTCATTCAAATATAAATCTCTTCGAATTTCTACTTGGAGAATATGTTGGTCTATCTCAGGCCATCCATAACGAAGAATTATTTCTCCTCCAATAAAGCGCCCATTAATTTTTACATCATATCCAAGTTCACTAAAACTGTCAGCAACACATTCTGCATATTCTTGACTGCAGCTCTCTCCATTTCTAGTGCCAATATCAATCTGAGGTCTTTCCTTGCGTCCTCTTTTTTTTCCATCAAACTGCGTCATTGAATGGCAATCAAGAATATAAGCACAACCATGATTTTGATATATTTGATGAATTTCAGAATTTAATTGCTGATGGTATGGCATGAAGCATGAAGCAAGTCTATGCTTTAGTTCTTTGTGGCCAAGTTTTCTGGAATATATGTTGAAAATCTCTTTTGTTTTAGACCAAAATAACGTAGTTCCTGTATCAACACCTGCAGGATGAATTCTGCCATACCAATCTTTGTTTTGTTGAAGCATACTAATGTCTATATTATGTTGATTTCGATTAACGTCTATATAGGTTCTAGGAAAGTTAGCATGAACCGAAACAAGACCAAGTTCCATAGATTTCAAATAGAGTTCATCAACATATTTATCATTAGGAAAGTCAAGTACCTCAAAGGTTAATTCAGGATTTGTAACAAAATCATCAGGATAGTTATCCCCACTGTGAGGAAAACTCAAAACTAATGGAGTGTCTTGGAGCTCTTTACTTCTTTTGTTATTCTTAACGGTTACGCTTTGAATAGGCTTGCCATTAACTATTATTGAAGGCATAAAAATTTATTTTATAAAATTATACTAATAGATTAACTTAGTTATGGTTATTACTGCAACCTTATTAAATCTAATTTATACTATATAAGAATTAGTTATAGCATTTTAGATAATTTACTTATGGACGATAAAGTTACAAAAATCAATCGTTTCAAATATGTTGAGGCATTTTCTGAAGTTATTTCTTGTGGAAGTGTTTCAGCAGCAGCGAAAAAACTGGGCATATCTCAGCCGGCAGTTAGTCAACTTATAAAAAAACTAGAAAAAGCCGTTGGTGCACCATTATTTATAAGAAGAAATGGACTAATTTTCCCAACTGATAGAGCCTCAAGCCTGAGAGATGATGTGGAGCAGCTTTTAATGCAATTAGATAAGGTTCAGATGCAGCTTAACTTCAATAACACTAATAATTTAACATTGAACACATTAAGATTTTCCGCAAGTCTTTCTGTAATTAATGAGATTTTGCCTAGAGTCCTCTCTCATATTCATTTATCAAAACCAGAAATATTGTTTTACGTTAATTCATTACCAATTGTGGATATGGGTAAGGCTATTCGACGAGGTAATGTTGACTTTGCATTAAGCACAAAAAAAATAAATCATGCAAGTATTACAAGTAAGAAGCTTTTGTCTGCAAGAGAGGTATGTGTAATGCCAAAAGACCATGAGCTGGCAAGCAAAGATAGTTTATCTGTTCAAGATATTAATAATCAGAAAATGATCATGAGTTCAAAAACTGATCCATCTTATGATGAACATAGAGCTTTATTATATAAAAATAAAATACGCTATCAGAAGCTACTAGAGTCTCCTTTTGCAACTTTATCTATGGCGATGATTCCTGAGTTTAATGCTCTCTCTATTAACAATGTTTTGATTGCAGAATTAGTATGCCAGCACAACACTAATTTAACGTGGAGATATATAGATGAATTTAAGCATCTAACAAGTTTTTATCTTTCAATGCCCCCATGGCTATATCAATCATCAACAGAAGATCTTTTTTTAGAAAGTTTTCATAAGTCATTAAAACAGATTACGAAAAAACTTGATATTGAAATTATGCGTTAGAGTGAAGATTTATAAAGTTTGCCATCCATGCGCCAACAACATCTCCTTGATTAGGGATTTCTAGAGATCGAAGTGCCACATTATAAAAAGAGCCAATTCGATCCTTTCTTTGAATTATTAAATCTCTACATAATGCTTCAGTAAACTCAGGATGTTGTTGAATAGCAAGAATTCGATCCTCTATGTAAAACCCACTATTCTTACAAAAATAGTTACTAAGAAATCTGGTTGCATTCATGGGTAATTTTGTGACTTGGTCTTGATGCATAGCATATAAATTGATTTCTTCTGAAATAGCATTAAGCCATTTTGGTTTATTAATAATATTTAGTGATGTTGTGCCTGCACTCCAGCCAGCTTTATGACGTTCAACTTTACCGCCCAATGCTTGAGCGATAGCTTGATGTCCATAGCAAACTCCTAATAGTGGTATATTTGCTGAATAAATCTTTTGAATGAAGCTTAACAAATTGTTTTGCCATGCAAAATTTTCAAATACTGAATATTTTCCTCCTGTAATTAGATAAGCATCAAACTTACCGGCATTATTAGGAAGGGTTTCTTCTAGACAGTGAATGGTTGACCATTTTGCATTTAGTAAGAATGGTGCAAGAAGATTTTGAAAGCGAACTGGAGAAGATTTGTGTTTTTTTTTGAGTTGATTATTTGACACACCAATATGTAGGATACAGATATTCATCTAGATTAAACTTGACTAAAACTCTAGATAATAAAAGAGTATTAGTCTAAAAACAATATTATTATTAGCTCTTAATAACGTATTAGATTGAGTTATGAGCATTTTCAATCACGAATTCATAAACATGGTCGTTAATTTGAAATATGAAGTTGACCTCAAAAAGGATTGTTTGATGGAATTTTTGGATTTACCAGCGCCTTTTCATTCTCCCTCTAAAGATATCTGACCCCCAGTTAAGAAGAAGTCCAAGGAGGGCCGCGCCTGAAAGCCATAAGTATGGAAGACTTCCATTAGATTCGAATATTATTGCTCTATAAGCCTTTCCAATTGAGTCAAAAGGTACCCAAGTTCCAATGAGTTCTAGCCATTCTGGGGCGGCAGTTAAAGGAATTATAGTTCCACTCAATACAGACTGATAGAAGACAATTGGGAGGATTACAATCATGGCAGAAAGTCCAATAATTGTAAAAACTCCTAGAAAAAACCAACTCAAACAAACACTAATCAGCCACGGTGCTAGCCAGAGCATAAAGAATGACCCCCATTGCTGAGTTGAGGTTGTCACAACGATTGCCAAAACCAAGCTGGAAGCCCCCATCGTCATAATTGGAGTAACAGTTCTTACGTATGCTCTATTCAGAAGGGTCATTTGATTCGTTGCAAGAAAAAGCAGAACTGATCCAACCATTGCTGTCAGCCAGGTCACAAAATTCATTACAAAGGGAGATGAAATTGAGGCAAGACTGTGAGCTTTGTGCATAGTTTCATTTTCAATCATGATAGGCATTTCAGGGTCGGGCGGCTCGTTTTTTATTTTTGCCAAACGAAGATTTGAAATAAAAGTAGAAAGCCCCATCTGGAACATTGACGGGAGCTGCTTTGCAATCTGAGTTTCAGAGACTGTTAAATGATCTGAGCTAATCATTTTGACAGTTATGCTTTTCTCACCTAAGGCCAGTTCAGAGAAATTCTCTGGAAAAATGATGACCGAGGAAATTTTGCCTTCAGAAAGTGCCTCTTTTGCTTCATCCGGCGTCTTAAATAATCCTACTCTGAAGGGTAATGATCTTGAGATGGCTTTTATTGCTTGGGTTGAAATCAAAGGGAATTGAATGCTAGTATCCAAATTCACAATACCTAGCTTGAAATTTGATGAAATTTTTTCGGGATCGTTCGGCGCTGTCAGATTAAACAAAGAGAAAATTAATGCAATAAGGATTGGAACAATAACCGCTGCTCTAAATAATTTGCTGCGACGAAAATCATTAAGTGAGGAGGGCATTAAACTAAATCAAAATAAATTAAACAATACACAAATAGACCTATTTAGTCAAACTCGAATTGTTGTCATCAAGAATCATCTCAGCTGCTTTTTCTGCAATCATCATTGTTGGTGCGTTTGTATTTCCTGAGACGAGCTCTGGCATGATAGATGCATCTACCACTCTCAAATTATCTACCCCATGAACTCTTAAACGATCATCGACAACACTTTCTTTATCATGACCCATCTTACAGGTTCCAACAGGATGATATATGCTTTGAGAATGGTTTTTGGCTACCTCAAGCAAATCTTCATCAGAGGCGAACGAGGAGCCTGGGACAAATTCATCAAGGATATGGTCTTTTATTGCGTTTGCTTTGGCAATTTTTCTAGCAACCTTGATTGAATCAATTGCAATTTGTCTGTCAGAGTCAGTCGCAAGATAATTTGGAATAATTGTGGGCAGAGATTGAGGGTCCGAAGATTTTATAGAGACTTCCCCTCTGCTCTCTGGTCTTAGATTACAAATCGACATGGTAAAAGCGGAAAAAGGATGAACGCCATCTCCTGGTTTGTCGGCACTAAGCGGCTGCATATGAAATTGTATATTAGGTCTAGAGCTATCCAGTGATGTGTTGGTAAACGCAAATACTTGACTTGCACTGAGCGTTAATGGGCCCGTTCTAAAAAGCATATATTGCAGACCAATCAGACCTTTTTTCCACCAAGTATTGAGCTCATCATTCAAAGTCCGGGTATTGGTCTTGTAAACCATTCTGACTTGAAGATGGTCCTGCAGGTTTTTTCCAACCGAAGGATTGTTATGAATTGTTTTGATACCCAGTTCGCTTAAGTGCTTATCATCTCCAATACCTGAAAGCTGCAATATTTGAGGAGAGCTAATTGCCCCTGCTGAAAGAATAACTTCTTTATTTGCGAGTATAGTTTGATTAGACTTTCCTTTGCCTTGAATACACTCGACGCCAATCGCCTTTGATTCTTCAAAGACTACTTTACTTATATGAGTGTTAGTAACAATGGTTAAATTTTTCCTACTTCTTATCTCTCTATTTAAAAAAGATCGGTAAGAACTTCTTCTGAAGCCTTTATGGGTGGTCTGTTGAAAGTATCCAACCCCCTCTTGCTTCTCGCCATTACAATCTGCATTGAAAGGTATCCCAATTTCTTCAGATGCCTTGATAAATAGATCAGCAATTTTTCTTCTTAGTCTGAGGTTAGAGACTTTGAGCTCACCATCAACTCCATGGTATTCATTCTCTCCATTCTCTTGACACTCAAATTTTTTGAAGTAAGGTAGTACATCGTTATAAGACCAGCCTTTATTTCCTAGCTTTTCCCAGTTGTCATAGTCATGCCTATCTCCTCGAATATAAAGAAGTCCATTAAGTGCGCTTGATCCTCCAAGAACTTTTCCTCTTGGCCAGTCAATCCTTCTATTATTTAATCCTTTATCTTTTTCAAGTTGGTACATCCAGTCAAATTTTGGATTATTCATGGTTTTGAAATAGCCAACTGGTACGTGGAGCCAGAGATTATTATCTTTTCGACCGGCCTCAATTAACAAGACGCTATTATTTGGATTAGCTGAAAGTCTATTCGCTAGAAGGCAACCAGCAGATCCTGCTCCAACGATAATGTAATCGTATTTCTCTTGCATATATATTTCTTAGTAAATTATTTTATTGATTGAGAATAATCTAGATGGAACTACTTAAAATGTAAATGAGATAAAGTTATATTTTAATTATAAGTATGCTTCGGTGAATCTATTTATTTTTTTATAAATAGATATAAACATATATATCAATTCATGTATACTAGATTCTGATTAAAGGCTTTAAGTTGTTTTTTCTTATTGCAATATCAAAATTGTTTTTATTTAAATAGATAAGATAGGAGATTTTTATGTTTAAAAATAAAGTTGTTCTTTTGACATCTATAGCATTGCTTACTGCTAGTTCAAGCGCTATGGCGGTCAATTTAAAAATTCAATCTGTATTAAACTCTACCGGTAGTGAGGTTGGGTATGTTAGAGATTTTGCAGAAGATGTTGCTGCCTTGACGAATGGCAGGGTAACAATGGAGATTCTTCCAGGTGGTTCTGTTGTTCCTAACTCTGATATTATAGACGCAGTGGACGCAGGTTTACTTGATGGTGGATTTGCATGGACGCATTATTGGTCTGGTAAGCATCCAGCAGCAATGCTGTTTGGCTCACCAATTGCTGGCGCTGGTGTAGGTATTGATAATATCGCATGGCTTTCTTGGTTCCATGCCGCTGGTGGTAAAGAGCTTTATGCACAACTATGGAAGGAAATGGACGTTAATGTTCATGGTTTAATGTTACAACCAGTTGGTCCTGAGGCACTTGGTTGGTTTAAAGAGCCAATTAATAGTATGGATGATTTCCGTAAACTTAGATTCCGTGCACCTCCAGGAATCCCGGGTCAAACCTACATTGATATTGGTGTCGCAGCTGTAGCTATGGGTGGCGGTGATATTCTACCTGCACTTGAAAAAGGCGTTATTGACGCAGCAGAGTGGTGTTGCCCAGAGCCTGATAGAGACTTTGGCTTCCAAAAAGTTCTTAAGTATTACTACTTGCAAGGACTTCACCAGAACGTTGTGAATGCAGATATGTATATCAACGGTGATAAATGGGATGCAATCTCTAAAGCTGATCAAAGAGCAATAGAAGTTGCTGCTCGTGCTTCAAGAATTGATTCTATGTCTCACCGTATCTACCAGAACGGTTTAGCTTTGGATGACTTGTTAACTAACTGGGGGGTTCAGCTAATGGATACTCCAGATGACTATTTTGTTGAGTACATGGCTGCTGCGAATGCAACACTTAATAAGAATGCTAATGAAAATGCATTCTTTGCTGAAGTTTGGCAGTCACAGAAAGACTTCGCAAAGATTGCGGTACCTTTCTGGTCGGGAGCTCAAATGTCTAATGCTAAGTTAGGTATGGCGTTTGCTGAAACATTGAAGTAAAGATTCATCGTAAGACTTGTAAACTAAGTTGCCAATAGTTAATTGCTGTTGGCAACTTTTTTTGTGACTGTAAGACGGCTTAGCTGGTTCAGGTTCTCCTTTATCCTGCTACCAGCAAATGCCTATAATTAATAGGTTATTATTATTTTTGAACCTTGAGTTTTGTTACAATAATGTAAGGTTTTTTAGATTAAATTATTAGGAAAGCATTATGTCGGAAGAGGAAGAGCCCGGACAATTAGATATTACTGATGAAATGATCGCTGAAGGCAGATCATATACTGGTGTGATGCCTGATGATATGCCAAAATTTATGGCAAAAATAATCCTCGGTATTGATCTCTTTAGTCTTAGGGTTGGACTGATAGCATGCTGGTTAACTGTTCCAGTATTTGTGTCCATGTTTTATGAGGTTGTTGCAAGGCACTTTTTCGCTTCCCCTACGTTTTGGGCATACGATATCAGCAGAATGTTTGCGGGCGCTATGTTTATGCTTGGTGCTGGTTATGCACTCTCAAAAGGCGTTCATATTCGAGCAGACTTTATGTATCGAAATTGGTCTATTAGGACCCAAGCTACAATAGACCTAACTTTATATATATTATTTTACTTTCCTGGACTGATTGGTGCTTCATGGGCATGTTATAAATATGCTTATAAGTCTTGGTCGATAATGGAAAGAGGTATGGACACTTCATGGATGCCTTATTTGTATCCAATCAAGTTTGCTTTATTTATAGGTCTTGTTTTACTTATTATTCAAGGAGTTTCCGAGACTCTCAAGTGCGTGTATGCGGTAAAAAATAGGAGATGGCCATGACTCCAGAAGTTCTAGGCATAGTGTTAATTCTAACAATGCTATTTGCCATTTTTATTGGTTTTCCAATCTCATTTACTCTAATTTTCTTAGGTGTTTTCTTTGGCTATTTAGGCTTTGGAGATCTTGTTTTTTACTTAATGACCTTCCAGTTTTCTGGGAGTATGCTCGAGCAGACCCTTGCAGCAATCCCACTATTTACCTTTATGGGAATTCTCATGGAGAAAGCCAACCTGATGGAAAGATTATTTACATCAGTCCAGATGGCTCTTGCTAGAACCAAAGGCTCTTTATTTGTAGCCGTTCTTTTTGTTTCAGTAATTTTTGGAGCTGCAACAGGTATTGTAGGTGCATCAGTCACGATTTTAGGAATTATGTCAGCTAAGACAATGAACAGAGCCGGCTATGATGTTCAGTTGGCTGCAGGCACAATTACTGCTGGTGGCACTTTAGGTATTTTGATACCACCAAGTATTATGTTAGTTGTTATGGGGCCAATTCTAAATGTTCCAGTAACCGATTTATTTGCTGCCGCTATTATGCCTGGCCTAATGTTGGCAGTCCTTTATACCGGCTATACGCTTATTAGATGTCACTTAAATCCATCATTGGGCCCTGTTGTCCCTGAGGACCTTATCCCTGACTCTATGAAGGAAGTGTGGGTTGAGTTTTTTAAAGGCCTTGTTCCGCCTGTTCTTTTGGTTGGCTCATCATTAGGAAGTATATTAGCTGGGCTTGCAACTCCTACAGAAGGAGCTGCAATGGGAGCTGTTGGCGCAATATTTTTAACACTTGCGTACCGAAAATTAAATTTTAAAGTTTTTCAAGAGGCTTTATTAAAGACTCTAGAAATTACTACGTTAATTATGGTTTTAGTTTGCGCTTCAAACTTTTTTGGCGCAGTATTTTCAAGGTTAGGAACGCCAACGATGATCACTGAGGCATTGATGGTGCTCGATCTTCCACCAACAGCTATATTGCTGATAGTTATGGCCTTAATCTTTTTATTAGCCTGGCCATTAGAGTGGGTGCCAATTGTACTAATCATTATTCCAATCGTTTTGCCTCTAATTGAGCAATTAGGATTTAACTTAACTTGGTTTGGAATTCTTGTGGCTGTAAATCTTCAGACTGCTTGGCTTTCGCCGCCTGTTGCATTGTCCGCCTACTTTCTCAAGGGGGTGGCCCCAGAGTGGGATTTATCAGATATCTATAAAGGCATGATGCAATTTATGGCCATTCAAGTTGTTGGGTTAGCACTGATTATTATCTTTCCTCAGATAGTTCTCTGGCTTCCAACTTATTTATATGGTAATTAGCTTTAATCAGAACTAAATTAGTTTAGTATAGAGATTACTATTAAATAATTTCTATCTAAAAAAGCTTGCGGGTTATTATGCACCCTCTAACCAAACTGTTCTTAGCATTGGCAGATGTTTTTTCTGCAGAAAAGCGTGATGGCGGCAACCATGCAGCCAAAGCTCTAATCGAAGCTTCTAGATTAATTGACTCCCCTAAAAAGTTTAAAAGTTCATTTGCTAAAGAAGTTAATGCTTCCTTAATGATTAACGAGCACCCTTT
>ENA-OSET01001106-OSET01001106.1-sediment-metagenome-genome-assembly--contig:-NODE-1106-length-28611-cov-12.676421_pt1 | contig 28611 bp, 32 predicted proteins | sample MGYA00237882_ERZ534229 | MGnify/ENA primary metagenome ERZ534229 (study PRJEB26408, sample SAMN06266212) | sediment metagenome | isolation source: Hudson Canyon methane seep mesocosm | place... | reverse complement strand
TGCGGTAGGTGCTTACAAAGCTCTATCTAGCTGGACTAACTTAGGTGGTGTTTTAAGCGTATTTAGCCTATAAGACCTTTTATATATTAAATTTATTTAATAAATAAAAACCTTAATAAAGAAGCCCGGCACTTGTGTCGGGCTTTTTTTTTGGCTATAGTTCACCACTAAGCTTGGTTACATTTTTAGATGAGAAAAGGAATAGTATGAAGTTAATGCGTGTATTATCACAAATAGTATTAGGCTTGGCAGTCAGTAGCAGTTTATTCGCTGCGAATGAGCTAAAGCCCTTACCAGGACAAACAGCAGTTAGAGTATGTGCTGATGCCCATAACCTACCCTACTCTAATGATAAGCTAGAAGGATTTGATAATAAAATTGCTGCAATAATTGGTGAAGAGTTAGGTCTTCCTGTTGAATATTATTGGTTTCCACAGCGGATTGGCTTTGGCCGAAACACAATAAAAAAGGTTGATGCTGAAACGGGTAAATTCTTATGTGATTTGGCAATGAGTATTCCTGCAGAACGAGGAATGTACTCACCAACGACTGCTTATTTTAAATCTATTGACGCATTGGTATACCGAACTGGTGAAGGTTATGAAATAAATGAAATTTCCGATATTGCCAAGTTAAAAGAACAAGGTAAAAGGTTAAAAATTGGTTTGTTTGATCGTGCCATCGCTACCGAACAGTTGATCAAAGATGGTGTTGATGATCAGATTGAGTATTATCAAATGATGACTGGTGATGCTCGAATCAACAGTGGTCGAATTATTTCTGAGGAACTTGCCTCAGGAAAGGTTGATGTGGCATTTGCATGGGGACCTATAGCCGGTTTTTATGCTGGGCAGTCTGATGTTGCAATGAAAGTTGTACCATTAAATGAAATTGGCTCAGACTATATCTTTAGCTTTGGAATGGGTGTCAGACATCAAGATAAAGGATGGAAAGAGCTACTTAATAAAGTACTTGAGAAGCGTAAAGACGATATAGCTAAAATTGTTTCACAATACGATATGCCTTCGCTTGCTAATGTTAAACAAACAACTAAGAAAAAGAAGGCTGCATATACCGTTGTTGATGGTAATAAAGTCGATGATAAAACCTATGTTGGCTGGCGCTTATTTAATTCAACGTGCTTTGTTTGCCATGGTAAGCATGCAACAGGAACTGATTTAGCTCCTAATTTGCTTAAAAGTCTTGAGGGTATGAGCGCTAGAAAATTTAGGAAGAAGGTCTTAAGCAAATATTTTGCAAAAGTAAATTTGGATGATCCCGATCGACGTTTAGCTTTTCTTTCACAAATTTCAGAAGAGCATGCAAAAGGGTTCAAAATGCCGACATGGGATAATGACCCAAATATACGTCCACATATTGGTGATCTTTACGCCTATCTAAAAGCGCGATCTGATGGTGCATTGGGTGAGGACAGGCCTGAGAGACTAGAAAAGTAGTACATGATGTAGAAGCTACTCTATCGTAGCTTCTACAATTGATTTAAGGTTGGCATTAATTCGCTCTGCAAATTCATTTTGCTTTTGGTTATTTGTGTTTATGGTCATTAATTTAGTGCCAACGACGACACCAGAAGCTTCTTCACGAACAGTGACTATACAGGGCATATCATTGATTAATGATGAATTAATTTCCATCATTTCTTTAGCATAGGTAATATTACAAAAGCTGATAACGGTTGAAAGTGGATATTTTTGTTCGCCGCGATCACGTACGGCTTGTCCAATATTGCTGCGGTGGATAATGCGATAATTATGCTCTGAGATTGCAATATCTAAATTCATCAAGGTATCAAAGAAGTTATAATTACTCGCTTGTTCATATATGCGATTAGGCTTGTCAGCTGAGCATGCAGAAAGAAATAACATTGAAATAAAAAGAATAATAAATTGAATCTTTTGAGCTGACTTTATTGTCATAACTTTAGCTTCACAAGTGGTTTATAAATAATAATTAAGAATATAACATTAAGAGACGATGAACTTGGTCGTTTTTCTTTGAATTGGGGTACAAAATGATAGTGAAAATTGGAAAAAATTTAATTTCAGCATGTGTGTTGCTGCTTTTGACTGCAAATGTTTTTGCTCAAGCTGGGTTTTCTGAAATTAATAATGAGATATTTGATAAAGCCCATTTAAGAAATATTCAAGAAGCTGGTACGTTGCATTATCAGTATAAAAAAGAGCACTTTGTTGATGGTGATCGCCAGGATACGATTGATCTTGTATTGACCAATTTACGAAATACGGGACGTAAGGATACTCATATAGACTTTTTTACGGGAAAATATAATCGACCATACCAAGACCGTGAAAACCAACAGGGTAATACTGTCGCAGTGTTCTTTCTAGAATTTGATGTCCGAGAAATGGGACGTTTATTTAATAAGGGAGGTAACAACAATCGCTGGCATTATCTCCAAAAGAAAGTTAAATGGGCCCTTGCCAAGGGAGCAACAAAAAAGGATGTTGATATTGAGTATAACGGCAAATCTGTTAAAGCTATTCAATATGTAGTCCAGCCCTATATTAATGATCCGAAGAAAGCTGAGTTCCCTCTTTATGCCAGTAAGTACTATATCTTTACCTTGTCTTCAGAAATTCCAGGCGAAATTTATCAAGTTCGCACTATTGTTCCTGATGGCAAAACATGGACAGAAGGTGATGCTGCTCTAATCGATGAATCAGTGACCTTTATTGCGTTCGAAGCTACTTTATAGGGAAGAAACATATCATACACTGAGTGACCGACCGGTTTAATCCACAACTAGTTGTGGATTAAACCGGTCAATTACTTGATAGTCGGTGTGAAAGAGAGTGTAACGGTGATAAGGCTCGACACATCATAGCCGCTCATCGAATATGAATGTTTTCATTACTTCTATGAAAATAGAAACTGATGCCCTAAAAATTCATGACTATCGTTAGAGCCTGATTCTAGCTAGGCTGACAAATTTTTAATAGGTTGGAAAAGGCTTTTAGGCTTACTTAACCAGTTTTAGCCCAGGGTGCTTTTTCTGAGTGCCCACTTTTGAAGATGGAGTCGGAGGCGGCTCTGGAGTGAGCTCATCTTCTGGAAACAGCATTCCTTGATTATTTTCTTTGCTGTAAATTGACTGAACAGCATTAATGGGAATGAAAAGCTCCATAGGTTTGCCTGAGAACCGTGCTGAGAAGCTGATCCAGTCATTATCTGAGTGAAAATTTCGCACTGCACCCGGGTCAATATTTAATACTATTTTGTTATCTTGGATAAATTCATGGGGAACTTGAACACCTTCAATATTGGTGTTCACTAATAAGTAAGGCGACTGGCCGTTATCGACCAACCATTCATAAATAGCACGAATAAGGTAAGGCTTTTGTGAGGTCATTGTCATTTCCAATTAACGCATTGCACGTTCAAGATCGCTCAAGCTAGCCTGAAAGCTCTCTCTAGCAAATACCCGCTCTGCATATTCTTCAACAGCTTTTGCTTTTGCAGGTAGTTTTATCTTAAGTAATGGTAATCGCCATAGTAATGGTGCCAAACTACAATCTAATAATGAAAACTCATTACTCATGAAGTAAGTGGACTGCTCAAATAGTGGAGCCAAGATAGTGAGATCTTCTTGCACTGTTTTTCTTGCTGCACTCATTTTCCCCTTTTCTAGTCCAGTCAAAGCATTCCATAAAGAATACCAGTCTTTATCTATGCGATGGAGCATTAGTCGTGCATTGGCTCGCGAGGAAGGATCTGATGGCATTAGAGGAGGTTGAAGAAAGCGCTCATCAAAATAAGTGTTAATAATATTAGAGTCGAAGAGCGTAATATCACGTTCAAGTAGAATCGGTGCTGTACCATAGGGATTTGCAGCGGCAACATCTTCTGGCCAATGACCATCAACAATATCTTCTATATCAGCAGATATATTTTTTTCGTGTAACACAATACGAGTACGATGACTAAACGGACATGATGGATCTGAATATACTGTCATCATTGAGCGTCGGTTGCTATTTGCCATTGAAAATTAACTCCTGTGAAACTTGTTTAAAGCAACCGGTAATAATAGGTTGTTTTGTTTGTAGCTAAACGAATAAAGGGAGCGTTTCTGCTCCCTTTATTTCAAGTTCAGGTACTTGTTGCTATGTGCTAGTGAATATCCTTCCAAAAGGCTTTTTTCATCGGATATACAACGAGGAACAAGATAAAGAGATAGAGTAATACCCATTTAGCAAGCTCTAAGCGTTGAATCTTAGATGGTTCACCAATATAGGCAAGGAAGTTAACAAGATCTGCAACCATTGCTTTATATTCATAATTAGACAGTTCACCTTGAACTGCATTTTTTAAGTGACCAGACTCTTCGTCATGCGATAAGTAACCTTGTTCCTGCCATAAAACATGTGGCATACCGACATCTTTAAATACGGTGTTATTTGTACCAACTATCTTCTCACTATCTAAATAAAATGAGTTTAAGTAGGTGTTTAGCCATGCAGTACCACGAGCACGAGAAATAACAGAAAGATCAGGAGGTGTTACACCAAACCATTTTTTAGCATCTTCAGCTTGCATCGCGACCGTCATCGTGTCGCCAATCTTGTCAGAAGCAAACATTAAGTTTTCTTTCACTTGTGCATCAGTTAAACCAAGATCTTTACCCATGCGGTTATAACGCATAAAAGAAGCTTGGTGACAGCTTAAGCAATAGTTTACAAATGTTTTAGCACCACGTTGTAGTGAGGCTTTATCAGACAAATCAATTTCAACTGGATCAAGGTGAACACCACCTGATGCCGCTATGACTTGGCTTGATGTGATCGACATTAAGCCGATGAAAAAAGCAGAGATTAATGTTCTCATTTCGTTGTCACCCTTTCTGGCACAGCCTTGTCTTTATCGATACTTGTATACCAAGGCATCAAGATAAAGAATGCAAAATAAATGATTGAAAATACACGTGCCATATTGGTATATAGCGCTGTCGCTGGTTGTGTACCTAAGTAACCAAGAGCAAGGAAGCTAATAATAAATAGTGTCAGAGCCCAACGGAAATAAGGACCACGGTAGCGGATTGATTTCACTGGGCTACGATCTAACCAAGGCAATAAGAACAATAATGCTTGAGCACCACCCATTGCCATTACACCCATTAATTTATCAGGTACAGCACGTAGGATTGCGTAGAACGGAGTGAAATACCATAACGGAACAATATGCTCCGGCGTTTTAAGTGGATCAGCAGGAACAAAGTTATCTTTTTCTAAGAACCAACCATCAAATTCTGGTGCATAGAACAGAATTAAAGAGAAGATAAATAGGAAAACAACCACACCAACAATGTCTTTTACAGAGTAGTAAGGGTGGAATGGAATACCGTCTAGAGGGATACCATTTTTATCTTTATTCTTCTTGATTTCTACGCCATCAGGATTATTTGAACCCACTTCATGAAGCGCAATAATATGTGCTACAACAAGCCCTAAAATCACTAATGGAACAGCAATAACATGGAAGGCAAAGAAGCGGTTTAAAGTTGCATCGGCAACGACGAAGTCACCCCGAATCCATAAGGCCAAGTCTTCACCGATAACCGGTAGCGCACCAAATAGGGAGATGATAACTTGTGCGCCCCAGAATGACATTTGTCCCCAAGGTAGCAAGTAACCTAAGAATGCTTCAGCCATCAATGCCATATAAAGGAACATACCAAACAACCATACTAATTCACGTGGTTGTTTGTATGAACCATAGATAAGGCCTCGGAACATATGCAAGTAAATCACAATAAAGAAGGCAGATGCACCTGTTGAGTGAAGGTAGCGAATGAGCCAGCCCCATTCAACATCTCGCATAATATATTCAACTGATGCAAAGGCTAATGCCGCATCAGGTTTGTAATTCATTGTCAGGAAGATACCTGTGACAATTTGAAGGACTAATACCAGCATGGCTAAAGAGCCAAAGAAGTACCAGAAGTTGAAATTCTTTGGAGCGTAATATTTAGAAAGATGGTCTTCCCACATCTTGGTAGCAGGAAAGCGAGCATCTACCCATCCCATTAGACTTGAAAACATTATGCAGCTCCTTGTGCATCTTCACCGATGACAATGCGGTTGTCACCTAAGAAATGGTAAGGGGGAACAACAAGGTTGGTTGGCGCTGGAACACCTTTATAAACTCGGCCGGCTAAATCAAACTTAGAGCCATGACAAGGGCAGAAAAAGCCACCTTTCCATTCGGGACCTAGATCTTCAGGTGCGAGTTCAGGACGATGCGTAGGAGAACATCCTAGATGAGTACAAATTCCCACTAAGACAATAATTTCTTCGCGTATCGAGCGAGTACTATTTTGGCAATATTCAGGTTGTTGATCTGAATTACTACTAGTTGGATCTCGAAGTTGCTCATCAAGACCTGCCAAGTTGTTTAGTGTCTCAGGTGTTCGGCGTAAGATCCAGACAGGCTTACCTCGCCATTCAGGCGTTATTCGTTGACCTGGTTGAAGTTTGCTAATATCAACTTCAACGGGAGCACCAGCAGCTTGTGCTTTAGCGCTTGGCAACATGGATGAGACGAATGGTACGGCAACGGCTGCTGCGCCTGCACCACCAACGACGACACTGGCTGCAGTGGTCAGAAAGCGTCGTTTACTGTTATCAACAGTGCTAGACATTAGGTGATCTTCCTTAGCAAAAATAATAAAATTCTTATATTTTCGACTCAGGCTTGCAAGAAAGTCAGCAAGTTAAGGCGAAAAAACCAAGTGATTTTACCACAGATTAAAGGGCCTTGGATCAAAAAAGCCCGCTTAGTTTAAGCAGGCTTTTTGATGGGTAAAAGTAATTGAATTTATTTCAATGCTTTTTTCGCTTTCTTAACAAGACGCTTTAGAGCACCTTTTGGTTTTGTAGCTTCAATATCATCTAAGTTTGTTGGTGTGCCAACGATGATAACACCACCCATTCCTGCACCCCAATGAGGATCACATTTGTAAAGGTAGATCCCTTCAACAGTGAGTGGCTTTGTTGTTATATTCGCTCCCATATCAGATGTCCAGCCTTCAGCTCCGGCTGGAATATATTCCGTTGTAGAGTGATCTTTGTTTGTGAAAACAGTATTTGAAATATGACCATTCATGTTTTCAAATGAAACGGTATCTCCGGGTGCAATTTTAATAACCATCGGTTTAAATGCGGTAACTGCAGCTGTGATTACGTGATTTTCGGCCATAACAGCAGATGATAGAAGAACTGATGCGCCTAATACTGCACCAATAAGTGATTTAGCATATTTCATTATATTTCGCCTCGTGTTTTTTAAGTTATTTGCCTTAGTGCAGTTGTAGCTTGCCATAACAAAGCTGAACCGAACCTGAACGTTATTACATGTGTCTTTGCACACTCAAATAATTGCGACTATCATCGCGATTGGGACAATATACTACCCTGCAATTAGGGGGAAAGTCCAAGAACCAGTGAGATTTAGGTTAAATAACCTACTTTATAGCGATATCAAATGCTTGCTTGGCGCCTGCAAGCGTAAATGTAGTTTGCCCAGCGGAACCATCCAAAAGTACAAAGTTAAATTTGATTTCAGAACCTTGGGATAGGGCTTCAATTGTCCCAAGGTGAGGTCTAGATGCTCCTTGGAATATAGGACAAATGACGCGCTCAGGTAATCGTTCAGCCACAATATGGTCGACACTAAAATCCTTATCTGTTGATATGGTTTCAGAATCGCTGACTACAATGGCATTAATACCTTCATCTGCGGGAACAATGGTGGCAACAAATCCCCGAATAAGTTGTACGGGCTTTTGATCATCGATTTGAAATATCGGTAACTGATTTTGAGAGAACTCATCAAAATCATAATCAGAAAGACTAAAATCCATCCATACGACACCTTTATCAGATTTGAAAATAGCTAACTCAAACCCTTCCTCATTTCTCACCATGGCAGATACTGTTTTTGTACTGGTGGCCGTATGTGTAAATGTTTCTACCGTCCAATCAGCCCAGGCAGAAAATGAAAATAAACTTAGACTAAGAATTAAGGCTATTTTGTACATTAATGACTTCCTTCCGTTTGTTGTAAGGCCCACATCGCAGCATAGTGCTGTTGCAGTGCTAGCAATTCCTGATGTGTTCCGCGTTCAATAATTCGACCATGGTCTAAAACAATTATAGTATCAGCATTTATGATGGTTGATAAACGGTGAGCGATAACCAAGGTTGTTTTATTGGTGCTAATGGACTGTAATTGCTGATTGATTGCTTTTTCAGAGTGGCTATCGAGTGCAGAGGTTGCCTCATCAAAGATCAATATTTTGGGGTTTTTTAATAGGGTTCGAGCAATGGCAACGCGCTGCTTTTCTCCCCCAGACAGTTTTAGTCCACGCTCACCCACTAATGTTTGATAACCATCGGGTAAATTTTCGATAAACTCGTGAATATGGGCTTGTTTTGCTGCGGTAATAACCGCTTCCTCATTAACGCTAGGATTGCCATAGTGAATATTGTGATAAATGGTGTTGTTAAATAGGACGGTATCTTGTGGTACAACACCAATAGCTTGACGAAGACTGTGTTGCTGCACATCATTAATATTTGTTCCATCAATAGTAATACTGCCCGATTGGAGGTTGTAAAAACGAAACAGTAATCTAACAAGGGTTGATTTCCCTGAGCCACTTGCACCGACAATGGCTAACTTCTTTCCCGCTTCGAGAGTGAAGTTGACATCCTGTAATATTTTCCGGTTAGCATCATAATGGAAAGAAACATGATTGAACTTAATTTCGCCACCATGGAGTGTGAGGGCTTGAGCATGAGGTTTATCCAGTGTTTCTTGATCTTGCTCAAGCAGATTAAACATACGTTCCATATCGGCTAAAGAGTGGCGGATTTCGCGGTAGACAAAACCAAGGAAACCTAAAGGCAAGTAGAGCTGGAGTAAAAAGGCATTGATTAGGACTAGGTCTCCTAAACTTAACTCACCATCAACGACACCTTGGCCTGCAAGTAACATCAATATCGTTAAACCTGTCGCAATAATGGCACCTTGGCCCATATTCAGAAGTGATAGTGATGTTTGGTTTTTTATTGCCGATGTTTCCCATTTTGATAAGGTGTCATCGTATCGCTGTAATTCATAATGTTCGTTATTAAAATATTTAACCGTTTCATAATTTAATAAGCTGTCAATCGCCTGATTATTTGCCTGAGAATCCATATTGTTCATTGTGCGACGAAAACGCATGCGCCATTCAGTGATCACAAGCGTATAAAGAATATAAAGCAAGATTGTACTGGTGGTGATAATGGCAAAAATACTGTCATATTGAGAGAGAAGAATGACGGTAACTAGGGCTATTTCAACTAAAGTCGGCAGTATATTAAAAATCATAAAGTTTAATAAAAAACTGATACCACGAGATCCGCGTTCAATATCGCGGGAGATCCCCCCTGTTTGTCGTTGCAAGTGAAATCGTAGTGATAGGTTGTGCAGGTGTTTGAAGATATTGCCTGCAATACGGCGTACAGAACGAAATATAACCTTGGCAAAGATAGCGTCACGTAATTCGCTGAATAAACTGCTTGCCAGTCGCAATAAGCCGTAGGTTATTAACATAGCAATGGGTAAGAAGATAATATCTTGCTGTTGAGGGTCAAGCGCATCCACGGCACCTTTTAGCGCAAGTGGAATACCTACATTGGCCAATTTTGCTAAGGTTAATAGTCCTAAAGCTAAGGCTACGCGGCCTTTAAATTCCCACAAATAAGGTAAAAGGCTACGGATTGCTTTCCAGTCATGATGATCTTTCATTCCATAGAGTTTAGCTGATTATGATGGCTCTAGGAAAAGTCAAAAAGCCTAGAGAGGAATTTTTGGGTATAATTGCTCGGTTATAAAACAATTAGCGTACGCAACCATCATAGAAGTTGTGGCGATAAAAACTGAGAGAAGAAAGTTAATGCCTTTATATGAATACCATTGTGACGCGTGCGAACATGGGTTTGAAGCGTTGCAAAAAATGAGTGATGAGCCATTAGTTCATTGTCCTGCGTGTGATGAAGCCTCACTGAGAAAACTTGTTTCAGCAGCTGGGTTTCGCCTAAAAGGTGATGGCTGGTATGAAACCGACTTTAAAAGTGGCAATAAACGAAATATTGCCGATAGTGATTCTTCTGCGAAGAAAGCCTAAGCTTGTGGTACCCACATTGAGGTTTGGAATTTAAATGAAAAAATATCTAATTGCGGGGCTATTAGTATGGATGCCACTCGGCATTACCTTTCTAGTAGTGCGAGCAATTGTTGGTTTTTTAGATCGAACATTACTATTGTTACCTCAGACATATCAGCCAGATACGCTATTAGGTATTCACATTCCTGGTTTAGGCGTTGTCTTAGCTGTTGTTTTAGTTCTGGCGACCGGTATGGTGGTGGCTAATTTTTTAGGCAAGCGGATTGTGGCCGCATGGGAATCACTGTTAGCTAGGATCCCTCTTGTTCGCACACTTTATGCTGCTATAAAACAAATTATGGAAGCGGTGCTGGCAACGGATGCTAAATCATTTAGTAAAGTTTTATTGTTGGAATATCCACGCAAAGGTGTCTGGAGCTTTGCTTTCATGACCTCGGATGAGCTTGGTGAAGTTCAGGATAAAACAAATGAGAAAGTGATTAGTGTTTTTATTCCGACAACACCTAATCCAACATCAGGCTTTGTTTTGATGGTGCCGGCTAGTGATGTGATTGAGTTAGATATGTCAGTAGAAGATGGTTTGAAAATGATTATCTCAATGGGGGTTGTAGTGCCTCCTTGGGGAAAAGATAAGTTACTTGCTGATAAGTAAGCAATAACACAGCGTTGTATTGATAATGATGCAACATATTTTATATTTTTAGAAAAACTGGGAAGAATTATGCGTAGCCATTATTGCGGCGATGTAAACGAAACATTAGATGGTCAAACAGTGACAGTTGCAGGTTGGATGCATCGTCGACGTGATCATGGTGGGGTTATTTTTATTGATCTTCGTGACCGCGAAGGTTTGGTTCAAATTGTCTGTAATCCTGAAGATGCTGAAAGCTTTGAAATTGCCGAACGTGTTCGTAGTGAATATGTACTGCAAATTGAAGGTGAAGTGCGTTTACGCCCAGATGGCAGTGATAATGCTGATTTAAGCAGTGGTAAAATCGAAATTGTCGCTAAACGTGTTGAGATCTTAAATAGTTCAGAAACACCACCGTTTCCATTAACGGAACAAGCAGAAGTTAGTGAAGATGTACGTTTACGTCATCGTTATATTGATTTACGTCGTCCTGAGATGCAGCAAAAAATGCGTTTCCGTTCAAAAATTACCACTCAATTACGTCGCTACCTAGATGATAACGGCTTCCTTGATATCGAAACACCGATTTTGACTAAAGCGACGCCAGAAGGTGCGCGTGACTATTTAGTACCAAGTCGAACTCATGCGGGAGACTTCTTTGCTTTACCGCAGTCACCACAGTTGTTTAAACAGTTGTTGATGGTGTCGGGTATGGATCGCTACTATCAAATCGTTCGTTGTTTCCGTGATGAAGATTTGCGTGCAGATCGCCAACCAGAATTTACTCAAGTTGATATTGAAACTTCTTTTGTTGAAGAAGAAGACTTGATGAACATGATGGAAGAAATGATTCGTAGTTTGTTTGCCAATGTTTTAGAGCAGCCATTACCAAACCCATTCCCTCGCATGACCTATGCTGAAGCGATGGCACGTTATGGTAGCGATAAACCAGATTTACGTATCGATTTAGAATTAGTTGAAATTAGTGACTTAATGAAGTCAGTTGATTTCAAAGTATTCTCTGGTCCTGCCAATGATGAAAAAGGCCGTGTTGCTGCTTTGCGTGTGCCAAATGGTGCTAGCTTAAGTCGTAAACAGATTGATGACTACACTAAATATGTCAGCATTTACGGTGCGAAAGGTCTTGCTTATATTAAAGTGAATGATCTTGATGCTGGCCGTGAAGGTCTCCAGTCTCCAATCTTAAAATTCCTACCTGATGATGTTGTTGATGCGATTATGAAACGCACAGAAGCACAAACAGGTGACTTAGTTTTCTTTGGTGCTGATAATGCGAATATCGTGAATGAAGCGATTGGGGCGTTACGCGTTAAAGTCGGTCATGACTTAGAGCTTGTTAAACATGGTTGGCAGCCTTTGTGGGTTGTTGCTTTCCCAATGTTTGAGTGGGACGAGAAATCTGACCGCTGGACAGCATTACACCACCCATTCACTGCACCTCGTGAATCTGATCTAGGATTATTAGAAACTGATCCTGGTAAATGCTTATCTCGTGCTTACGATATGGTCTTGAATGGTACTGAATTGGGCGGTGGTTCAATGCGTATTCACCAAGCAGATGTACAAAGTAAAGTATTTGAATTATTAGGTATTTCTAAAGAAGAAGCTGATGATAAGTTTGGTTTCTTATTAGAAGCGCTTAAGTTTGGTTGTCCTCCTCATGGTGGTTTGGCATTCGGTTTAGATCGTTTAGCGATGTTAATGACGGGCTCGGCTTCTATTCGTGATGTGATGGCTTTCCCTAAAACACAATCAGCAAGTTGTTTGTTAACTTCAGCACCAAGTGCTGTAAGTGAACCGCAATTGAAAGAGTTGAATATTCGTTTGCGTAAAGCCCCCGTTATTGCGGAAACAACTTCAGAGTAAGAAATTAACGAAACGGCAGATTGGAGATTTGATATGAGTGAAGAAACATCATGTGCACAACAACGTTATGAAATTCATTCTTCTGATTTGCCGTTAAGTTGTCCTATGCCGGGAACCAGTCATTGGGATATGCATCCAAAAGTCTATTTAGATGTAGAGACAAAAGGTGAAGCTGCCTGTCCATATTGTGGTGCAGTATACGTATTACTTGATACTAATAAATAGTGACTTCGACTGTTCATGTTGCAGTAGCCGTTATTGTTAATTCTGGAAATGAAGTACTCATTGCTCTTCGTCATCTTCATCAACATCAGGGTGGCTTGTGGGAATTTCCTGGAGGTAAGGTTGAAACTGGTGAAACTGTATTTAATGCTTTGGTACGGGAGACTCAGGAAGAGTTAGCCGTCACAATTCAGGCAGCAAAACCACTGATAAAAATAGCCCACGATTATGGTGATAAATCCGTATTATTAGATGTGTGGACGGTGAGTGAGTTTACCGGAACGCCTCAAGGCCAAGAAGGTCAGACCTTGCGATGGTGCGGAATTACCGATTTAGTTGATGATGATTTTCCTGCTGCAAATGCGGCAATTATCAATGCTTTAAGACAAGAGTGAATGAAATGAGTTTAGCTGAAATAATTCCACATAAGTTACAAGCCGGCATCGATAAACTGATTGATGATGTTGTTCCAAGCCCATGGCTTACGGAAGTAGACAAGGCTGATTATATTAAAAAAATAAAAGCCCTGTTAGTGGAAAAAAATGCAGTACTGATTGCCCACTACTATGTTGATGATGAGCTACAAGCTTTAGCTGAACAAACGGGTGGTTATGTTTCCGACTCCTTAGACATGGCAAACTTTGGTGCACAACATAGTGCAAGTACCTTGGTTATTGCGGGTGTGCGTTTTATGGGAGAAACCTCTAAAATCCTTAGTCCTGAAAAAACAGTGATCATGCCTACCTTGGAAGCTGAATGTTCACTCGATTTAGGCTGTCCTATCGATGAGTTTAGTCAGTTTTGTGACCAATACGCTGATCGTGAAGTGGTTGTCTATGCTAATACCAGCGTGGAAGTAAAAGCGCGTGCAGATTGGATCGTGACCTCAAGCAATGCTATCCAGATTGTTGAACATTTGATGGCTGAAGGTAAAAAAATTGTCTGGGGACCTGATCGGCACTTAGGCCAATATATTAAGAATAAAACAGGCGCTGACATGATTATGTGGCAGGGTAACTGTGTTGTACATGATGAGTTTAAGCTTTATGAGCTTGAAGAATTGATGAAGAAATACCCGCAAGCAGAGGTTTTAGTTCACCCCGAATCGCCTGAATCGGTGATTGCCAAAGCAGACTTTGTCGGCTCGACCAAACAAATCATTGCTGCTGGCAAGAAGTCGACAGCAGATACGCTCATTATCGCGACCGACCATGGATTATTTTATAAAATGAGTCAGGTGGTACCAGATAAGCGGCTTATTCCAGCACCAACAGGTGGGAAAAGTGCAACATGTAAGAGCTGTGCACATTGTCCTTGGATGGCAATGAATACATTAGTGAACTTATATGAAGCGCTACGAGATGGAAGCAATACGATTGAGGTGGATGAAGCTGTGCGTCAAAAAGCATTGCTACCACTGGATAAAATGATTTCTTTTTCTCAGCAGCAAGGTATTTTGACTGCAGGAGATGCTTAAAATTTAGTGATAATCTGAAGGGTTAAACTGGTCAGGATCACTATTAGTTTGTGCCGGTTCCCCAGCTATTTTATGTCCTTCTGATGCCCACTCGCCTAGATCGATTAATTTGCAGCGTTCACTACAAAAAGGCTTCCATGGCTGGTCTTGTTGCCAAGGAACATCTTGCCCACATTGAGGGCAATGTACTATTTTTACCATTCTATTTCCAAGCTTGTTTCTGGCAGGCTACATTGAGCAACAGCTTAATGAAAAATCGACATCTTCACTGTACTGTTGGGAGCGTTGGTTAATATCAAATGCCATAAAGCGAACCGTAAAACGGTGTTTGCCACCACTTATTTCAGGGTAGTATGCCGAATCTTTAGCAATTTTAACTCGAATAAGTTGATTGGCTTGATTGCTATCTAAACTGTGCTGATAAAAACCAGCAGAGGCCGTTTTTTGTGAAAAGCCAGTACTGCCGCGGATAAGTTTCAGTGTTATTTCAACAGCAGAGCGGACATTATCAAATTGACTAGACCATTCCATTAGCTGTTGTTTTCTTTCTTCGTTTGAACTGTGTTGTAACCAATAATGATAGGCGGGAATGTCGAAATCACAGGTGCCACCTGGGATACTAGAACGTTGACGAATACCGTAGAGGAAATCATTTTCACGCAGCTCTTGACCAATGGCCGACTTCTTCATGTGAAGCCCATCAACAATTCTATCTAGATCGGATAATAGGGCTTCTAATGCCTGCTTATCAACCCCAGGGCTATTTTCCAGTGCGGATAAGTTAGTGATTAGCCGCTCTAATTCTTTGATGATTTCTTGCTTTAAGTCACTGCGTTCAAACACTAATAATATAGAAGAAAGGGCTTGAACTGCATCGCGGTTGTCCAGTTCACTATCGCCCTTCAACGCACCTGTTAATACCTTGAATAAGAACTCAAGGCGAAGGATGGTGCGTATACGCTCATTAAGCGGTTGTTCGTAGGTAATAGAATCTGGCACGGTGGATTTTAATGGACTTTAGTTTCAAAGTGACTATTGTCGCTGACTATTGCTACGCTGGCAATATGTAGATGGTAATTTTGCCAATTCTCGGTATTTTTGATCAAGTTCGGATACTGTTTTTTGTAAACAATCGATAGGTTTATCGTTATTAATAACGTCATCGGCAACAGCAAGCCTTTGTGCTTGACTACACTGCGAGTCAATTATTGATTGAGCTTCACTATTCGATATTTGATCACGGAGGTGGAGGCGTTTGAGCTGGGATTGAGCCTCAATATCAACCAGCAAAACGCGGTCAACATCTTCTTGCCAATGACTCTCTACTAATAAAGGAATCGCCATTAGGCAATAATCCACGTTGAGTGAACTGCTTCGTATGACGAGTTGCTGACGAATTCTAGGGTGAAGGATGTTTTCTAATGCTTGTTTTGATTCTGGGTCTGAAAATATCAGCGTGCGTAATGCCTGTCGATTCAGTAAACCATCATTGTTCAGAATACTCGCGCCAAATGTTGAGACTATTTCAGTGAATGCAGGTTGATTAGGCTCAACTAATTCGCGGGCAATAACATCTGCATCAATAATAGGAACGTTATAGTGGGAGAATAATTCACAAACGGTAGACTTCCCGCTAGCAATACCGCCTGTAATACCCACTTTTAACATGATAAAGAGGAGTGATTACCCCGCCACCCAAGTAAGGTAGCTATTATTAATTTCATGTCCCCAAACCAGAGCCAGCCAGCCAGCTGCTGCTAAGTATGGACCAAAGGGGATGGGAATATCACGTTGATGCTGACGTAGTAAAATTAGCGAGATACCAATAATGGCGCCAACTAAAGATGATAGTAGAATGATTGAAGGTAATAATATCCAGCCTAACCAAGCCCCCAGTGCGGCCAGTAACTTAAAATCACCATATCCCATGCCTTCCTTGCCGGTAGCAAGTTTAAAGCCGTGAAATACTAACCACAGTGATAAATAACCTGCCATTGCTCCAATAACACTGGACTGCAAGTCAGTGTATGTTGCGAATAAATTGAAGACAATCCCAAGCCATAAAAGAGGAAGGGTGATGCTATCTGGTAATAATTGATGATCGACATCAATAAAGCTTAGTGCGATTAATGCCCAAGTTAAAAACAATGCACCTCCACATGCCCAGCCATAGCCAAATTTCCAAGCAATAATGCCTGATAGAAAACCTGTAAAAAGTTCAATTAAAGGGTAGCGTAAGGAAATAGGTGCTTTACACTCTTTGCATTTTCCTTTCAAAGCGAGGTAACTAAGAACTGGGATATTTTCTAATGCTGAAATAGCATGATTACAATGAGGGCACCGTGAACGAGGGCTGCTTAATGTTAATGGCGGGCTATCTGAGCTTGTTTCTTTGCCATTAAGCTCGTCACATTGGCTTTGCCATTCTCGCTCCATCATTACTGGGAGGCGATAGATGACAACATTTAAAAAGCTACCAACAAGTAAACCTACAAGCGTGATTACACTGATGAAGAGTTCAGGCGAAGTTTGAAGTAAAGATATAAGCATAAATAAAAACTAGACGACCGCACCAAGTTTGAAGATAGGTAGATACATTGCGATAACGAGCGTACCGATTAAACCACCTAAAAATACCATGATCATCGGCTCCATTAAGGCGGTCATATTATCAACAGCATCATCGACTTCTTGTTCAAAAAAGTCTGCCACTTTGGCTAACATAGCATCAAGAGAACCGGATTCTTCACCAATCGCAACCATTTGGATAACCATATTGGGGAATAGCTCACTATTTTTCATGGCAACATTCAATTGCGTACCTGTCGATACTTCATCACGCATAACCATCGTGCCTTCTGCATAGACAATATTACCTGTCGCACCAGCTACTGAAACCATTGCCTCAACTAAGGGTACCCCGGCTTTAAACATGGTTGAAAAGGTGCGAGCAAACCGAGCAATCGAACCTTTTTCCATAACGATACCAATGACTGGGACTTTTAATAGCATACGGTCAAAAAAGTGCTGCACTTTCCGGGAACGTTTTTTCGCTTCCATAATACCGACAACAGTACCAATGACAGAGCCAAATATTAGCCACCAATATTGTTGGAATATTTGCGATAAATTAATCACCATTTGAGTCAAACCAGGTAGTTCAGCTCCAAATCCTGAAAATAATGATTCAAATTGAGGGATTACAAAAATCATCAAAATCGCTGTTACGATAAAAGCAACAACGAGAATGGAGATCGGATACACCAGTGCTTTTTTGATTTTGGCTTTTAATGCCTCTGTTTTTTCTTTATAAACAGCAATTTCGTGAAGAAGTGCTTCTAGCGTACCTGATTGTTCACCGGCATTGACTAGGTTAACAAACAGATCGTCAAAATGATAAGGGAACTTACCTAATGATTCGGCTAAGCTGGTACCTGATTCAACATCAGCTTTAATGGCGAGAATCATATCTTGCATACTGGCATTTTCATGCCCTTCACCAATAATCTGCATTGATTGCATTAAAGGCACACCTGCAGACATCATTGTGGCAAGCATGCGACTAAATACAGCAATGTCGGCGGGTTTTATTGGCGGTTTTTTAGCAGCAAACAGATCTTTCGGTTTTTTCTTTATCTTTAAAACGTTGATGCCTTGACGACGAAGTAATGCTTTTGCCGTGTTGATGCTCTGTGCAGACATTTCACCTTTCTTCCTAGCGCCTTTTTTATCTGTTCCTTGCCAAAGGAATACCGGATCAGCTTTTTGTTTTTTTTCTTTTGCCATTCTTTACTCCTTGATTACACGGTTAAGTTCTTCAAGGCTCGTTAACCCTGCTGCAACTTTTTTAAGACCTGATTCTCTTAAGTCAGAAATACCTTCGGATTTAGCTTGATCTGCAAGCTGCATAGAGTTTCCTCCATCCATAATAATTCGGCCCATTGCTTCAGAAATAGGCATTACTTGATATATACCAACACGGCCCTTATAGCCTAATGTGCAGTTATCGCAGCCGACTGCTTTATAGATTGAAAATCCCTCATCAATTTGTACTTGAGTGAAACCTTCTTCTAGTAATGTGTCTACGGGGAGTTCTTCTTTTGTCTTACAGGAACCACATAAACGACGACCAAGACGCTGAGCAATGATAAGAGATACTGCTGAGGCAATATTAAAAGCAGGTACGCCCATATTCGCTAAGCGAGTCAATGTTTGTGGAGCGTCATTGGTATGCAATGTCGAAAATACCATATGACCTGTTTGGGCTGCTTTAATTGATATTTCGGCTGTTTCTAGATCTCGAATTTCACCTACCATAATGATGTCGGGATCTTGTCGTAAAAATGCTTTTAATGCGGCAGAAAAGGTGAGACCTACAGTTGGGTTCACATTAACCTGATTTATTCCTGATAAACTGATTTCGGCAGGATCTTCCGCGGTAGAGATATTTCTATCACCCGTATTTAAAATATTTAAAGCGGTATAAAGGGAGACCGTTTTACCACTCCCTGTTGGTCCAGTTACTAAGACCATTCCATAAGGTTGATGCATGATCTCCATGAATATTTTCTTTTGATCGGGCTCATAGCCTAAAACATCAATACCAAGCTGAGCACTCGTTGGATCTAAAATACGCAGAACAATTTTCTCACCAAACAATGTCGGACAGGTGTTCACACGAAAATCAATGGTTTTTGTTTTGGATAATTTGAGTCGCATACGTCCATCTTGAGGAACACGACGTTCAGCGATGTTAAGACGAGATAACACTTTTAACCTAGCGGATATGCGACCTGCTTGAGATATGGGTGCAGTTTTAACTTCATGCAACATGCCATCGATACGCGTTCTAACGCGGTATACTTTTTCATAAGGTTCAAAATGAATATCGGATGCGCCATTTTTAATGGCAGTGACTAGTATTCCTTGAATAAAGCGTACGATAGGCGTGTCATCAACATCGCTTTCATTCGTCTTAGTTTCTACAACCTCATCAGGACCAAGCTCTAATTCTTCAAAATCATCACCTTCAAAATCATCAATGCTTTCATTTTGTTTATCTAAAGCTTTGGTTATCGTCTGCGCTAGTTGTTGTTCATCAACTAGCACGGGGTATGATGTCAGACCCGTATTAAATTGAAATGAATTGATGGTGTCTTGTAAGCTGGATGGGTCTGAAATGGCGACATAAAGTCGTTTGCCATGCTGATAGAGTGGCAAAGCATTATGTTGGTGGATTAGACTTTCTTTTACTGATGATATGGCAGACAATTCCATATTCATAGTGTCAAGGTCGAACAGAGGTAAACCAAACTCTTCAGATGCAGATGATGCAATATCTTTACTGTTAAGAATACTATTGTTTATAAGGTAGCTAACATAAGATAGGTTCGCTGTTTTAGCTTCTTCTTGAGCGGAAATTGCGGCTTCTTCACTTAGTAGCCCATCACTAATGAAGCGCCTTGCTAAACCACTGAGTCTGATCGGTGCTTCCATATTTTCTACTACAACCTCAAAAGTCCATCGTTAGTCTTACATAATGACTTATATTATGTAATTTATCAGATAATTTCTAGTTTGTAATTTGAGACGCGTGACTTCTTCCCGTATATACTGCACAAAACAAGTTGGTTTGGGAGAATAATTATGCAAAAAATGAAAACATGGAAGCGATTAAGTTTAGCTCTTTTAGCGCTGTCACTATTAGTGGCATGTGGTCAGAAAGGGGATTTATATTTGCCTGAAGGCAGTACATTTATAAGTTGGATAGGTTAGCTACAATGGACCATTTTCATTATAAAAACGGCGCGTTAGTCGCTGAGAATGTTGAAGTTAAATCGATAGTAGAAGATTACGGCACGCCTACTTATATCTATTCTCGAGCTACATTGGAGCGACACTGGCATGCTTTTGATACTGCTTTTGAAGGTTTAAAACACGCCGTATGTTATGCCGTAAAAGCAAATTCTAATCTCGCTGTATTAAATGTGCTTGCTCGATTAGGTTCTGGTTTTGATATTGTTTCTGCGGGTGAATTAGCGCGGGTATTAGCTGCTGGCGGACTAGCAAAGCAGTGTGTGTTTTCTGGCGTAGGAAAAACAGTCACTGAAATTAAGTATGCACTTGAGCAAGGTGTTCGCTGTTTTAATGTTGAATCTATTCCGGAATTATCTCGGATTAACGATGTTGCTGGAGAACTTAACTGTCGTGCTCCAATTTCTATTCGAGTGAACCCTGATGTTGATGCCCAAACACATCCTTATATATCAACAGGCTTAAAAGAAAATAAATTTGGTATTGCTATTGAGCAGGCTGAAGCGGTTTACTTGCAAGCCAGTGCCATGGAGCATTTAAATATTGTTGGTATTGATTGCCATATTGGCTCTCAACTAACGACAGTTTCGCCTTTTGTTGATGCATTAAAACGCGTATTGAAGTTGGTCGATGCTCTGGCTGAACAAGGAATAAAGCTATCTCACCTCGATATTGGCGGTGGCTTAGGCATTACTTATCAAGATGAAACACCGCCCAGCCCAACAGAATATGCTTTGGCATTACGTGAATTATTAGAAGGGCGTGATTTAGAAATAGTATTGGAACCGGGTCGTGCAATTGCAGGAAATGCGGGTATTCTAGTGACGAAGGTTGAATATCTTAAACCGACAGAAGATCGTCATTTTGCCATTGTCGATGCGGCAATGAATGATCTGTTACGTCCAGCGTTATACCAGTCATGGCAGGCAATACAGCCTGTTATTGAAACGAGTGATGCGGAAGCCCTTCACTACGATATTGTGGGACCTATTTGTGAAACAGGTGATTTTTTAGGTAAAGATCGTTTGTTGGCAATTGAAGCGGGAGATTTGTTAGCGATTCGTAGTGCTGGTGCATATGGTTTTACCATGAGCTCAAATTATAATTCTCGTCCCCGAACTGCTGAAGTTATGGTGGATGGAGATAAGGTTCACTTGATCCGCGAACGTGAAACAATTGAATCGCTGTATGCGGGTGAGCATGTTTTACCAGAGTAAATTAGCATGTTGAAATTTAGCAAAATGCATGGGCTAGGCAATGACTTTGTGGTGATCGATGCCATCAATCAAGCCGTTGAATTAAGCTCACAGCAAATTCAATTTTTGGCAGACCGGAGACGAGGTATTGGCTGTGACCAGTTATTACTTGTCGAAAAGCCAACTCAAGCAGGTGTTGATTTTCAGTATCGTATTTTTAATGCTGATGGTAGTGAAGTGGCACAATGCGGCAATGGGGCGCGTTGCTTTGCTCAATTTGTGCATGATAAAAAACTAAGCGATAAAGCGTCAATCGCTGTCGAAACGGCATCAGGTATTATTTATCCCACATTGAAAGAGAATGGAAATGTGACGGTTGATATGGGCGTGCCCCAATTTTCTCCTGATAAAATACCGTTTGTAAGTGAAAATAAAGCGATACGCTATACCCTTGAATTAGATAAAACACCTAATGTAGAGATGGGTGTGGTTTCAATGGGAAACCCTCATGCAGTTATGCTGGTGGATGACATTGAAACAGCAGATGTTGAAACCTTAGGTGTTATGATTGAGACTCACCCTCACTTTCCAGAACGAGTGAATGTGGGATTTATGCAAGTAGTTAGTTCAACGCAGATTAATTTAAGAGTCTATGAACGTGGAGCGGGGGAAACCCAAGCGTGTGGCACGGGAGCGTGTGCGGCGGTGGTGATTGGTATTCAACAAGGATTATTGGATAAAGAAGTTAAGGTATCACTACCCGGTGGTGATTTAGATATAGTTTGGGCTGGTGATCAAGATTCTGTGTGGATGACCGGTCCGGCAACACAAGTATATGATGGAGAAATTGCGTGGCTAACGATCAACAAATATTAACGGCTGAGCAAGTAACAGCTTATTTGGCTGAAAATGGAGACTTCTTTTTGAAGCATCCTAATGCATTAGAGTCACTAAAATTAAACGATGCTCCAGAAGGCGCTATTTCTCTAAATCAGCGCCAAAATGAACGTTTAAATGACAAAAACAAACAGCTACATCAACAAATGCAGATACTGATAGATAATGCCAGAACAAATACGGTATTACAGTCTCGGGTTCATCAGCTGTGTTTGCGGTTAATGGATGCATCGTCTTTTGAGGACTTGTTACCCATCTTAATGAAAGAGCTTGAGCATGAATTTAATGCTGATGAAGTCGCACTTCGTCTATTTTATACAGGAACCGTTATTCCTGAATTACCTGAAACGAATGAAAATATTGTTTTATTACATGCCGATGCAAAGGCATTGCGTATTTTTGATAAGATTTTATCTAAACAAGAGCCTGTCTGTGGCCGGTTATCAAAAGCACAAAAGGAACAGCTTTTTGCTAAAAAGGCTGAAAAAGTTAAGTCGGTTGCTTGTTTGCCTTTAGGACATGAGCCTTGTGCAGGCTTATTGGCAATCGCAAGTTATGATGAAGATCGCTTTAATGCCGATATGGGAACAGATTATTTAAGCTTCTTAGGTGATGTGGCAATGAGAGTGCTCCGCCCTTACCATGACTATGGAAAATAATCAGCAACAGGATATTGATGACTTCTTGCAGTACTTAACGCAAGAAAAGCGCATGTCATCACATACGGTGACCAATTATCAGCGCGATTTAAAACAATTACTGACCTTTTTACAAAGCAATGAATTAAGTTTATGGCAAAGTATTAAGAGTAAGCATATTCGTCAATTTATTGTGCAGTTACATCGACACGGTTTAGCTGGACGCTCAATTCAGCGTGCACTATCAGCGATAAGAAGCTTATACCGCTTTCTTATTCGTGAAGGCTTGGCTGATAATAATCCTGCTCTAGCAGTGCAAGCACCCAAAAGTGAAAAGCGACTTCCTGCAACGCTGGATGTGGATCAAATGAGTGCCTTATTAGATAACACCACACAAGACACCCTGATTGCCTGTCGTGATAGAGCGATGATGGAACTATTTTATTCATCGGGCTTACGTTTGGCTGAATTAGCAGGTCTAAATATTCGCGATGTCGATTTTGGCGATCAATTAGTTTACGTGACAGGTAAAGGAAGCAAAGATCGGGTGATCCCCATTGGCTCTCAGGCTATAAAGGCGTTACAACTCTGGTTGGAACAACGTGATGAGCTTGGTTTCTTTGAACAAACAGCTGTCTTTATTACTCAGCAAGGTCGTCGTTTAGCTGCGCGGTCTATTCAAAAGCGGTTGGAAGTTCGAGGTAAACAAGGCGGGATTTCTGATAAAGTGCACCCACATAGGTTACGCCATGCCTTTGCTTCTCATATGTTAGAAGCCAGTGGCGATTTGCGTGCTGTGCAAGAGTTATTGGGGCATGCCGATATTTCTACTACTCAAATATACACACATGTCGATTTTCAACATTTAGCTAAAGTGTATGATGCCGCTCACCCGAGAGCAAAAAAGAAATAAACAATGTTAGCTCATGTATAATGAGATAAAACAGATTTATTAGGATGTTTGAATAATAATGAAAGTATTGCTTGCAGAAGATTCTCGAACCAACCAGCTTTTGATTCGCGCTTATATTGAAGAAGCGGGTCATGAAATTGTGATTGTGGATGATGGTCAACAAGCAGTAGAGCAATTCTCAGAGATTCTGCCCGATTTGGTTTTAATGGATATTGTTATGCCGATAAAAGATGGCATTGAAGCGGCAATAGAAATTAGAAAAATTTGTAAAAAAGATGAGTCGTGGATACCGATTATTTTTCTATCTGCAATGAGTGAATCTAAAGATATTGAGCGAGCCATTGATGCTGGCGGTGATGATTATTTGACCAAGCCGGTTGATGCTGTGGTGTTAAATGCAAAATTACGTGCAATGCAGCGCATTGCTGAAATGCGAGCCCAGCTTAAAAAAGTAAACCTTGAACTCAGAATGATGTCAGCTAAAGATGGCTTAACAGGCATTGCTAATCGACGTCATTTTGATGAGGTACTGTCAAAAGAAGTTAAACGTGCAATAAGAGCAAAAAGTTCAATTTCACTAGCAATATGTGATATTGATTTTTTTAAACCCTATAACGATAATTATGGTCACCAAGCAGGTGATGATTGTTTGAAGTATGTTGCACGGACAATGGCTAAAACATCTAAAAGACCCGGTGATTTAGTGGCTCGATATGGTGGCGAAGAGTTTGGCATTGTATTACCTGAAACAGAATTACTCGGGGCTACTGAAGTAACGGAATCTGTTCGTACTGCTGTTGATGACTTAGGTTTAACACACGATTATTCCGATGCGGCAAAGAATGTGACTATCAGTGCAGGCGTGGCAACCGTTAAACCTGAAGCAGGCATGGATATAAAAATGGTTGTAAGGGACTTAATTAAAGCCGCAGATCAGGCCTTATATTTAGCAAAAGAACGTGGCAGGAATCAGGTTGTTGCTGAATAGTTAGTGTAGCCCCCCCCCTCTATTATTTCACCTTAAAATTAAAATAAGTCCACATCACCTACGGTATCGTTTGATACGGTTTCAAAGCGTTTCTTTTCCTCTGCTAAGGTATCAACAAGGTGGCACAGTTCAGCACTCGCTTGCTCGGCGTTAGAGAAGTTATCGAGTAACTGAGATTGTAACTCTTTACTTTCTTGCCAATCTTGTTTTAATACATCCATCACCTGATGAACACAACTATGGACACGGCTATGTGGGTCCATGATGGCTGAATAAACAGGCAAATGACTATATTGCGCTTGACCATCGCCACTGTCATACCATTGTCCGAAGCGACATTGATTATGATTAGCTGAAACAGCTTGAGCCGACTCGCCAATGGGATCATTGGTCTCAACAGCATAATAAGCACGCTGCATATAAATCATATGGTCTACTTTTATTAGCGCAGTGTTACAAATTATTTGAGTATTAGATACCATTTCATAGGTTTGTTGTGCGCCTGCAGCAACGCGATCAAAACTGACTTTGAAATCATCGATAAGGTGTTTTGAATCTTCTGAAATCGTTGCCATGGTATTGGTATCTTCTGACATGACTTTGCTGGCAGAAGAAAATCGACCAATAATTTTGGCAATTTGTTCTGCCGCTTCTTTGGTTGTGTTGGCTAGCTTTTTCACTTCATCGGCAACTACAGCAAATCCTCGACCATGCTCACCTGCACGAGCGGCCTCAATGGCAGCATTGAGGGCTAATAAGTTGGTTTGTTCGGCAACGCCAACAATCATGGACACCATATCTTTAATTTCTTCGCTGCTCTCCGAAAGCTCTTGTGAGCTGGTTCGCATGGCAGATGATTTATCTACAATGGTATTAAGTCGATCGTGAAGAGTATTGGCATTTTCTTGATTATTAATGGCACTTTCTAATGAGTCTTTAGATAAACCTTCAACGGTCACCATATCTGTTGCAATACTACCGAGGTCTCGCTGGCTATGAGCAATATTTTCTAACAGGTTGTCAGATTTTTGCTTGCCAAGATTAGAAAACATTTCATCCTGTTGTTGCTGCCAAAATGATTGCGCCATAGAATCAATGGATAAGCCGATATTGTTTAACTGGGAATGATAGCCAGGGCTAATGCCTTTTTTTAGCGGTTTTCGGTAATACTCTTGCCATTTAGCCGCAGTAAAAGATGAACCTGTTTCACGCATAACGGCTTCAATTTGGTCAATTGCATTGTTAAGTAGCCACGCTAAACCATAGAAAGGATCGCTTTCAGGAATATGAGTCACGCGAAACTCGAGTTTGCCTAAACGGATTTCATGCAACATTCTTATGATTTTCTGCATAACGGGTGAGGCGAGGTTAGTTTCAGCCTTAGTTGTCATGCTTAAGATGATCGCAGCGACAATCGTTACCAAAAACCACTGGCTGGCACCATAGATAAAGACTAAGGATAAGGCCATTGCCGCGACTAAAGCCGTTAATAAGAGTTTAGCTATTTTATTAGGCATTAGTGTAAATGAACTCATTGTAAGTTACTCCTTGTGCAGCAATAGCATCATTTAATATTTGAATAGATGCATCCATCGCTTCTTGACTGCTTTGGTGTTTTGATTCTTCATCGATCATTTGTTGATAGATAGGGCTGAGAATTTCAATTATTTCTCGACTAGGCTGACGTCGAACAGAATAATAACCAATGGTTTGTCCTTGTTCGTCAAAGCTGGGAGTAACATTGGCAAAAGTCCAATAATAAGCTCCAGTTTTGGATAGATTTTTAACAATACCAAGGAACTCTTGTTGTTTTTGTAGTGTATTCCACATCATTCGGTAAACAGAACGAGGCATATCGGGGTGACGAATAATATTATGAGGTTGATCGATAAGATCAATTTCTTCATAACCTGAAAAGCGAATGAAGATTTCATTGCAATAGGTTATCTTCCCCTTGGCATCCGTTTTAGAGACAATAAAGTCTTCTTCTTCCATACGGATTTCTTCAGAGGTAGGTATTATTTTTGTAGTCACTTGGGTACTCTTCCTTAAGTGGAAATATCTATCATAGATGAAATTATAGCAACAATAATGCCATTGTTATATGCCAGTATAATTACGGGGTGTAGCCTAAGACATTATAAATAAACAAAAAAATAGCGGCAATCATTGCCGCTATTTTAGGTTTTACATCAGTCTGTTGGGAGCTAAAATGATAATGCCCAGCCTAATTCCAGTTGGTATTGTTTCATTTCAAGTTCAACAGTTTGGCTACTGCTTGTTTGCCCTGAAATGCTATGTGATGGTGCATACATGGCGGAAAAGTTAATTTCTTGGCGAGCTTGGTCAAACTTCTTGGTAAAGCCAGCAGTAAAATGTTGCTCCATTACACCTGGGGCTAAAATATTAAACATTACTTCAGTTTCTGGGATAGGTTGATTACCGTGGCTGTAGCCTGCACGCCATGTCCAATCATTGGCGGCTTCATATTGCACACCAAATTTGACGGTTGTCATATCTTTCCAGCCAAAGCCAATACCCTTACTTCCACCAAGACATGATGCAGATGGAGGCGAAGCCATCATACAGGCTCCCATAGCGGGCATCATTTCATTTCCTATAGAATCTACGGAGCTATACCATGTTTTTTGCACATCAAGAGCCATTGTTAAGCTTTCTGTTGTTTTCCATGCCAGACCAATAGTGGCTGAAGCTGGAATGTCCATGTCACCTTGTTCGGCAAAAAGACCTTTATAGTCATCAAACTCTGTCATATAAACACGCGAGCGGTAACCACCACCTAATGTTAATGTTTTTGCTACAGGTAAAATAAAGCCAAGGTTAATGCCTGCACCAAAGGAATGATCATGACCGTTATTACTTAAATGATTAGGATCGTTTGAAATATCAAAACCACCGGGGACGGGACCAAAGCTACTGACACCTTTTATCTCAAATCGTTGGTAGGCTAAAATGGCTGAAACACCGATAGCCGCGTCATTATCGAAGCGGTAAGAGAATGTTGGTGACAAAAATAATTGTGATAAATCAACACCTGTATCACCGGCACCAAATGTACCGAAGCCACCTGCTGTCTCGCCTGCTGAATAGGATGTATTCATTCCGCCGTTGCCAAATAAGACAATACCAACAGATTTATGTTCATCTAACTGCCATGTCGCACCCATTTCAGGAATAACAAAATAGTCACGGCCACTATTTACTTTTCCTGGAGCAAGTTGAGGTTCACCCATAACTCCTGATGGATTTCCTGTGACTTCATAACTTCGACGAGGGCTAAATAATGCAGCAGCAGCTTCCACACGATTTCCTAAGAAGGCAATACCAGCGGGATTGGTTGCAGCAATAAGAACTTCTTGTGGCATAGCTATACCTGCTCCTGCCATTCCTTTAGATTTTATACCGTAACCATGGGCTAAATAGCCATTAGTTGCGAAAGCAGGAGAAAGAAAGATCGCCAGTAGGCTGGCAAAGATAAGTTGACGTAGAAGCTGCATGTGAATATGTTGTCCGATAAATTTAAGCGAAGCGCAATTCTACTGGAAATAATTCTTGCTGGCATCTCTATTAGATTTTGATTATTAAGTGAATGTTAATGTATGGGGCAGGGATTATTCACTGAGTCATGGAGGATATGTACCCAAGTTACCTGAAGATGCAGGTTTCAGAGTTTAGCACTAACGTCAGGGCAAGGCGCAATGTGAAGGCAATGAC
>ENA-OSET01001103-OSET01001103.1-sediment-metagenome-genome-assembly--contig:-NODE-1103-length-28642-cov-13.309820_pt1 | contig 28642 bp, 29 predicted proteins | sample MGYA00237882_ERZ534229 | MGnify/ENA primary metagenome ERZ534229 (study PRJEB26408, sample SAMN06266212) | sediment metagenome | isolation source: Hudson Canyon methane seep mesocosm | place... | reverse complement strand
GGCAGCGAGACGACCATCAGCATGTAATTAATGAATAATTAGGGTCAGAGTCGAATCTGCCTTGAATCAAAGGCAGCAGGCTCGATTGATTCGACTTGAAGATTGACGAATAAGCCTCAGCAGAAATGCTGGGGCTTTTTTTTGGAAAAAAGTGGGCAGTCAGGTCTTGCTTTTTGCCTTCTTTCTTCTGGAGGAATAGTCATTGAGACCGCTTCCTTTCTTCCGTAGATCTGGGGCGATATTATTAGCGTATGCTTAAGAATAAATAATGTACTTAAATTTGTACTTGTCCTATAATAAGTACATTGTTTTAACTGGGAAGATATTACTATGGACACATTAAGTTATTCAGCTTTTAGGACCAATTTATCTAGCACGATGGATAAAGTAAACAGCAACCATAAGCCAATGTTAATTACACGGCAAAATGGTAGTCCTGCCGTTTTAATAAGCTTAGAGGATTTTCACTCATACGAAGAAACAGCCTACTTGATGGCAAGCCCTAAAAATGCTCAAAGGTTAAGGGAGTCAATCGCAGAAATTGAAGCGGGCAACACTCTGGCTAGAGATCTTATTGAAGAATGATTTTATCTTGGTCTAGCAATGGCTGGAATGATTACTTGTATTGGCAAAAAAAAGATAAAAAGAAAATGGAGAGGATCAATTTATTGATAAAAGACATTAAGCGTGATCCGCTGTCCAGTCTTGGTAACCCAGAACCATTAAAGCACGAACTTTCAGGATTCTACTCGAGACGAATAGATAAGGCGCATCGCTTAGTCTATAAGCTTGATGATAAGAGGTTGCTAATTACTCAGTGTCGTTATCATTATTAGGGAATAATCAAGGGGTCATAGTTCTTGATAATATGACTTTTTGATTCGACTTGAAGCTTGACGAATAAGCCTCAGCAGAAATGCTGGGGCTTTTTTGTATTTATGATGGGCTCAGTTCTCACAAGAAGGGGAGTGGAGCTTTGTTGAACTGCTTGAAAGACTAATAAATAAGAGGTTGTCTCCCCCAAAGCATGGCAGGCTTAAAGAAATGAGATATGTTACCCTGCCTCATTTAATATTCGATATAGTATCTGGCAATAATATCCCTTTTATTTAATTTAAAGTGGCAATTAATAACATAAACGATGAGGTGGACAATATGAATAAGACAGTAACATTTACGATGGCAAGCACATTCTTACTATTGAGCAATGTGGCGTTAGCTGCTGATATAGCAAAGGGAAATGAACTCTCAGTTAAATGTATTGGCTGTCACGGGGCCACAGGAATAGGTATTAACAAAACGATTCCTAACTTGGCTGGTAAGGATATTGCTTACCTATCAGATAAAATTAAAGCATATCGTGATGGAAGCCTTAGCAACCCAGTTATGAATAGTATGGTTGCGGGTATCTCAGACTCGGATGTAGATAATCTGGCTAGTTATTATAATTCATTACCTAGCCAATAACGCTGGAGAAGTACGGTGATTGAAAACCTGAAAGATACATCTATTAAATTTAGAGTATTACTTACAATGGCAATTATTTATTTAGTTGCCTTGTCTGTTTCGACTGCTTTTACTACCAGTCAGCAGAAAGGTCAGATAATTGATATTGCGGAGAATCAGGCACGCAGTAGTGCATTTAATTACCTTGATAATATCAACACAATGATGCTGACAGGTACGATTGCAAATCGAAATATTATTCGAGATAAGATGTTACTTGATCCAGCAATCACTGCAGTACGAATGATGAGAACAAGTTCAGTAGCAGATATATTTGGACCGGGCTTGGATCAAGATCTACCTAGTGATGAGCATGATCAAAAAGGAATAAGTGGGGAGCCGCAGTTTTGGGTTGAAGAAAGTGAAAACGGACGAGTTTTAAGTGTTATAGAACCTGTTCGTGCGACATCTGATACGCGAGGCTCTAATTGTCTACAATGTCATGTTGTGCCTGAAAATACCGTTCTAGGCGCTGTGCGAGTAGATTACTCATTAGAACAAATGGATAGTGAAATAGATAAAGCGATGTGGGGAAGCATTGCTATTAATAGTGTTATTTTTATCTTGGGACTGTTTTTAATGGCCATGGTCTTAAAACATGTCGTCACTGCACCTATTGATTATTTACGACATATGATTGAGGGCATTAGCTCGGATGCTAATTTAACACGTCGACTAGATGTGAAATCAGATGATGAAATAGGCCGAGTGAGTAAAGCCTTTAATGCAATGCTTGTCATGTTTCAAAGGACGGTAAGTAATATTGCTCAAGTCAGTCAACAGCTTGCAGATACTGCTGAACGTACATCAGATATTGCAGAGCAGACTAAGGAAGGGGTTGAACAACAGCAAGGTGGTGCTAATCAGGTTAGTACGGTCATGCTTGAGTTGACGTCGCTTGTTAATGATGTGGCAAGTCACACGGTATCTGCGACTGATAAATCAAAACAAGTTACTGCACAGACAGTCGATAGTAGTAAATTAATGCAAGAAACCGTAGATTCTTTAAATGTACTTGATACTGAAATTAATAGCGCAGCTAAAACTATTTCAGAATTAGAACAAGCCAGTGAGAATATTAATTCAATTGTTGAGGTTATTCGAGGAATATCGGAACAAACAAACCTGCTTGCCTTAAATGCTGCTATTGAAGCTGCGAGAGCTGGAGAGCAAGGACGTGGTTTTGCTGTTGTTGCTGATGAGGTACGAACTTTAGCGGGAAGAACTGACCAAGCTACAACAGAAATTAGTGAGATGATTAACGTTTTTAAAACGGACTCACGTAAATCAGTAGAAGTGATGGAAAGTGGTCGGAAACAGGCAAATGATAGTATAAATAAAGCAACAATAACTAGTGAGCGATTGGGCGTTATTCATTCTGCAGTTGAAGAAATTAGCACTATGAGTGCAAGTATTTCCCAATTAGCAGAGCGTCAACGTGGTGTTGCCGATGAAAGTAACCAAAATATTGCTGCAATTCATGATGTATCTATGCTTGTTTCTCAAGGTGCTACGGACACTGCAGACGCCAGTGAACAACTGACATCTCTATCCCATCAACTGAGAGAGCTTGTAAATAAGTTTAAGATATAGAATATACGCAGCTAGGTTTAATAGGGCTGCGATATTGATAATACGACTCGCTTGATTTTGCATGAAGATTGATAAATAAGCCTCAGTGTAATGCTGGGGCTTATTTGTATCTTATGCTACAGTTTATTCAGAAGGAATACTCAGTACTACCGAGTATCTTTGCTAGCTATTTTAATAATTATACTCTGACTCTACTATCAATATTAAGGCGTTGAAATAGCAAGTGCTTGTTCAGGCGCTTCTATTTCTAGGGATTCTAATAATTTCCCCATTGTTTCTGTTAGCCAGTAACAAGCATACATTTGATCATAATAGGTATTGGTGTAATCAATCTTAGCTGTTAATACTTCATTTTCTGTATCAAGTAAATCTAATAAAGTACGTTGTCCTAAGTTGAATTGTTGCTGGTAGGCTGAACGTGTGTTTTCTGATGATTTAACATGCATCTCTAAATATTGGAGGCGACTCGTAGTTGACTCGAGCGAACTCCATGCTAAACGTACGTCATTTTCAATTTCACGTTTCGTGATATTAATCGTTTCTTTTACATTTTCACTAAGAAATTGTGTTTCTTCGATTCGAGCTTTGTCTGCACCACCATTAAGCAAGTTGTATCGTAAGCGGAACATTGCTTGAGCATCATTATTATGGCCGTCAACGCCATCAAGATCATTGTTTGCGGTTGCACTAAGTTCTAAATTAACACTTGGTTGCATTGGGGCATGAGCACCACTTTGCTGAGCTAAAGCTGCTTCATGATCTGCTAAAGATGAACGTATTGCAGGATGCTGTTGGTAAGCGATACTTACTGCATCATTTAGTGTTGCAGGCATATTTTTACAGCACTCTTCACTCGGATCTTGGAGTGAGTCTGGCTGATGCCCAATAACATGTATGTAATTGGTTTCGGCATCGGTGAGATTACCGGTGTTTGCGATTAAATTAGCTTTAGCTAGGGATAAGCGCCCCGTTGCTTGTTTTACATCTGAAGTTGTACCTACACCACTATCTGATCGTAATTTTATTTTAAAATTAATTTCCTCATGTCTTTCTAAATTATCTTCTGTTAAAGACAGGAGTTGTTGGCTACGTAGAACATCAAGATAAGATTTTATAGCACTAAGACTTGTTGTTTCGCTGGTATCCGTTACGCTGAAACCTGCAGATTCGGCTAGAGACTGTGTTTGGTCAACGGCATTTTTGGTAGCAAAACCATCAAACAGCATTTGTGATGCGGTGATGCTCGATTCACCTCTCGTTAGCCATTTGTCATGATCGGGTCTTGTTGTGGGTGAGTCTGATTTCTCACGACCAATACCTAGGTTTAAATCTACTTTTGGATAATAGCCTGACCGCGCTTGATCTATCGTGCTGTCGATACTACGACTCAGGTTGGATTCTGCCAAGATGGTCGGATTGCTACTCAGAGTCTTTTCTACGGCTTCTGTTAATGTTTCCGCCATAACGGGTACTGACATCGTTAGAGTAGCACTTAAAATTGATGCTGAAAGTAACGTTAATTTATTTCTATGTGACATGCCTAAAACTCCGTATCAGCGTGCAATAATTTCGACGCGTCGATTTTTTACTTCTACTGTGTCATCCGGTGTTGCAATCAGTAGCCTATATTCACCTTCAGATGAAATTTTGATTATCTCTTCTTTAACGCCCACATTAATTAGGTCTTGGCGCACCTTTTCTGCACGTCGTTGAGCTAAATCATCATTATATTCATTTGAGGCAGAGGTATCGGTATGACCACTAATTACTACTTCAACTAGGTAATTACTTAAGATCTTTTCGTAGATAACTACAGACTCTTCTTTCGATTCTTCTGTGTATTCTGTTTTATCTAATAAGAAATAGAATTTTGAGCTAAAAGGCTCTGGTATTTTAACAAGCGGCTTCGGTTTTGGTAGTTCTACGATTATTTCTGGTTTTGCACAAAACGGAGAATCGCCCTCAGTTAAATTTAGTGGCGCTTCAATTGATTCGCGTAATTCAGATTGCATTTTATCGGGGCTAAGGCTGGAATGTATTGAGCTACAGCCTGTGATAAACAATGCAACAATAATTAATAGATTTAAACGGCATAATCTGCGCATTACTATATCCCTATGAGTTTGATTTTTCAGCTAATATAACAGCTTTTTAGTTGGCAGCGTAGCTATACAAATGGAGTTAATCTAATTTGTTTGATGACTATTAAAATCGTCAATGATATTTAATAGGGTGTAGATACAAAAAAACCTCTGAAAACAGAGGTTTAGATGTAATGGCGGAGAGTCAGGGATTCGAACCCTGGGTAGGGATAAACCTACGCTGGTTTTCAAGACCAGTACATTCGGCCGCTCTGTCAACTCTCCAAGACGCGAAATAATACTAGGGTTGAGCTAACAACACAACTGAAATTTTAATTTAATTGCATTAAACCCTACTTGGCTAGGAATTTAGCATTAAACTGATTTTTAACTGCTTGCACTTTCGAACTTATTCGGTAGGATCTTGGTCTTAACTTTGTACATCATTATTAAATTTGGAGATAGGTGGATGAATTACGATACTCAATCAACGGTTGCTCGTTCGCAACCATCGGTATTAGCAACAAATAAGCTATTGAGGAATACTTATAGTTTATTGGCGATGACCTTGGTGTTTAGTGCTTTGACTGCGGGTTTGTCGATGACGTTCAACCTACCTCACCCAGGTATGCTAATTACGTTAGTGGGGTATTTTGGCTTATTATTCCTAACAACAAAATTACGCAATAGCGTGTGGGGTATTGCTTCTGTCTTTGCGCTAACTGGCTTTATGGGGCTGACCTTGGGACCAATTGTTAATTATTATCTTAATATGAGTGGCGGAAGTGAAATTGTAATGCAAGCACTTGGTGGTACGGGAATTATCTTCTTTGCGCTCTCTGCTTATGCTATTAAAAGCGAGAAAGACTTCAGCTTTATGGGCGGTTTTTTGATGGTAGGTATTTTAGTTGCCTTCCTAGCTGGTCTTGGAGCGTTCTTCTTTGAAATGCCAGGTTTGTCATTAGCTGTTTCTGCGATGTTTGTTTTATTAATGTCAGGTTTGATTTTGTATCAAACAAGTGAAATTATTCATGGTGGTGAAACGAATTACATCATGGCAACAGTGACGTTATATATTAGTATCTATAACTTGTTCACAAGCTTGTTACATTTACTTGGCGCGATGTCAGGTGATGACTAAAAGAATAATACTGTTACTTGATTAACATGCAAGCCTCGTGAATAACGGGGCTTGTTTGTTTTGGGCTTATAAAAATAAAGGTTAGATTATGAAATGTAATGTGGGTGGTTTAGATCGACGTTTACGTATTCTTGTTGGTATTGCACTTATCGGTGCTGGGATCTATTTCCAGAGTTGGTTAGGTGCTATTGGTCTTGTACCGCTAATAACGGGTATTGTCGGCTGGTGTCCAGCGTATTTACCCTTTGGCTTAAGTTCTGCTAAGGCATGTCAGAGCGGTGATAAGGACAAAGAAGCAGACGACTAACGTTTGCTCAGTGCTCATGTCAGATAATCAGCCCCAATTAATAGATCGCTATGGTCGACAAGTTACTTATGTACGAGTGTCGATAACAGATAGGTGTGATTTTCGCTGTGTGTATTGCATGGATGAAGAGATGACATTTATGCCCAGAGAGAAGCTATTAACACTTGAAGAAATAGCTTTTCTAGTACGTGCATTTTGTGAGCTCGGTGTTGAAAAGGTGCGAATTACGGGTGGTGAACCTCTGGTTCGACGTAATGTAGACTGGTTATTTGACAAAATAGGGCGGTTAAAATCGTCTACAGCTTTGAAAGAGTTGAATATAACTACGAATGGATCACAATTAGTTAAGTATGCCAAAGGAATGAAGTCAGAAGGCGTAGATCGGATTAATATTAGCCTCGATTCATTAAACCCTAAACGCTTTAAAGAGTTAACTCGAACAGGTGAGTTAGAGCAGGTTTTATCGGGTATTGAGGCGGCTAAACAAGCTGGGTTTAAGCAGATCAAGTTAAATGCAGTCATCATGAAGGGACGTAATGATGACGAGATAATTGATTTGGCACAATTTGCAGTTGAGCATAATTTGGATATTTCTTATATCGAAGAAATGCCTTTAGGTCAGGTGAGTCATCAACGCCATGAAAGTTACTGTTCGAGCGATGAGGTGTTGGCGATTTTAAAAACAGCTTTTGTACTTGAAGCGAGTGATGCTAATACTGGTGGTCCTTCACGTTATTACACGGTGGCTGGCTCTAAAAGTAAAATTGGCTTTATTTCGCCTCATAGTCATAATTTTTGTGATACTTGTAACCGTGTACGCGTCACGACTGAAGGGCGACTATTATTATGCTTAGGCCAAGAGCACTCTGTTGACTTGCGAGCAATAATTCGCCAATACCCTAATGATATTGAACGATTAAAACAGACTATTATTGATTCTATGGCTATAAAGCCGGAAGGTCATGATTTTAATCTCCAAGAACAGCCGGTTATCTTCCGACATATGAGTGTGACAGGTGGCTAAGTCTTCTCTTCAATTATCTAACGCTGCTATTAACTCGTTACATACAACGACGGTTACTGATGAGCATGGTGAATTACGAGAGCTATCACTGACTGGGGAACGACCGCTTACTATTTATCTTGATAAACGAGAAATAGTGACTTTGATGACAATGGGAACGCAGCCTGAGTTATTGACTTTAGGCTATTTGCGTAACCAAGGTTTAGTCAAATCTGTAGAAGATATTATTGCTATTCAGGTTGAATGGGATGTTGAAGCGGTAGCTGTGACGACTCGACAAGAAAATCCAGATGTAGAACATATATTATCTAAACGAACAGTGACTAGTGGCTGTGGGCAAGGCACGATGTTTGGTAATGTTTTGGCATCTTTAGAAAATTTATCTTTGCAGTGCCCGCCCTTTACTTCAGCAAGTATTTACCAAGTATTAGATGGATTGGCTGAATACAATCAGATGTATAAACAAGCAGGTGCCGTTCATGGCTGTGCTCTATGTACGGGAGGCCATGTTGAGGCCTTTATTGAGGATGTTGGACGACACAATGCCGTCGATGCTATCTCTGGATGGATGTGGCTGAATGATGTCGAAGGTGATGATAAGGTTTTTTATACAACGGGGCGATTAACTTCTGAAATGGTTATTAAAGTTGCTCAAATGAAAGTGCCCTTATTACTCTCACGTTCAGGTGTTACCGAAATGGGCTTACGCTTAGCACAGCAAACAGGCTTAGGCATGATTGCACGTGCTAAAGGTAAACACTTTCTTGTTTATAATGGCCAGCAACAATTTAGCGCTTAGTCCTTATCTTTATGTTTTAATTTCCTTTTCTGTTTGTATTCCTGACGTTGTTCGGGTGTCATCTTTTTCCATTTCTCACGTATTTCCTGACGCTGTTCTGGCGACATATTCTTAAATTTTTCACGACGCTCACGGATTCGTTGCTGTTCTTCTGGCGATAAGTTTTTAAACTTTTCGCGTTGTTCTTGTACTCGTTGTTGCTGTTCTGGCGTCATATTTTTAAATTTTTCATGACGTTGCTGGGCTTTTTCCTTTTTCTCTAGTGCCATTGATTGTCGAAGGTCTTCTTTTGCTTGCTGTGATGCCTTGTCACTATCAGCAAAAGCAGGGGTACTCAACATTACACTTGCAAGCAATGTACAGATTAAACTTAATTTATACATTTTCATTTTAACCTCACTTAATTAAATTGGAACTGTCTATTGCTAGCCACGAGTATAGCTCAATATCTTCATTATTCTTGCCGAGTAAATTTAATGATATGGCGGCGGTCACGTTTATTTGGTCGACCTTTATCATATCTAAAACCTAAAGGCTGATCTTTAAGCTGTTGATGTAATAGTTCGCGTTTCGCAATACTTTCTTCAGATTCACTATAAAGTTGTTGTGCTTCAACCGCAGGGCGGCGGTTTTTGTTTAAGCCTAATACGGTAATAATGTGTTCATAAGGTGGTTTTGATATGGTTAAGACGTCGTTAGGCTTGATTGTCCGACTAGGTTTAACTCGATTATTGTTCAGATGAACCTTGCCGCCATTAATTGCTTCAACGGCAAGGCTACGCGTTTTATAAAAACGGGCAGCCCAAAGCCATTTATCTAAACGTTGACTTTCATCTGAAACAACTTCTTTTTTTGCCATAATTATTTATTTTCTGGTTGTAAATCCATTAAGCTTTACCTTGTAATTGAGGCAAGATAGATTCATTTTCTAATGTTGAAGTATCAGATGTGATTTCCTCGCCTTTAGCAATGGTTCTTAATAAACGACGCATGATCTTACCTGAACGTGTTTTAGGTAGATTATCAGCATAACGAATCTCATCAGGCTTTGCGATGGCACCAATTTGCTCACCAACCCAAGCACGTAGTGTTTGAGTAAGCTCAACATCTACACCACCTTCAGGACGTTGGCCTTTGAGAACAACATAGGCAAAGACGGACTCACCTTTAATATCATGAGGTTTACCTACTACAGCAGCTTCGGCAACAAGTGGATTAGCAACCAGTGCTGATTCAATTTCCATCGTGCCAAGACGGTGACCTGATACATTGAGTACGTCATCAATACGCCCCATAATCCAGAAATAACCATCTTCATCTCGTCGTGCGCTATCACCTGCAAGGTAAAATTTACCATCGAAATAAGGCCAGTAGGTATCTTTATAACGTTGATCATCGCCCCAGACGGTTTGAATCATTGATGGCCAAGGCTTACGAATAACTAAGTAGCCACCTTCATTAGCGGTGGTAATTTCTTCACCTTCTTGATTGACTATAGCGGCATCAATACCGGGTAGGGCAAGCGTGCAGGAGCCTGGTTTTGTGACAGTCACTGATGGAATAGGTGCAAGCATATGTGCACCTGTCTCTGTTTGCCACCATGTATCAACGATAGGGCAGCGTTCCTTGCCAATAACGGTGTGATACCACATCCATGCTTCAGGGTTGATAGGTTCACCTACCGTTCCTAATAAACGTAGTTTTGAAAGATCATGTTTGTTTGGATAGTCATCACCTTGTTTAATCAGTGCTCGGATAGCTGTTGGAGCCGTGTAGAAGATACTAACACCATGTCGTTCACACATATCCCAGAAACGACCCGCATCAGGATACGTTGGTACACCTTCAAAGATAACAATGGTTGCACCTGTAGCTAGTGGGCCATAGGCAACATAGGTATGCCCCGTAATCCAGCCGACATCAGCAGTACACCAAAATACATCAGAGTCTTGAATATCAAATACCCAACGCATTGTTGTTATGGCATTGAGTAGGTAACCACCTGTTGAATGTTGGATGCCTTTAGGTTTGCCTGTTGAACCTGATGTATATAAAAGAAATAAAGGGTGAGTAGCATCAACCCATGTTGGTTCACATTTAGTAGTTTGACCTTTTTCAGCATCGGACCACCAGACATCACGGCCAGTTTTCATAGCAATATCATGGCCGGTTCGTTTAAACACGATAACAGTATCAACACTATCACAGCCAGCTTCTAAAGCACTGTCCGTCGTAGATTTTAGTTCGATAATTTTACCACCACGATGTCCACCATCTGCCGTAATGACTATTTTAGCTTGTGTATCTTCAATGCGATCTTTTAGTGATGATGCAGAAAAACCACCAAATACAACAGAGTGAATTGCACCAATACGAGCGCATGCTTGCATGGCAATTACTGCCTCGGTAATCATCGGCATATAAATAATAACGCGATCACCTTGAGTAATGCCTTGCGCTTTTAATGCATTGGCAAAAGTACATACGCGGGCATGTAATTGTTGATAAGTAATATGTTGTACATCACCAGCATCACCTTCAAAAATAATGGCTGTTTTATCCGCATTTTTTTCTAACTGGCGATCTAGACAGTTATACGAGGCATTCAATTTACCATCAGGAAACCAGCGGTAGAAAGGTGCATTGGATGAGTCAAGCGTTGTCTCAAAAGGCGTGTGCCAATCAATCTCAGTGCGTGCTTGTTGTGCCCAAAACTCTTGATTATCTTCTGTAGATTGTCTATTTAACTCATTGATCTTATGGGGAGATAAAGCGGAACCTTTTGTGAATTCCTTGCTGGGTGGAAATTGACGATCTTCATGTAATGTTGATTGGATATTATCTTGAGACATCTACTGTACCTTATGAAGTTTCTTTATCAGATAAACGACGATTATAACTGAGTAAGCTACCAATAATTGTGGCAACACCTAATAAAATATCGCGGAATACTAATGTGCCAAAATAACCCCATCCTTGTTCAAGGAGGAGTGCTTCTCGTAATGCGGTTTCATTCCAAAGTGAAATCGTACCCATTACAGAGAATGCAAAAATGGCTAGGCATAATACGCCTAGCCACCAACGAAAGTATCCAGCCAGAAATACAGCTGTAGCTATAGTGATACCTTGAGATAATATTTGGTCAATAGGAGGCAGCTTATCAGATACCTCCGCGAATAATATTGTTGGAAATAGAAGCATTAATAGCAATAAACTTTTATACATTATCAAATATTCCAATTCTTACGTGTTATCAGAAAAACCCAAGAGGACTTGTACTGTAACTTACCAATAAGTTTTTAGTTTGTTGATAATGGTCAAGCATCATTTTATGTGTTTCACGTCCAACACCAGATTTTTTATAACCACCAAATGCAGCATGTGCTGGGTAGAGATGGTAACAGTTTGTCCAGACTCGACCCGCTTGAATACCTCGACCCATGCGATAAGCACGATTCATATCACGCGTCCATAAACCTGCACCAAGACCGAATTCTGAATCATTGGCAATTTCAAGTGCTTCAGCTTCATCTTTAAAAGTAGTAACGGCAACTACTGGTCCAAATATTTCTTCTTGGAAGATCCGCATCTTGTTCGTGCCTTTCAATAAGGTCGGTTCAATATAGTAGCCACTGTTAAAGTCTTCACCAACTTGGGCTATATCACCACCAATTAGCAGTTCTGCACCTTCATTTTTACCAATTTCAACGTATTCTAGGATTTTTTCATATTGTTGCTGTGAAGCTTGAGCGCCGACCTGAACATCAGTATCAAGCGGGTTGCCACGTTTAATGTTTTTGGCTCGTTCAATTACAATGGCCATAAACTCGTCATAAATACTTTCTTGAATTACTGCACGAGACGGGCAGGTACATACTTCACCTTGGTTGAAAAAGGCTAACACAAGACCTTCAGCACACTTACTAATGTAATCATCTTCTTGCTGCATAATGTCTTCAAAGAAGATATTAGGAGATTTACCGCCTAATTCAACAGTTGAAGGGATTATGTTTTCAGCAGCACGCTTCATTATATGAGAGCCAACTGGGGTTGAGCCTGTAAAGGCAATCTTGGCAATACGTTTACTACTTGCAAGCGCTTCACCCGCTTCTTTACCAAAACCATTAACGATATTCAGCACACCCGGTGGTAATAAATCACCGATCACTTCCATCAGTTTTAGAATTGATACCGGCGTTTGTTCGGCAGGTTTCATTACAATACAGTTACCTGTAACTAGTGCTGGAGCTAGCTTCCATGCTGCCATTAGCAGTGGAAAGTTCCAAGGAATAATTTGGCCAACAACACCTAATGGTTCATGAAATTGATAAGAAACCGTTGTTTCATCAATTTCACCCATGGTGCCTTCTTGAGCACGCATACAACCGGCATAGTAGCGAAAGTGGTCAACACATAAGGGCACATCGGCATTCAATGTTTCCCGTACCGCCTTGCCGTTATCCCATGTTTCCGCTACAGCGAGCATCTCAAGGTTTTCTTCAATTTTATCTGCAATTTTCAATAAGATATTAGAGCGTTCAGTAACAGATGTTTTTCCCCACGCATCTTTTGCGGCATGAGCAGCATCAAGCGCTAAATTAATATCTTCTTCAGTTGAACGGGGGATTTCACAAAAAGCCTCACCTGTTACAGGGGTTACATTCGTAAAGTATTCGCCTTTAACAGGCGACGTCCATTCACCATTAATATAGTTGCCATAGCGTTCCTTAAATGAAACAACAGAATCTTTGGCACCCGGATTTGCATAGATCATGTACGTACTCCTTGAATTAGTTGAAAGTAGAGCATAAATTTATGTAGTGATAGTTACTGGTCTCATAGTCTCTATTACTTGACTTACAATCCATACCGTCACAAACTTAACATATGAATAAGTTATCACTAAATAAACGGCGAGATAAACGTCATTTACTCGTTGAGAATAAACTTAGCTTTGCTGGGCCTGACTCGGAGCTGAGCATTTATGATACTTACCGGTCGGCATCCCGTGTCGGGCTTGGCGCTGATCAGCTTATGTATTGCGGCATGGTCAAAGGTAAAAAGATCATGCATAACTTTCATGATGAGCAAGAACAGGTGTTTTTACCTCATGAATCTTTTGTTATGCCCCCTGGTGAGTACGTAGAAATTGATTTTCCAGAGGCGAATGAGCAACAGCCTACAACCTGTTTGACAATAGAGATACCTAAAGAACGTATTGAAGTTATTTCGGAGAGAATGCAGGATTTAACAACATTAAAGCATCTGGACCATGATTGGCAGTATCAACCACATATCATTCATTCACAGCATACAGCTGATACACAGCAGCTATTAGAAAAGCTTGTTTTATTATTTACTCATAATCACCCAGATAAAGAAATGATGGTCGAGCTGGGTGTCTCAGAGCTTATTATTAAGTTATTGAGGGAGCAGGGGCGAGATTTACTGTTAAATTATAGTCAGCAATCGCCAGATGCGACGGGCATAACTGCAGTTGTTCATTATATTGAACAAAATAGTGCTAAACCGCTTGATATAGAAACGTTGTGTCAAAAAGCATGTATGAGTAAAAGTAAGCTTTACATTGTGTTTAAAAAACAATTAGGCTGCTCACCCAGCGAATATTTACAACAAAGACGATTAAAAAAATCCGCAGAGGCATTGCAATCAGGCTATACAGTGACCCAAGCTTGTTATGATTCAGGTTTTAATGATCTTAGTCATTTCAGCCGACGGTTTACGCAATTCTTTGGTTGTTCACCTCGCCAATATCGCACTAAATAGACAGTATAAAGCACGTCAGATTAGACAATACTAATGCTAGTTGATAGCATAGCTGAGTGTTTTACTCAGTAATTCCATAGGCCCAATTATACAAGGGTTTTCCATTATTATAATTCTTAATTTAAGGAACAAAATATGAGCGTTTTAGTTACTCAAGCAGCCCCAGATTTTACTGCAGCAGCAGTGATGGCAGATAATACTATCAATGAAAACTTTTCATTATCTGACTACAAAGGTCAGTACGTTGTTTTATTCTTTTACCCACTCGATTTCACATTTGTTTGTCCATCTGAAATCCTTGCTCACCACCACCGTGTTGCAGCATTTAAAGAACGTGGCGTTCAAGTTATCGGTATTTCAATCGATTCACAATTCACACATTTAGCATGGAGAAATACTGCTGTAAATGATGGTGGTATCGGTCAAATTGATTTCCCATTAGTTGCTGATACAGATCAATCTATCATGGCAAACTACGGTATTAAGCACCCAGCAAGTGTTGCTTTACGTGGTTCATTCTTAATCGACAAAGAAGGTGTTGTACGTCATCAAGTAGTGAATGACTTACCTTTAGGTCGTGAAGTAGATGAAATGGTACGTTTAGTAGATGCACTTCAATTCCACGAAGAACATGGCGAAGTTTGCCCAGCGGGTTGGAACAAAGGTGATGAAGGTATGAAAGCTGACACTGCTGGTGTTGCAGACTACCTTGCAAAACACGGCGACGAACTTTAAGAAACCATTTCACGCGTCGTCTTTTCCGCCATGCCTGCGTTAAAAATAGTCTCAAAATGCTCATTTACATTAGTAAACTGTGCTTTTTCGACAATTTTTATCTTGTCCTGACGAAAAATACTTAACGTGAAAAGTTTTTTGTCGTAATTGCTTTGTTAAAGCCAAAAAAAAAGCCCCGATTAATCGGGGCTTTTTTATATCTGCTATTTAAGAAACTAAATAGTAGTTAATTCAGTATCAAAACTAAACGCGATTCTTTTCTCTGATTTCTGCCAATGTTTTGCAATCAATACATAAGTTTGCAGTTGGACGCGCTTCAAGGCGACGAATACCAATATCAGTTCCACATGATTCACAATAACCGTAATCACCTGAATCAATATCATCTAATGATTGTGTTATTTTTTTGATTAGTTTGCGTTCACGGTCACGCGTACGAAGCTCTAAGGTGAATTCTTCTTCTTGAGTGGCTCGATCATTAGGATCTGGAAAGTTTGCTGCATCGTCTTGCATGTGATGAACGGTACGATCAACTTCTTCCATAAGTTCCGTTTTCCAACTATCTAAAATAGCTCGAAAATGACTTACTTGATCGTCATTCATATACTCTTCACCACTTTTTTCTTGATACGGTGTAAAAGTACCTTGTTTTGATGAATCCATGTCGAAAGCCTTATTACTTTATAAAATTAAGGCGCAATTCTATAACAGAAAGCCAGCCTTGTGTGTAAAATGTTTGATACTAAATTTTATTTTTAACGGGAAAAAGATCTAATGGCAAAATTAAAAGCAATAATCTTCGATGTTGATGGCACTTTAGCTGAAACAGAACGTGATGGTCATCGCATCGCTTTTAATCTTGCCTTTGCTGACGCTGGCTTAGATTGGAATTGGGATGATGCTTTATATGCTGACTTACTGGCAGTCACGGGCGGGAAGGAGCGTATTCGATATTACCTATCTCATTTCAATACCCGTTTCGAACATGACGATCTCGACAGTTTAGTTATTAGCTTGCACGCGAATAAAACCAAACATTATGTTGAATTATTAGAATCAAATGCGATTACATTAAGACCGGGCGTGTTGAGGTTAATGAATGAGGCACGTGCAGCAGGTTTGCGATTAGCTATTGCGACAACAACAACACCTGCTAATGTGACGGCACTTGTTAAAAGTACATTGGGTGAAGAAGCCCTAGACTGGTTTGACTGTATTGCTGCGGGGGATATTGTTCCCGCTAAAAAACCTGCCCCCGATATTTTTGACTATTGTTTACAAGAAATAGGTTTGCCTGCAGATGAGTGTTTAGTTTTTGAAGATTCAGCAAATGGTGTTCGCTCTTCTTGTGGGGCAAATATTATGACAATTGTTACTCAGAATAATTACACACACAATGATGATTTTAGTGGTGCGGTGACTGTTTTAGATCACCTCGGTGAGCCAAATCTAGCTTGTACAGTATTGTCGGGTGAAAAAATTGCGGGTAGTTATGTAAGCGTTGATGATTTGAAACACATTCACGCTCATGGCTAAAAGTAGAATTTCACAACGCGCTGAGGATATTTCACCCTTTCATGTGATGGCTATCTTAGCTCAAGCAAAACAGCTTGAAGCTCAGGGGAAAGATATTATTCACATGGAAGTGGGGGAGCCAGATTTTGATACACCACAGCCTATTATTGATGCGGGAATTGAAGCATTAAAATCAGGGAAAACACATTACACACCTGCATTAGGCCTGCCAGAGTTACGTGAGGCAATTGCAGGCTGGTACAAAACTCAATATAACGTAGATGTATCCGCTAACCGAATTGTAGTAACGCCTGGTGCATCTGGTGCTTTATTATTGATAATGGGAGCTCTGTTAGAGCGTGATAACAAGGTTTTATTAGCAGATCCTGGTTATCCCTGTAACCGTAATTTTGCACGGTTTGTTGAAGGAAAAGTACAGTCTACTGCGGTTGATGCAAGTTCAAACTTTCAATTAACAGCACAACATATTAATGAATATTGGACTGATGATACTGCAGTAGCATTGGTCGCTTCACCATCAAACCCAACAGGTACCATTTTATCGCAGCAAGAGCTAACAGACTTATCCGTAGCGATAAAATCTAAGCAAGGTCATTTTGTTGTCGATGAAATTTATCATGGCTTAACGTATGACAATATAGATACGCCAACGGTATTATCAGTAGATCAAGATGCTTTTGTGATTAATAGTTTTTCAAAATTTTTTGGCATGACGGGCTGGCGTTTAGGTTGGTTAGTTGTGCCTGAACACTATGAGCCAGTCATGGATAGGCTTGCTCAAAATCTATTTTTAGCGGCTCCAACTATGTCGCAATATGCGGCTCTTGCAGCATTTAACCGAAATACTTTAGATATTTTAGAGCAACGCAGACAGATCTTTGAAGCACGACGAAATAGTTTATTACCTGCATTAGAGTCACTAGGTTTAGATGTGACCGCATCCCCACAGGGTGCATTTTATATTTATGCTAACTGCAAGCGTCTTCTCAATGATAAAATGCCTGACAGTATGGCTTTAACTAAGCACTGGTTACAACAAGCAGGGGTTGCCGTAACGCCCGGCAATGATTTTGGTAATCACCTAGCTGAGCAATATGTTCGCTTTGCTTACACAACGAATGAACAACGATTATTAGAAGCCGTAGAACGAATTAAAATATTAGGAATATAAATGACAACGTCAAAAATTATTTACACCAAAACAGATGAAGCACCCGCATTAGCCACACAGTCTCTATTACCTATTATTAAATTATTTACACACGCTGCTGATATAGATGTTGAAGTGAGCGATATTTCATTGGCTGGTCGTGTTATTGCTAACTTTCCTAGTTATCTAAAACCTGAGCAACAAATCAGTGATGCATTGGCTGAGTTGGGCGAGTTAGCACTAAAACCAGAAGCTAATATTATTAAATTACCTAATATTAGTGCTTCAATTCCACAGTTAAAGGCTGTTATTAAAGAGCTTCAGCAACAAGGTTATGCTTTACCTGATTATCCTGAAGAACCTGAGAATGATGAACAGAAAGCGGTTAAAAACACCTATGATAAAATCAAAGGCAGTGCAGTTAATCCTGTATTAAGAGAAGGTAATTCAGATCGTCGCGCACCACCTGCTGTGAAGAACTATGTACGTAAGCATCCGCATCGTATGGGGGTATGGAGTAGTGAGTCTAAATCACACGTTGCGAGCATGTCTGACAATGATTTTTTTGGTAGTGAACAATCTGTCACTGTTGCTCATGCTGGCAATGTCACCATTGAGTTAGAAGATACTGCGGGCAATAAAACAGTTTTAAAACAAACAACACCTGTTCTCGCTGGTGAGGTGATTGATTCATCTGTTATCAATAAAAAGGCACTTCGCACTTTTATTGAAGCTGAAATTGAAAGTGCTAAAAATGAAGATGTGCTTTTCTCATTGCATTTAAAAGCAACAATGATGAAAGTTTCTGATCCCATTATTTTTGGTCATGTTGTATCTGTATTCTATAAAGATGTGTTTGAAAAACATGCAGATGTCTTTCAGCAGCTTGGTGTTAATGTTAATAATGGTCTTGGTGATGTGTATGCCAAGATAAAAAGCCTGCCAGAAGACAAACAAGCTGAAATTGAAGCAGATATTCAAGCTGTCTATGCGACTCGCCCTGATTTAGCGATGGTTGATTCAGATCGTGGCATAACTAACTTACATGTTCCTTCAGATGTGATTGTCGATGCATCAATGCCGGCAATGATTCGTGCTTCAGGTCAGATGTGGAATAAAGAGGGACAACAACAAGATACGAAGGCTGTGATTCCTGATCGTTGTTATGCCGGAATTTTCCAAAAAACAATTGAATTTTGCAAAAAACATGGAGCATTTGATCCCACAACAATGGGTAGTGTACCCAATGTTGGTCTGATGGCTCAAAAAGCAGAAGAGTATGGTTCACACGATAAAACATTTGAAATTCCGGCAACAGGGACTGTACGCGTTGTTGATGATAATGGAAATACTTTACTCAAACATAAGGTAGAAGAGGGTGATATTTGGCGCATGTGTCAGGCCAAAGATGCCCCTATCCAAGATTGGGTGAAATTAGCCGTTAACCGTGCACGCTTAAGTAATACGCCTGCTGTATTCTGGTTAGATAAAAATAGAGCCCATGATGCACAACTTATTGCTAAAGTTGAAAAGTACTTACCAACACATGATACGAATGGTTTAGATATTCGCATCTTATCGCCAGAAGATGCGATTACGTTTTCATTAGACAGAGTCCAAAAAGGTGAAGATACAATCTCGGTAACAGGTAATGTTTTACGAGATTATTTGACCGATCTTTTCCCTATTTTGGAATTGGGAACCAGTGCAAAGATGTTATCTATTGTGCCGTTAATGAACGGTGGTGGTTTGTTCGAAACGGGAGCCGGCGGTACTGCGCCTAAACTAGTAGAGCAGTTTGTGCATGATAATCATTTACGTTGGGATTCATTAGGTGAATTCTTGGCTTTAGCCGCCTCTTTAGAGCATCTGAGTAATGTAACGGGGAACTCAAAAGCTAAGGTGCTTGCTGATACTTTAGACAGTGCAACAGGACAGTTCTTAGATAACAATAGATCACCAGCTGCAAATGTAGGCGAAATAGATAACCGTGGTAGTCACTTCTATTTAGCACTTTATTGGGCTCAAGCTCTCGCTAAACAATCAGATGATAAAACACTACAAGCACACTTTGTAGAAGTTGCTAATGTCTTGGCTGAAAATGAAACTAAGATTATTGATGAATTAATTTCTGCTCAAGGAGTCAGTGTTGAATTGGGAGCGATTTACTTTATTGATGAAGCATTAATGCTAGAGTCAATGAGACCAAGTGCAACGTTAAATAAGTTAATAAAAGCCTAAATTTAAGCGTTTTCTGTTGAAGATGTAGCTTGGCTATAATTATCCAAATACAGGGCTGTTGCACCGGCAACAGCTGCTGGGATAACTAAAAAGTTAACAAATGGAATCATAGTAGCTCCTAGTGTTGCCAAGCCAAATCCCAAAGCTAAAGAACGTTTTTGCCTTAATAGTGTGCGTTGTTGTGGGAATTTAAGTTGATGGTTGCCCATAGGGTAGTCATGGTAATCAATGGCAAGCACCCAGCTAGAAAAAATAACCCATAAAACGGGAACAATAATGTTGATTACTGGAACCCATGACAGAATAAATAAAGGAATCATCCAGATCAAGACATAAAGTAATTTCCGAACCTCATTCCATAACATGGAGGGTGCATCTTTAATAATTTCTTTCCAAGGAAGTCCTGTTGGTGGTTTCCCGAGTATCTTTTTTTCTACGGCTTCAGCTAAAACACCATTGAAAGGCGCTGCTAATAGATTGGCGATAATCGAAAAGCTAAAGAAAATAATGAGTGTTAATAGTGCTGTAAATAAAGGCCAAAGGATCCACATAATCCAACTAAGTAACCACTCCGGTAACCATGTTGGCATCATACTGTTTATCCATTGATCAAATTTAGAAATGCCTAACCAAATAGCAAAACTAAATAACAGTGTATTGATGGCCATAGGAATATAGGCAAAACGTCGAATACCACGCTGATGAATTAAGCTAAACCCTTTAAATAAATAACGTGCACCATCGATGAATTCCTGCATGACTAGATATGTCCTTTGGCTAATAATGCAGCTCCATAGGCTGCCTCGGTATGTTCAGGTTTGATAAAGGGTACAGCGATATGTTGTTGGCGTATAGCTTGCCAAATTGTATTCATACCGCCGCCACCAACAGTACGAATTGATGTTAAAGGTGTTGCTCCCGCATCTTGAAGTGCTTGGTAAGCTTGTTTTTCTATCTTTGCCATGCCTTCTAACATGCCATGTAAAAAGAGCTCGTTAGATTCTGGCCTAGGAGACAATCTAGGTTGGAGTAGTGGATCATTGATAGGAAAGCGTTCACCAGCCGATAACAGTGGGTAGTAGTCTGGAGGAGTAGAATCTAAGGATATTTGTTTACTCAATTGTTGTAGTTGAGTATTGTCAAAATAATGTTTAAGTACTGCACCGCCTGTGTTTGATGCGCCACCAATTAACCACTTATCAGCTAGTCGATGGCTGTAAACACCTTGTTTAGGAATAAATAATGGCGTGTCACTAATAAGTTTAATGACCAAGGTCGAACCTAAAGAAGTGACGGCATCGCCTGAATCTTTAGCGCCTGAAGCTATCAATGCTGCAATACTATCTGTCGTGCCTGCAACAATGTTGGGTGGTGATGTTAAATGAAAACGCGAGCATAATTTTTCTGATAATTGACCAGTTATAGTTCCTGGACTTACGACTGTGGGCAAGAGTGAAAGATCAGTGAGTTGAGCAATCCATTGTGGCCAACAATGGTTAATAGGATCATAGCCTGTCTTTAGACAATTGTTTTCATCACTAATACCTAGCGGTGCACCTAATTTAAAGTTAATCCAGTCAGCTTGATGCAGTAAATGGCTTGATGATGGTATTTCATGATGGTCCTGCAGATAAAGTAGTTTTGATAGTCCGCTACTAACACCATGGGCTGCTGATTCAGCTGGAGCAATATTGGCAATGTGTTGGCTTTGAGCAATAGCTTTGACATCGTTATACATGAGTATTGGGGTAAGAGGGTGACCACGATGATCAACTAGTAGAATCGAACCAGAGGTTGCATCTACAGCAATTGATTTTATTTCATAGTGCTGACATTTTGGAATGAGCTGAGTTAAAACATGTTTTACAATTTGCCAGTGATAGCCTGGATCTTGCTGCGATACTGGAGAAGAGTTTTGTGGTGGTGCTAGTGTGTTTTGACAACTGGCAATAATGTTTTGTTGTTGGTCAATAGCAATAGCTCGACACCCGGAGGTGCCGAGATCTATACCAATATAGGCATTATTCGACATTAATGTTAAGCATAGCTTTTTTACTATGGAAGTTGTACAGGCATTGGTGCAACCCAACCTTCTTTTCTATGTTCTGCTACAACATTAGTGTAAACACCACCACGAACGTTAAATATACCTGTAACTCGCATAAAACGAGGGTTGGTAGCAGCAACGAGATCGTCTAAAATTTGATTGGTCACTTTCTCATGGAATGCGCCTTCTTCACGATATGTCCACATATAAAGTTTGAATGACTTTAACTCAACACATTTAAGATCGGGCACATAATCAATTTTAATGGTGGCAAAATCAGGTTGACCAGTCATCGGACATAAACAAGTAAATTCAGATGTTTCAATGTGGATGGTATAATCACGTTCTGGAATCGCGTTGTCGAAGGTTTCCAATTCTTTGCTTGGTTGTGTGGACATTTGGAAGTCTCAATATGATAATGAAAACGATATATTATCCCTTATTTGGAAGATTAATTTAAGTGTTAGAGTTTGCTGTAATTACAATTTTGATAATTGCCATCTTTGTAGGCGTTGCTTGGTATGCCAATACAAGTAGACAACAACGAACAAAGTTACTGGAAGAACTTGATAGAATTGAGCCAGAATTGGATGATGGCGAAAAATTTGGTTCAGTTTTTAAACAAGAACTCGATCAGCAAGCGATGGATAATGATCATTTCGACCTTGATTCTGAGCCAAGAATAAGTTTATCCGAGGATGCTGAAGCCGAATTAACATCGCAGACTGCTAAGAGCCAAATTAATATAACGATTGATGACGAGCTAGATGACTCTGTTTTAAATGTAGACAATACACCAGAACAAGCAGATATTGAGTTAGAAAAAGAACAGACTGAAACTCCCAATCAAGCAGACTTGATAAATAATTGGGATATGGTCATCGCTTTTACTGTTATTGCTCGCGATGGTGGTAGCTTCTCAGGCAAGTCAGTTAAAGCAACTTTAGAAAGTTTAGATTTACACTTTGGTGACTTACAGATCTTTCATCGGAGTTTGCCTGGACGTCGTAAACAAACATTATTTAGTGTAGCGAACATTTTAGATCCCGGTACATTAAACCCAGATAGTTTTGCAACAATGCAAACGCCAGGCTTATTAGTTTTTGCACGCTTACCAGGCCCAGTTAACGGTTTAACACTCTTTGATGATTTATTAGACGTCGCCCAAAAAATGACGGATAAGCTGGATGGCACGCTATGCGATGAGTCACGAGAGCCACTTAGCCAGTCAGCTATTGAAGCCATGCGTAGTCAGATTTTGAATCTAAACTTACAATTACAAACAGAGCAAAATAATTACAATAATGACTAGTCAGACAGAATTTGCACAACGTGCAAGTGAGTTAAGGGATTTAATTAATCAATATAACTATCACTACTATATTGCTGATAATCCTGAAGTTACAGATTCAGAGTATGACCGTTTATTCTATGAGCTTAAGAAGATTGAAACGGAGCTCCCTGAATTATTGACTGCTGATTCCCCGACACAAAGAGTAGGAGGGAAAGCACTCGATAAGTTTAATCAAATCACCCATGCCATACCGATGTTGTCATTAGATAATGTCTTTAATACAGATGAACTCAATGCCTTTGATCAACGTGTACGAGATTGGTTAAATACCAGTGATTCTCAAATTTATGCTGCTGAACCTAAATTGGATGGCTTAGCTATAAGTTTACGTTATGAGGGCGGGGTCTTAGTTCAAGCTGCTACACGTGGTGATGGTTCAGTAGGTGAAGATGTCACTGCAAACGTAAGAACTATTGCTACCATTCCTTTAAAACTAATTGGTGATGATATTCCGGATGTCATCGAGATTCGTGGTGAAATTGTCATGCCTAAAGCAGGGTTTGATGCACTCAATATTAAACAAATTGAAGAGGGTAAAAAGGCCTTTGTTAATCCACGTAATGCAGCTGCAGGTTCACTACGTCAGTTAGATTCAAAAATCACAGCCAGTCGACCTTTAGCTATTTATTGCTATGGTTTAGGTGAAATTATTGGTATGGATAAGCCCGTGACACATAGTGCGGCCATGGCCATGATAGCGAAATGGGGCTGTCAGGTTTCACCTGAGCTACAGTTGCTTGATGGTGTAGATGCTTGTTTGAACTATATCGAACAGCTTGGTGAACGTCGTAATAGCTTGTCATATGATATCGATGGTGTTGTTTTAAAAGTTGATAATATTCAGCTACAACAACGTTTAGGCTTTGTTTCACGAGCGCCTCGTTGGGCAATTGCACATAAATATCCTGCTCAAGAGGAAATGACCCTTGTCGAAGATATTGAAATTCAGGTCGGTCGAACAGGTGCTTTAACCCCTGTTGCACGTTTAAAACCGGTGTTTGTTGGTGGTGTGACGGTGAGCAATGCAACATTACATAATCAAGATGAGATTGATCGTAAAGATGTTCGAGTAGGCGATACTGTAATCGTACGTCGTGCTGGAGATGTTATTCCAGAAGTTGTACAAGTCGTGTTATCGAAACGCCCAGAGCATACTGTGAACTTCACTATTCCTACTTTATGCCCAATATGTCAGTCTGAAGTTGAACGAATTGAAGGTGAAGCAATAGCACGATGTAGTGGTGGTTTATATTGCCCAGCACAACGTAAAGAGGCAATAAAGCACTTTGCCTCACGTAAAGCCTTAGATGTGGATGGCCTTGGTGATAAATTAGTTGAACAGTTAGTTGATGAAGGATTGATAAATGACCCAGCAGATTTATTTCAATTGACCATCGAACAACTTTCATCTTTAGATAGAATGGGAGAAAAGTCAGCTATTAATCTGGTTAATGCCTTGGAAGCATCTAAACATACCAAGTTTGCTAGATTCTTGTATGCCTTAGGAATACGCGAAGCAGGGGAAGCTACAACGCGATCACTAGCCAGTCATTTCTTAACGCTAGATGTTTTAAAAAGTGCTGATGAAGAAGCATTAATTCAAATTGAAGATGTTGGGCCTATTGTTGCTCATCACATAGTGACGTTTTTCCACCAAGAGCATAATCAACAAGTGATCGACCGTTTGTTAGCAGCGGGCATAGATTGGCCAGAAGAACAAAGCTTGGCAGCTGATTCAATATTGAGTGGAAAAACAGTGGTATTAACCGGCACATTGGAACAAATGTCACGCAGCGAAGCAAAAGAAAAATTATTAGCCCTTGGTGCAAAAGTAGCTGGTAGCGTATCGGCAAAAACTGATTATGTTGTTGCTGGTCGAGAGGCTGGGTCTAAACTGACAAAGGCTGAAAAGTTAGGGATCACAATAATGAGCGAGTCTGAAATGTTAGCGTGGTTTGAGTAATATGAGTGCATTAGCCGAAGCGATTAAAAAAGTAGCCACTGGCCCACATTTATCTAAAGACCTTAGTAAAGAAGAAGCACAACTGGCAATGGCAGAAATATTGTCTGGACAAGCAGATCCTGTTCAAGCTGCAATCTTTTTTATTGCTTTACGTATTAAGACAGAAACTCACGACGAGAATTTCGGCATATTACAAGCACTACAAGCTTGTACTGAACAAGTTTTTGTTGATGTTGATAATTTATTGATGCTGACCGATCCCTTCAATGGTTTTAATCGTCACTGTCCCGTGAGTGCTTTTCTTCCTGCAGTATTAGCTGCAGCAGGTTTACCTAGCTATTCACAAGGCGTGAAAGAAATGGGCCCCAAATTTGGGGTCACACATTCGCAAGTCTTGGCTGAAGCGGGAGTGAATGTTGAGCTAACAGTACAACAGGCAAGTGAACGATTAAATAATACTGATATTGCTTGGGCATTCATTGACCAAGAAATTGCAACACCTCAATTGTTTGACTTGCAAGACTTGCGAACACGAATGATTAAACGGCCAAGCTTAGCAACACTAGAAAAATTGATAATACCATTGAAGGCAAATGGGAAAACACATCTGCAAATTGGTTTTGTTCATAAAGCATATCCAAGTGTTTTGGCAAGGTTGGCAAATCAAGCGGGTTTTGAGTCAGCATTGATTATTCGTGGTATTGAAGGTGGCATTTTACCGACATTACGTGAACCATCAAATTGCTTCCAAACATTCACTGGCGAAGCTTTAGAATGCATCATTGATCCTAATGAGTTCGGGCTTGAACAAACAACGCGAGGTGTTTTGCCAGCAGAAAAAACTGAGGTAACAGCAGAGCAGACTGTTGAGATGGGTTTGGCAGCACTCTGTGGTCAAACAGGCCCAGCCTTTGATAGTTTAGTATTAGGTGGTGCGATGGCGCTTTGGCATTGTGGATTGCAAGCATCACCACAACAAGCGGCTGATCATGTTCGTCATGTTATTAACAGTGGACGAGCAACAGCATTTTTTGAACATGGAATAGAGTAGAGTTTAGCCATGGTATTTCAGCAACAATTAAGCTTTACAACGTCGGGGCGAAGTACGACGAATATTACTTCACAAATACAAAATATTGTTGCCCAGTCGGGTATTAATATTGGTACTTGTCATGTTTTTGTTCAGCATACCAGTGCCTCGTTGATGTTATGTGAAAATGCTGATCCAGATGTACAGCGTGATATGGAAACCTATATGCAACATATCGTGCCTGATGGTGATCCTATGTTTTTGCATCAAGATGAAGGTCCTGATGATATGTCTGCTCATATTCGTACTGTACTCACAAACCCTGATCTAACCATGCCAGTGAATAGTGGTCGGTGTGATTTAGGTATTTGGCAGGGAGTGTATCTTTGGGAACATCGAACGCACAGCCACCAACGTCGGATCATTGTTACCGTTCAAGGTGACTAGTACTTCTAGGTTTTATTCTAAAAACTTTTTGATATATGTTGAAGAAACGATGTAGCCATTTACAGGGCTATCAGCACTGTTTCTATATTTATCTGTACTGTGATTAATGCCAAACACACGGCCAGTATTGTCAAAAACGGGTCCACCACTTAAGCCTGTTTCAATACAGTCACTCATTACCAAAGGTTTTATTTTTAAACCGAGACCAAAATACTGATCAACCCCTAATAAATTTTGTTGGCGAACAATAATCTTAGACTCGGGGAACAATTCGGCTTTGGATAAAGAGTTAAGCTGAATTGGGTAACCTACTGTGAAAAGTGTTTGCTGGTAGATTTCATTATTCCCTTCGAACAATTGTGCACCACTGGTGATTTCATCGGCATCTATTATTTTGTACAAGGATAAATCTAAGCTGCGATCTTCCTTAACAAATTTAGCCCAAAATAATCGTTTGTCATTGGTTGGTTTATTTATAGACACTAATATAAGAGGGTGGCCAGCAGTGACATGAGAAGCTGATAATACAAAGCCAAATTCACCTTTAACATCAATGAGAACCCCTGAACCGTGACCATAATAAGGAGAGTTTTGAGTGGTTTTGAGCGGTGAAGCTATACGAACAACGGTTTCTAGTGGTAATTGTTGAGTTCGTACTGTTGAATTATTAAGGTCGAGAGATGCTTTATTGCATATCGTGCCAGCATGCAAAATGTTGCTTGTAAAGCTGAGAAAAATGACCAAAAAGTTAATGAAATAATATGGCATAAACTATTCCTAGTACTTTGCTTAATTAAAATCATACACGTTATATCTTATACTCAAAATAAGACATCGGTGTAATTATTTGGTTTCATTACAGTTTACATGTGAGTGATTTCTAAGCTATTTATAGCCTAGCCTGATAATTAGGCTTTGATTTACTGTATAATAATCGGCTTGATTTTTGGTCTGATAGTGCATCAAAAGTATTTATAGATTTCATTCTCTTTAAACTACGTTGTATTGTTTAAGATTTTTTCAATTTCACATTAAAATGCCTCATGCATTTTTCAAAATCTTTAAGTAAAAGGAAAAAACATGCTGTTATCAGCTAAACAAGACTGGCTGGGTAATATCCGTGGAGATATTCTCGCTGGAATCGTCGTTGCTATTGCACTAGTTCCCGAGGCGATTGCCTTTTCAATTATCGCTGGCGTTGATCCTAAAATTGGTCTTTATGCTTCATTTGCTATTGCCGTAATCATTGCTATCGTAGGTGGTCGAGCTGGAATGATTTCTGCTGCTACAGCTGCCACAGCCTTGTTGATGGTGACACTTGTTAAAGATTATGGCCTGCAATATCTATTGGCGGCCACAGTGCTCGCCGGTGTATTGCAAATTGTGGCGGGCTATCTCAATTTGCATAAGTTTATGAGTTTTGTATCCAAGTCAGTTATGACGGGTTTTCTGAATGCTCTAGCGATATTAATTTTTATGGCACAAGTGCCAGAATTGATTGGCGTTACATGGCATATGTATGCCTTAACAGCTTTTGGTTTAGGTATTATCTATTTATTTCCCTATGTACCTGTAGTGGGTAAGATTTTACCGTCACCATTAATTAACATCATTGTATTAACATTAATCGTCTATTTCATGGGGATCGATGTGAGAACAATTGGTGATATGGGTGCGTTACCAGATACATTACCAATTTTCTTATGGCCTGATGTTCCATTTAATATGGAAACATTATTAATCGTACTGCCATATTCAGTGTCTATCGCTGTTGTTGGTTTATTAGAATCATTACTTACTGCTAACGTAATCGATGAATTAACCGATACGGAAAGTGATAAAAAGCGTGAATGTAAAGGTCAAGGTATTGCCAATATAGGTTCAGGTCTTATCGGTGGTAT
>ENA-OSET01001096-OSET01001096.1-sediment-metagenome-genome-assembly--contig:-NODE-1096-length-28723-cov-5.358410_pt1 | contig 28723 bp, 20 predicted proteins | sample MGYA00237882_ERZ534229 | MGnify/ENA primary metagenome ERZ534229 (study PRJEB26408, sample SAMN06266212) | sediment metagenome | isolation source: Hudson Canyon methane seep mesocosm | place... | reverse complement strand
CCTTTTTCAGTTAAAGAAGTTACTGCTGTATTATTAGATATTAGCACCAATAATTCTTTTGAAGCTATCAGAGATAAATTAATAGTAGAGTTGTTTTATTCAACCGGTATGAGAAGAGCTGAGCTAATTCATCTAAAAATGAGCTCTATTAATTTTTCAGAAAAACAGTTAAAAGTAGTAGGAAAGCGAAATAAAGAACGATTACTTCCCATGCTTCCAAGTATTGTTGAAAGTTTGGCCTCTTATATTAAATTAAGAGAAACAATAAAGAGTACAGAAGACTATTTGTTTCTAACTCAAAAAGGAAACAAAATTTATGAAACACTTGTATATAGAGTTATAAATAATTACTTTAGTAAAGTCTCTTCCAAACTAAAGAAAAGCCCACACATATTAAGGCATTCTTTTGCTACGCACCTATTAAATGAAGGAGCAGATTTAAATTCGGTTAAAGAATTACTAGGACATTCAAGCTTAGCCTCTACCCAAGTCTATACACACAATAGCTTGGAGCAACTAAAAAAAGTATATAAACAAGCTCACCCTAGGAGCAACAAAAAACAAAATTTATGAAAGTAACCACCCAGTCAGTAAATTTTAATGCCTCAGTAGACTTATTAGATTTCATAGAAAAGAAAGTCGCATCGTTGGCAAAGTTTCACGATAAGATTGTGAATGCAGAAGTTTTTCTTAAATTAGAAAACTCAAGCGACAAAGAGAATAAAATTACAGAGATAAAAATAAATATTCCAGGAAATGAATTGGTTGTAAAAAAACAATTCAAAAGCTTTGAAGAAGGCGTAAGCACAGGGGTTGAATCATTAAAGAGAAGGCTAAAGAAATCAAAAGAAAAATTAAGAGATTCAATAGCTATATAAAATGCATAAAAAAGCATAAAAAAGTTTTAGAAATTAAAAAAACTTATTACATTTGCAGTCCGTTAGAAATAACGGATTGTTTTTGTTTAAAAAACAGCCGATGTAGCTCAGCTGGCTAGAGCAGCTGATTTGTAATCAGCAGGTCGTGGGTTCGAGTCCCTCCATCGGCTCAGGATGTATTGAAGGGATGAACAATGATTAATATTCTTAATTGAGTTTTAATCATTAGGGCGAGAAGTTTATCCTGAGTATGGTAGAAGGGGTTCCTTATATCGACTCTTTTAGTTCTTTAAAATATTGTTGGGGGGATACTCAAGCGGTCAACGAGGTCAGACTGTAAATCTGATGGCTCAGCCTTCGAAGGTTCGAATCCTTCTCCCCCCACAAATGATTTTGGTAAAAGTTTTTGAATTTTTTGAATTTTCTGTTTTAGAAGTCAAATAATCAGTTACTTTTGTGCAAGTTAAGCGGGAGTAGCTCAGTTGGTAGAGCATCAGCCTTCCAAGCTGAGGGTCGCGAGTTCGAATCTCGTCTCCCGCTCAAAAGAACCAAAAGGAGTATTGTTATGTCAATTCTCCTTTTTTTGCGTTCTGTTAATGAGTGATGTCAGCCGATGTAGCTCAGGGGTAGAGCGTTTCCTTGGTAAGGAAGAGGCCATGGGTTCAATTCCCATCATTGGCTCAAATTGAAAGAATAAGTAAATAAATAAATAAATAAAAACTAAATTAAACAACGTTAGATATGGCTAAAGCGAATTTCGAAAGAACCAAACCACACGTGAACGTAGGAACAATCGGACACGTGGATCACGGTAAGACAACACTTACTGCTGCTATTTCAAGTGTATTGTCAACTAAAGGTCTTGCAGAAAAGCAAGATTTCTCTCAAATTGATAATGCACCGGAAGAAAAAGAAAGAGGTATTACAATTAATACAGCTCACATTGAATACGAGACAGAAACTCGTCACTATGCTCACGTAGATTGTCCAGGTCACGCGGATTACGTAAAAAACATGGTAACTGGTGCTGCTCAGATGGATGGTGCAATATTAGTTTGTGCCGCTACTGATGGACCTATGCCTCAAACTAGAGAGCATATCCTTTTATCTAAACAAGTTAATGTTCCTAGATTAGTTGTGTTCATGAATAAAGTGGATATGGTTGACGATGATGAATTGATAGAACTAGTTGAAATGGAATTAGTTGATTTATTAGATTCTTATGGATTTACTGACACTCCTATATTACAAGGTTCTGCATTAGGAGCTTTGAATGGCGAAGAAAAGTGGGTTGAATCTGTAGTTAAATTAATGGACACCGTTGATACATGGATCGAAACTCCAGTTAGAGATACTGATAAAGCATTCTTAATGTCTGTTGAAGATGTATTCTCTATTACAGGACGTGGTACTGTTGCTACAGGAGCAATTGAAACTGGAATCATCAGAACAGGAGATGCTGTTGAAATAGTTGGTTTAAGTGAAGCACCTCAAACATCTACTGTAACAGGTGTTGAAATGTTTAGAAAAATTCTTGATGAAGGAAGAGCTGGTGAAAACTGTGGTCTTTTATTAAGAGGTATTGAAAAGGAAGCTATAAAAAGAGGGATGGTAATTGCTAAACCAGGTTCTATTACCCCTCATAATAAATTTAAAGCTGAGGTTTATATCCTTAAGAAAGAAGAAGGTGGACGTCACACTCCATTTCACAATAAATATAGACCTCAATTCTACTTTAGAACTCTGGATGTTACAGGAACAATTAGCTTAGAAACTGGTCGTGAGATGGTAATGCCTGGTGATAACGTAACTATTGAAGTTGAATTGATTACTGGTGTTGCAATGGACGTTGGTTTACGTTTCGCTATCCGTGAGGGTGGTAGAACTGTAGGTGCGGGTCAGGTGACTGAAATATTGTAATAGAATAAATACTGTATTATGATGAGAAAGGTGCCTCTTTTAGGGGTTACCTTTTTGTCATATTACGGGTGTAGCTCAGCTGGTAGAGCACTGGTCTCCAAAACCAGGTGTCGGGAGTTCGAGTCTCTCCACCCGTGCTAATAAAAACTAAAGAAGTGGCAGGAATTAGAACATATATTGAAGAAACTGTTTATGAGTTGACTCAGAAAGTTTCATGGCCAACTTGGGAAGAGTTGCAGAAAAGCTCAATTATTGTCTTAATTACTAGTGTTATAATTGCACTGGCAGTTTGGGTGATGGATTACGTTTTTGGAATTTGGCCAGGTGACTGGAAAGGATTGTTAGGATTTTACTATGATTTTATTAACCCAGCAGAGGTTGTAACCCCACAATAATGGTGAAGATGGCAGAAGTTAAGAAAAGATGGTATGTGATTCGTGCTATTAGCGGAAAAGAGAAGCGAGTAAAAGAAATGCTCGAACTTGAAATTACGCGAAATAAATTGGAGAATTATATTGAGCAAGTATTAATTCCGACAGAAAAGGTATATCAAATCCGTAATGGAAAAAAGGTAAGTAAAGAAAAAAATTATTTTCCTGGCTATGTTTTGATAGAATGTGCTCTTGTAGGAGAAGTTGAACACGTGATTCAGTCATTGAATAACGTAATTGGATTTTTAGGAGGAGAAAAAGGAGGAGATCCTTTGCCGATGAGAATTTCTGAAGTGAACAGAATCTTGGGTAAAGTAGACGAGCTTGCCGAAAATGACGAGGAAATGAATATCCCTTACGTAGTTGGGGAATCTGTTAAAGTAATTGATGGACCGTTTAATAATTTTAATGGTGTTGTTGAGGAGATTAACGAAGATAAAAAGAAATTGAAAGTAATGGTTAAGATATTTGGTCGAAAAACACCACTTGAACTTAACTATATGCAAGTACAAAAAGAAAGTTAAAGAAGCTGTGAAGATTTTATAGGCGATTAAAGCTTCCCGTCCTATCTAAGAATCACAACAATTAAAATAAATAACAATGGCAAAAGAAGTAAGTGGATTAATTAAACTTCAAATCCGTGGAGGTGCTGCTAACCCAGCTCCACCTGTAGGACCTGCATTAGGTGCTAAAGGTGTGAATATCATGGAGTTCTGTAAGCAATTTAATGCTAGAACTCAAGATAAAGCTGGAAAGGTTTTACCCGCTGTTATTACCGTATATTCAGATAAGTCTTTTGAATTTGTAATCAAGACTCCACCTGCAGCTGTACAGTTGTTGGAAGCTGCGAAGCTTAAGAAAGGATCTGCTATATCTAATGTAGATAAAGTTGGATCTGTATCTTGGGATCAAGTGAGAGCAATTGCAGAAGATAAAATGACAGACCTTAATTGTTTTGTTGTAGAATCTGGAATGAAGATGGTAGCAGGTACTGCTCGCAGTATGGGTATTAACGTTAAAGGCAAAGCTCCTTGGAATTAAGGTAGTTATTAATTCTAATAAACAGGAAAATTATGGCACTAACGAAAAAGAGAAAAGAAGCTTTATCAAAGGTTGATGCAACGAAGTTGTACAACTTAGAGGAAGCGTCTCAAGTAGTTAAGGATATAACAAATACTAATTTCGATTCAACTATCGATGTTGCAATAAGATTAGGTGTTGACCCACGTAAAGCCAATCAAATGGTTCGTGGTACAGTATCTCTTCCGCATGGAACAGGGAAAGATGTTAAAGTTTTAGTATTGTGTACTCCTGACAAAGAAAAAGAAGCAAAAGATGCAGGTGCTGACTATGTTGGTCTTGACGATTATATCGCTAAGATTAAAGGTGGTTGGACAGATGTTGACGTTATTGTAACTATGCCTTCAGTAATGGGTAAGGTTGGAGCTTTAGGACGAGTTTTAGGGCCTAGAGGTTTAATGCCTAATCCAAAAACAGGGACAGTAACAATGGACGTTGGTCAAGCAGTTACAGATGTAAAAGCCGGAAAGATTGACTTTAAAGTTGATAAATTCGGAATTATACATGCAGCTGTTGCAAAAGCTTCTTTTGAATCAAAAATGATCGTAGAAAATGCTCACGAACTGATTTCTACAATAATTAAACTTAAACCATCCTCGTCAAAAGGTGACTATGTAAAAAGTATTACTATGTCAAGTACGATGAGCCCTGGTGTTAAAGTTGAACCGAAATCAGTAGAGGCATAATCTACATAAAACGATTAAAATGACCAGAGAGGAAAAACAAAATGCGATTGAGGACTTAACTCAACAACTTGCAGATACTGGTATCTTTTATATTGCAGATACTTCCGAATTAGATGCGCAAGCAACTAGTGATTTAAGAAGAGAATGCTTTAAGAATGATATTAAAATAAGCGTAGTAAAAAACACTGTGCTTAGAAAAGCAATGGAAAAAGTTGAAGGTAAAGACCTTGTAGAACTTTATGATGTTTTAACTGGTCCGACAGCAGTAATGTTTTCAAATGTTGGAAATGCTCCCGCTAAAGTAATAAAAGGTTTTCGTAAAAAACACGAGAAGCCAATACTTAAAGGAGCTTTCATAGAAGAATCGGTATACGTTGGAGATGATCAACTACAAGCACTTGTAGATATCAAATCTAAAGAGGAGTTAATTGGAGAAGTTATAGGACTACTTCAGTCACCTGCGAAAAACGTTATATCAGCTCTTAAATCATCAGGAGGCACAATTGCAGGCTTAGTTAAAACTTTATCAGAGAGGTAAAAAAAACAATTTTAATAATTAAAAAAGGTAAAACTTTTATTCAAAATCAATAAAAATGGCAGATATTAAAGCTATGGCAGAGAGTTTAGTAAACTTGACTGTTAAAGAAGTAAATGAATTGGCAACTGTACTTAAAGATGAGTACGGAATCGAACCAGCAGCTGCAGCAGCAGTTGCGGTTGCAGCAGGTGGCGGAGACGCTGGTGCAGCTGAAGAAAAAACGGAATTTGATGTAATTCTTAAATCAGCAGGACAAGCTAAATTGAGCGTTGTTAAAGCGGTTAAAGAATTAACAGGATTAGGACTTAAAGAAGCTAAGGAATTAGTTGACGGAGCTCCAGGTCCTATCAAGGAAGGGGTTTCTAAAGACGAAGCTGAAGGTATCAAAACTTCTCTTGAAGAAGCTGGTGCTGAAGTTGAGTTGAAGTAATTCTTTGAATTTCATTCAAAAGGTTTAAGTACTTTCCTCCGAGAAAACCGGGGTGGAAGTGCTTAAACCATTTTGTGGTTTATAACCACAAATAAATCTTCGAGTTTGTTTAATAAAAAAATTAGTAACCTTGGCAACTGTAGATAATATTTCAAACAGGATTAATTTCGCTTCAAGTAAAGGCAAATTTCCGTACCCGGATTTTCTAGAAATACAATTAAAATCATTTCATGAATTTTTTCAATTAGAGACTACACCAGAAAATAGACATTCAGAAGGTCTATTTAAGGTTTTTAGTGAAAACTTTCCGATAACTGATACTAGAAATCAGTTTGTATTAGAATTCTTAGATTATTTCGTCGACCCTCCTCGTTATACGATGGATGAGTGCGTTGAAAGAGGATTGACCTATTCTGTACCTCTTAAAGCTGTTCTTAAGCTTTATTGTACCGATCCGGAACATGAAGATTTCGAAACAATTGTTCAGGAGGTTTATCTTGGAACAATTCCGTATATGACACCGAGAGGTTCATTTGTAGTGAACGGTGCAGAACGTGTTATCGTTTCGCAGTTACATAGATCACCAGGGGTGTTCTTTGGTCAAAGCCGTCATGCAAATGGCACAAAACTATACTCTGCTAGGGTTATTCCTTTTAGAGGTTCATGGATTGAATTTGCAACAGACATTAATAATGTTATGTATGCATATATCGACCGTAAGAAAAAATTACCTGTTACTACTTTGTTCAGAGCGATCGGATACGAAAGTGATAAAGATATCCTTGAAATATTTGATCTTGCCGATGAAATGAAAGTAACAAAAGCTTCTTTAAAAGGAGCTGTTGGAAGAAAATTAGCAGCACGTGTTCTTAAATCATGGGTTGAAGATTTCGTTGATGAAGATACAGGAGAGGTTGTTTCTATTGAAAGAAATGAAGTAATAATTGATCGTGAGACAGTTATTGAAAAAGATCATATTGAACAAATATTAGATGCAGGAGTAAAAAACATTATCCTGCATAAAGAAGGAGATGCAAGTGCAGCTGATTTTGCAATTATCTACAACACATTACAAAAAGATACTTCTAATTCAGAAAAAGAAGCTGTTGAACACATCTATCGTCAGTTACGTAACGCTGAACCGCCAGATGAGGAAACGGCAAGAGGGGTTATTGACAAGCTGTTCTTTTCGGAACAACGTTATGATCTAGGAGAAGTTGGACGTTATAGAATAAATAAAAAATTAAAACTTACTGAATCACCAGATCAAAGAGTTTTAACTAAGAACGATATAATTTCTATTGTTAAGTATTTGATTGAATTAATTAACTCTAAAACAGATGTTGATGATATTGATCACTTAAGTAATAGACGTGTTAGAACCGTAGGAGAACAATTACACAACCAATTTGGTGTTGGATTGGCTCGTATGGCTAGAACTATTCGTGAAAGAATGAATGTTCGGGATAACGAGGTGTTTACACCTATCGATTTGATTAATGCGAAAACGCTTTCATCTGTTATAAACTCTTTCTTTGGTACTAATCAGTTGTCTCAATTTATGGATCAAACGAATCCATTAGCTGAAGTTACTCACAAACGTAGATTGTCAGCACTGGGGCCTGGAGGTTTATCTAGAGAAAGAGCTGGGTTTGAGGTACGTGATGTTCACTATACTCACTATGGTAGGTTATGTACTATTGAAACACCTGAGGGTCCAAATATTGGACTTATTTCTTCTCTTTGTGTATTCGCAAAAGTTAACCGTTTAGGTTTTATTGAAACGCCATATAGAGATGTCAAAAATGGTAAAGTTGATTTAAAACAAAACCCAATTTATCTTAGCGCTGAAGAAGAAGAAGATAAAAACATTGCACAAGCAAATGCTGATGTAGATGCGAAAGGTAATTTTATTGGTGACAAGGTTGTATCTCGTTTAATTGGAGATTTTCCAGTTGTTGAACCAAAAGATTTAGACTTGATGGATGTAGGAGCAAATCAAATCGCTTCGATTGCAGCTTCTTGTATACCTTTCTTAGAACATGATGATGCAAATAGAGCCTTAATGGGATCTAACATGCAACGTCAAGCAGTACCCTTATTAATTCCGAAATCTCCAATTGTTGGAACAGGAATTGAGCAATTGGTTGCTAGAGATTCTCGTGTATTAATTCATGCAGAAGGAGAAGGTGTTGTACATTATGTTGATTCTGAAGAAATTCACATCAAATATAAATTGAGTGCAGCGCAAAAGATTGTTCGTTTCGAAGATGATATTAAAGTTTACAAATTAGTTAAGTATCGAAAAACAAACCAAGGAACTTCTATTAACTTAACACCTATCGTAATGAAAGGTGATAAAGTTACTGAAGGACAAGTAATGGTTGAAGGATATGCTACGCAAAAAGGGGAATTGGCATTAGGGCAAAACTTAAAAGTAGCCTTCATGCCTTGGAAAGGTTACAACTTTGAGGATGCAATTGTGATTTCAGAGCGGGTAGTTCGTGAAGATGTATTTACTTCTATTCATATAGATGAATACTCTTTAGAAGTTAGAGATACTAAACGTGGTTTAGAGGAGTTAACTCCAGATATTCCAAACGTAAGTGAAGAAGCTACTAAGGATCTTGATGAAGGCGGAATGATTAGAGTTGGAGCTGAAGTTAAGGAAGGTGATATTTTGATTGGAAAGATTACTCCTAAAGGGGAAAGCGATCCTTCTCCAGAAGAAAAACTATTAAGAGCAATCTTTGGTGATAAAGCTGGAGATGTTAAAGATGCATCTTTAAAAGTTCCACCATCAACTGTTGGCGTAATCATAAATAAGAAATTATTCTCTAGAGCAATTAAAGATAGAAGATCTAAAGCTGCTGACAAGCCACTGTTAGAGCAAATTGATGCAGAAATGACTAAGGAGATTACTGCATTAAATGATATCCTAATAGGTAAGTTATTGGAAATTATTGGAGATAAAAAGTCAAAAGGTATTCACAATAACTTTAAAGAAGAAGTAGTTAAAAAAGGTGTTAAGTTTTCTGAAAAGAACCTTAAAGGAGTTGAGTTTATTCACATTAATCCAAAAAACTGGACTGGTGATGAAGCAATTGATACTTTAGTTGAGGAAACATTACATAACTACAATTTAAAAGCAACTGATATCTTGGGTCATTTTAAACGTAAGAAATTTCAAGTTTCTGTTGGTGATGAATTACCAAATGGAATTATTCAGTTAGCAAAAGTTTACTTGGCTAAAAAGCGTAAGCTTAAGGTTGGAGATAAAATGGCCGGTCGTCACGGAAATAAAGGTATTGTTGCTCGTATTGTTCGTGCAGAAGATATGCCTTTCTTAGAAGACGGAACACCTGTAGATATAGTTCTTAACCCACTTGGAGTACCTTCTCGTATGAACTTGGGTCAAATTTATGAAACTGTTCTTGGTTGGGCAGGTGAAAAATTAGACAAGAAGTTTGCTACACCAATTTTTGATGGTGCTAGCTTAGACGAAATTCATGAGTTTACTGATGATGCAGGAGTACCTAGACACGGTAAAACTTACTTGTACGATGGTGGAACCGGAGACAGATTTGATCAACCAGCCACAGTTGGAATCATTTATATGATTAAGCTGAGTCACATGGTAGATGATAAGATGCACGCGCGTTCAATCGGACCATACTCATTAATTACGCAACAACCATTGGGTGGAAAAGCTCAATTTGGTGGTCAACGTTTTGGTGAAATGGAAGTTTGGGCACTAGAGGCGTTTGGAGCTGCAAACATTTTACAAGAGATTCTTACTGTTAAGTCGGATGATGTTGTTGGTAGAGCAAAAGCTTACGAATCAATCGTGAAAGGTAAAAACATGCCAACACCAGGAATACCGGAGTCATTCAATGTATTGTTGAATGAGTTAGCAGGTTTAGGATTAAAAATTACATTAGATTAGTTCATTTCTCGCCCTATTGATGAATCAATAGGGCGGAAATAATAACAAATAAAATCACTTATGGCTTTTAGAAAAGAATCAAAAGTTGCCAATAGTAACTTCAGCAAAATAACAATCAGTTTGTCTTCTCCTGAAGAAATTTTAGGAAAATCACATGGTGAAGTGTTAAAACCTGAAACTATCAATTATAGAACGTATAAACCAGAACGAGATGGTCTGTTTTGTGAAAGAATATTTGGTCCTGTAAAGGATTATGAATGTCACTGTGGAAAATACAAACGTATTCGTTATAAAGGGATTGTTTGTGATAGATGTGGTGTAGAGGTTACCGAGAAAAAAGTAAGAAGAGAAAGAATGGGACACATTGCCTTAGTTGTTCCTGTTGCTCATATCTGGTACTTCCGTTCATTACCTAATAAAATTGGTTACTTATTAGGAATGCCAACAAAAAAATTAGATCAAATTATTTATTACGAAAGATACGTTGTAATAAACCCTGCTGGTCAATTAAATGCAGAAGGAGAGGAGCTAGTTAAAAATGATTTTTTAACAGAAGAAGAGTACCTGGATATTTTAGAAGCGCTGCCAAAAGAGAATTCATATTTAGATGATAACGATGAAGGTAAGTTTGTTGCTAAAATGGGGTCTGAGGCTCTTGAAGCAATGTTAGAACACTTGAGTAAACCAAATAAGGAAAAGCCTCAAATGACTAATTTGGATGCTTTATCTTATGAGTTACGTCATAAAGCAGCTAATGAGACTTCACAGCAAAGAAAAAATGAAGCGTTAAAGAGACTTCAAGTGATTGAAGCTTTAAGAGATGCAAATACGCGTATAGAAAACCGTCCAGAATGGATGATTGTTAAAACTGTGCCTGTTATACCACCAGACTTAAGACCATTAGTTCCTTTAGATGGAGGTAGATTCGCAACTTCAGATTTGAATGATTTATACAGAAGGGTTATTATTAGAAATAATCGTTTAAAAAGATTAATCGAAATTAAAGCTCCAGAAGTAATTCTTAGAAATGAGAAACGTATGCTTCAAGAGTCGGTTGATTCATTATTTGATAATTCTAGAAAATCTAGTGCTGTAAAAACAGATAAGAATAGACCATTAAAGTCATTGTCTGATAGTTTAAAAGGTAAACAAGGACGTTTCCGTCAAAACTTATTAGGAAAGAGGGTTGATTATTCTGCACGTTCGGTAATTGTTGTAGGACCAACATTAAAATTACATGAATGCGGTTTGCCTAAAAATATGGCAGCAGAGCTTTATAAGCCATTTATCATCCGAAAGATGATCGAACGAGGAATTGTAAAGACTGTTAAATCTGCGAAAAAAATTGTTGATAAAAAAGAGCCCGTAGTTTGGGATATCCTTGAAAATATATTGAAGGGGCACCCAGTATTATTGAATCGTGCTCCTACGTTGCACCGTTTAGGTATTCAGGCTTTTCAACCAAAAATGATTGAAGGAAAAGCGATACAATTACACCCATTGGTTTGTACAGCGTTTAACGCCGATTTTGATGGTGATCAAATGGCAGTTCACTTACCTTTAGGTAATGCTGCAGTTTTAGAAGCTCAATTGTTGATGTTAGCTTCTCATAATATTTTGAATCCTGCAAATGGTGCTCCAATTGCTGTTCCTTCTCAGGATATGGTTTTAGGTCTGTATTATATTTCTAAAATCAGAAAATCAACGAAAGAATTGAGTGTAAAAGGAGAAGGAATGACATTCTATTCTTCTGAGGAAGTGAAAATTGCTTACAACGAAAAGGTAGTTGATATGCATGCTTTAATTAAGGTTAAAGTTGATGATGTCGTTGATGGGAAACCTGTTAATCATATTATTGAAACAACTACTGGTAGAATTTTATTTAATGAATTAGTTCCAAAAGAAGCTGGTTACATAAATGAAGTTTTAACTAAAAAAGCGTTAAGAGATATTATTAGTGATATTCTTAAAATTACAAATGTTACCGTAACCGCAAATTTCCTTGATGCAATTAAGGACTTGGGTTACATGTCAGCCTTTAGAGGTGGACTATCGTTTAACCTTGCAGATGTTGAGGTTCCTCCTGCTAAAGAGGAATTGGTGAATAAAGCCCATGGTCAAGTTGATGAAGTGAAATCGAATTATAATATGGGTCTTATAACGAACAATGAACGTTATAACCAAATTATTGATATCTGGACGCATACAAACTCTAGGTTAACTTTTGAGTTAATGGAGCGTTTGAAAAATGATCAACAAGGGTTCAATTCTGTTTATATGATGATGGATTCTGGAGCAAGGGGATCTAAAGAACAAATTCGGCAGCTTTCAGGAATGAGGGGATTAATGGCGAAACCACAAAAATCTGCAGCTTCAGGTGGTCAAGATATTATTGAAAACCCAATTTTAACCAACTTCCTTGAAGGGTTAACGATTATGGATTACTTTATATCTACTCACGGTGCGCGTAAAGGGTTAGCGGATACGGCACTTAAAACGGCAGATGCTGGTTACCTTACAAGAAGGTTAGTGGATGTTGCGCAAGATGTTGTTGTAAACGTTGAAGATTGTGGGTCTTTAAGAGGGCTCGTAGTAAAGCCATTAAAAAAGGACGATGACATAGTTGAATCTTTATTTGATAGAATTTTAGGTAGAACAAGTCTTTATGATATTGAGCATCCTGAAACAGGTGAGGTTATTGTTGGAGAGGGAGCGGAGATCAATGAAATTGAAGCTAAGGATATTGAATTTGCAGGAATTGATGAAGTTGAAATTCGTTCAGTTCTTACTTGTGAGCAGAAAAGAGGGGTTTGCTCTAAATGCTACGGAAGAAGTTTGTCTTCTGGAAAGAAAGCTGAAATCGGAGAAGCAGTTGGTGTAATTGCTGCTCAGTCTATTGGTGAACCAGGAACGCAACTGACATTAAGAACATTCCACGTTGGGGGTACAGCTTCTAATATTGCGGATGAGTCCGAAATGAGAGCTAAATTCTCAGGTAAATTGGAACTTGATGAAATGCGAACGGTTACTAAAACCGATGCTGAAGGTAATGAAGTTGAAGTTGTTATTGGTCGTGGTTCTGAATTAAGAGTTATTGATAGAGAAACTGGAGTTATTTTATCTACTTATAATATTCCTTACGGATCGCATTATTTTATTAAAGGAAAGAAAACAATTAAAAAAGGAGATCTGATTTGTAAGTGGGATCCTTACAATGCTGTTATTATTTCTGATGTTGAAGGTGAGGTTAAGTTCGTAAACTTAGAAGAGGGAATTACTTTCCGATCTGAAGTTGATGAGCAAACAGGATTCTCTGAAATGGTTGTAAAAGAAAACCGTGATAAGAAAAAAATTCCTACACTTTCTATAGTAAATAAGAAAGATGAAGAATTAAAATACTTCAACTTACCGGTAGATGCACATATTATTGTAAAAGAAGGTCAAAAGTTAGTCGCTGGAGATATTCTTGTTAAGATACCTCGTAAAGCTGGTAAATCTGGAGATATTACAGGGGGTCTACCTCGTGTAACTGAGATGTTTGAAGCACGTAACCCATCTAATCCTGCAGTTGTTGCACAAATTGATGGTGTTGTTTCTTATGGAAAAATCAAAAGAGGTAACAGAGAGGTTATTATTGAAGCTAAAACAGGAGAAGCAACGAAATACTTAGTTCCTCTTTCTCGTCATATCTTAGTACAAGAGAACGATTATGTTAAGGCTGGATCATTGTTATCTGACGGAGCTACAACTCCTGCAGATATTTTATCTATTAAAGGCCCTACAGCGGTTCAAGAATATATTGTAAACGAAATCCAAGAGGTTTACCGTTTGCAAGGTGTGAAAATTAACGATAAACACTTTGAGGTAATTGTTCGTCAAATGATGCGTAAAGTTGAAATAGTTGACGCTGGAGATACTCGTTTCTTAGAAAAGACTTCTGTAAACAAATGGGAATTCTTAGAAGAGAATGACAATATGTGGGGAATGAAAGTAATTGAAGATGCTGGAGAATCTGAAATTTTACAAGCGGGACAAAAAATTTCTGCTCGTAAATTAAGAGATGAAAATTCAATGCTGAAACGTAAGGATTTGAAAGGTGCTGAGGCTAGAGATGCTGTTCCAGCAACTGCTAATCCAGTACTGCAAGGTATTACAAGAGCTTCTCTACAAACAGATAGCTTTATTTCTGCTGCTTCATTCCAGGAAACAACAAAAGTTCTTAATCAGGCTGCTGTTAATGGAAAAGAAGATGTTCTAAGAGGTTTAAAAGAAAATGTAATTGTTGGTCATAAAATACCAGCAGGAACAGGTATGCGTCAGTTCCAAGATCTATTAGTAGGTTCTAAAGAAGAATATAATAGACTTGTAGGAGAAGACGAAGATGTGACAATAGGGTCTCTTAAATAAACCCAAATTAATGTTCTATAAAGCCTTCTCTCAATTTACGTTGAGGTGAAGGCTTTTTTTTAATAAAAAAAATAATATTATGAGTGAAGAAAATAAAAGTCAACAGGGACTTAATATCGAATTGAACGAAGAGATAGCTGAAGGAATATATTCTAACTTGGCAATAATAACACATTCCTCATCCGAATTTGTATATGATTTTATAAGAATAATGCCTGGTGTTCCAAAGGCAAGAGTAAAATCTAGAGTCATTATGACTCCAGAACATGCTAAAAAACTAATGAGAGCTTTAGCGGATAACGTGTCTAAGTTTGAAAGTGTGCATGGAACTATAAAAGAAAGTACAGGGCCTGACAATGCTTTTCCGCTTAACTTTGGTGGTCCAGCTACAGAAGCATAGGTGAAATAAAATTATTCTTAATACGTTAAGGTTGTTGTCTATAATAGATGACAACCTTTTTTTATATTTTTACGTTAATATTCAGCATACTTGAAAATTATCTTGTCCATACTGTTTTTGTTTTTACTGTTAAACGTTTTTTCACAAAGCAGTTCTAAACTATCCTGCTTCGTTGGGGGGGGTGAGGAAGAAATTGACACAACAAGTATAGATCAAATACATAGATACAACCATGGCTTAGATTATTTATCAATTGGTAATATTGGGCTGGTGGGTTATAATTTATTGTTTGACATGAAAGAGTACGCTACTTTTTCTCCTAGCCTAATTATCGGTAACAAACAATATTTACCTAAACAGTTTGATGTAAAAAAGCCTTATACAGAGTTAAACTATATTCTTGGGTCAAAAGAAGAGCAAGTATTGAAGGTTCTACATACGCAGAATATCTCTCAATTGGCTAATTTTTCTTTTGGTTTTGATAAAGTTAAATCAAAGGGGTTCTATAACAACCAAGCTTCTAGTAACAACCATTTATATGCAAATACCTGGTTTAAAACAAAAAATGAGCGGCACAAAATTAGCTTGCATATTGACCATGAGAGAATATTCAATGAACATAATGGAGGTGTACTATACGACAGCCTATTTGAACAAGACCTTTTATTAAATAGAAATAGAGAGCTGATGGATGTTAACCTTTCATTTGCTTCTTCTACAATTAATAGAACGAATCTTCAGTTTGAACAACAATTTCAATTTTCACAATCTGTTGATTCTCTAAACAATGGGCTTTCTCATACTGTATTTACTAAAGTCTCAGGGTTCAAAAATGAGCGTATTTTTAAAGATTCAGTATTGAATATGAGCTATTATAATCAAATACTAATTGACTCATTAATTACAAATGATATAATTAAGTACGAGGGTGTTAACGGAATAGCCGGATATCAATTCAATAAACGTAAAGGAAGGAATAATTTAAACTTTTCAACTTTTGTGAAATGGCAAAGCCTTAACTATATGCAACATGTAATTGACACTATAGTAACATCTTTAAGTTTAGGGTCTAAATTTCAACTCAACAAAAAGAAGTTTCATTTACGGCTGGATGGAAATTATTATTTGAATGGATATCGGAAAATGAATGTTGATTTTATAGGATGGCTGAGTTATGACTGTACTCAGGATTGGTCCGTTGGTGTATTAGGCTCATACCAAGCCATTTCTCCATCATTAGATTTACTCTCATATTATGGAAACAATATATCCTGGGAAAACACATTTTCTACAACTGACTATTTAAGTGTCTCGGGGAGCTTGACATCCGAAAAACACAATGTAGATTTGATTGTAGCTTATAATGATGTATTCAATCCTATTTATTTTAATTTTATTGGCGAACCGCAACAAATAGATGGAGTTTCACAAGTTATTCAGTTTTCAGCACGAAAAGAATTTGCTTCAAAGAAATGGTCGATAATCCCAAAAATGGTGTACCAATATAATGGAGGGTACAATATCTATAGATTACCAGATTATTATACAGATTTAACAATTGCTTATAAGACTAAAATGTATAAAAACAACTTAAATGTTTTTATTGGTGCTGATGTAGTTTATTACGCTCCGACGGATATGATGTCGTTTCAGCCAATGGTGAATCAATATAACTTAGATGACACTAAAATAGCGGGAAACTATCCATTTGTTGATGTGTTCCTTAATGCAAGAATAAAAACGGTTCGTTTTTTTGTAAAAGCAACGCATGTTAATTCGGGACTGTTTGGGTTTAAATATTACGGTGCAAATAATTACCCACTGAAAGATAGAACAATTCAATTTGGCTTGAATTGGATTTTTATTAACTAAATCTTTTACTATTACTCTATCATAAATGTCACGCATATTTAACGTAGTAATTTGCAGTTTTGTATATTTTTTCAGAATTAACACAATTGATGATTTGTGTTAATTACAACACAGCATTTATTTAATTGCAATAAACTTAGTGTTTTGACAGGTAGGTAGTTAGGGTAGTTGTTAATGTGTAAGTGTAATATTCTGTTTTAAATAATATTGATATTTTTTCGTGGAGAATTATTTTTGTAATATTGATATCGATATGGCAACTATTCATTTTTTTTTCGTAAATAGTTTTATTAATCTGCGACCATAGTATGCGAGTTTTTCCATTGTTAATTTTTGTTTTTATTAGTTTTTTGTCAAATTCACAATGTGATGTAACGATTACGGCTTCAACAACTGTTGTTCCATGTGGAGGAGGACCGGTTACATTAACTGCCAATGGTTCGGGATTTTCTACAGTTTTATTAGACAACGATTTTGATGGAGGTACTGCTGGTCCGGGATGGAATGTATCTCCAGCAGGTCAATTTGACAACCCTTGTGACCCTAGTGTAGATGGAGGCACTTATATGTGGATGGGGGCATCTACTGCTGCCCCAAGAACCTTAGAAACAGTTGGCATGGATTTATCTTGTGGAGGGGAAGTATGTTTCTTATTGGATTATTCAACCCAAGGAGGTGCCAGCCCATGCGAAGGACCTGATTTAACAAATGAAGGCGTGTACTTTGAGTATTCAACAGATGGTGGAGCTACTTGGCTTACAATTGATTATTTTGAGCCTAATACTGCTGGCTGTATTAATTCTAATAACGCTGGTTCTGGGTGTGATGGTAATTATACAGCATGGGGTGAATATTGTTACCCAATACCTGCTGGAGCCCAAACTACAAATACAATATTTCATTGGTTTCAAGATGGAAGTTCTGGAACAACTAACGACCACTGGGGAATAGATAATGTTACCATTACGGCACAAGGATGTGGTTCTGCTTATTATGATTGGGATAATATCCCGGGAACAGTTGGCCCAGCTGGAGATCCTGCTACACAAACAATAAATGTTGTGTCTGACACAACGCTTACTGTCTGTTATACCGATGGAGGTGGATTTAATTGTTGTGAATCGGTCACGATTACTGTTTTAGGAATGGGGTTGCCCACAATTAATACAACGGACGAAACATGTGCAGGAGATAATGATGGTGTCGCCACGATAACCGCAAATGGAGGGTCACCCAATTATACTTTTATTATTACAAGTGGTCCGTCCTCACCTGCAAACCAAAATTCAGGATCGGCTGCAACTTATAATGGATTGATTCCTGGTAATTATACAGTAGATATAACAGATAATGGAGGTTGCACTGTTTCAGATGCATTTACAATTAATGCTGGGCCTTCATGTTGTATAATGACGGTTTCTTCTGTTGTTGTAAATAATACTTGCAATCAAGTAAATGCTTCATGTGATGGCTCAGCTACAGCAAATCAGCAAGATGGTCTAGGAGTAATTACATATCAATGGTTTGATGGTGGAGGAAATCCAATTGCTGGACAAACTGCTGCTACAGCAACAGGTCTGTGTGCTGGTAATTATTCGGTAGAAGTTACTGATGCTACTCCATGTACAATAACAGAAAACATTACTATAACAGAGCCAACTGCACTAGGCTTTACCTTCGTAACAACTGACGCGAGTTGCGGCGCAAGTAATGGTTCTCTTACCCTTACAGGTAATGGAGGTACAGCACCCTATCAATATTCTATAAATGGAGGGGCTTTGCAATCTAGTGGCTCTTTTCCAAATATGCTTGGCAGCAATTATACGTGTTTAGTTCAAGATGATAATGGTTGTCAATATACTGAAGTTGTAGTAGTCTCAAATTCAGGTGGGCAAACAATAACATCAGTGGTTTTAACACAACCATTATGCAACGGAGATGCAAATGGAACTATTGTTGTAAATGTATCAGGAGGTTCTACTCCGATTAACTATTCTATTAATGGAGGAGCAACACAGACGTCAAATACATTTAGTGGTTTAGTGGGAAATACTTATAATATATTGACAGAAGATGCTTCTGGTTGCCAAGCTGCTGATATTGGTGTGTTGATTGACCCAGATCCTATTGCATATACGGTTAATGGTGTTGATTTAGATTGTTATCAGGTTTGTATTGGCGAATTAGATATCCTAAATATTACCGGTGGTGATGGAACATATCAATATAGTAATGATGCTGGAGTATCGTTTGGTGCAGTTTCTACATTCTCAAACCTTTGCGCAGGTAATTATGAAATTCAAGTGCAAGATGGAAACGGCTGTACAGTGATTTCTCCTGAAGTAATTTCAGAACCAGTAGAGCTAACGTGGGCGTTTACGTTTTCCAATCCAACATGTTTTGGCGGTATCGATGGATGGGCAAATGTAATTCCAGAAGGGGGGTCAGTTACAGCTGGATATATTCATAATTGGACGCCTTCAAGTATAGCATCAACAACAACTCCATTTGCTCAAAATATTCCTTCTGGGAATTATTCTTTAACCGTTTTAGATGATAATGGATGTCAATTACAAACATCTTTTACTCTTGTAGATCCAACTCAAATACTTATTGATAATGTTACAATTATAGATGAGGAATGTGCAGGTGATTGTGCGGGAAGTGTAGATATTACTGCAGGTAATGCAATTGATTTTGAAATTAATGGGCCGGGAGGATCTGTTAATAATGGAACAGGAATGTTTTCTAATTTGTGCGCTGGATCTTACGATCTTACGGTGTTAGATATTAATAATTGCCCCGCTATTCAAACAGTATTAGTTTCTGCACAAAACCCAATAAATATTACTACTTCTAATGATACTATAATTTGTATTGGAGGTACTGCTTCTGTTAGTGTTAATGCGAACGGAGGTGTAGGTGCATTAACCTACGTTTGGGATAATGGTTTGGCCAGTTTAACAGCCAATAATGTATCACCTTCTTCTACTACAACTTATAGTGTATATGCCGAAGATGCTAACGGTTGTGTCTCATCAATTGAGCCGATAGTAGTCTCATTAAATCCTGCTCTATCGGTATCAGCATATAGTGATCAATCAATTTGTGAGGGCGGTAATGCTCCTATCAGTGCTCTTGCAAATGGTGGAAATGGAGGCCCTTATACTTATTCTTGGGATCAAGGAATCGGTTTTGGAGGAATGCAAACTGTTACTCCTACAGTGACTACCACCTATACTGTAACAGCTAATGATGGCTGTGAAACACCAGCGGCTTCTGCGTCGATAACCATTACTGTAAACTTATTACCATCGCCTAGTTTTACGCCAAACTTAATAGAAGGCTGCGTTCCTTTAGATGTTGAGTTTACAGAAACTGTTTCTGTAGCAGGGTATTCTTGTTATTGGGATTTTGGAGATGGAAACGTGAGTACAGATTGTGGTATTGTTTCGCATCAGTTTACATCTACTGGATGTTATGATGTAGAGCTTACTCTGACTTCAGTTGAAGGGTGTCTAAATACAATTACATATCCTAGTTTAGTATGTGTTCATGAGTATCCTGTTCCAGATTTTGAGTTCGGTCCGCAACCAACAACTTTTGTAGAATCAACCATTTCTTTTACAAATACTTCAAGTGCAAATGCAACTGATTTTTTATGGGAGTTTGGTGATATGGGGATGTTAGGTACTGAAAATTCGGTTAATTCATCCTTTACTTTCGATAACCAAGTACCTGGAACTTATCCAGTTTGTTTAACTGCAACAACTCAATATGGATGTAGTGCTGATACATGTAATACTGTTGTAATTGATGATGTGTTTTTAATTTATGTTCCTAATAGTTTTACCGTAGATGGAGACGGACTCAATGAAGAGTTTTTTCCTGTTATTAGTGGTTATGATCCACTATCGTATCATATGTATATTTTCAATAGGTGGGGAGAATTGATCTGGGAAACGGGTTATTCTAACCCCAAATGGGATGGCACAGACCAAAAGTCTGGAGTTATTTCACAAACAGATGTGTATGTATGGAAAATTATTTTAAAAGATAAAACATCAGGTGATCAGAAAGAGTTTATTGGACATGTAACTTTATTAAGATAATATGAAAACAACTATATTTATTATTTCACTATTTCTATTGGCAATTACATCTGTTGCGCAGGAAAATTGGCAATTACTTAGAAGTGAAAATGGAATAGAAGTATATTACAAAAATCAAATGTGCGAGCCTGAAGCAGGTTTCGACCAAGAAAAAATAATATTAAAAGTTGTAAATACGACAGTAGTTAGTAAAACATTAGATTGGGATATTCACATGTGGTATAATGCGGTTTGTAAAACATGTGATGTACAAACGGGAGAATATCATAAAACAATATCCTTAGCTGCAAATGAACAGCAGCAAGGAGGCTGTTCTATTTATAGTAATTTCGATTTATGTGTGTTTGTTCAATTTACAGATGTCAATTATACAGGAAATAAACAGGTATTGACCAAATTTGAATTAGCTAATTTTCTGGTTCTGGATCAATAACAAAATCAAAATATTTATTGTATGAAAGGAGGCTAAGAGCCTCCTTTTTCCGTATTTTAGAGAAAAATTTTTTAGATGATAAAGAAAATTTCCTCGTACAATGAATACAAAACCAACTATATAAAAAGTGTTGATAATCCAGAAGCATACTGGGAAGAGATAGCAGAAACATTTACTTGGAAAAAGAAATGGGATTCTGTGTTACATTCGGAATTTGATTCACCCTCAGTCAAATGGTTTGAAGGTGGGCAATTAAATATTACTGAGAATTGTCTGGATAGACACCTAGATATAAGAGGAGACAAGGTAGCTATACTATGGGAACCAAATAACCCTAATGAAGAAGCTATTAAAATTACTTATTATCAATTACATGAAAAAGTTTGTCAAGCGGCAAACATGCTTAAAAAGAATGGTGTTCAAAAAGGAGATCGGGTTTGTCTATATATGCCGATGGTTCCAGAATTGGCAATTGCAGTTTTAGCATGTGCTCGAATTGGTGCGATTCATTCCGTTGTTTTTGCTGGGTTTTCTGCTAAAGCTTTAGCAGACAGAATTAATGATGCAGATTGTAAAGTATTGTTAACAGCTGACTTTGGTTTAAGAGGAGCAAAGAAAACACCTCTAAAAGAGATTGTTGATGAAGCATTAAAATCTTGTTCAACCATAGAAACATGTATTGTTTACAAAAGAACAGAGGTTGATGTAAATATGGAGTCACAACGAGATGTTTGGTGGCACGATGAAATGAACAATGCAGATTTAGACTGTGATGCCACAACAATGAATTCAGAAGACGAGTTGTTTATTCTTTATACATCTGGTTCTACTGGAAGCCCAAAAGGAGTAGTGCATACAACTGCTGGATATATGGCTTACACGGAATATTCTTTTAGAAACGTTTTCCAATATGAAGAGGAAGATGTTTATTGGTGTACAGCAGATATTGGTTGGATAACAGGTCATTCGTATATTATTTATGGGCCTTTATTAGCTGGAGCAACCACCGTAATGTTTGAAGGTATTCCTACCTATCCAGATGCTGGACGTTTCTGGGAAGTAGTTGAGAAACATAAAATAACATTATTTTACACAGCACCCACAGCTATTAGAGCATTACAAGCTTGTAGCTTGGAGTTAATAGAGAAATATGATATTAGTTCATTGCGCGTTTTAGGTTCAGTAGGTGAGCCAATAAATGAGGAAGCATGGCACTGGTATAACAAAAATGTTGGAAAAGAAAGATGTCCCATTGTAGATACTTGGTGGCAAACAGAAACTGGAGGAATTATGATTTCTCCATTAGCAGGAATTACACCATTGAAGCCAACTTTTGCCACGCTTCCTTTACCCGGAATTCAACCTTGTTTGGTAGATGCAGAAGGTAAAGAAATTATTGGGAATGATGTGTCAGGAAACCTTTGCATAAAGTTCCCATGGCCATCAATGATTCGAACTATTTGGGGAGATCATGAAAGGTGTAAACAGACCTATTTTTCCACTTACGAAGGCATGTACTTTACAGGAGATGGTTGCCGTAGAGACAAGGATGGAATGTATAGAATAACAGGAAGGGTAGATGACGTAATGAATGTTTCTGGCCATAGAATTGGAACTGCCGAAGTTGAGTGTGCCATCAATACACATCCAAACGTAATCGAGTCAGCAGTAGTTGGATACCCTCATGACATTAAAGGTCAAGGAATTTATGCTTATGTTATTTGTGATGCAGAAATGGATATTGAAATTGAAAGAAAAGCAATAGTAGACCAAGTTATTAAGGAAATTGGACCTATAGCCAAGCCTGATAAAATTCAAATTGTTAGTGGATTACCTAAAACTCGTTCAGGGAAAATAATGAGAAGAATTCTTCGAAAAATTGCAGAGGGAGATACTTCCAACTTGGGAGATACTTCTACTTTGTTAGCCCCTTCTGTTGTAGATGAAATTAAAGAAGGCGCATTATAATAATTACCGTATTTTTGAAAAAAATAATTCTATGAATCAAATAGTAAAATATATCGGGATAGGGATATTGGGAAGTACTCTCTTAACGTCTTGTGGTGAAAAAGGCTTAGCTGATAATGAGGTAGAGACTACTCAACTAGCGGCTGATATTACCCAGCTAACAGATGAACAATATCCAGATAATAATGATATTGAAAGCCGGAGTGAATTGTGGAATGTATATGAGCACGCTAAAGTAGAGGTTGTAAGAAATAGTGAAAATGACTTTACAATAGTGTTTTTACCAACAAATGATAAAAGTGATACTATTTTTATAGAGCACATTGACTTATTAGCATGGATTCCAACGATTCCAACTCATGCTGCAAAGGATGAATATTTAGAGCATATTGGAATAATAAATGCAGAATGGAATAGACAGCAGGTCCGATTTGATAAAGGTACTTTTAGAGTTTCTACAGATAATGAAGAAGGAGCAAACACTGTTAGGGTTGATTTAGCCAGAAATTGTTTAAACGCCTATGCTTGGGAAATTGCTACTTACACTGAAGAGGAAGGGAAACAAAAATCGATGTACCATGGATGGTTTGATTTTCCAAAAGCAATGTATCGAGAATTATTTGATGAGGTAAATAAAGGAATACTAACATTTGCAGAGTACAAACATCACCTAGAGGGATACACGCACCCAAGAAAGGAAGTTGTGAATTTAGATGTTCTTAGAACAGTAGACAATGAATACGAAGTTGCATTCGAGGATTTTAAACATGAGTTTTACCCAATGACAGGTGCTAGGAAATCAAAGTACAAGAATATTGTTTATCCGGAAAACCCAACTTCGATTGAACAAATGCTGAATGACTCTACATGTTACTCTACTTTTCAATGGCCCGGTAGATACGATACTAAGGATCCTCGTGCTTCTACGTTAAGTATGTTAGGGATTCCCAGAAAAGTAATCATAAGAGAAACGACCTCTAATAATACAGCAAAAGAAAAATGCTATGAGTTTGATGTGACGTTTGCTCGTAATACAGATACAACCTATTTAACTAGAGTAGTTATTGGTGGAGTTCGTAAATCGGACTTGGAGCAGTTAGATTTAATTGATTACAATGGAGGGTTTAAAATGCCAATGGGAATTGGAAACCATCCCTTTTATGAAAAACAAGATAAAGCTCAAAAAAATACAAGTAAAGAAAACCCTTATTATGGTTTTGTTATAGATTCTGAAGGGAAATGGGTAGATAGTCACTTTTTTGGAGTTGACGGCCCCTTATTTCACATGGATATAGATGATCAAGATGTATTACATTATTGGCTTATGTCTTTCGAACGTCACGCTATGGTGACGCATTTGACATTTAGCTTGAATGAAGAGACAGTTGTTACGGATACAACTTTAATGACAGAGGATAAAGAATAGAGTAAGTATGTATAATCCTAAAATAGGTTGACTGTTTTATTATTTTAGGCATTTTTAAGACATGATAATACTTGAACAAAGCCATTAGTGATTCGTTGCTAATGGCTTTATTTTTGTAACCTATTTTCCAAAAGCAGTTATACCATAAAAATCGTTTATGAAAATTCTTGCTCTACTTTTAATATTGACACCTCTCTTTCATGTTGCTCAAAAAAATACATTTACCACTACACATGCCAATTTGAGTTTTGATTATTATAAAAAGGGTTTAACAGATGTTGTTAAAAGCGAAATTGATAGTATTTGGGATATAATTAAAAATGGATCTGAAGCAGAGTTTCATTTATTGTCGAAAGAAGAAAAAAAGAAACTACCAAACGACCACAAATGTAAGCTTACAGCAATGCGTTCGGACAGTGTTCTAGCTTATTTGCATCGAAAAAGAATTGCCCCGCAATACACGTATCTTAAAACGAAATATTTTGAGGGCTCTCGTAAAACACAGTGCGCTTCATCGAATGCGTCATATAAATCCATGGTTAAAAGAAAAGGAGTTATTTCTGTTATTGTAGAAAAAGACACCTATTCTAGAAAGTATTTTCATCAAAGTGAAAATTCATTGTTATCCTCTACTTGCAATGAATTTATAATTTATCCAGATAGAGAGCAAGTTATTTATGGCAATCAGGGAACAATTGTACGATTTCCTGTCAATTGCTTTTCGACTCAAGGATTGGTTGACGTAAATGAAATTGAAATAACACTTTGTGAGTATTATACAATGGAGGACATATTGCTTTCTGGACTAACTACCGCAAGCGCGGATAGAATAATAGAAACAGGAGGAACAATTTATATTGAAGCGAGGTATAAAAAGAAAATTCTCCATTTAAAAACAGATCATCCAATAGAAATATTTTTTCCTAGTGAAATGGATGAATTAAAAAATGGGATGAAACCATTTGAAGGGAAAAGCAAGGACGGATTAATTGATTGGGATGTTGAAGTCAATGGGAGTGTTAAGAAAATAAAAGAAGGGGCTCAGTTATTTGCAGAGGACCAAGATGTTGAAGATAGTTCAAATTGGGAAGGCGAAGATTGGTCGGAAGAAGGTTACTATTCAGAAGCAGACGGCTACTTAATGAAGGTAGGTAAAATGGGTTTTATTAATTGTGATCGATTTTATGATTTTGCTGTAAAGACGGATTTAATAGTATCTGTAGATAGTGATGTTAAAATGAGTTACCGCCTGGTATTTGAAGATATAAAATCGGTGCTGCCTGGTTATGAATATACCCCTAATGGAGAGATGAAGTTTCCGAATTTGCCGAAAGGAAAAAAAGCAACGATAATAGCTTATTCAATTTCTAAAAAAACGAAACAAGCGCAATTTGCCTATGGCCGAGTTAAATTAGGTGAACAGAATAAAGTTTATTTAATCTCAAAGTCAATGAGTGTATCTGATTTGCAGAAACAATTGTCTGCTCTTTTTTAAATCCGTGTTAATATAATTTATTCTAGGCTTTTATATTAAGTCAGTATAAATATCTTTGTAGGAATGAACTCTATATTTAGTCCAAATAAAACGGTTGGAGTATTAGGTGGCGGACAGTTAGGAAGAATGCTGTATCAAGCATCTATAAATCTTGATGTGCATCTAAAGTTTCTTGATCCGGATGCAAATGCCCCTTGTTCCGATTATGACTTCCAACAAGGAGATTTAAATAGTGTGCAAGATGTTTTTGAGTTTGGGAAGCATTGTGATGTAGTTACTATTGAAATTGAACATGTTTCTGTGGAGGGTCTACGTAAGTTGGAGGCAGCGGGAGTTGATGTTTTCCCTACTCCCGATTTGATAGAAATGATTCAGGATAAAGGAGTTCAAAAAGACTTTTATACAACAAATAATATTCCAACTTCAAAATATCAACTTTTTGATTCGGAATTAAACATTGATTGGTCTATTCCTTTCGTTCAGAAATTACGGAAAGGAGGTTATGATGGAAAAGGAGTTTCAGTCATTAATGGAAAAGATAAGTTAAATAATTTATTACATGGTCCTACTTTGGTTGAGGAGTTGGTTGAATTTGAAATGGAGGTTTCAGTAATTGTAGCCAGGAATTCAAGTGGAGATGTAAAAACCTTCCCCATGGTAGCAATGGAATTTGATCCCGAAGCAAATCTTGTGGAGTTTTTATATTCACCTTCTGGTTATTCCCCTAAAATCGAAAAGAAGGGCTCACTTATCGCGAAATCAATCGCAGAAAAATCGCAGTTGGTTGGAGTTTTAGCGGTAGAAATGTTTCTAACAAAAGAAGGGGATATATTGGTAAATGAAATCGCACCAAGGCCACATAATAGCGGACATCAAACAATTGAAGGTAATATTACATCGCAATATGAGCAGCATTTGCGATCAATACTAAACTTACCTTTGGGTGAGACAGATATTATTATGCCTTCCGTAATGCTAAATTTATTAGGGGATAAAAATAGTACTGGTGAAGTAGCTTATCCTGGTATGGATGAAGTTTTAAAACTAAAAGGCGTTTATCCTCATATATATGGGAAATCAATTTCGAAACCGTTTAGGAAAATGGGACATGTTACGGTGATAGATGAATCATTAGACAGTGCAAAAGAAAAGGCGTTAAGAGTAAAAAAAATATTAAAAGTAATTGGTAAATAGAAATTCAAAATATTATGACAGAAGTAGGAATAATAATGGGAAGTAAGTCGGATTTACCGGTAATGCAAGATGCCGCAGATGTTTTAAAGGAGCTAGGAGTAGAATATGAAATTTCGGTAGTCTCAGCCCATAGGACTCCAGATAGGATGTATGCGTATGCAAAAAACGCTCGAGAAAGAGGATTAAAGGTCATTATCGCTGGAGCCGGAGGAGCAGCGCACCTGCCTGGAATGACAGCTTCTATGTGTACGATTCCTGTAATTGGTGTTCCCGTAAAAAGTAGAAATTCTATAGATGGGTGGGATTCAATTCTTTCTATTTTGCAAATGCCCAATGGGATTCCAGTGGCAACGGTAGCATTAAATGCATCGCAAAATGCAGGGATATTAGCAGCACAAATTATAGGTGCTTTTGATAAAACTATTGCTGAGAATTTGGAGGTATTTAAAAAGAATCTTGAGACGAAAGTTTTAAAGTCAGCAGAAGAACTTTAGGTGATAGTATTAATACTTCTTTATTTGTTATCTTTGTTAAGCATAGATATTATTGATGGCTATAGTTCAATTACACGATAAAAAATTCAAACCATTTATTACTGAAAAGGAGATTCATTCTGCAGTATTGAAAATGGTTGAAAAGATTCAATCTGATTATGAAGGAATGAATCCAGTTTTTATTGGAGTGTTAAATGGTTCATTTATAATAGTAGCTGATTTGGTGCGTGAATTTATCGGGGATTGTGAGGTGAGTTTTGTGAAGATGGCTTCTTACGAAGGAACCAATACCACAGGTGTTGTTAATGAATTAATCGGATTAAATCATCCTATTAAAGATCGACATGTTGTAATCATAGAAGATATTGTAGATTCTGGTAATACAGTAGAGAAATTAGTAGAATTAATTGGAAACGAGAAACCTGCCTCAGTAAAAATTGCGACCCTTTTATACAAGCCTAAAGCTTATCAAAAAAACATTTCTATTGATTACGTTGCTATTGAAGTTGGCAATGAGTTTTTAGTTGGGTACGGATTGGATTATGATGGTTTAGGAAGAAATTTAAAAGATATTTATATAATAACCGAATAAAAAAGGAGTATGTTGAACATCGTATTATTTGGACCTCCGGGTGCAGGAAAAGGAACACAAGCGGATAGGTTAAAGGAGAAATATGATTTGGTGCATATTTCTACTGGGGATGTATTTAGAGCTTTAGATCCAGAATCTGACTTGGCGAAATTGGCTAAAAAATATTCTGATAATGGTGATTTAGTTCCGGATGTAATAACCATCAAGATATTGGAGTCTGAGGTTGCAAAACATCCAAATGCAAAGGGTGTTATATATGATGGTTTCCCAAGAACTACTGCACAGGCAAAAGCATTGGATCTGTTTTTAGCAGCTAAAGGAACAAGTGTAACAATGATGTTGTCGTTGGTTGTTCCTGAAGATGAATTAAAAACAAGGTTGATTGCAAGAGCAACAGTTTCTGGAAGAGAAGATGATGCAG
>ENA-OSET01001094-OSET01001094.1-sediment-metagenome-genome-assembly--contig:-NODE-1094-length-28726-cov-12.549024_pt1 | contig 28726 bp, 23 predicted proteins | sample MGYA00237882_ERZ534229 | MGnify/ENA primary metagenome ERZ534229 (study PRJEB26408, sample SAMN06266212) | sediment metagenome | isolation source: Hudson Canyon methane seep mesocosm | place... | reverse complement strand
GTGCCGGTTCGATTCCGGCCCTAGGTACCAAAATATGAAGGCCTCAGTAGTTTATTCTGCTGGGGCTTTTTTATTGGGTGTTCGTTTTAAAAGCTCACTCAAGCTTACAGCTTAAAAAGTTTTTAACTGTTTTGGCATAAAACAGCTTATTCTGACTTATTAGATCGCCCCGCTTGCATAACCACATTCATGATTACTCAATTCCCAGCCATTCCCTGTAACTAGAGGCGGTAGGGTTCAAGCTCATGGATAATTTGATATCTATCATCGATGGAAAATTCCATAATTCCAATTGCAGCTGAGTTAATTCTATCAGCAAGGCCTTAATGTATTATGGTGAATTTCCCTTTAATATTGAGAAATTAGCTAACGGTATATTATCCCCTCTTATTGAAAATAATAAAGCGATCTTAGAGTATACTTAATCATTTTGTTATTAACTTGACAAGTAATTCAACTACTCAGGAAACAAATGGAAATGGAATTGAAAAGTGTATTAGCCTGTCCAACATGTTTATCTGCGTTAGAAGTAAAAAGTTATGTATCTCAAAATGAGACTTTAATCGAAGGGATTTTATGCTGTGATGATTGTTCAATAGTTATACCTGTTAGTCACGGTTTTCCCTTGTTTTCAGAGGCCAGAACAGATAACGGAAATATTGAACAGAAATGGTTGAAAAAGCAGACTCTTTCTTGGTTCTCCCAAGAAGGTTATGAAGATTTTCTTCATTTAAAGTCAGAGCGTCAATTATTCGACAGTTATGCCTTTTTCCAACCTTTCAATGAGTCTTCTCGCGCCCTATTAGCTGTAGTTAAACCTCTTAGAGAACAATTGTCGAAAGGCGACATAATCCTTGACACATGGTCTAGAACGGGCTGGATGGGTGAATGGTTAGCTTCCCTTTTTCCAGAACAGGAGATTATTTCTATTTGGGAAGGTAACAGTAATGTTCTTGGGTATAAAGGTTTTGCTCATTGGCTACCGGAATCCGAACGAAGTAAAAATTTATCCATTATCTTTACTCATCCTGACAACCCATTACCTCTAGCCACTAATTCAATTCAACTTACTATTGGTCTTGATTCGCTACATCGCTATTCACAAAATAGCTTTTTGGCTGAGTGTCGTAGAGTAACCAAAGATGAAGGAGTTTTATTTTTTCCTCATATTCATTTGACTAATAGTGAACCAGAACCTTTTTTTGAAAGAGGTTGCCATCAAATACATGGTAAAGAATGGCGGGCATTATTAGAAGTCTTGTATTCTGACAGCACTCATACTGGATTTGTATTTTCAGAGAATAAACTTTTTGATTGTGGAGATAACTTTATAATTGAGGATGATTGTAATACTGCTCACTATAATGGTGCGGTTCTAATAGCCCCTAAAACATGGAATGGGCGTAAAGTTAAAACGGAACATAATCGACCTATTAGGAATATGGATAGGTTAATATTAAATCCCATTCTTAATATTGATCTTACTCAATCTCAAATTTCATTAGCATCCCAAACAGAGCAAGTTGTTGTTAGTGAATTACTAGCAAGACATCCTATTTACCAAAAAAGAGTGAACAAGGTATTAGGCAATGAGCTGTCAGATCTTGAATGCAAAATTATATTTTATGCAGACAAAGCACTAACAATTGAGAATATAGCATCCATTTTAGATCTGTCTGTAGAGCAGGTTTGCTTGGCTGCTGACAGATTATATCAACGGGAAGTTTTATTTCCTGCAGCTGTTTCTATGCCAATGGCTCTTTTACAGAACTATTATGGAAACCTACGATATCGTAAGTCATCCTGTGCAAATTTTTCAAAATTATGGCAGGAATTAGGTCATCGTTATCAAGCAAGGCCAATCATTGAAACTGAAGATGGAATAGAGTATGACTGGGACTCTACAAGTAAACTGGTTGAGGCAACTGCCAACTGGTTGACAACCACCACGTTACCTTCAGATCGGGTCCTTATCTGTACTGAAACATGTCCTGAATTATTAATTGTAGTTTGGGCATGCTGGTTAAGTGATCGCGTACCCGCACCTGTTGATGCGAGTCTGCCATCTACTGTAATTCAAGAAATAATTGATCGTATATCACCAGAAATAATCTTTAGTACACAATCGTTAAGTTCTCCCCATTTTAGCTTTGATAGTCTAGCTAGCGATGATTCTCATAGCCCTTTATTCTCTGACCAAATTGAACCTTATATTGACCGAGAATTTTCCACCCCAATAAACTCTGATCCCCAATCTGGAGCATTATTGCTTTTTACATCTGGCTCGACAGGACATCCAAAAGCTGTTTTGTTAAACCAAATAGGGCTACTACACAGTGCACAAGAACTTGTACAGCATTTTTCATGGAAACCTGGCAATAGATTATTGTCTTTAGGTCCTGCCCATACAATGAGCGGTCTACGTAATCCAGCACTTGCGGCACTAATAAGTGGAAGTAGCATAATAATTCCTGATGCTAAAATTATGCATGCTGGTAGGTTGTTCCATCTACTCAAGGAACAACAGGTAAGTCATCTTGCAACAGTTCCTGCACTGCTACAGCAATTAATGGCATCTAAAAATAGATTGCTTGATGAGTCTATCCCCACACACCTTCAACAGATTATATGTACGGGGCAAAGCATACCAGAGCCTGTTCGTTATCAGGTGTCAGATTGGCTTAAATCACCTATATATAGTTATTACGGGCTAACAGAAACAGGGGGTATTTGCCTTGCAGATATTCTTGATGTAAACCAACAAGGAAATCTTGGTTTTCCATCTGGTGCTATCTCACAAATTGTTGATTCGGAAAATAACGTCCTGCAAAAAGGTGAACATGGACAGCTTCGAATATACAGCCCTGCAAATATGCTCAGTTATTGGGAGCCATCAACAATAAGTTCCGTCGAACTGCATGATGGGTGGATATATACCGGAGATACAGTTGAATTGATGAATGATGGTTCTCTTAATTATATTGGTAGAACAGATGATCAGGTTAAAAATCACTTTGGAGAAGTTGTTTATCTACAGCAAGTAGAAAGCGCGGTGTCACTGATATCAGAGATACAGGATAATTGCTGTATCGGCCTAAAAGACCAAGAAAGCTTAGCGGAAAAGATAATTTTATTTCTAGTCACTCAAGGTGATACTTCACCACACCTTCAGAACCAAGTATACGCCGAAATAGACAGTGTCCTAGGCCCTAAAAAAAGACCTGATGACATTGTATTCATCCCGGAAATTCAACGATTATCCAATGGAAAAGTGAACCGAAGTGCTATTAAACTACTTTATATGGATAATCTGAAATAATGGCTAATTTTTATCAATCGTCTGGAACGCAATCTCCTAAGAAAGTATTTCTGGATCGTCAATCTCCCCTTCAATACGGTGAGCTACATAAACTAATAGGTCAATTTACTGCTTATTTGAAGACAACGATATTAGTTGCAGGGGATAAGGTTATTATCAGTTCAAATGATGATGCGTGGCTGACAATCATCTTTTTTTCTTTAATTGATAATGGCATAACTGCTGTGATCTCTGGCAGCGAAGTTACCCCATCGGAGTTCTCAACTCTTCGTGAAATCACACAAGCTACAGCTTGTATTCTGGATTTAGACATTATAAAACGCTGTATTTCTAGTCAAAGTGACTTTAAGCTTGTTCTGCCAATCGGTAAAGCTCCAAAGAAAAATAATTTGATGGCTAAACTGCTCAAAAAAAGCCAACAACAAAATGAAATATCATTCCCTAGTATCCTTAGCAATTTTCAAGTGGAAAGTCCCAGTTTAGATCTTGATAGCAACCGTATCGCTTATATCATTCTAACATCAGGCTCTACATCCCAGCCAAAAGCTGTTCCTACAACTTGGAAGGCACTCCGTTCACACTTGGGAACTTTGAAAAAACACTTTTCCTATGATGAGGAAAGTAGGATTCTAAATCTTTTACCGTTATTTCATGTCGATGGATTAATTCAAGGACCATCAGTTGCTTGTTTTAGTGGTGCATCATGGGTCCGACCTTTTCTATTTAGCATTCAGAATATAGAACCTTTACTCCACACAATTTATAGAAGAAAAGTAAGTCATTTTGTATGTGTACCAACAATATTGGCTTTAATTCTACGATTAGGCTCCCAATTAAAAGACAGTTTTGGAACTGATGATTTCAAATTTATTATCTCTGCAGCAGGAAATTTGGATAAAAGCCTATGGCAAGATTTTCAGGATAACTTCAATGTCACCATAACAAATATGTATGGTCTAACAGAGACTGTGACAGGAGGTATTTTTAGTGGCCCCGAAAATCATAAAATTGGCTCGATTGGTAAGCCAGTTGATTGTGAAGCGATCATAGTCGATGGAGAAAACAACACTATCGAGGATATCCGTTCTGGAGAATTACTATTGAGAGGAAGCAATATTTTCTCAGGATATTTAAATGCAGATGAGATGAATAAAGCGCTTTTCCACGATGGTTGGATGAGGACAGGTGACCTTGCTTACAAAGATTCTTCAGGATTTTTTTATGTTACTGGCAGGATTAAAAACGTCGTTATCTCCGGTGGAGAAAATATTTACCCTGAAGAAGTAACAGAAATAATCACTGCCCACCCCTGTGTAATTTCAGCAATCACGTTTGGTATTCCCAATCCTGAATGGGGTGAAAGCCTAGTTGCTCTAGTTGTTCCAACAGCTAAAGAGAATTATGATGAAAATAGTTTAATTACTTGGTGTCGTGAGCAACTATCAAACTATAAGGTTCCAAAAATATGGCAAATAGTTGATGAGCTACCATATGGACCTTCTGGGAAAATATTACTGCCAGAAGCGAAAAATCTTTACCACATCAATGAGCCTCTATCTTCTTTAAAAGATGAAGAAGGTATTGATAATAAAGTCATTACAATAGCTGCTGCAATCTTCCATTGTCCAGCCGAAACATTAACCCGCTATTCTGCAATCACAGATACCACAGGATGGGATTCTTTAGCCCACATCACCCTTGTTGTAGAGCTCGAATCTGTATTTAACATCAAAATAACAACATCCGAGATTATGCAGATAGAAATGTTAAATACAGCCATAGAAATTGTTAAAGAAAAGTATCAAAACCTGTGAGATACGAATTTCAACTCGCCATTGCTACGATTTCTTTTTTGATAGTTATATTCGTTGGGGTTTTATCTATACATCTATTTATAAAACCAAATAATGTAAGTTGGAATGACTATGACCCAAGGTTTTTATTTGCCCTAAAAGGTGACCTAAATACTTTTCCTCAAAGTAGCTGTGCTAAGAACCATACAATACTATTTGGTAGCTCCCCTCTTAGTCGTGCATTTATCATAGAAAAATCTCTCGGGAAGTGGATTCTACAATTTTCAGCCCATAATAATGGTTATACTTATTCGTTATTGATACGTCGAGGCGGTGCCGACCTAAGGTTTTTATTACCTATTATCAATCGCCTACCTGTATGCCCTAAAACATTAATATTACATTCGGATGTCTTTTTGACTAAAAAAGCATCCAACCTAGGTTTAGACTTGATACCCGACTATGTAAATACCTCCCTCCTGTATACCCAAAAAATTACCGAAAACTTATGGCCTGCCACATTACAGATCCAAACTGACAGCGGCACAAAAAAATATTTTCAACAATCTAAGCCCTGCTCCATCAAGTGTTTTAGGAAAATAATAAAAAGAAAACGGCAGAAATATAAAGGATTTTTTAATGGTATTACTCTCGAACATAGAAATATAATTCACCGCCTAATTAATGAGGGTGCTCAAATTATTATCCTTGATATAGGCCGCTCACGATCACTAGAAACCAAAATTCAAAATGAGCTCCACTTATTTCGTAAAACTCTCAAAAACTTTTCTCAACAAGATCCCAATATCAAATATTTATCTTTTGAGTCTTTAGATGATGATTACTATAGTGACTACCGTCATTTAAATGATCGAGGTAGCAAAGCATTCCATAAATGGTTTAACCCTATATATGAGCAGCATCTCATAGGTACTTTATGAATATTATCGATCTAAAAGTACAACTCCTGTTAGTGGTTATATTTTGGCTTACTCCCAGAAAATATCAGTTAAACATCCTAACTGTTACTGGAATATGCTACCTAATAATTGCAAAGCAATATTATTCTCTTACTCTTTTAGCTGGGCTTTCTTTGGGTAGTTACTGCTTAGCTAATATAAAAGTGAAACCAACCATCACCATATTGGGGTTAATATCTATTGTCATTATTTTTAGTGCGTATAAACTTTTTCAAAATCATGAAAAAATTACTGGCAATTCATTTGTACTGATAGGGGCGAGCTTTTACTGCCTTCGGCTCATACATTATTTAAGTGAAGCCTATAAGAGAAGTTTACCGACACATTCACTTCAGCAGTTTTTATCTTATATTTTTTTCCTGCCAACTATGGTTATAGGACCTATTAATCGATTTCAAGATTTTATTCGAGATGATTACCGTAGACGATGGGATTCCAAGCTCTTTATTTCAGGAATAGAGCGAGTTATATTTGGTTATTTTAAAATTGTTGTACTTGCCAATTATTTAGTTGCCACAAAACTTCATGCCGCCGCTGAACTTTCCGGTGGTGACAGCACTGCTATAGGTGCCTATTTATTATGCCTTGAATACGGCTTAGATCTATATTTTAGATTTGGTGGATACAGTGATATCGCCATAGGTATTTCTGCCATGATGGGATTTCGAATAGGTGAAAACTTTAATTTTCCATTTATAAAATCCAATATCAATAAGTTCTGGCAAAATTGGCATATCTCATTATCAAGCTGGTGCCGCGACTATGTTTATTCTCCAGTTGCATCTAAATTACGCAATCCTGCTTTAGGTGTTATTGCCTCTATGTTGATATTAGGCTTATGGCACGAAGCCTCTTTTCGTTATTTAGCATGGGGAATGTATCATGGGATTGGAATTGTGATCTGGCGATATTGGTACGAGTTTAAAACTTTGATTCCTACTAAGTTAATTCTTCCAAGGCTCATTTCATTACCATTAGCTATATTACTTACATTTAACTTTGTGATACTAAGTTTTGTAATAACTCGAACTGAGTCACTATTCGTTGCTAAGGATATTTATCTAACAATATTTAAAGGTGGACTATGTATTTTTGGTTGTTAAGAAAAATGAAGTCTCAAATACTAGCTGTATTGCTTACATCCATTGCCTATGCGTTACTGATCCTTCTTATTATGCTATTTTCAGATCTTCCGGAAGACAGTTTTCGATACCTAGAACTGTAGGAATGAAGAAAATTCAAGATAAGGTCATAAGTATTACATTGGTCTATTAAGACCCCACCCCATACATACAGAAATAAGAAACTTAAAATAGTTGTCTTGATTTTTTAGGATACTATATAATTTAAGGCTATTCACTCAATTAAGCCTCACCTTAGTTATTATGCCCCATCAAAAAAAGAAGCTCATCCTCCATATAGGCTGTGAAAAAACCGGCACAACATCTATCCAGCACGCTTTACAGACAAATAGAAATCGATTAATCAACAAAGGTTTTTTATATCCCGAAAGCCTTGGGAAACAGGCTCATCATTTGCCAGTAATAGCTGCAAAGGATGAGCATATTACAGACAATGAGAGCCTACACACCCTATCGAAAACCGGCTTGTCACTTCTGGACTTCAGACAACAGTTACTTGAGGATTTACACAAGGAATGTAAAGAAAAAGAACCATGGCATACGATAATAGTTAGCTCAGAGCTTATCCATAGTCGTCTTCATACAGAAAATCAGATTAACCGCTTCTTTACATTATTTAAAGGGCTAGTTGAAGAAATTACTATTGTAATTTATCTCCGTCGACAAGATCAGCTTGCCGTTAGTAGGTTTAGTTCCATTCTTAAAGATGGACATAGCCAGTTTGACGATATATTTGCCAATATTGGGGCCGCAGCTTATCCAGAACTTCATCACAGCCAAGATGTTGATGATTTTAAAAATTACTATAACTTTCAAGCATTAATAGAGCGGTTTAAAGACCACGTGAGTTATGAAAATATAAAACTCTCATTGCACCCTGTACACAACGACCAATCCACAGCTATTAAAGAATTTTCAAGACTTTCGAGCGTTCCTTATGATTTAATGCTCTCCTCAAAGCCTAACCTTAATAGTGCTTTGTCAGCCGAAGCTCAGTACTTAATTTCTCTAGTCAATAAATCTGTTAAACGTTTTAGTTCAGATGGCGTACGCAACCCAGAAGTAACAAATTTACACCGCGAAATAGCAAAAAAATTTCCTGGTAAAAAAAGAGAAATAGCTAGAAATGAAGCTCAAGTTTTTTTTGACACGTTTTCAGAAAGTAACGAATGGGTGAAAAAGAAATTTTTCCCTGATCAAGATAGTCTATTTAATATGGACTTTTCAATGTATCCAGAATGCACTAACGCCCCCCCCCAATCTGCCAAGTTAGAGAAAGAGTCAACAATTTACATTAAAAGAGCTAGAAACATTTCAAGTAGAGAGCCTGTCGCCCTCCAGTTCTTTAATCAAATAAGAAAAGTTAAACATCGTGGGCGATATTATGTAAACAGCACCATAAGAAAAGTTAAAAGAGCATGTTTTACGACTTTAAAGCCTCTGCTGAAAATAATATATATCCCTCCTCTAAATGGAGTACTTACAATACGAAACAGATACACCATTTTAAAGCGTTATACTTTTATTTCTGCCCATCAAAAAACAAAAGATGAAACTACTGAATCAACTTTTCTTCTTGTTCGTATATTAGGAAACGATCTTCCACCTAGACACTCAGAAGATCAAACGACTAATAACTTGAAGTTTATTTTAGAAAATGAGCCTGATTTTGTTGATTGTCGAAAGTTATTTATCGTTAATAGAATCGTAGATCCAGATAAAGAACAAGAAATAATATCATTATTGCAGCGTTATTCTGCTGAATTTATCACTATCCCCTTTTATCGCGAAGAATATATAAAACAAGGCCTTAATACAAAGGCTTTAGGTGGAGATAATTTTCTTACCTCTAAAACATTTTTAAAGTTAGATGAGAACACCCAATCTAAAATGCGTATCTGGGCAATATCACCAAAAATTTTATATGCTATGAACGTCAATGGTGCGCGCAATGTGGCGATATTAGAAGGGGAAAAAACTGCGCAATGGACTTTTCCACTTGACGGTAACTGTATTTTTTCACAAGCTCAATTCGATAAATTAAGGAATGACTGTTTATCTCGACCTTTTGCTCCATATATAATCATTAAAATGTTTAGATTAAACGACAACAGTCAATACATATCGAACGACCCAAAAAACTATGATTCAAATGAAGAACCACAAATGGGGTTTCACTCCAGTGCAACTGAAATGTTTGACTCACGTTTGCCTTATGGGGTGATGGATAAGGCAGAATTATTAAAACGGATTGGTCTCCCTGGACCTTGGCAGCTTTGGGGGAAAGGTTCATATTGGATGCGTTTTAAAAGCAATACAAGTGAGGAAAAATTTTGGTATAAGCAATCTTCATGCACTGTGTACAGATTAAATTCTGGGGTTCGCGCCGTTGAGGTTTCTGCTTCTAAACGTCACAAAAGCAGGGACTTAGGTATAGAAAGTAGCATACTAGAACTTGATAAAAAATATAACGTAACCACTATCGGTAGCATAACCCCCTCACGCACATATACTGATACTGCAGATGCAAACAAAGGCTTGGCCAAAAGACTCGATGGAAAGCGCATGTTTATTGGAATTGGTGCAATGAAAAGCGGCACGACTTGGTTGTCTGATTATTTAAAAGAACATCCAAACGTGTTTCACTCACCAATAAAAGAAATGAATTTTTTTAATACTCTTGTACCAGGCCCTGATTCTAAATTAGGCTCTCATTTTCGCCACGAACAAATAAAAAAGATCATTCTCGAGAAAAATGGGCCTTTCCCCCTGCCAAAATATAATCACATAAAACTTCGCGACTTGGCAGAGCTAGATAACTTAAACAAAAGCACTGATGCTTTTTTAGAATATTTTGGCAAAAGGATTGGAAATGAGCAATTATTTGGCGAAATATCGCCCAGTTACGCACGCTTGCCTCCGAAAGGCTACGAGTTCATGTCTAACTTGATCAGTGATACACGTATTTTATTTATTATGAGAGACCCTGTAGCTAGAACTATTTCGCATTTTCAGCATGCTTTACGTAGAGTGCCAACGCTAAATATCAATACAGAAATTAATAACCTGAGTCCGGGAAATGCGTACTATGAAAGGTCAAATTACATGGCAACAATCAATGCTGTCAAAATGGGTGCGCCCAACACCCCATTCAAAACGTTTATATTTGAAGAGTTATTTACCGAAAAAGCCATGCGTGCTCTTTGCCTTTTTCTAGGTATTGAGTATATAACACCAAAATTTGACACTAAATCAAATTCTTCTCATAATTCTTATAAGCTAAGTAATGAGCAAATAAGTAACATTCGGGAAAGGCTGGCCCCAATCTATGAAGATATGGCGTCTTTTTTCGGTTCAAATAAGCCTTCGAAGTGGAAATGGTAATATGAACATTGACTACATATCATGAAAGTTCTTATTCATTTTGGTGCTCCAAAAACTGGGTCAACTTCTTTGCAGGAATCGCTTGCATCCGCTAGATATGCACTTGAGAAAAATGGGGTTTTATTTCCTGATTTGAGCAAAGTAACTGGTGACCCCATCAGCGCTAGAGCCCACCATTTAATTTCCCCTCTTTTCAAAGATTCAGATGTGTGGAATCAGGGAGAGCTTCACCGGTTAGGGGGACATGAGAAATTGTTAAGTGCTGCAGAAGCGGCATGGGCAGAGGTAAAGCGTCAAATAGCTGAGAAAGAACCAAAGCTGCTTATTTTGAGTAGTGAAAAGTTTTTTGGTGATATAGATAGCGATGCGGTTAAACGCTTCAATATGATGCTAGCCGAAATCTCCCCCTTCATTATTTCTGTCATCTATGTTCGAGCCCCCGCAGATCACTATTTGTCAGCTTGCCAACAAAATATTAAACATAAATTTGAATTTCGCCAACCACACCCAATGGAATGTCGAAAAAAAATCGAGTATATTCGGGAGCACTTACATTCAGAGCTCTACGTTAGGGGGTTTGAAAAGAACCAGTTAGTTGGCAACGACTTAGTGGTGGATTTCATCACTAACTACCTCTCAGAATATATTTCACCCAAAATGGTTCCTACCCAAATAAAAAACACATCGCTTTCGGCAGAAGCCATGGAGTTGCTCCATTCTTATAAACATATGCCCAGCAACCCAAAGCCGGAGTTTAAAAACAGAAAGGTAAGCAAGTTTCTAAGAAAAATAATACGCCATGAAAAAATAATTGGTGGGGAGAGTAGCAAACCTGTTTTACTGCCTCGTCTACGTGCTGAGATTAACAATGCATCTATAGAGCTTACCTGGCTACAAAATGAATTTAATATTACATTTTATAATGTTAACTATGCGAATATAAATGGGAGCCCAATAAAAAATTTAGAATCTTACTCTGGAGTTCGGGATATTATTGAGGTGAACTGGAAAAGACGCGATGAGATATTATTTAGAATTTTAGAAAGAGAAATGAATGTTAACCCTAAAAAATCTATTCTTAGCAAAATATTCAGTATATTACGTGTAATCCCCCCGAAAAATAATTGAAGTCAAAAGTGGAATTTTCTCTTATGCTTACCGGCAGGAGTGTAGTGGTACAGTATATGCGAAGCCATTCACGTCACCAATTCTATTGAGTCACTTAACAGTGTTATTCGACTGTATTTAAAATACCTAACGCCTTTGCTATGCCAGGGAGCTTAGTTCGCAATACTCCTCGGACTCCGTAGCGGGTGAAACAATACAGACTCTGAAGGAGTGATAACTTTTCATTTTCCCGAAAAAGAATCCACGTCGGACCGATGACCTTTCTCTTTTTATAGGATGCCGAAGATGCATGCACTCTATACTTCGCTAATGGCTCATTAATACCATATGCAAAGTTAACCTTTTTCAGCAACATGAGCCAAAAAGCATAATCTTCTCTTTTCATGATTAACGGCATATTAACTCTACCGAAATACGTAACATCATACACCGCTGTCAAACAACCAATCACATTCGCCTTAAGCAGACCGCTATAAGTGACCTTGTCTGGAACGCCAACCATTCCTATACCGTAACTTTGCTCATCAATCGTTTCATACGCTGAAAAACAAAGCACACATTTATTAAGTTTCATAAAACCAATTTGCTTTTCAAGCTTCGATGGCATCCAAACATCATCAGCATCTAGAAAAGCAATGTACCGTCCCCGAGACTTAGATAACCCATAATTACGAGCTTTAGCAACCCCTGCCCCCTCCGGCAGACTTAACACTTTGACCCTATCATTGTCGTCTTTAGCATACTTTTGAGCAATCTCAAGTGTATCATCACGTGAACCGTCATTAATTATGATTAGCTCCCAATGTAGATACGTTTGATTTATTACCGACTCGATGGCTTCAACAATAAAGCGTCCCCCGTCTCGAACAGGCATAATAACCGATACCAACACTTCATCTACCAATAACATTTCACCTCTCTTTATTATCAAAACAGTTTGTTATAGGGCCGTTATGTTCCCCTCTATTACAAACCTGGAGTATTCATACTATTCCGTACCTACGCTCATTTCAATTTGAGCTATTTCATCCAGCCTAACCTGTTAAAGTCAGCAATTTCTGCGCTATCTCCTCATGCTTATCATGAGTTACGAATAAGGAACATATCTGGGCCATTAGCATGCTAGATTGCCTTATCAAAATCAACCCTAGAATCAATTCAATAAAGCTGCGGCTCACTTCATTCACAAGGACATCATAAACAATGAATAAAAATGAACCTATAAATAAAAAATATGCAACATTATTGAATAGCTTGCGGGAAGGAATATCAATCTTTTGCAGCACAGGAGTTTTACCGTATTTTTCAGCTAGTAGCGCAATAAAACAAATAGATAGCATAGCCGCTAAAATAAACATGAGCTCTCTGTAGACAAAAAATTCTAATATTAAACAGCACCCTAAAAACAAACTTGATGAATAGATTGTCATACTAGTATCAATTATTTTTGTTGCTTTTGATTTTTCAATTTTTGCTTTCGACATGTCAAGAATCTCATTCACCTTTTCATCCGTGATTTTGGTTGCTATTCTCGAAAACATATAAACTAAGAACATAAACAGAAACATTACAAAACATAAACAAGCTATAAGCTGATCTTTACTATCAAATAACTCTGCCATAATTTCTGGCATAGCATAACTGGGTGTAAGCAATAGGAGTATCTTTATCGGGAGAAGGGCCGCGACAAGAGTTAGCACCTGCACTAGAAACGTATACATCACCCCTAAGCTAAAATTCTTGAAATCAAGCTTTTGCAAAAGCTTTGAGAATTTAAAGAAAAATTTACCTCCCTCAACAAGTTGTAGAAAAATAGGTTTCGTAGACTGCGTTTTCATATGGAAGCCAAATTTGAATTAAGTCGTTAATCTCCGCTCAGAGACTGTAAATAAATCTGTGTGAACACTTGTTAGATGAAGTCCGATAATCGTTCTTCAAACTTGACCATAAAGCAGTTCATTGCTAATTTACAGCTTCTTATCAGCATAGTCCATTATTTAGCGGCATCTTGGACGGTCAAGAAGACCACTTTCTTAGCTGAATCATCGGTTGGAAAGGGCTTACGTTTTTGATGACTTTTCTAATCACGCTGCTGAGTGATTCAATGTGCTTACTGAACAATAACTATAGCCCCTCTAAAGTCTAGATTGCTAATTATAAGACAAAATAAGAAGTTGGGGTCCAGACTAAGTATTATGCCCTAAACTGATATCGCAAAGGCTTAGGGCAATTGATTACGTAGCTACTAAATTGTAAGAGACTTTACCATTTACACTAGTCAATCAGTATAAACTGTTGATCAAACTTGCTAATAAACTCAACTAATCTATCAACTGACAAAGCATTGATTCCTGCCGCAGCCTTTCGACCGCCACCCGTAGGAAATTGACTCACTAGCGCATCTGCCCCAGACTTTCTACTTAACGGAGCCCTCACACTAACAAGGTAGGTGTTATCACCTTTATTAGTGATAATGGCATGCGCCTTGTTTGGATTTTTATTTGCTAGTTCATTGCCATAAACGCCACTGACTCGTCTGGCCCACTTCTCATTTGGCAATTCAATAATACTTGTATGCTCAGTTGTGTGAATGATTGGACTCTGTTCCGCTTTCAACATATCACTCTTATACCCTGTTTTGAGAGTGTAAAATATTTCTTGTTCTTCTTTTAGAAACTCAAACGGCGTGTCATACCTAGTTAGTCGCTGATAAAGCATTGCTGGGTCAAAAAACAAGTCATCCAAGTTAGCGCCATAACCATTGTAGTTAATGACTATTCCAAGCTCTTGTAGCTGTTTTAATTGCTCTTTACTAAAGCCCGAGGATAAACCAAGCTGCATCGTTTTATCAGTGAGGTTGTCACCAAATGCGCCTGTGATAGCCCATGCTCGATACTGTCCTTGTAATTGTTTATCAACGATAAGGGAAGTACAGGTATCGGCTGAAAGGTCTATATCAGTACTTAATTGAGGATGTTCTATCGGCTCACCTATTTGATGATGATCGACATAGTCAATCATTGCGCCATCTTCTAATAATCGCTTTACATCTTGGACATTTTTTTGCAGTGCAATATCTAATACGGTGATATGTGTATTAGCCCCCCTTTCTACGCGTTTAAGTAAATTAATATCACGCTTGATACCCGTTATTAATAGTGATTGTAATGGAGTATGCCGACGCAATTGAACTAAGGCACATAACCCATCCGCATCGCCATTAAAAACGTCAATATGTTCCACTTATTATTCTTTGTATTCAAAAATTATTTTATGTAACTTCAAATAATCAATAACAACGTCAGCACATTGCTCAATATTTAATTCGGCCGTGCTAATCGTTATTTCAGCGAGTTCTGGTGGTTCATATTCCGAGTCAACACCTGTAAAGTTCTTGATCTCGCCTTTACGCGCTTTCTGATACAAACCTTTTGGATCACGCTGTTCACACGTTTCTATCGGCGTTGCCATGTGAATTTCAATAAACTCACCGTTACCAACTAACTCCCGTACCAATTTTCTATCAGAACGAAAAGGGGAAATAAAAGCGGTTAAAACAAGTAAGCCAGCATCAACAAATAGTTTTGCTGCTTCACCTATACGCCGAATATTTTCGGTACGATCTCCATCTAAAAACCCTAAGTCTTTATTTAAACCATGACGCACATTATCACCATCTAACAAATAAGTATGATGACCCATTTCATAAAGCTTTTTCTCCACCGCACCTGCAATCGTTGATTTTCCAGCCCCACTTAATCCCGTAAACCATATAATTCTCGGCTGTTGCTTTTTTTGGATCGATCTATTCTTTTTAGTGACGTTATGTAAGTGCCAAACAATCTCGTTACTTTCCATTTTCATTCCTGTTTTTTTATTAAGAATAAACCATTGTAGTGGCATACTAAACTCGGACACCAATTTAAGGAGCATGATTACCCCCAAAGAAGAGGTGAACAAGCCATCCTCTCGACAATAAACAAATTGCTGATTGTTTATAAAATAATTCGACAGAATATAAGTAATTGACTTGTCGAAGACTATAGGAACTTGTAATTCCTAGGAGTTCAGCCTCATTAAGCGCAGCCTTTTTCACATTAAAAACCGTAAGCATAAATTGATAAATAGATTACAACAAAACCTTTCGATAAATCTTTATCAATGCTGCTTTCGTCATATCGATACTTTGAAAAAAGAACAGGATTATTTGGATACGTTTTTTTCGTGATCTGATTATTTTGATAAGTTTTGGAATGTTTTTGTTAGTAAAAATCTCACCGTGCTTGCATGGAATAAAATCAACAGAGTACCTTGGATACATGTCAACCCATCTATGACCAGGATTCTCTTCTTTTATATAAGGATTAAAATGACTATCTTTTCCGTAAACATTTGCCACAGGAATATCTAGGGGAGCATAAAAATCTGCTTCGATAAAAAAAATAAGCTCTATATGACGACCGATCTTTATCAATTCTCGTGCCATTTCTCTTGCTAAGTATGCACCTTGACAGTTTCCCCCAAGAATAAACCTACCCTCAGGATATATTCTTATAAGTTGCTTGATATAAACTCTGGCCAAGACGTTAACACCTGCGTCAAATTTACTAATCAATAAATGTCCTGATCGCATGCCATAAACAGGCTGGTTAGAGCCTAATCCTTCAGAAAGCATTAGGTATTCGTTTTCTCCTTGAGTGCACCAAAATATTGGTATTGCCGTTCCTTTTGTGTTCATACCAAATATCATATTTTCAGCTTCTTTTCTTTCATTCTTCCAATTTTTTACTAACCTCCTCTGACGCTGGATTAAAATTGGTTCGCTTGATATCTTCGTTGCTAAAACCTGTTCATTATTGGTATTTCTGAAATAACCTATCTTTTCTGCTAGGTTCAAAGTTTGTTCGGCCAAATTATTATTTCCAAACAACTCGAAGTTAATACCAGCACGCGATGAGTTAATTTTTCTATGCTGAAAAAAACTCGGATCTCCTATCATCGCGGAAGAACTTTTTATGCTTTCCGTCATACGTTTTTGTCGATTACCGTATGGATTAAGAACTTCTGGGTGTAGCTGTAACCTGAGAAATTGACAAATCTTGCTGGCAGATTCCAGAGGCTCTTGAACTAGATCTTCAAAGTGTAGGTTTATTACGCTTTTTGGATTTAGTGATGCAGTGAAATGTTCAATATTCGAATAGCATTGAAACCAAATAAGTTCCGCCAGTTGGTTCGAATCGGTCGTGTTAGGATACATCCATAATTGGTCCATATGAGCATTAACATAAGAACGTTTCATTTCGTGTGGATTTCGGCGCAGAACAATAAACCGAGGCTGCTTAAAACGGGTCAGGATACTTTCTAAAGTATTAGCATCCAAAGCATACAAGGGGGTCTTATCAACCAGTAATCGAGAAGAACCAATCGCATCCTGTAACTTTCGGTAAACCGCCTCAACAGGAAGCCTGTCATCAATTGCATCATTAATCCACCTGAGCGCAACATCTTGCTCGATTTGTAGAGCCTCCATTAAAGCCTGGACGAGTCCTTCACGAAAAAAACTGAACTTTCCATCATGTGCTGCCGCCCACTGATCGAGGGTTCTATAGCCTAAAAGCCTTAACTCTGGTGGTGCAAAAATTTCAGGATGACCAGCCAGCATAACCCTAAGCAGCGTCGAACCACACCGCGGAGCGCTCAATATAAAAACTGGGGAAATCGATGGGTGGGAAAGTTGTGACTGTTCTATTTTCCCCAGTGAAGGTAATGTTGCCTTAAAGTCTGCTTGCATAGAAGATGAAACAACTCTATTGCCATTAGGCATGATATTAATCTTCTTACCACTTTTTATTTTATTGATTTCTTCAGGATAAGTTGTCTGCAACGCTTGGGCAAAGTCACGAATCGTTGATGAATTAAGAAATAAAGGCATGTGGATAGTTACATTAAGTTGTTGTTCCAACCTCATTAGCAATTCAGCTGAGTCTAAACTATCCCCACCAAGATCAAAGAAGTCGCTGTTCGCAAAAACTGGTATATCACGTAACACACTAGAAACATGATCACCTAGCCACTTCTCAATAAACCCTGAAAGGATTTTATCCTCGTTATGTTTTATCTGATTCTGTGTATGTTCTAAAATTTTCTTCCGATCCATTTTTCCATTAGCGTCACGGGGGAAATGATCAAGGACATAAATCTTTGATGGAACTTTAAATCTAGGTAGGATTTTTGTAGCATAACTTCTGACCTCGGCGAGATCAGCCCCCCCCCGATTTTGAAAAACTACTGCCGCTGAAAGGGACTCTCCGAGGGTCGGGTGATATTGAGAGAAAACAAAGCATTCTTCAATATTTGGATGTTGATGCAAGACTGTCTCGATCTCACATGGTGATATATTCTCCCCACCAAGGTTAATCATATCTTTTATCCGACCAGTGACAAATAGAAAACCATCAGAATCAAAATATCCAATATCTCCTGTAGAAAACCAACCATCAACAAAGCCTTGACTGGGGTCGGTTCCACCAAGGTAATGCTTCATGACTGATGGTCCTTTCACTCTAATTTCACCAGTACAATCTGACAAACACTCTACCCCCTTGGGATCAAAGGTTTGGACTAAATTTACGATAGGCAACCCAACAGATCCAAGGCGCTGCTGAGAAAAGGGGATACCTGTTATTTGAAGTGCTTCGGACATTCCATAAGCTTCTAAAAGAGGTACGCCAAAGGAGTCTCCTATTTCCCTTGCAAGTGTTGGTGTAAGGGAAGCTGAACCGCATCGCACAAAACGTAGGCTAGAGAGCTTTAGGTTAACTCCTGCTGTTCGAGCACGTCGTAGTATATCTGCATAGATCGCTGGTGAAGTTGAAAACCAGTTTGGTTGAGCGCGCTTATACCAAGTCAAGAATAATTGGGCGCTAAACTCCCCTGGCATGATACAACATCCGGCTGAAATCCAAGGTAAGAAAACACCTGAAATAAGTCCATGAACATGGTTCAGTGACATTATATTAATATTTTTCTCGCCGGGTTTTAACTCCAGTAATTGTGCAGATCTCATCACTGTTGAAATAATAGCCTTATGAGTGACTGGCACGAACTTTGGGGCTGCAGTAGATCCACTAGTTAATAGAATTACAGCTATTTCATTTTCTCCCATGACTGTCCAGCTTGCTGCTGGAGAGCTAATACTTCCACTGATTAGCCATGACCAGTCATGTTCCATCTCACGTTGAACTGAGAAGACTGGGAGAGCTTGAGCCAAGATCTCAACTCCCCCAATAGGCTTGTTATGATCGCTCACTATTAAGGCTGTGGGATTAAGGGATTTTAATATGTCTTCTGCCTGTCCATTGGAAAGCGTTCTTGATAAAGGGATACATTCAACTGAATTACACAGTGCCGCAATCCAAATAGCCATATCTGCTCGACTCTCCAGCCAAATGGCAACGCGATCACCAGAACTAATTCCTGCATTTCTAGTTGAAGTTCGAATTTTTTCAAACACATTCATCAACATTGAAAATGTTAATGGCACCCTAACTAAATCTTGGACAGCAAGGTTTTTAGGATAATGGCCTGCCACCTCTGCTAGGCGTTGTTCAAGAGTAACAATTTCTGATTCGAGCCATACAGACCTACTCATGGGCTACAACCTTGATAAGTCCAGACTGGTTCCACTTTATTGCTCCTCTCGTGGTGTTCTAAGAATTATATCTATGACAAATGGAGTTTGGCAATTAAGAGCCTTATCGATTGCTGAACCAACTTCACTGCAGGACTCAACTCTACATCCATCTCCACCGAAGACCTGAGAAAACTTAACCCAGTCCACTATCGGTAAATCTCCAATTTCCGTTGCTGTTCGATGGTTAGCCATAGCTTTTTGAGTTGATCCGAAAGAGCTATTATTTGCAACCATGATGATCAGTGAAATTTTATAACGGGCAGCCGTGGCAATCTCTTGGCCAAGCATTCTCATACAGCCATCCCCTGTTAGTATTACTACCGGCGCTTGAGGGCATGCTAATTTGCCACCAATTCCTGCAGCTATTGCCCATCCCATAGGGGCTTGTTCTGGCGAAGAAAAGAACGTTCCTGATTCAAAAATTTTCCATGATCTTCCTGCCGACAGTCGGTGCAGGCCAGCATCAGTAAATAATATCGTGTTGTTTGGCAGAAATTTTTGGCTAGATATTAAGTATTCATCTAATTCTATATGGTCATTATTACTTTTTGAATATTTGTGAGGAGTGGGGAGCGCATGTTTAGTGCAAGGGAGTTTACTTAACAGAAATTTTAATGCCCTCTGAAAGGAGGTAACATGAATTTCCTTATGTGGTTTAAATTCTCCCTCATTGACTGGCTCTCTAATGTCTATTCGAAAAATTTTCCGGTGGTTATGATCTTTATCGAAATGCCTTGCCCAATTAAATTCTTCACGTTGCCCCATATTGGCTCCAACAAATAAAACAAAATCGTGATTGCCATCTTTAAGTGCGTTAAAAGATTCTTCGGTACCTCCAAAACCAAAATTGCCGAGGTTTAAAGGGTGATGTTCAGGCAGAAGCCCTTTAGCTCCGAAGGTCAAAATGACGGGGACGCCACAAGCATCAACAAAGTCATGAATCAATTTATAATCAACGGTATGAAGCAGCCTATGACCTAAGACAAGCAGTGGTGACTGTGCTTGATGCCAATGATCAGCAAGCTCATTAAGTTTCTCAGTATTGTTTTCATGCTGTATGGAGAATCCAACTTTATCATCAATTCTGATTTCATCGATACTTTCCTGATAATCCATTGGAATAATAATATGTGCTGGTGAAGACTTACTTAATGCCTGACAACAAGAATCCCAACATGAACTAAATTGTATCGGTGATGTAACGAGTACACTGTGCCCAATTCCAGCCTTATAAAGAGTGGCGTCTCTGGAGCCCTCATACCCTGAAAATTGGAAAACATATTGTTCCCGAACCTGACTTGGGGCATCTCCTGTAATAAAAAGGATTGGAATATGGGAGATTCGGGCCAAAATAGCAGATGGAAGCATATAAAGGGCTCCGGGCCCACCTCCAGATGCGACAAAAGCAACATCCTGCCTGAGCAGAGCATATCCTTCCGCCATGAATCCTGCACCTAATTCAGTACATGCAACTATGGGTTGAACATTTGGATGTTTAACCAATTCGGAACAAAAATCATTTATATTTACCGATGGTACCAAGAAAACATACTGGCCTTCGCTATCAGAAAATGAATCCAATAAAAACCTGCTAATAGAATTGGTGATCAAGAAAAAAAACTCCCACCATTGACATCAAGGCAAGCACCATTGGTATAACTGGACTCCTTAGAGGCAAAATATATAACTGCGGCAGCTATTTCTTCTGGGGTGCCAAAACGAGCGATGGGTACGCCATCAATCATCGCCTTTCTTTCCTTCACGGTTCTTTGTTCCCATTTTCGCAATGCTCGCTCTGTCATAATCAAGCCTGGTGCAACTGAATTTACAGTAATTCCCAAAGGACCTAAATCCCTAGCAAGATGGCGGGTCATTCCTAACATGCCTGCCTTTGCTGCAGCATATTGTGGTCCTGATAAGCGTCCTGCATCACGACCGGCAACAGAAGAGATATTGATAATCCGTCCAAAATTCTGCTTTTGCATAACGGGAACAACAAGTCGACATAATGCGAATGCACTTTCCAAATTGAAAGCTAATGTATTGCGAAGATCCTCATCATCTATGTCCTCTATCCAACGGTTTTCACTACCACCTCCAGCATTATTGACTAGAATATCTAACCGTTTAAATTTATCTTGAGCCTCATCAACGAGTTGACATCTCACGTCAGGAGATTTGACGTCTCCTATCACTGCATGAATTTTATCGGGGTGAAGCTCAGATAAGTTAGAAATCGCCGTAGCCATCTTTTTTCGATCTCTGCCTGATATTACAACACATGCTCCATGACGCAGTAGTTCTTGGGTTATTGCAAAGCCAATTCCTTCTGTTGATCCTGTTACTATTGCAACTTTTCCTTGAAGCGTCATAAGTCTAATTTCCTACCCTAAAAAATATCAGTATATCGCTATTAATTTATATTAGGTTTGATATCATAGCCTATTTCTTTTACCTTTCAAACTACGAGAAAATCTCTCTACTAAAGATAAAGAAAGCATGAGCCAAAGAAGATTATAGTTCCTATTGGCACGAGGATTTTTAGGTACCTTATATGAAGACCATCACGCCCTAACTCACCCAGCACAACCCCAACTAACTCCTTCTTAACTCTACAACTGTACCTCCCACAAGACAGATCCATCTATACATCCCACAAACCAACAGGAGAACCACCATGACCAACACCCAAGAACCAACCAAAAGCATCATCAAGATTGAACAATGTCCGACCCTATCCGGCAAAGAAACTCTGACTTATCACATCGGCTGTGATGAAAGTAAAAGCATTTACTTCCGAGTCGTTGCCAATTCAGGTAATGGCTTCTTTAATAAAGACTGGCTTGCACTATCTGATATCCAGCGAGCTTTTGAAGATTGGCCCGTAGATTCAACTATCACATCCTTTACGTTATGGAGTCTGCTGAAAGGTAAATCATCCAATACCTCTGCATTTATTCTTGCAGCTTTGAAGCATGAAGGCATCGTTGCAACACTGAAAGGTAAACGCCGTAATCATGAATACGTTGAGCCTGTGGATTTTATTAATGCCATGAATAAGTTAATCACTGATGGAGTTAGCTTAAATGCAAAAGTAGATACTAACAATAAACCTTCACCCGTTACCAAATCAACAGCTAAGCCTCGTAAAAAGTCAGCATAGAAACACCCATCACTTAATCTGCAGTACACCTTCACTCATTATCAGCAGGGATCTCTAGTCCCTTGTATCCACTAAACTAACCTTCACTAACTCGAAGAAATTGATCAACTTCCCCTTATAGCATCACGTCACCCACTCAGATGGCGAACCTATATCGACACATCTAACCCCAAGAAAACTAACAATTCACCATTTTCATCACTTATAAGCCTTTCTCATAAGGAGATTTAATGCTGGTCACCATTTTAGCTATATCAATATTCGCGGGCCTGTTCTTCAGGTCAATTAATGGCTTCTACGGATGCCTGTTCGCTCTACTTCTGCTCATTTATCCAATGCCGACGATCACCATTTTAATTATTGGTGGCGTAATTGCTCTTTTTTCAAAAATAGGAACTAACCATGAACAATCAAAATTACATTCTTCAAGCGATCGAGATGACAACAACTAACGATTGGGATCTTGATGATGAATATCTATCTGATGCCATTCAGTCCCAGGCACACCTTCTAGCTAATCATGATTCTGATCTAACGGACTCTGATTACGCTATTCACTAACTACCATCTAAAGCACCATTCAATTTACATCCCACAAAGAACATTCACTCGTAACATTCCGTTACACATAATCACTAACAATTAAGGAACATTATTATGACTAGCCAAGATTTACTGGAGATCTCTGCACGTCTGGAGAAAGCTGTTGAACGTATCACGGGACCTCCGGATAATGCCGAGGAGACTTATGAAAGATATGAAATGACGGCAATTTCGATTCTGGACTCGGAGCATGAAAATCACCCCGAGGGGGAGCTTTGTGAGTTCCTGATGGCCTATCTCGCAGCAAAACGGCGGGAGCTGGGCCTGGAGCCATTCCCTGAAATTTGAGTCCCAGACTGAACCACTCTCACAACTTGTCGTCCTTCGATTTGATCTGTCGCCATGAAACTCTATGTAGAGCATGGATTGGCGTCTAGTCGTCGATTGCGACGGGTTGTGGGGGTATTTCTTATTTTTTTCTTCTGCAGATAAGGGGCATCGATGCAGCCCATCACTGTACATAATAAATTTCATCGTGCTGTTCCATTCGACGTACCTGACGACTTGGCGCTCTGATTGTAACCTGACGATGTACCAATGTGTTGGCCCTGATGGAGCTGCGTCGGGTCGTCGATTGCGTCAATTGAAGGGGAATATTATTGTTCTTTTTAAGTCACCAATTTAGGTTCCATTTGAGTACTTCTAGGGGCCCCTTAACTGCACCATAATAATTTAAATTCCCCAGAAATTATAAATTATTGATGTTCCACTAACAGTCCATTACTGCCCATCAAGGACTATCGGAGTTACATCATTTTTATCTTTTCTTTTCAGTTTGTTTTTCTTTGATGGTTATCTAATTGTCATCTCATGTTTCCATCATGGTTCTTTAGGTGTTTCTTTTATTATCTTTATCTTTTTTAATTTATTACTTATTCTTTTCTATGTTTTTATTAGTTATAGAAGATATAGATAATAGGTATGTAATTATGATGATTTATACATAATAATCCTGATAATGGCAGTAAATGGTCCAAGCATGGTCTATTTATGGCTTATTTTCATTAAAGTAATAGATAAATGCTTATGCAATGTTTGTTTAATCATTTTTAAGCAAGATAATCAAATATACAGCCCTAATGGATTACATATCACGAGAATTAATGTGATTTAGCAAATATTGAGGCTATGTTTTTTCGGCTGCCGATAAAGAAAAAAGAAAAACTCCAATCGACACCCGACGTACCTGACGAACTCGACACCAAAGCCTCCGAATCCCTTGCAGTACATCAATCTGTGAGTTTTTCAACCTGTCGCTTCAATCGACGTCAATTTTGTACTCGTCGCTGGCCTTTTGTTGCCCCCGTTAGGTTTCGTCGAGTCGTCAAGTATGACGGATCAGGTTTGTCGATATTTCCCTAAATGTTCATTTCTATAGATGAGATCGTGCGCAGGTCAATTTAGCAGCTTTTTCCAAGAATGGTGACGAACCTCATTTTATTAAGGATAGGTCATGTTCAATCGGATGTTTGCAGCGTTTCCTACCTAAACCATGAAAGTATTGTTGCTTTCTTACCACCTAATTTATGTACTTGAACGCCTGTTTAAATCACTCGCATCAAAGCGTTAATGCACTTGATTTTACACGGCAATAATTAATTTAATCAATGGGTTGAATTAATTATTCTCTTAGCGGATTATTGATTTCAACGCACAAGAAGTAAGTCCATTTCAACCTGAAGCTGGCAACAGATTTAGATTGATACTGACTTCTAACTTGTGACTGTTCTTTAACAATATGGGAGTTTTAACTATGCAACTATTTTGCTACGAAAGGTATCGCCTGTCATTCCTGAGAGGTGAGCAATGGTCTTAAAGTCAGCTGAAAAGATACAGGCTACTACAAAGAGCTTGGTTGAAAATATCAAGCTTGGTTTGGATCAAGTTGGTAATCCAATTGCTGTTATAGAGAATGATGGTAATCCTGAAACCTATCACATCACTGCGAGAAGTTTTAGAAAAGTCATTATCTATGAAGGACGAGCATTAGATTTCATCTTTACCAGTCGTGAGATAGAGTCGATCCAGCAGGCGTTATGTGATGCGGCAGAAGCAGCAGAGAATGAGCTGCATGTTTGTCTACGCGTGGCCTCAATTGATGGCGGTGTTGAACTAGATGTCGGTGATAAAGAGCAAGCTAGAATTAGGCTCAGTCACGGTAACGTTGAGCTAATTAAGGAAGGCTCGAAGGTGCTGTTTTACAGGCCACCGTCAATGTTGCCGTTTGTGATGCCATCAGAGGAAGGGAATTTAGACTTACTGTTTCCATACCTTAACTTTGATGAAGATCATGCATGGCTACTGATTATATGGATCTGTTTTACCTTGTCGACACCTCGTTCTGATCATGCCAGTTATCCAATACTAGTACTGATTGCTGAGCAAGGTGCTTCAAAGAGTACGACTTGTAAGTTGATTGTTCGAAGTCTATTAGATCCAAGTCAGATGGGCATTCAAGGGTTTCCAAGCAACCGTCAGGACATGGTTCTTTCAGCGAACAACGCACATATATTGATCTACGATAATCTGCGGTATTTATCGAAGAAATGGTCAGATATTTTGTGTATTGCAAGTACGGGAGGCAATGATCCAACGAGGCGTTTATATACCGACTCTGAATTGGTTAATCATCCTTTTCAGGTGCCATTAGTTTTAAATGGTATTCATGACTTTGTTGAGGAACCTGATTTGGCCCAACGATGCTTACGGCTTGAATTGAAGTCGATTTCTGAAGACACGCGTCGTGATGAAAAAGAATTTACGGATGAATTCAATGCTGATTTGCCGAAGATATTCAAAGGTATTCTCGATTTAACAGCGAATATTCTGGAAAAGCTGCCAACCGCTAACGTTACTCATCCTGAAAGAATGCTTGGGTTTGTTCGTTATCTTGCAGCAGCTGAAGAAGTTATGGAGATGGAAACAGGTAAGTTGCAGTCGCTTTACAGCGGCATATTAAATGACACACAGCGTGACAGCATGCTTTCAAACCCTGTTGCACTTGCTGTTTACACATTAGTGACGGATAAAAAAAGTAAAGATGAATGGAGTGGGACACCCACAGAGCTACTTGAAAAACTTAATGATCCAATGAGTTTGTCTGGATATAGAGACCGTTCATTTCCAACTAATCCAATAGCACTGTCGAAACAACTCAGTGCGCTCAAGGCGCCACTTCTGAGCCAAAATATAGAGGTGGTATTTACACGCGGCAAAGAACGTCGCATCACCATTAAAAACTTGGATGCTTACTAAATCATCCCACTGTGGGCAGGTATTCTTCTGCCCCTTTATCTGCTGTTGCCTCAAGCCTCAGCAGTTATCGCATCAATTGGATGCAACTAATAAATGAGATTAAAAAATGACACATAAGAAAAGTACAAACGACTGCACGCAGCAAACTATTAGACCTCTTGTCGATATCGACTCACTCAACGAGTTTTTGCTGGATATCACTGAGTTTATTGAGGATGATTATCATAATGGTGAGTGTGTGTCTATGACTGCCAGATACATTGTTCATCGCTCTCTTAAGGGGGCTGATTCATATAATTGTGGCTTACTGAGCCCCTACTCAGAAATGGTCGATTTAATGGTCGAGCTGGGTTTGCTAAAACTTGTCGCTATCGGAACGACATTCGATGGTCAATTGCTCTATGAGATTTAACCCTACTGAACAAGGAGAGATTGATGTTTAACAACAAAGTTGAAACAGGTAATACAGATGTTGAGCAGGTGATAGAAGATGTTCTGCCTGCCATTGCTCGCCTACCCCATGGAATGACAGTTAAAACAGTAGATTTGTTTGAACGAGTTGTGTGGATGGGGGCAAGCATGTCTGATCACAAAAAGTATGGAAGGATCGTGGCTAACCTGGCCCGAGAAAGCCTATTGCCACTTTCTATAATCGAAAGTACTAGCTCTAATCACCGTCAATTTGTAATTGACCATCATTAATAACCAATTCGCCTCGGTTGCAACGCTTTTACAGGTTGTAGCTGGGGCCATTATTAACCATAGTGAGGTACAAAATGGCTGTCATTAAACTAACCCAAGAAGTAGTAAACAAGTTAAAGCTAGAAGAGGGCAAAAAGAGCACAGAAGCGGTAGATGACCAGCGTACGGGACTGTACGTTAAATTGACAGCTACAAGTGCTGTTTATTATTTACGTTACAAGAACGCTCAAGGTACCACTGCGCATCAGAAAATAGGTAGAACTGACGGAATGAGTCTAAGTGATGCTCGCAATCGGGTGAATAAACTTAAACTTGATATTTCAGTAGGTAATGATCCTCAGGTTCAAGCTCGTTCTAAGAAATTGGTACCTACCTTTACTGAGTTTTTTACTGAACGATTTATGCCTTATGTACTTCCACGGCTAAGATCGGCAAATAAATATGAATCATTATTTAGGTGTCATTTACGTGATGAATTTGGTAGCAAGCGTTTAAATCAAATTACCCGTGAACAAGTTCAATTATTCCATTCACGGCTACCTGAAAATAAAGCTATTAGTAAAAGTCAGGCAGATCATTGTATTAAGGCCCTTCGAGCCTCGCTGAATTATGCTTGCGAGATTGAGGTTCTCGAAAAAAATCCAATAGCAGGAATCAAGTTATTCAACGAGTCTAACTTGGTGGAGAACATAATGAATGAGGCTGAATTAAAAAGGCTTTTAGATGTTTTACATAACGACAAGAACCGTATGACCTGCTTAGTTGCATTATGGTTGATCTCAACTGGTGCACGTTTGAACTCGGCATTACAGGCTTCGTGGTCAGATATTAATTTGGAGACAAAAATATGGACAATACCCAGTACCCAGGCAAAAAATAAAAAAGTTGGTCACACACCAATTAATGACTCAGCCTTATCTATTCTTGACCTGTTAGGAACGGAAGGTAAATATGAACACCTATTTATCAACTTTAAAACTGGAAAAAGGTTGAAATCAATTCACACAGGATGGAAAACGCTTCGAGAAAAAGCAGGCTTACCACATCTAAGGCTTCATGATTTACGTCATCAATACGCATCCATGCTTGTTAATGATGGGAGAACACTGTATGAGGTATCTCAGCTACTCCATCATAGTTCAATGGCCGTGACACAACGATATGCGCACCTTTCCACAAAAACCCTGCAGGAAGCTTCGGCCTCAGCATCAAGAGCCATACTATCAGCATCATGAGTACCTAAATTTAACTCACTGGAGGTGACTGGATATTTACTTCCAATCGTCCTTCGGTGGGATGAATTTTCGGTTTTAGTTCGCTGTTCGCTTTGAACAACTCATTACGCTTCTTCGGCTTACTCAGAAATCGTTCGACAGTCCCTCAACAAAAGTTCTATATAGGGTCGCTTCTAAAATTTCAACCTGAACACCAAAAGCCACCGATTAAAATTCTTCAACTTACTGTATTCATTGCAGTTAATTGCTCGTACTTAAAATCCCTCGCCTTCACGGGCGTGCCGGTTCGATTCCGGCCCTAGGTACCAAAATATGAAGGCCTCAGTAGT
>ENA-OSET01001092-OSET01001092.1-sediment-metagenome-genome-assembly--contig:-NODE-1092-length-28748-cov-4.539849_pt1 | contig 28748 bp, 26 predicted proteins | sample MGYA00237882_ERZ534229 | MGnify/ENA primary metagenome ERZ534229 (study PRJEB26408, sample SAMN06266212) | sediment metagenome | isolation source: Hudson Canyon methane seep mesocosm | place... | reverse complement strand
TTGCCAGAATTGTGGTCAGACAGAGCATGTTTTTGGGCAAGATGGCGGCGCGATAATTGCGGATAAATATCAGTCGGAGCTTTTGGGTTCTTTACCCTTAGCGCTTAGTATCAGGAAACAGTCAGATGCAGGTTTACCGATTTTATTGGCAGAGCCTGATTCGGAAGAATCTCTTTTATATAAGCAAATTGCCCGCCGCATGGCAATGAATGTAGCACAGCCGGGTATCATCACCGCATTGCCTAAGATTACCTTTGTTGATGATTAGCCTCAACAAGAACTAAACAAATTGAGTTTTTAAGATGAATGATCAGCAGAATGAAGCGTCGCAGATAAAGCGGAATAATATCCCTCTCGAAATTATCTATCATCGTCGATCTAGGATACTGGAACTTATTTATTCAGAGCGCGCTAACATAAAACTTAGCAGTGAGTACTTACGCGTATTTTCGCCTTCTGCTGAAGTTCAAGGTCATTCACCTGAAGAGGCGGTGCTGCAAGTCGATAAACAAGACGTGAATATAGTCGGAATCGAACATAAAGGGCGATATGCGATTCGGATTACCTTTGATGACAAACATGATTCAGGCATATTTACCTGGAATTATTTAGCGAGTTTAGCCGAGAATTATACTGATAATTGGCAGCAGTATTTAAAGAAAGTAAGCATTTTTCATTCTGCAACTGACTAATGCATGTCACTCTCATATTTTTTCAATTCTGACATGATAGGCCTACATTAGATTAGGTTGGTGTTTGTTCAACTCGATAGCCCTTGCAAATCTATATTTTCCCTCTGTTTCACTCCACCTTAGGATAATTAAGGCATCGTGCCAGTTTTACCTGGGCTGAATGTAATTGTTTGTGTCGCTTAGAGCTCTTTTTGTGAGTAAAAGCCATTCTGGCGGGTATTTTGCTTAGTCTTATAGTGTGACGGTGTTATGACAGATTCTTAATGGAATCATTGTCTAGATACGCTGTCAAAAGGCTTAAGCGACAGAAAAATGTACTCAACGTTAATTAGAGCGTTAAACAAAATAGAGACTGAGCCGATAGACAATATATAGATCACTAAACGTCGTTATTAGTGGTAGGAGGTTTTTATTATGCCCAATCATCAACATGAATACTTAGAGCGTTTAACCTTACTTTATAGCTTAAAAATTAAGCAAGCTAATAAGGTAAAGAATTCACCGAATAGTCTTATGTACAAGGTATTAAAGGCCGAGGCGGACGCAATTGATCATGAGCTGAAGCATCTGCAAGTTTAATACTTTTATGCCTACTTGAAAGGGCGGTAGCATATCCTGAATATGAGAATTGTCTTTAGGCAAACACTGTCTTGCCATGCTACATTCAGTTCTTAGTTTGAAAACCTAATCAGGATAACCATGCCCTCAATTGCCACGATAAAAATTAAAAATTTGCGGTTAAGAACGTTTATTGGAATTAAAGACGAAGAGATTAATAATCAACAAGATGTGTTAATCAATGCCAGTATCCGCTATAACGCTGATAAAGCAATTAGTGAAAACTGTATCGAAAGTGCTCTTAATTATCGTACCATCACCAAGCAAGTGATTGAGTTGGTTGAAGACAATCGCTTCGCTCTCCTTGAACGTATGACGCATGAAATATTGACGATCATTATGGGGCATCAAGATGTGATCGAAGCAACAGTAGAGATAGATAAACCCTATGCGCTTCGTTATTCAGACTCCGTCTCTGTATCCCTTACAGCTAAACAAAGTTGATAATTTCAAATGCCGTGTTTAGTTTTCAGCGCTTATTTAGACGCGGGTGATTTTTGAGAGGCTTGGTTTTTTGACTGGTTTAATTGGAGCCTTAATATTTACCTCGGTAGTTATCCAGTTGGCTATCAAGGGCCAAACTTCTTCTTGTGCACTTTTATCGATGATCATTCCAACATGGTCATAATCCTTGGCATAACCTGTATCTACACTTAGTAAGACAAATTGCTTGTTATCTGAAGCCAACTGCTTAAACAGATGCTCACAGCCATCAGCAGGGTCAGTAGTATCACCTTTACTTGAAATGACGAGGCAGGGTTGCGTGATACCTGAAAAACCTTCCCAGAAGCAGCACCCAGTTGAGGTTTGCCAGCTTCCTCCCGTTTTTTTCCAATTTATGAAATCTAATATCACACCGGGAGCTTCATTTTCAGGGCCTAATCCGAGTATTTTGGCTGGGAACTTACCTAGTACTTTCAGTAGCTGTCTCGATAAAAATGGCATTAAAGGGTACTTTATATATCCGTCCCCTTCGCTGACTTGACTGCCTAAGGTAATAACAGCTTTGACGTGATGTTTCTTTAACCAGGCTTGAGAAAGCGAACCGTAGAGAGAAATGCCGCCTAGTGAGTGTCCAAGCCAAATGGCAGCCTGTGAAGTTTGTTGATAAATGAAATTTCCAAAAGCAGGTAGGTCGTACTGCATGTGTTGCTCAACAGAATACTGTTTGAAACTTGGGCCCTTTGGAGAGAGGCCATGACCACGAAATTCAGGTATCCAAACGTCATATCCTTGTTTATGTAGGTATGCGCCCAAACCGATGCCCTTTGGCGAAATCCAAAAGTGCCGAGTGGAATAACTGCCATGCAACATCACAAGTGGCGGCTTGCCTTCATTACCTTTGATATGGGTAAGAGACAACTCGATGCCGTCGGCAGCAATTAGTTCAAAATGTTCAACAGCAAAGTAACCGTATGACTCTGTCGTTTGATTGTTGATTGCACCCATAAATTATCTCATAGTAATTACGTCTTAGCTTAGAAAGATACCACACTATTTTTTAACTTAAGGGAAGGCAGCTCTTTATCTATTGAAATAAACTATTTCATAAATGCCTCGTTCAGTTATAACGTTACGAACTTGTACTCATTATTATATCTTTTCAAGACAGAGGCTTTCTAAATCCCTTTTTTTAGGTTGGTAGTTATTCACAATGTGTTCAGACGGATAGCCTATCGACATACCGCAAATGAGTTTATAGTCTTTATCAACTTTGAATTGCCTTTTGATTGGGCTCCCCCATATTGCTAGGGCGGCTTGCGGACATGTACCCAAACCTTCACTGACTGCCGATAGCATTAGAGACTGCATAAATATACCTGCGTCTAAGGTGCTGTAGTGACCTAATTGAGCGTTTACAAAAATGAAAATGACCGTCGGTGCATCGAAAAATTCAAAGTTCCGTTTCATTTGTTCATTCCGACCTGCACGGTCACTTCTACCGACACCAAGCGTTTCGTATAGGCCCATTCCGCAAGCAAACTTGCGTTCTTTTAATTCTCCTTTGTATTTTACATTGGGGTTAAAGTCTCCGTCGGGCATAACGCCTTTTGAGAAACCTTGCCAAATTTTTTGAGGCAACGGTAGGCGTTGTATTTCATTAGCACTTGTAAATTTTTCGCTCAGTTCGCTTTTAATTTGATCTTTGACGGAGCCGCTTGCTATTGCTATCCGGTATGGCTGAGCATTGCCGCCACTTGGTGATTTAAGCGCATTGTTCAGCACGCGCTCCAAGGTACCTTGAGGTATTACCTTATTTTCAAAGTGACGAATACTGCTACGTTTTAGCAATGCATCGTTGATATTCATATTAAAGCACTCCAAATATTAAAGACTTATCTACAACCTTTGTGGTTTCAAAGCAGTCAGAAATGTAATGAAGTATCAGTATAATTAGTATTAATTATGCAATAAATAGACTTTAATGAAAGATATTATTGTGAAAAACACAATAAATAATTGCGAGTGAATAACCATGAAAAAGGTTGAAGACTTTACGTTGTTCATTGCCATTGTGGAGAAAAATAGTTTCTATAAAGCAGCTGAATTATTAAAGATGAGTTCGGCGGCGGTTAGCAGGCAGTTGAAGAGTTTAGAGCAACGCCTGAAAGTACAGCTATTAAACAGAACAACACGTAGTCTTTCTTTGACGAATGCAGGTGCTGTTTATTTGGCATCATGTAGAAGGCTTGAAGATGAAACTAATGCTACATTGCGGCAGTTACAAGACTTAAATGCTAAGCCCTTAGGTCTGATTAAAATTACAGCGACGCCTACGTTTGCACAATCTCATTTACTTGCAGCAATATCAAATTTTTCTCTTGAATATCCTGATATTAACTTTTTATTGGAGTTAGGCGATCAAAGTATTGATATTGTTGACTCAGGTATTGATGTTGCAGTACGTATTGGTGTGCTTCAGGACTCGCGTCTAAAGTCGCGTTTGCTGTTTAGTTCTTCCTTAAAAGTGTGTGCTTCACCTAGTTATATCGAACGTTATGGATTGCCCAAGTCAAAAAAAGAGTTAAGTGAGCATCAGCTGGTTCTTATGAATCACTTACCTAGCATAGAAAAACGACAACAACAGTATATTCCGGAATTAGTTGTTTCGGATGTGCAAAAAAAATTAATCGTCAATGATGTGATGTCAATTTACCTGGCGGTGATATCCGGTATGGGGATTTCCATGTTGCCTAATTATCTGGTTCAGAAGGATTTGGAATCGGGGCGTTTGGTCGAGTTATTTAATGGCAAATTGACCACTAAGCATGATGTGTATTTAGTGTTTCCGGCTTCAGATTTTATGCCCTTGAAAACGAGGGTATTTATTGATTACTTGGTTGCGCACTTTAAGCCGTAAATGTCGTCACTAAACTAATAAGCTAAGCGTTAATTTTTGAGAATAACTATGACTCCTGTTGAAAGTAAATTGTTTCTATGGCGTGAAAGTGCCCTGTATATTGGTGATAGTTTTGACCCAGACATGCATCACCATAATGCGGTTCAGTGCTGTATTTCCCTGCAAGGCAATATGAAAATAAAATCAGTGAGCTCGCCTTCTTGGCAAAATTGTAAGGCAGTAGTTGTAGGTGCCAACGTCAAACATCAAATTCTCAACCCTGAAGGACCTCTGTGCATTGTATATTTGGATAAAACCTCAGATGTGTATCGCTCAATTCTAGACTTCCATAAACGAAGACCTGTTCTTGGCGTTTCTTCAGAATCGTTGATCTTAGATATCCCTGCGTCTGATTGTGATGCAATCCAGGCCGCATGTTCTGTGACGCTTAAAAGCAAAAAAGCCAATGAGCTTAAAACGCTTTGTTTACAGCTTTTCCATGGTCCTCTTGATGAATTCAAACCTATGCCGATGGACCCTAGGGTAAATTTGTTGTTGCGTAGCTTACACGCCCAACCAGAAAGACGTTTAACGGGCAAAGAATTAGCCAATATGGTTTGTTTGTCGGAAAGTCGGATGCAACATATATTTAAACAGGAGGTTGGTCTTCCTATAAGAGCTTATGTTCTTTGGGTTAGAGTTCGACATGTACTTACGCTTTCATTGAGTGGTGTCAATATTTCAACGGCGGCTCATGCATCAGGTTTCTCTGATTCATCACACTTTACACGTACTTTTAAATCGATGTTTGGTATTACGCCTTCCACATTACTAAGCAAAGCCGGTGGCGTGAATGTTCGGTTTTTTGATTCAGGCAATGCTTAAGGGTACTGCGATTGACTACTAAACACAGCTGTTTCATTCAATTTTTGAGGTAACTTATGCAATAGGCTTGTCTGTAAACCGACAAGTGCTTTATGTGCTAAAGAATGAATCGAGGAGTTATTATGAAACAGTCGTCTAAACCAGCTTACCTACCCGCATTAAGATTTCATTGGCTGACACCATATTATGATTTTATTGTGAGGCTGACTACTCGAGAGCGATCGTTTAAAGAGACTCTGATCGCACAGGCCGATATCAAAGAGAGTTTTGATGTTCTGGATTTAGGCTGTGGAACGGGCACCCTCGCGATCATGGTTAAACAGAGCCAGCCATTGTCACAGGTGATGGCCGTCGATGGTGATAAAAAGATTCTTTGCATAGCTGAAGATAAAGCAAGAAATAATACTGTACAGATTAACTTTGATCATGCTTTATCAAACCAGCTGCCTTATGAAGATGACTGCTTTGATGTCGTGTTGTCGAGTTTGTTTTTCCATCATTTAAATTGGGAAAACAAACAAGCAACAGCGAATGAAATGTTTCGGACATTAAAGCCCGGAGCAGAACTACATATTGCTGATTGGGGTAAAGCGAGCAATATAGTAGCGCGAGGGCTTTTCTTGTCAATTCAAATGCTAGATGGATTTACAACGACTAAAGCTAATGTCCAAGGTCGTTTAATTGAATTATTCGAATTAGCAGGGTTTGAAAACGTCCAACAAACTAAACGTTTCAATACCTTTTTTGGCACGATGTGTTTGTATAAAGCGACTAAACCCACGGTTTAGAATTGCCTGATTTTGTTCATGTTCAATAAAGTTAATTGTCAGAAATGATAGATGTTTTTTACTTTACTGAAGACAAAAAAAAGCCCGAAAGGAGGACGGGCTAATTCTATGCGTTTGTAAAAACGCAAAATTTGTCTTTATAGTTCTTCTTATTTACGATGCCACAACAACTCCATTTGAAGTGAATTCGCACAAGTTCACCACAGTATCAATTAGTTCCACTAAGACTAATTAAAAAGTGGCTATCCAGTAAGAACTGGAAACAAAATTGTAAGAATTAATGTTAGAAAAATGAATGTCAAACTAGGGCAATCAGGTCTATTTAAGGTTAAAACGCTTCACCATTGAGTAAAAATGTGTGCTTGTTCTCTTTATTTTGAATGTGTTTTTCCTGATTTCTTCATGTTAATGGTGATTGATAGCGGCATGTTTTGATTATTGAAGGTTTAAGTTGGGTGATTGGACTATTTTTAGTAATAGGTACCAATTCCTTTATTGGTAGTTAGGGAAGCTGCCGCCATTTTTTTCGATCCACTCTAAAGATGCCTTGTTCCAGGATAGTCGTTTTCCAGATTCAGCTTGAACCTCTTGACGGTATTGGCCTATATGACAAATCTGTTCGACCATTCGAACTCTGAAGGCATCATTTTGATCCAGAAAACGAACACCAAGTTCAAAGTGATCATTTTGAGATTGGCACCATAGAACAACTGCATTGACTTTAAATACAGGTTTAAGTGATGAAATCTTGATTTTTATGAGTGTGTTAGCGTGAAACTCTACTGGTGAGTCAAACGCTAAGCCACCCATGCTGACATTATTCAGCTGTAAATTAAGCTGCTCGCGGGTGCTGTGAGGAGAAATCTCCAAAGGAACCTTAGCATGGTGTCGAATAAATTCTCTTGAAAGTTCTGCGTTCATAATTCGTGCCTTCTTTTCAACTACTTATATATGAATATGGGTCCGAATTGGCCTTTTGTCACCCCTGTTTAAAGACAATATTCAAATATAAATAATAGCTTTTATACCCTTTGCCCTTTATAGGTGCGTTTTTCAACTAAGTTTGATAAAGCTAAGCATTTATTTAGTGTTTTGGTATGTAATAACAACAATAAAAAGGGCCTAATTTCCTCTATATGCTAATTTTATAGTAGGTGTGATATTGCTTGAGGCGTTTATGTTTGGTGAATATAGTCACGAAAACTACAAAATCAATAAAAAGCTGGTTAAAGAGAGAATCTCGGTTCATTCGCTACGGGTGGGTATGTATGTCGTTGAACTGGACCGCCCCTGGATCGAAACACCTTTTTTATATCAAGGCTTTCTTATCCATCATGAAGATGAAATTGACCAACTCTGTGAGTATTGTGATTTTGTTGTGATTGATGTTACTCAAACAGAAATCAAGCATAAAGAGAAGCCCAAAGGAGTTGCTCAAGTACATAATAAACGAATCTATAAGGTGTCTACTGAACGAGAGTTGCCGATCGCAATCACTTATTATGATAAGGCAAAAAAGAGTGTTGATAATGTGTTAGCGGGGCTGAGGCTGTCTAAAGATATCAATACTCAAGAAGTTAAAGTGGTTGTAAGAGGTTGTGTCAAAAGCATTTTGAAGAATCCAAATGCTATGCTTTGGTTAAGCCAGATAAAAAATAAAGACGACTATACTGCTGAGCATAGCTTGCGGGTGTCGATTTTGGCCGTTGCGCTAGGGCGAGAGCTTGATTTACTTGAGAAAGAATTAGAAGACTTAGGCATGGCTGCCATGCTTCATGATGTGGGCAAAGTTACTATCCCTATCGATGTACTTAACAAAGATGGTGCATTGTCTAAAGAAGAATACGAACTGATTAAAACGCATGCTACTGAAGGCCGTAGGCTCTTGATGTCTAAAGCAGACGTTCCACCTGTTACCGTTGATGTCGCTTATTGTCATCATGAACATGTTGATGGCAACGGTTATCCAAGAGGTATTAAGGCTGAAAAAATACCTTATTTTGCAAAAATAGTTAGCGTTGTTGATGCCTTTGATGCCATCACCAGTGACCGAGTATATAGTAATGCGCGTTCTACACTTGAGGCAATGCGAGCTCTGTATGACTGTATGGGTCATCATTTTGATGCGGACATTGTCCGTGCGTTTATTCGTTTGATAGGTATTTACCCTCCTGGGCATATTGTAGAGTTAACTAATGGAGAAGCCGGCATTATTCTTTCCTGTTCTCCAAATAATAAATTGCGCCCTAAGGTCATCGTTGTTAGAAATAAAGCAAAAAAGCTATGTGCAGAACGTATAGTTGACCTATGTAAAGACTTCAAAGATGACGCAGGGAAACCGCTAAGAGTCAAAGAAGTATTTACGGACGGAGAGTTTGGAATACATCTTCAGGAGTATAAAGACAAAGGTTTAAAGTTTGGCTTAGTGATTGACTAACGTTAAGTTAGGAATACCATCTTTGGCTTATAGCCATTTATTGATTTGGCTTGTCTCTTTCAAATGAGGAGCTAATGCTTCATACCATGCTAGCAATTTTCCTTTGTATAGGGCCATGCATTGCTTCAGCCTTTGCTGTCCCCAAGAAAAATCAGATAATAGTGTGGTATAGGGGGCAGAAGAGCTTAAATCGTGTGTATTGTTAAGGCTAAGGTCTTTACCTAAAATTAAACAAACAACGAGGCGGTAACGGCTTTCATCCATTTCTATTTCATTTTGAAAAGAATTAGTCTTTTGAGTGAATTGAGATTGACTGACAAGAAGGTAGGTTTCAGTTGCATCCAAAAGATATTCACTATCCAGGTCACTTAAGTTTAGGAGCATAAGGGTTGAAAAATGATCGAGGATGAAGCTATCGCTCTCGGGAAAACGTAACTCATATTTATCAACCAGTAGACGGCCTAATTCAAACCAGAGATGTTTCTCAACCGCAGAAACAAAAATCCTTTCACGAACTTCTATTTGTTGAGGGAATTTTACTAATAGGCTTTGGTGCATTTGCCTTAAAAAAGAGTAATTCGTGATGATTTTGTTTTGAGGTATTGCCTCAGATTCGAATGTGCTATTGGTCTCAAAGTAGTTATTGTTGTTCTGTTGAAATGAAAGGGTAATGTCTTCATTTAAGATTAAATTCTGCTCTACAAAGTGTTTAAGTTTTTCGAAAACTGAGTAGCTTTCTAGAGTATGAATAAGCTGTTGGTCAAGTAGGTGGCTTGAATTGGAAGGCGCTGTTTCCACCTCAAACTTAATTGATTCTGCTGCAGCAAAAGAACTGCCGAAAATAGGGATCAAAATGACCAAGCAGCAATAGAGTTGCTTGTAGAGGTTTTGCATAAAAACCTTTTATATTTTTATTAAATGAGGCTAATTAGTAAATATATTAAGCTTAAATTAACACTTGTGCACTTAAAATTTTGTTCATCAAGTGTTTTTTTAACATGTTAGATAAAGGCTAAATCCTGTAAAAGTTGTTCTTGAGCGCTTAACCGTTCTTCACCTACCGCAGGTTGATTAAGCTTGTAGTCTCCTTGTGAATCCATCTCCCAACTTTGGCAATTATCTGAGAGGTAATATCCAAGCTCCTGTTTGACCCTTTCGACTAGTTTGATGTCTTCAATAGGGAAGCAGGTTTCTACTCTGTTAAGCAGGTTGCGAGACATTAAATCTGCGCTAGCGCCGTAAATTTCATCCTTTCCTACGTTGTGAAACCAATATACCCTAGAATGCTCTAGAAACCGGCCAATGATTGAGCGTACTTCGATGTTCTCGGAAACACCTTTCATTCCCGGGCGTAAAGAACATATCCCTCTAACGATTAGTTTAATTGGCACACCACTTTGTGATGCTAGGTATAATGCGCGAATTATTTGGGGTTCAGATATAGCGTTTACTTTTAACGTGATACCTGATGGCTTACCTGTCGTTGCATTGTTGGCTTCTCTGGCTATCAGCGATAATAATTTATCGTGTAAGGTAAAAGGGGCATGGAATAATTTTTTTATCTTAAGTACTTTACCCATTCCGGTTAGTTGTTGGAAAATCTTATGGACGTCTTTTCCAAGTGCTTCGTCGCCACTCATAAAGCTATAGTCTGTATATAGCCTGGCATTAGTCGCATGATAGTTGCCCGTTCCTAGGTGCACATAGTTTTTGAAACCTGAGGCTTCTTTTCGTGCGATTAATATCATTTTGGTATGCGTTTTATATCCCACAACACCATATACAACGACTGCACCTGCTTCCTGTAAACGACTTGCTAACTCAATGTTTTCGGCCTCATCAAAGCGAGCTCGAAGCTCTATAACAACGGTGACCTCTTTACCTCTTCTTGCCGCGTCAACTAAGGCGACAACAATTTCTGAATCAGCTCCACTCCGGTAGAGTGTTTGTTTTATCGCGATAACGTCGGGATCTTTTGCTGCCTGACGTAAAAAATCTATAACGGGGGTAAAGCTTTGAAATGGGTGAAGCAGTAAGATATCTTTTTGTTTGATTAAGGAAAATATTTGGTTAGTGTTTTTGATTTTCTTAGGTTGCCCTGGTGCAAAACTTGGGTGCAGCAATTGCGGTTTATCAATGTGTTTTGCTAATTCTGTTAATCGGGATAAATTAACGGGGCCTCTTACCTGATAAAGTTCACTTTCAGTTAAATTAAACTCTTTAAGGAGGAATTGAACTAGGTGGTCGGGACAGTTGTCAGCCAGCTCGAGCCTGACAGCATCGCCAAATCTTCTCGAAAGTAACTCGCCTTTTAAAGCAGATGCTAGGTCTACCATGTCATCTTGCTCTAACTCAAAGTCAGCATTCCGGGTTAAACGAAATTGATAACAACCTTTTACCGACATGCCTGGGAATAACTGGGATGCATGAGCATGGATGATAGAGGATAAGAATGCGATATCATCTCCTTGAGACATTTCGCTTGGTAGCTTAATTAACCTTGGTAATGAGCGTGGGGCAGGTACAATCGCCAGCCCGGTTTCTCTTCCAAAGGCATCTTTTCCATCCAGTTCAACGATAAAGTTTAAACTTTTATTGACCAGTCGAGGGAATGGGTGCGATGGGTCAAGACCAATAGGGTTGATAATTGGAAGTATTTCTCTGTCGAAATAATCTGCTAGCCAATCATTTTGCTCTTCGGTCCATTCACTTCGTCTAAGAAAGCGGATATCTTCTTTTGCAAGCGCTGGTAATAAAACATCATTCAAGATCTCATATTGTTCTTGTACTTGTTTGTGCGCTATTTGGTTGATTTCTTCAAGCGTTTGTACCGGGGTTAACCCATCAGAGCTAATGGTCTCTCTACCAAATTTTATCTGATGCTTTAAACCCGCCACACGAATTTCGAAAAATTCATCCATATTACTACTGAATATGCAGCAAAATAACATGCGATTCAATAAAGGGTGTGATTCATCAATAGTTTGTTTCAGCACACGATGATTGAATTGGAGGTGGCTCAACTCTCGGTTGAAATAATATTCATGACGCGTCAAATCAATGTCTGGATTTTCATCTTTGGGTGGTGTCGAAATGCTTTTATTTTTAGTCATTGGAGTAGTCTGCAAAATAGGCTAGAAAGTAGATTAGTGGTTTTGCTTAAGTATTTTTGCTGCATCTTTTGCGAAGTAGCTTAAAATGCCATCTGCACCTGCGCGTTTAATGCAAAGTAAAGACTCCATAATGATTGAATCCTTATCCAACCAGCCGTTTTGTATGGCTGCCATGTGCATGGAGTACTCACCACTAACCTGATAAACAAAGGTTGGTGCCTTGAGTTCAGACTTTACTCTTTGAACAATATCTAGGTAAGGCATTCCAGGTTTGACCATAATGATATCTGCACCTTCGCTTAAATCCATTTCAACTTCGTGCAGCGCTTCATTTGAGTTGGCTGGGTCCATTTGATAACTTTTCTTATCTGCTTTGCCTAGGTTAAGTGCTGAGCCTACAGCATCCCTAAAAGGGCCATAATATGCGGATGCATATTTAGCAGCATACGCCAAAATTAAGGTGTTTTGATGCTTTGCTGACTCGAGTGCGGCTCTAATAGAGCCCACTCTACCATCCATCATGTCTGAGGGGGCGACAATATCTGCTCCAGCTTCAGCGTGAGATAGGGCTTGTTTGACAAGAGCTTCTACGGTGACGTCATTTAACACATAGCCATGTTCATCGATAATGCCGTCTTGGCCATGACTGGTAAATGGATCAAGGGCTACATCCGTTATGACGCCTAACTCGGGGAAAGTTGATTTGAGCGCTCTGACAGCACGTTGCGCTAAACCTTCGGGATTCCATGCTTCTTTAGCATCCAATGACTTTGCCTCTTCAGGCGTTACCGGAAAAAGTGCAATAGCTGGAATACCTAATTCAAGTAGTTCTTCTGCTTCTTTCAGAAGAAGGTCGATACTTAAACGCTCTATGCCAGGCATTGAAGTAATGTTTTGTTTTGTGTTTTTTCCTTCTAGAACAAACATGGGGTAGATTAGATCGTTTGTTGTTAGAGTATTTTCTTGCATCAACTTGCGAGAAAAATTTTGAAACCTCATTCGTCTTAAGCGGCTATTTGGAAACTTTCTTTGACTAGCAGTAAACACTTATTTCTCCATTGGATATCATAAACCTTAATGAAGAGTTTAGACTATTCAAAGGCCTTTGGTAAAAGCCTTTGCGATAATCTCAAAACAGAGTTGTATTTGCGGAGAATATTGGTGAAGGAGATAGAGCTATTAAGAAAGAGTGATAAAAAATAGCGTTAAAGGTTGCACTGCGATTGCGAGCATAAACATAGCAGAGCACATACACGTCGCGCCACAAAACTGCGAACTACGAATTTTAGTTCTTTGAACCGGGTCGTAAAAAGCCGATTTCCAGTTTCGAAACGCAGTGGGTTCAGCTAGACATATTTGTGTTCTTCCGCTCTTAGTCTGAGTAAGGTCTTGGATGACATGTTCATCTTGATCTTTAATATATAAAACTAAGATGGCTAAGCAGACCGCAATGACAAATGAAGCTAGGAAAATTTGGCCGATTGTCACCTGTATAGTTGATGCGAGTCCGGCGATTACAAGGCCTCCACATAGTATAACTATCATAGAAACAAGAGCGAGTGCCGTTTTGCAGGGTCGGTTTTCTTTTCGGCGCGTCTTAATGATTTTGAGTCTTACTTGGTCTCCGACATGGAAGCTGCCAGAGTTATTGTGGTCAATTGCGGTGAACTGAACACCTTCGCCATTAATTAAGTATTCAATAACGGGATAGAACCCATTTTCCACATAAGGTTTGTTCTTGCTAGTCGACTCTGAATGTAGGTAAGTGGTAAATACTTGTTGAATAGAGACTACTTTTCCCTGTTTTGCGTAAGCTCCCCGGAGGAAATGTGCATAATCTTTATAAAGAAACACGCCGGCAGTTGCGAGTGTTAAACCGATAATTAATGCAAATGCGTCCATTAAAAGCTTTATTCCTGTAGACCCAAATGTAGTCAATCTAAAGCGGAATTGCTCTAAAGTGTGATGAGATTCTCATAAGGGGTGCGAATTGTCGCATACTTTAAGGAATCTGCAATACATTTTAGTAAATTAATGCTTATTAAGGTGTTAAAAACTGATTTTACTGCTTTAGAACGGAAAAACGCCCTTAAATTGAATTAAGAGCGCTTAAATGAATACTGCCATATTTCATTTTACTTCTTAGATTGGCGCGGAACCGTAGTTCATACTTGGTTTTTTAGGAGGGTCTGCTCTAACGTTATTATCAACTTGCTGGACGTTACCTCCTTTTAATAAAAATGAAGCCACATCATGGCTTAATTTTTGTTGAGCGCTATCTCGTCTTTCTTGGGTTGACTCGCTAGAACATTCTGCGAGTGCGACTGCTTCTTGTGGCATAGTGGTACCTATTCTTTTTGTTTCTTTTCAGTTGCTAATAAAGTTAGCCGTTTTCCATTTTAGCCTGCACTTTCCTCCGTTATACCTTAACAAGAAAATGATACTCACATAGGGCCTGACTCTATCTGGGCGAACATTCTTTATGTTATGTAACAGTGCATTATGGTGATCATATAATCTAATTTATAGATAAGCAAGATAAATCATTGGTTTACTTGAAAATTTAATCTTTTGGCATTTGTGTGAAACTTTATGCATATCATTATTGCAGGGTGGATAAGGTGTTAGTTTTGAGTTTTTATAGGCTTTGTAACGAGGTGTTGAATATCGTTAGAAATTGCAACGGGGGCAAGTATTTTTTAAAAATATAGCTAGGCTTAAGGTATTAGCGCAACAGAAAGTGACGCCAATGCGCTAGAAATCTCTCCAGTCGTCGCTTTTTAAACCCTAGTTGTAATAGTCTTTGGGAGTCATGATGACTCCCTTTTTTTTGTCTGAGAAAAATGGATAAGCTTGGTTCAGTCTAAAATCTCATTAAGTGCTTGGTAGATTTCAGGCGTGGTAATCAGAAGGTTTTTATTATATATACAGGCTGGTGTGTCATCAGGTACTGGGGTGAAATGACCGCATTTGGCGCCAGACTGTTTTGCGATTAAGCGCGCGGCAGCAAAATCCCATGGGCTCAATGATTCAAAGTAGCCGTCAAGTCGACCATTGGCAACCCAGCATATATCTAGTGCGGCTGAGCCAAGTCGTCTTATATCCTGGCATTGCATCAATACTTTTTCTGTACGGCGCATTATTTCAGGGACGGTTGTCTTATCATAAGGGAAGCCGGTCGCAATTAATGACTTCCTAAGAGAACTCTGATGGCTCACACTTATAGCTTGATCGTTAAGTGTTGCGGCTTGGCCGTCGATTGCTGAGAATAGTTCATTTAAAAATGGGTTATAAACAATGCCGACTTTGACCTCTCCCTCTGTTGCAAAAGCAATTGAGACCGCCACCATAAAGTGGTTATGTGCGTAGTTAACGGTGCCATCTATAGGGTCAATAATCCAAATGGGCGAAGAAAGGTCTTTTGCTTGCGACTTATCTGTAAAAGTTTCTTCTGAAAGAATGCGGTGGTCAGGGAATCGATCCTGGATTCTGCCTATGATAAGTTGATCTGCGGCTATATCTGCAGAGGTGACAAGCTCTTGTTGATTTTTGTACTGGTGATCAAGGTCACCAGTATTTCGTTTTTCAACAATGAGTTGCCCAGCTTCTAAAGCGATTTCTCGTGTAAATGCTTCTAATTCAATAAGGGACTCTGGGCTCATTTTAATTTTTCGCGATCTATAGCCCGATAAGCAATATCGTCTCTGAAAAACATATCCTTCCAGCTAATTTGATTGGCTAATGTGTAGGCGTCTTGCTGCGCTGCGGTCACAGTGTCTGCAAGTGCTGTAGCGCACAATACTCTTCCTCCGACGGAGGTAACCTCATTGTTGTTCATTTTGGTGCCTGCATGGAATATCTTGGCGTTTGGATTAGTATTCTTATTGAGGCCGGAGATAGACATACCTTTTTCGTAGCTTTCTGGGTAGCCGCCAGCAGCTAAGACGACGCCGACAGCTGCTTTTTTATCCCATTCCGTACTTGTCTTATCAAGTGTCTTATCAAGGGCTGCATCGCATAAGGATACTAAGTCAGACTTCAGTCGCATCATGATAGGTTGGGTTTCAGGGTCACCAAAGCGGCAGTTGTACTCTATGACTTTTGCCTCTCCGTCTTTTGAAATCATTAACCCCGCGTATAAGAATCCTGTGTAATCATTCCCTTCTTGTTCCATGCCTTTGATGGTGGGTTCGATAACGTCTTTCATGATTCGGTCATGAATTTCAGGGCTTACGACAGGGGCGGGTGAGTATGCACCCATGCCGCCAGTGTTGGGTCCGGTATCGCCATTGCCAACTCGTTTGTGATCCTGACTGGTTGCCATGGGGAGAATGTTTTTACCATCTGCGATGACGATGAAGCTAGCCTCTTCTCCATCCAAGAATTCTTCAATTACAACACGGCAGCCGGCATCACCAAAAGCATTACCTGAAAGCATGTCGCGAACAGCTTCTTCTGCTTGTTCAAGCGTTTCTGCAACAATTACACCTTTTCCTGCTGCTAGCCCGTCGGCTTTAACCACAATCGGTGCGCCCATCTTTCGAAGGTAGGCAATGGCGGGGTCCAGCTCAGTAAAGTTTTGATAGTCTGCAGTCGGGATATTATGGCGAGCTAGAAAATCTTTTGTGAATGCTTTAGACCCCTCAAGTTGCGCGGCCCCTTTTGATGGCCCAAAACAGCGGAGGCCTTTATCCTCAAAAAAATCAACAATTCCTTCAACAAGCGGGGCTTCTGGGCCAACGATAGTTAAGGATATATTATTATCTGTAGCAAACTGTGCTAGTTTTGGGAAATTCATCACGTCAATATCAATATTTTCAATACCACTTTCTAGTGCCGTACCCGCATTGCCAGGAGCCACGTAGACTGTGTCGATGTTGTTACTTTGAGCTGCTTTCCAAGCTAATGCATGCTCACGGCCACCACTGCCAATTACTAAAATATTCATATAAAAACCTGATGAGTTAAACCTGAATTAAAAACAAGAGGTGATCAAAAATTGCCCCGACCACGAAATGGTCGAAAGGATACCGCAAAACACGAAATAGTTAAAAGTAAAAAACTACTCAGCTCAAAAAGGTAAGTTAAGCTGAGTTGGCCATTTGTGCTAATTTATCTCTTGCTTGGCCTGTAATAGGTACAGATTTATGCTGGTCGTTATCCATTAGTACGAATGTGTTTGTTGCGTCAGCGATTATTTTATTAGTGCCGTCGAGAAAAATTGTTTGTTCGATTCTACAACTGGTATTGCCAATTTTCATCACTTTGGTGTGGACTTCAAGTTGATCATTGAAAGAGCAGGCGCGTCTAAAGTTAATATTACTATTAACAAGTGTAAGTGTGAGTTCGAGTTTAGAAAAAAACTCAATAGCATTAAAGTTTTCAAATAATGACCAGCGAGCTTCCTCAAAGAAGCGGTTATAGCCGCCAATGTTAAGGTGGCCGTGCTGATCAAGATGATAGCCTCTAACTTTAATGCGAATGTAATCAGACATTGAAAGGTCTCCAAATGTATTAGAGCAATCCGTGCTTTATCAAAATTGAATGCTAGTTTAACGGATTTTATATATGAATGCAGGGAGGGAGTCTAGCGGCCGCTATATAGTTTGAATAGTGGCCGCGTATTGAAGATTAGTGACGGAAATGGCGCATTCCTGTGAATACCATTGCTAGTCCGTGTTCATCAGCTGCATCTATTACCTCTTGATCTCTCATTGAGCCACCAGGTTGTATGACGCAACTAACGCCTGCTTTGGCCGCATTATCAATGCCATCTCTAAAGGGGAAGAATGCATCTGATGCCATCATTGCGCTTTCTACAGCCAAGTTTGCGTGCTCGGCTTTAATGATGGCAATGCGTGCGGAATTGACACGGCTCATTTGCCCTGCGCCAATGCCTATTGTTTGGCGGTCTCTACCGTAAACGATGGCGTTTGATTTAACCATTTTTGCTACTTTCCAGGTGAATAGAAGGTCTGTTAGTTCTGTCGGGGTAGGCTGCCTTTTAGTCACCACGTTTAACTCACTCTCTGTGATGACGCCTAAATCGCGTTCTTGAATTAATAACCCGCCGTTCACGCGTTTATAGTCAAATGAGGCAGCGCTTTGATGTATCTCACCACAAACAAGTAGTCGAAGATTCTTTTTAGTCGCAATAACATCTTTTGCTTGGCTGCTAACACTAGGTGCTATGATAACTTCAACAAATTGGCGCTCAACGATTAAGGTGGCAGTTTCAGCATCTAGTTCACGGTTGAAGGCTATTATGCCACCAAAGGCTGATTCTGGGTCTGTTGCATAAGCTTTTTCATATGCTTGCGAAATTGAGTCGCTTTCAGCAACACCGCAAGGGTTTGCATGCTTAACGATGACGCATGCTGGCTCAGAAAATAGTTTGACGGTTTCAAGGGCTGAGTCTGTATCAGCAATATTATTAAAAGAAAGCTCCTTGCCTTGAAGTTGTTGGGTATCTGAAATTGAACAATTAGGCACGCTCTTTTCTACATAAAAAGCGCTTTTTTGGTGGGGATTCTCTCCATAACGCAGGTCCTGAACTTTGGACATTTGAATGTTATAAGTTCGTGGAAAGTCTACGTTGCCTCCGGGGACTAATTGTCCGAAGTGGTTTGCGATTGCGCCGTCATATGCAGATGTATGTTCGTAAGCTTTGATGGCTAAGTTGAATCGAGTTTGATAACGTGTTTTTGTGGCGTTGGTTTCCATTTCATTGATGATGTCATTGTAGTCAGAGGTGTTGACTATAATAGCTACATCTTGATGGTTTTTTGCTGCGGCTCGAACCATGGTAGGGCCACCAATGTCGATGTTTTCAATCGCATCTTCTAGGCTGCATTCTTTGTTGGCTACGGTTTCTTCAAAGGGATATAAATTGACCACGACCATGTCAATTTCTTGAATTTTATGCTCTTTCATGATTTCAGTATCCTGGTCTCTACGACCGAGAATACCGCCATGAATCTTGGGATGAAGGGTTTTTACCCGCCCGTCCATCATCTCTGGAAAACCTGTATAATCAGAAACCTCAATTGCAGGTATGCCCTGATCTTTAAGTAGCTTGAATGTTCCGCCAGTAGATAGAATTTCGACACCCATTTTAGTTAATGAGGATGCAAATTCTACTATACCCGATTTATCTGATACGCTGATAAGCGCTCTTTTTACTTGAACCAGATCGTTCTTTTTACTCATGTTCTATTTCCAAACCAGTTAGCCAGTGATGCAATGTTTATGTAAATGATAATTTGAATTAAAGTAAACCATATTGCTTTAATTTCTTTCTAAGTGTTCCTCGGTTTAAACCAAGCAGCACGGAAGCCTTTGTTTGATTATTGCGTGTGTATTTTAGTACCTGCTCTAATAGAGGTGCTTCAACTTCTGTTAATACAAGTTGGTAAACATCTGTTACTGGTGCTCCATCTAATTGGGCAAAATATTGGCTTAACGTAGTTTCAACACAATCTCTAAGAGTTGATCCGTTTTCAATAGCGGTCGTATCAGCGCTTTCTACTTCGATTACAGTCTCTTCAGCGAGTGCTTCGGTCATCATGTGGATTTATCCCCTTTGTTTTTTAGTTTGTTTTGCTGGAACTCAAACTCTATTTTAATAGCGTCGAGCTGTGCTTTTGGTGATTCTATCTTATTGAATTCTTTGCGAAATTGTTGGTGTATAGGTGTGCTTTTTAGATACCATCCCACATGTTTTCTTGCAATTCGATGCCCCATTAGTTCGCCGTAGAATTGATGCAGTTCTTGTAAGTGAGAAATGATAATGGCTTCGATTTCTTCGAGTGCTTTTGGTGCCTGGTGTTTTCCATGCGTTAAGAAATAGTTTATATCGTTGAAAATCCAGGGACACCCTTGAGCTGCCCGGCCAATCAAAAGGCCGTCTGCTTGGGTGGCTTGTAAAACGGAAGCTGCTATTTCTGGTGAGGTTATGTCACCATTCGCGAACACGGGTATATTTACTTTTTTTTTCACTTCTGTAACTGTTTGGTATTCTGCTGACCCTGTATAACCGCATGCGCGTGTGCGACCATGTATCGAAAGCGCTTTTATGCCAGAGTATTCAGCTATATGTGCAATGTTAAGCGCATTTTTTTGCGCTTTATCCCAGCCGGTACGGATTTTTAAAGTCACTGGGATATCGACTGATTTTACCACGCTTTCAAGTATTTCAGTCACTAAGGCCTCATCTTTCATGAGTGCGGACCCCGCGGCTTTGTTACATACTTTTTTTGCAGGGCAGCCCATGTTGATATCAATTATTTGAGCGCCCATGTCTTGATTTAGTTTAGCTGCAGTGGCTAGCATTTTTGCATCCCCGCCGGCTATTTGAACAGAAATTGGTCCCTGTTCGCCCGTGTGATCGAGTCTATGGATGGATTTTCGTGTTTTCCAGAAACTTGGATCAGAAATAACCATTTCAGATACCGCTAGGGCTGCACCATGCTTTCTACATAATTGCCGAAAAGGTCTGTCCGTCACTCCAGCCATAGGAGCAAGTATCAATTGGTTAGTTAATTGATAGGGGCCGATAGTTAGCAAGTTGATTCTCTGGTTATTAAGCGGTTGCTTATCTTAAGGGGGGCTAATGATACTCTCAGATGAGGAGAGGGAAAAGCGAATTAAGCGTATTTTTTTGGTTATATTTTGCACTCATTGGTTGACATTTGATCAGCTCTGGGCTTTCGATTTTCAGTTCTGGGGTTTAGCGATAAAAAATTGGATTGAATAGTTCACTGCTTTCTTTCCTGGGTCTATTATTTCAAGAGACACTTGAATTGGTTGATGGCTAGGTATTTCCTTCCAGGAAAGTAGCTCTCCAGATAAATACTCTGTTGAAGAAATTAACCTTTGTGCAATAACCTGTTTATTGATGTCTGAAAAATACAGAGCAATATCAGGAAAATCTTGACTAAAATGGGCTGTATTGACAATGACTGTGTCAATAATAAGTGCTTTTGCTGTGGTAGGGTGACTTCTGACAATTAAATTCTGACTTTTGATTTTTGAAATAGCTTCCAATTTTGGCAGTGTGCATTTAAGCTTTTCGCAGGCAAGTTGAAAAATATGATTTATAGCAGGATATTTAGATAGCTTTTCATAGTGAAACCATCCTGCTTGAGCTAAGAGTACAGTTAATAAAAAAATATTTAGAATCGAAAAAGTAATCAGCCCTTTTCTGGAGTTGGATGTTTCGTCAGACTGGTAACCGTATTTTAGTGAACTGTAATCGGTTGCAGATGAGCTAGGGCTGGCATCGCTTAATAGATCGGATGGATCTTCTATGAATTGTGATGATGTCTGTACTGCAGGGGGAGAATCCGTAGGTATATTATTGTTTGTGTGTGAACTTTCTTCAAGAACATTTTGAGTCCAGCTTTCATCTACCTGTTGCTTGGTGCTTTCTTCTTCAAATATTTCCTGCTCCATTTCCTTGAAGTTGGTAGTGTAGGGGTCGTTTGGGTTTTCGGTAGCTCCGTCAAGCTCCAGAAATGAAGTGCTAAATTCATCTGATAGATGTGAACCAGAATAGCTAGCATCTTCACTGTCTTCTTCTGGGTTGTCTTCAAATAAATCATCTTCATTTTGTGTGCCCAAAATTGATACTTCCAATTCAACAGGTGGGCTGTCAGATGAAGGGGGGGCTTCTTTGGGAGATGTTTGTGTATTAGTCTGGTTAAGTTCAGAAATATTATAAGCGATGGCATCGAAGATATTCATACAAGAACCGCAGCGAACTCTGCCATTAGCTGCTTTGATCTGATCTTCAGAGACTTTAAAGGATGCCTTGCAATGAGGGCATCGTGTGCATCGCTGGTTGGTCATTTCAGTAGCTGATCCTATCATCGATTAAATTCTTGGTTTCAGGATTTTTTTGTGCCGGTTAAGCGCGCCCAACCGTCTTCTAATTGTGGTTTATTCATTTCGTAGTGCTTTGAGTAATACTTTGACAGTTCGTTTGCTTGTTCTTCCAATATACCAGATAACACTATTTGGCCATTTGGTTTAGTAAGTGTAGTCAAATGATCTCGAAGTTCATACAGGGGTTTGGCTAAAATATTGGCTAAAACTATATCTGCCTGTTCATTGGGTTGTTGCTGAGGCAGAAATGTCGATATTGATGCCTCCTTTATGTTATTTCTCTGTGCATTATCATGTGTCGCTATTAATGCTTGAGGGTCATTATCAATGCCTGTCACTTTTGACGCTCCTAAGAGGAGTGCAGCAATGCCCAATATTCCTGAACCGCATCCATAGTCAATAATGGATTTTTGATTAAAGGATGTTAGCGAAGACTCTGCATCCAGCCATTTTAAACAAAGTGACGTGGTTGGATGGGTGCCCGTGCCAAATGCGAGACCGGGATCTAGCATAAGGTTGATGGCATCTTGATCTGGTATTTCGTGCCAGCTTGGGCAAATCCATAAGCGGGAACCAAAACAAATAGGCTTGAAGTGTTCGGTCCATTTACGTGTCCAGTCTTGATTTTCTAGAATTTCAACGCGACACTCCGGAAAACGTGATTGAGATAAATGCTCGAACACATTTTTGGCAATATTGGTGGCTATTTCGATATCATCTTCAGCAGAAAATAGGCCGGTAATTACAGTCGATTCCCAGAGCGGTGTGGTGCCAAGATCGGGCTCTAATATTGGCTGGTCTTTTCCATCTTCCATAGTAACTGCACTAGCGCCAGCGGCAAGCAAACCTTCTTCCATAGATTCGGCTAACGAGGGTGCAATATTGGCTTTGATTTGAATCCAGCTCATACTTTCATTGTCTCTTTTTGATATTACTCTTTTATGGTGTGTTGGTTTGATCAAACATAAATAATAAGTATAAGCTTTATTGTTTTGACGGTATTAGCGACATAGCTTTGTTTAATGCTGCATCATACCCCTGCGAACCCAAGCCGCAAATCACACCGATTGCAATGTCGGAAAAATAGGAGTGATGCCTAAAAGCCTCTCTAGCGTGAACGTTAGAAATATGCACTTCGATAAACGGAATATTCACTGCGAGAATAGCATCTCTAATTGCAACGCTAGTATGGGTGAATGCTGCCGGATTGATGATGATAAATTGAGTGTTATCGTGCTTGGCTTGATGTATTTTTTCAATCAAAACATGTTCAGCATTACTTTGGATGGCTTCGAGCGTTAGCTTGTGTTGTTTTGTTTGAGCCATTAGCCGCTCATTTATATCCGCTAATGTTTCTGATCCATATACATCTGGTTCGCGAGTGCCTAGCAAATTCAAATTAGGGCCGTGGATTACTAGAATAGAAGACATAAGCTAAATCGTGCTCACAAGTGAAAGGTTTATTTGGTTCAGTTGCAAGTATGGTGAAATATACTATTCGGACTATAAGCTCTGGTGGTCAAGTTACTTGCAATATAAAGGCTAGTCTGACCAGTTTAGATTCTGTTTTCAAGCTATTTTCTTACATGTCCATATTGTAGCAGCGTACTATGTTTCGACCATTTCGTTTTGCATCATATAAGGCCTGATCAGCTTTTTCACAGAGTGACTGGGCATTTTCGCCATTGGCAAGAGCAATGCCGCAACTGAATTTAACATTAAATGTTCCGGTTCCTGCGGGTTGAGGTAGCTCGGCAAAGCGTTCTCGAATTTCATTCAAAATAGTTTTTGCGTCTCTTTCTGTTGTGTTAGGTAGCACAATGGCAAATTCTTCTCCCCCATATCGACCTATGTGATCGGTTTTTCTTAATCGTTGTTTCAGAAATAAGGACAAGCTTTTTAGCACTCTATCGCCAATAGGGTGGCCGTAGTTATCGTTAATTTTCTTAAAGTAGTCAATGTCTAACATTGCAAAACAAATAGGGAGATCCTTTTGTTTTGCTTTGCTGATTTCAAGCTCTAGTAAATGAAGAGTGTGAGTATGATTATATAAGCCTGTTAAACTATCCCTTATCATTAAGGCTAGTAAAGACCTGGCCCGGCGTCCACGATTTTGAAGCGTGGCTACTAGGTGCTTCGGATCTATAGGTTTTGTAAGGAAGTCGTCTCCCCCCAGGCTCATTGCGTGCAATTGCTTGTTAACATCGTCTTCAGCTGAAAGATAAATAATTGGAACGCTATGGAATCGATCCTGTTGCCTAATCACTCTAGCAAGCTCCATTCCTGTGCAGCCCGGCATGTACATGTCCATGATGATAATTTCAGGTTGAAAGTCGGCTAGCGCAAGTAATACCTGCATGGGCTCTGTAATAACGTGAGGAATCATTCCAGCTTTATGTAGAATATTCTCTATGTATTTTGCTTGGGCCTTGGAATCATCTACAACAAGAATTCGGTAAGGGTCAAGAACATTTGAGTGGGTGTATTGTTCAATTTTCTCGATTAATTGTCCTGGGTCAACTGCTCGATAGAAGAACTCTTCCCCACCGGTTCGAGAGGCTTTCAGTCTTGTTTCAATATCATCTTTTCGATCACTGACAAATATAGTTGGAATGGTTGTTTCGTGACTATCTTGGATTTGTTTTACTGCATCTATACCTGATAAATTACCGCCATCAAAATCAACATCAGCAACTATTGTTTCAGGTTTGTCTTGTTTTGCCGCTAAGACGAAGTCATTTTTGGTATCAAAGTTGATAGAGCGAAAGCCAAAAAATTCCAGTTGGTTGATAATGCGGTTAGCATATTCGCTATTGTTTAAAGCCAAATAGACTGGAGTACGTAAAAATGTACGCGGGCTAGAGATTGTTTCATCTTTTATTTCTGGAGCTGAATCACTTTTTCTCAGTGTGCATTCGTTTAACTCTTGAATGCAGTGCTCTAAATCAGTTTGTTGATCTATCGTTGGAGCTTTATCCTCTTTTATTTTACTGAGCATCAAGTAAATCTTATGGGCGGAATCTTGTTGTCTGGACATGTCAAAGCGAGTTGCAAAGCGCTCGAGCTTATCGCAGGCATCTTTCAGGCCTTCCGTTCGACTAAACTCTTGCCAGTTGCCTGTTTTGCATTTCTGATATAGGTCTAAAACAACTCGCGCCTGAGTGGTGACTCGTTTTGCAAATAACTGTTTAAGTTTTTCTCGCTGATTTTCTTGAGTCATTCAAGGTCCTGATTTTTGCTGGTGTAATGTATCGTACCTTTTGAGTATAGTACCTTTTAAATTTAGCATACCCCATAGTATTGGTAGATTTTTATCGTCAAAAATTGTCAGGCGATGTAAGCTGGCTAAATACCAGCTTAAAATACCTTTGAGCAAAAGTGCTTAACTTTATATTTCCTGGAAAAGAAATGCGAGATAATGCTAAAAATAAAGGCAGAACCTTACAGCAGTCCTTGCTTGGTTTTATTGTAATATTACTGACGTTACTCATAAGTGGCAGCTTTCTATTGAATATTAGTGTGACACGAGAATCGCTGCAAAATCAGCTTCATTCTCATACACAAGATGCAGCCACCTCTCTGGGGCTTTCTTTATCGGCAAGTATTGATGCAGGGGATAAAGTTGCCGCTGGCAGAATGGTTGATGCGATTTTTGATAGCGGCGATTATTTGAAAATTGTTTATTTTGACCTAAATGGCTCTCCCTTAGTCATCCGACAGGAAAGGCTAACCATTTCAGGTGTGCCTGACTGGTTTATATCATCAATTAGTTTGGTTTCTCCTTCTAAAAGTGCCCAAGTTGTTTCTGGGTGGTCGCAGTTAGGCTCGATTGTCGTCCAGAGCCACCCTGGTTATGCTTATATTGAGCTGTGGGAAATTATACAAAAGCAGTTGTTATGGTTTGCCATTATTGCTTTTGGTAGTTTTATTATTGTTAGACGGTTGCTGTTGGGTGTGCTGAGGCCGTTAAATGATCTTGAACAACACGCCATTCAAATGGGTGAGCGCAGGTTCAATACCTTGGTCCCTATTCCGAATACAAGAGAGTTAGCGGGTGTTGCTCGTGCAATGAATTCGATGACTGAGCAGTTGGGTAAAATGTTTCAGGAGCAGCTGGAGTTAATAGAAGGGTTAAGGTCTCAATCTTTTTTGGATGATCTCACTGGCTTAAGCAATAGGGAGGGCTTTGATGGTCGCTTAAGAGCAGAATATGATTCACAAGAAAGTATTTTTCAAGGGAGTTTAATCTTATTGCAAATTAATGAATTCTCTGAGATTAATAATAATCAGGGTCGGGAGTTTGGCGACCAGCTTTTAACGTCGATCTCCGAAATTTTAGTAACTGTAACCCGAAAATTTCCGAGTAGTTTTGCTGCCCGCCGAAGTGGTCCAGACTTTAGCCTGTTTTTACCCCGTGTTCTTTCCGAAGATATTGATGCTTTAGTTAAAGGTATAATGGTTGACTTAAGTTCTCTGCCAAAAATTAAGCAGTTATTAAGAGATGATAGTATTCACATGGGCGTGGCTTGTGTTCGAGAACTGGATACGGGGATTTCTTTATTTTCAAAAGCGGACATGGCCTTAAGGAAGGCTCAAAGTAAGACTGTTTCAGGGTGGCAACGATATGCCAATATTGATGCACCTGATGGGTCATTAAATGAAGTAAGACAAGCGAACGAGTGGCGAACAATTATACAGCAAGTGTTAGCTGAGCGGTCTGTGATTTTGTATATTCAGCCGGTGTTTAATGCCGAAAAGGAACTGCTCTATAACCATATGCTGTCTCGAATAGAGCTAAATGGTGAACTAGTGGTTGCAGGTTTATTTCTACCGATGGCTGAGCGCTTTAACCTTATGGTACCTTTTGATCAATTGGTCGTTGAAAAAGTGATTGCATCTTTATCTTTAGCAGATGGTTTGACAGAAGGTGGACGATACTGCATCACCTTATCAGAGGAATCCGTTGCTGATCACTCTTTTATTGAATGGTTTTCTGGGAAATTAAGGGCCTTGCCTCATCTAGCCTCAATGCTTATGATCGAGGTGTCTGAGCATATTGTGAGTTTTAATGAGCAGGCTTTAATAAACTTGAGTAAGTTGGCTCAGGAACATGATTTCCACTTATCAATTGAACGCTTTGGCGTTAGTTCGGTGCCATTTTCTTATTTACAATATATCCATATTGATACAATAAAGGTGGATCATAGCTTTATTCGGAAAATTCAAGATAATCAGTCGAATCAATTTTTTTTAAGGTCGGCTGTACAGATTGCCCATGGGCAGTCAATTAAAGTGATTGCCGTCGGCGTTGAAAGTGAAGAAGAGTGGAATGCATTAAATTTATTAGGGTTGGACGGAGCGATGGGATACTATTTGCAACGCCCAGAGAAAAGTTCGACCTTTGACGTAGATTTAAGTTAAATAGTGACTTTCCGTTCAGGCATTAAATATGGAAAATAACCGTGAATGATAAAATTTCAGATTTTTTCAGGCATAGAAGAGAAGATATTCAAGACTATTTAGGTGGAGGCAATTTGGCTCGTTTAATTGTTAGTGTAGTTGGTATTTATTTCGTAATGGCGCTTGGTTTAGGTTGGCTTTGGAGTGATGAACCCGAGTTGGTTGATATTAATCAATATGCTGAGAATCTTGCTCAAGAAATGGCAAGTGAGAGGGTTACTGGGTTTACAACAACTACTTCGTTGATATTTTTGATGGAAACTTTATTGGATAAATCGGGAGGTTACATTACCAATGATATTTTTCCGCCTGGTTTAATGCTCGATAATATTACCAATTGGGAATATGGCGTATTGGTTCAGGTGAGGGATCTGGCGCGGGTATTTCGAAAAGATATTAGTCGCTCTCAAAGCCAGTCAGTTGAAGATAAGGACTTGACTATTGCAGAGCCACAGTTCCATTTTGATAATGGTAGTTGGGCCTTGCCTGCCACTGAGACTGAGTACCGGCGAGGTCTTGACGCGGCCTACTCTTATCGTGCTCGCTTAGTAGACTCTAAGCAGTCGGACGCACAATTCTATGCGCGTGCAGATAATCTAAGGAGCTGGTTGTCTGAAGTTGAGAATCGTTTAGGCAGTCTATCGCGCCGTTTAAGTGAGAGTGTTGGGCGAAAGCAATTGGATCTTGGTTTGGCTGGAGATGCTAATGCGCAGCAATCTACTCAATCTGACGGTGCCCAAGAAAGAAAGACTTCGTGGTTTGAAATAGATGATGTATTTTATGAGGCTCGTGGTGCCGCATGGGCGTTGGTTCACGTGTTAAAAGCGGTAGAATATGACTTTCGAGGTGTGCTAACCGATAAAAATGCATTGGTTAGTTTGCAGCAAATTATTATTGAATTAGAGTCTACTCAAGAGCCGATGTGGAGCCCGATGATACTAAATGGCAGTGGGTTTGGGGTGTTGGCAAATCACTCTTTAACGATGTCTTCTTATATTTCACGGGCAAGTGCCGCGATCATTGATTTGCGTAGTTTGTTACAGCAGGGCTAGAGATAAGCACTAAAGTAAAAAAAGCCGCATAAAAAGCGGCTTTTTTATTGTTCTGAATAAAATTATTATCTATTTCTTAAAAGCAGCAACAGACTTTTCAATTGATTTTCTAGCTGTATCTGCATTCTTCCAGCCCTTTAGCTTAACCCACTTGCCTTCTTCTAAATCTTTATAGTTTTCAAAGAAGTGTTGTATCTGGTCTTTCAGTAATTGAGGGATATCTTCAACATCTTGAATGTGGCCGTATTCTTTGGACAGTTTTTCGTGGGGTACAGCAACGAGTTTTTCGTCACCACCGGCTTCATCATCCATATCAAGCATGCCAACTGGGCGGCAGCGAATAATTGAACCAGGAATGATTGGGTAAGGTGTGATCACCAATACATCTAAAGGGTCACCATCATCCGCTAAAGTATTGGGGATAAAACCGTAGTTAGCAGGGTAAAACATAGGCGCTGACATAAAACGGTCAACCACA